>WNFL01157795.1_pt4 | contig 11732 bp, 9 predicted proteins | sample 5400361 | NCBI WGS metagenome assembly WNFL01 (sample SAMN13153351, study PRJNA577476) | soil metagenome | isolation source: 40 cm soil on Douglas fir-dominated hillslope | place: USA:California | collected 2013-09-17
AGCTTTCTCGAGGAGCCGGTCAATGACCTTGATTTTGTCCGACACTTTGGCGCCACCCAAAATGACGACAAATGGAGCTTCGGGCTTTTCCAGTTCCTCGCCGAGAAACTTGAGTTCGCGCTCCATAAGCAGCCCAGCGGCGCACTGGCCGCCGCGCCGGGCGATAACTCGAGCCACGCCTTCAGTCGAGGCATGAGCACGATGGGCGGCGCCGAATGCATCGTTCACATAAAGCTCAGCCGGTTGGGCCAGCTTCTCCGCAAAAACCGGATCGTTGGCCTCTTCTTCATTATAATAGCGAACATTCTCCAGGAGGAGAACGTCGCCGGGTTGCAGCACGCTGGCGGTCTTCCCGACCTTCTCGCCAATGCAATCGTCAACGAAAGCGACCGGGCGGCAGAGCATATCAGCAAGCTTGTTAGCTACTGGCCGCAATGACAAAGAAGGATCGCGCTGGCCCCTGGGACGGCCAAGATGCGCGATAAGAACGATTTTAGCGCCCTGTTCAATAAGATAGTCAAGTGTGGGAATAGTTTCTTTAATGCGAGTGACATCGTTGATGACCATTTGGCCATCCTTCTCTTCCATCGGGACGTTGTAATCCACGCGGACGATCACGCGTTTGCCGCGCACCTTCAAATCTTTGACCGTCAGCTTCGTCATAAACCAAATAGGTCGCAGAGAATAACGCAGGGCGGGGGGCAGGCAATTTTAAAGTGGACTCATCCCCACCTTTTGTTCCTGAAAGTCTGCCTGGTGAGCAGTGAGAGCGAGAAAGGCCTTTTCCAACGGACCGGCTGCGCCACTTTGCCGGCGCAATTCTTCGGCTGTTCCCAGGGCAATCAGCTTGCCCTGGTGCATGATGGCGACCCGATCGGCCATTTCCTCTGCCACGGTGAGTTGATGCGTTGAAAGGAATACGGTCATGCCTTTCTGCGAGCGTTCCTTGAGCGTGTCTTTGACCACGCGTGAATGGTGTGGGTCCAGGCCGACCATTGGCTCGTCTATGACAAAGACTTCCGGGTCGTGCAGCAGAGCGGAGACGATCGCGACGCGCTGACGGGTTCCGTGGGAGAGACCTTCGATGGGCTTTCGCATGAATTCACCGAGATTGAACCGCTCGACCAACTCGGCGCCTGCGGTGCGAATGCGCTCTTCACTCAGCCGGAACAACTGTCCGGTGAACCGAAAAAACTCCCAGGGTGTCAGCTTGTCGTAAAGGAACGGAAAATCGGGAACGTAGGCCATCCGCTTCCGCACCTCCAGCGGCTGTTGCTGCACATCAAACCCGCAAACTTTCGCGCTTCCAGACGTGGGCTTGATCAACCCGGTGAGGACTTTGATTGTGGTCGTCTTTCCGGCTGCATTCGGTCCCAGGATGGCGAAAAACTCCCCCTGATTCACCATCAGCGACAAATCGTCGACGGCCACAAGGTCGCCGAAGCTTTTAACGACGTGAATGAGTTCGATCATCTTCGGGACCGGAAAGATTGGAAAGAGCATCGTTCATCAAAATGATATCGTCGGGGAGCTCGACTTTGAGAATCTCCCCGACGGGACTGACGAAGAGCACGATCCCAAACCGATCCAGGAGATGGGCGCGCATCCGAATCACCCGAATCCATTCCTCTCCGACCTTCAGGCGGTCATAACGGGCCTCCCATTTCAGGCCGACTGTGGCGCGTGAACGTCCGGCAGTTAAGGCAGAAGGTGTGGTAAGTCCTAATGAGGACAGGGCTGCCGGCAGGAGCGGGCCGCCCAATTCTTTGAGTATTTTTTCGGGATGCTGCAGATCCGCAAACGTAAAGGCCTTTTCCGAACGCTCCTGACCATCGTCGATGCGAAGGTGGACGGCCTGCTCAGCGGCTACGGCGCGAAGTCTCCATTCGCTCGGACGAAGCACAACACGAAGTGCCAACTCCTGCCAAACCTGATTCGTACTCAGGCGCAAGTCGAAGCTAAAACGAACCCGATTCAATTCCTCGACAAAAATAACTCCATTGAGGTCAATGTTATAGCCAGTTGGCTCTTCGATCATGCCTTCGGGAGGGGCGTCTTCAGTCAGCATCTTTGCCGCGCGTTCCTGGCCGACACTGGGTGTCCAATTGCAGGTCCCGATTTTCCTGCCGTGATGCCGAATCGTGAGTGCCGAATAATCCGGCGAGGTCAGCACTTTCTCCCAGACTGAGTCGGCGGGCAGGGAAGCTCCAAATTGATGATGATCACCAAATTCGGATCGCCAGAGAAGGACGTTCATTGTGACGAAGAACGCCGTGACAATAAAAAATGGAAGACGCGCCCTCATCGATGGATCAGGAACTCGGAATGTTTACAGTCTGACCCGGCCGAAGCCGCTTTGGCTCGATTCCTGGATTAGCGGCAAGCACTGAATCCACGCGGACTTTGTAAGTCCGCGCGATAGAGGCGAATGTTTCACGCTCTTTCACTGTATGTTTTCGGCTGGAACCCGGCGTGCCAGCTTCATGATCCAACACAACGGAGGGCCTGGAGTTTCGTCCAGCCTCGCTTATGTCAACGTTACGCAACTGGCTACCCGCCGCCACCGGTCCCCTATTGGAAGTTGCCACGGTTTGGCCAAGCACCTGCGTTTGCAGAAATTCGACCTGACGGCGTAACTGCGAGTTTTCCTCTCGCAACTTTTCCAGGTCTCTTTGCATGGCAGGATAGAGTGGCGCGAGCGACTCGGTCTTGGCTAATTCCTGGCGGCAGGCCTGGATGCGCACCTTGGCATTATCGGCCGGATAAGCATTTGGGCGAAGCTCGTAAGCGCGATAGTAATGATACAAGGCCAGAACGTAGCGCCATTCATTGTCCTCGTCATGCTTCTCGTAAAGCATTCCAAGCTCGAAGTGCGCCAGAGCAGAGTTTGGGTTGGCATCAAGCGCCCGTTGAAAAGCCTCGATGGCACCCTTGTAATCGCGCGCGCGCGTCCGGTCCTTTCCCTCTATAAAGTGTGGGTTTTTCTGCTCATCGAGGTCCGCCCCTTTAGGGGAGTCACATCCGCAAGCGCCGCTGAGAAACAGCAGCAGGAGCAATCTGGGTAAAACCCGAAAAAGCATGGGCCTCAAGCTAAACCAACGATTCCCTCCACGCAATGCCGCGTTGGAAACGCGGGTTGACTCGGAGGAACACATCCTTCAGGATTTTGGCAGCCTAGGTTAGGGCATCTCAACAAAAGGTACAAGTATGAAAATGCACATTTTGATCCTCACATCGCTCGTCGCCGCCTTGCTCGTTCTGCCAGGTTGCAGCAAGTCGGGCACCAGCGTTGACGCATCGCCAATCGAGAAGAGCTTCGCCTCGGCCGATGCCACGCTCAAAAGTGCGGCCGACAAAGCGGTCGCTGCTATCAAAAGCGCAGATTACAGCAGCGCGACGGTCGAACTGCAAAAGCTTGCGTCTAATGTCAAGCTCACCGACGAACAAAAAAAAGCCATCAACGACGTGGTTGCCCAGATTCAGAAGGCCGTGGCAGATACGGGCACCAAAGCCGCGGGTGACGCGAGCAAGGCACTCGGTGACGCTCAGAAGTCGCTCGGCAAGTAAAAGCTCGACGCGGTTCCTTTGAGTTCCGCACCTCATCTCTGCTCAAAGTATCGGCGGCAATAACTACCGATGCTACGCAGCGCGGGTTTCAGCTCCTGGTAACGTGTCATTGGTTTGGGAAACCAATACCGGTTATTTTGCGCTTCAGATGATTTGTCGCGACCGGCACTGTATTTTCCGGCGAACCGGCAGAAGAGCAGATCTTCTTCCCGCAGCGGTGATGTTGTTTTGTCTTCAGCTCCTTCCTTTAGGACTTGAGGCCCACGCCCCAAGCGACACTTTCCTCTCCTTTACTTTGAGCCAGACCAACCTTGCCGGGCGATGGGAAATCACTCTGCGCGATCTGCAGCATGCTCTCGGATTCGACAAAATCGATGCTGGCACAATCGCCGCGCAGACGTTGCGCTTGCGCGAGGAAGCGCTGGCTCTGGATACTCTGTCCGGGCTCGAAGTGAGTCTTGACGGAAAAAGAGCCTCCTTGCGTGTTCTCGACGAGGAATTGGTGGCTAAACCGGATGGTGATTCACTCGTCATGACGTTCGAATGCGATAACTGGACAACGCTGCCATCGCGATTTGTTCTGAACGCGCAAATCCTTTTCGCTCTTGATCAACAGCTGCGGTGCATTGCCCGTCTTCAGTACTGGGGTGAACCCCAGCAAACCGTGCTGAGTGCCAGCCATCCTTCGTTGGAGATTGCCCTGGCAGGGCCCCCTTCGAAACTAAAGCAGCTACTCGTCTTTATTCGCGAAGGAATTTGGCACATTTGGACCGGCTACGATCATATTCTGTTTCTGATTGCGCTGCTCCTTCCCGCGGTTTTGGCGTGGCATCAACGCCAATGGGACAGCACCGTCGGCTTTCGCGTGGTGGTGGTCAACGTTTTCAAGATCGTGACGGCATTCACTCTGGCGCATTCATTGACTCTGGCGCTTGCCGCGCTTCATTTTGTAACCCTCCCAACTCGCTGGGTGGAGTCAGTCATTGCGGCGTCGGTTGTAATTGCCGCCGCAAATAATCTTCTGCCGCTATTCCGTGAACGAAGCTGGATGGTAGCCTTTGGCTTCGGTTTGGTTCACGGATTTGGCTTTGCCAATGTGCTGGCCGAAGCGGGGCTGACAAAAGGGGCGCTGGCCATGGCACTCATCGGCTTCAACGTAGGGGTCGAACTCGGGCAATTGGCGATAGTCAGTTTGTTTGTCCCGCTCGCCTACCAGGTTCGCGGAACATCGATCTATCAAACCTTCGCGCTGCGTGGGGGCTCGCTTCTGGTAATCGCCGTCGCCGCCGTCTGGATGGCCGAACGGATGTTCGACTTTAAGGTCCTTCCGTTCTAACTGAGCGGTGCCGGGAACCAGGCTGGCTTTACATATGCGACACGATGTTTTCCCCGAACTCAGAGCATTTGATTTCGGTCGCGCCCTCCATCAACCGCGCGAAGTCATAGGTGACGCGCTTTGAGCCGATCGCCCCGTTGAGGCCGCGCAGGATCAAGTCCGCAACTTCCGTCCAGCCGAGGTAGCGGAACATCATCTCGCCGCTGAGAATGACGCTGCCTGGATTCACCTTGTCCTGGTTTGCGTACTTGGGAGCAGTGCCATGGGTGGCTTCGAAGATGGCATGGCCGGTCACGTAGTTGATGTTGCCGCCCGGGGCGATGCCAATCCCCCCCACTTGAGCAGCCAATGCATCGGAGAGATAATCGCCATTGAGGTTAAGCGTGGCGATTACGTCGAAATCCTCAGGCCGGGTCAGCACCTGCTGAAGGGTAATGTCAGCAATCGCATCTTTGACGAGCAACGCGCCGCCTTTGACGGCGGCTTTCTGCTCGTCGTTCGCGGCCGCCTCGCCTTTTTCTTTTTTCGTTCGTTCCCACCGAGCCCAGGTGTAAACCTTATTGCTGAAAATCCGCTCAGCCGCCGCGTAGCCCCAATCACGAAACGCGCCTTCGGTATATTTCATGATGTTTCCCTTGTGCACGAGGGTGACACTCTTGCGATTGAAGCGGAGCGCGTACTCGATGGCCGATTTGACGAGGCGAATCGTGCCGACGTTGGATACCGGCTTTACGCCAATTCCAACCTGGATGGGAATGTTTGAAGCATCGTGATCGGGCGAAGCTGCCTTCATGTAATCGGCAATGGCTTGTTTTGTTCCGAACCGGATTTTTGCGAAATCCTTGGGGAAGTTGTGCTGCAGGAAGTCGAGCACCTTCTGAGCTTCCGGAGAACCTCCGACATATTCTATCCCCGCATAGATATCCTCGGTGTTCTCGCGAAAGATCACCATATCGACCTTTTCCGGATGCTTCACCGGTGAGGGCACTCCCGTGAAATACTGCACCGGGCGCAGGCAGACATAAAGGTCGAGCATTTGGCGGAGCGCAACGTTGAGCGAACGAATTCCGCCGCCTACAGGAGTCGTAAGCGGGCCCTTGATGCCGACAAGATATTCTTTAAATGACTCGACCGTGTCCTCCGGCAGCCAGTTATCGAATTTCGATTTGGAAGTTTCGCCAGCATAGACCTCAAACCACGCGACTTTGCGCCGGTTACCGCAGGCCTTCTGGACGGCGGCGTCAAAAACGCGCTGACTGGCCGCCCAAATATCCGGGCCGGTTCCGTCGCCACGAATGAAAGGGATCACCGGATTGTCCGGCACAGCCAGCTTTCCATTGGTGATCGAAATCCTGCCTCCTTGCGGAGGAACAACGCTTTTGTAAGGCATAGAATTGGAAATGAAACTAAAGCAAGGCGCTAAAGTGCTGACTCAAGCCAATGCGCCAGCCAGGGTTGGCTGGTCCACCCGTTGTCCCGAGAACTCGGCTTTCACGCGCGAGACAATATTGGCCACGGTCAGGCCGTAACGCTCCCGCAGAACATCCACTGACGACGCGTGCTCGATGAACTGATCCGGCCAGCCGGCGCGCACGACCGGGACGGTGATCCGTTTCTCGCTGAATAGTTCGAGAACCGCCGCGCCATACCCGCCTTCCAGTACGTGGTCCTCCAATGTAACGACCACTTCTGCGGAGCGTCCGAAGAATTCCGTCGTGCCTGCGTCGATCGGCTTAAAGAAGCGCGCATTGATGATTGCGCAATCGAATCCTTCCGCCGTCAAATCCCTGGCCGCGCTGGAGGCCAGTCGCAGCATATTGCCCAGCGCAAAGAAGACCACCCTGTGTCCGCGATTCTGTGAGTAATTGTTTACGACCTCCGCCTTTCCAAGCTCCAGCAGCTGGGGCGACTCTTTGATGGGAACGCCTTCGCCGGCGCCGCGGGGGTACCGGATAAAAGTCGGATGTTTCTGGAGCGACGCGGTGAACATCATATCCACCAATTCGTCCTCATCCTTTGGAGCCATGCCAATGATGTTTGGAATGCAGCGGAGATACGCTATGTCGAAAAGCCCGTGGTGAGTCGGTCCATCGTTGGCGGAAAGGCCAGCCCGGTCCATGCAGAAAATCACCGGCAGATCCTGCAACCCGACGTCATGGATGAGGCAATCGTAAGAGCGCTGGAGGAACGTCGAATAGATGGCGCAGACGGGATGATAGCCCATCGTCGACATGCCGGCCGCAAAGAGCACCGCATGTTCCTCCGCAATGCCAACGTCGTAATAGCGGTCCGGCAACGCTTTCTCGAGATGCTTCAATCCGGTGCCGCTCGGCATCGCGGCCGTGATTCCCACTAACGTGCTGTCCTTCTGGCAAAGCCGCACCATGGTTTGGCCAAAGACATCCTGGTAGTTCGGCGGCGTGCCGGGCTTCACAGCGGGCGATGCGCCGGTCTGGATATCATACGGACCGGTCCCGTGAAATTTTTCCGGCTGGGCGATGGCCACGTCGTAGCCTTTGCCTTTCTTGGTCAAAACGTGCAGGACGATCGGTTGTTCATAACTCTTCGCGAACTCCAGCGAGTTGAGCAGCATGGGCAGATCATGGCCATCGATCGGTCCAAGATAGCGCAAGCCCATCTCCTCGAAGATGAGGCTGCTGCCGTAACCGCCGCGCCCATCGGAGTCGGGTGATTGCGGAGCCTGTTTGAGGCTGACCTCTGTCCATGCCCCCTTCACACCTTCCTCGGCCTTGTGGGCCAGGCGCACCGCCAGATCGCCCTTCGGCAAGCGACGAAGCAAGCGCTCAATGTCCTGGTGCAAGCGATTGTAACGAGGATTGGTGATCAATTTGTTTAGATAACTGGCAATCGCACCGACGTTCTTTGCGATGCTCCACTCATTGTCGTTGAGGATGCCGATGAAGCGTTTGGTGGTGTTCGCCACGTTGTTCAATGCTTCAAACGAAATCCCATTCGTCAGCGCCGCGTCACCAAAGATGCAAACAATGTGCTCGTCCGAGCCGCGCCGGTCTCGCGCCGCCGCCATGCCGAGTGCAGCGGAAAGAGCCGTGCCGGCGTGGCCTGCGCCGTAGCAATCGTGCTCACTCTCGGTGCGCAGCGCGAAGCCGTTCAGCCCATCGGTCGTGCGGATGGTGTGAAATCTGTCGCGCCGACCAGTTAGAATTTTGTGGACATAAGTTTGATGACTCACGTCCCAGACAAACTTGTCCCTGGGCGTGGAGAAAATGTAATGCAGCGCCAGCGTCAACTCGACCACGCCGAGGTTGGGGCCGACATGTCCGCCGTTCCTCGCGAGCTTTGTAATCAGCTCGTGCCGGATTTCTTCGGCGAGTTGAGTCAGTTGCTCGGCGGTGAGCTTTTTCAACTGAGAAGGACTGTCGACCATGTCGAGGTATCGGCTCATAGCATCATTCATTAGCGAGGGTTGAGGCTCCTTTCTCCAGTGGTTTGATGGTGATTTGGCCGGCGGAGTTTTTCTCCAGCTTCTGAATCTGTAGTTCGGCCTGCTCCAGGCGCGCATGACATAACTTGATCATACTCGAACCTTCTTCAAATCGTCGGAGCAATGTTTCCAGTGGCAGATCGCCGGACTCCATCTGTTCGACGATGGCTTCCAACTTCTTAAGTGCCTCTTCAAAAGGCATTTCAGCTTCGGCTGCAGGCGAAGCTGATTTCTTTCCAGCATCCGGCACGGCTGCAACCTATGATAACGGCGCCCCGTCGTCTAGTGTGGAGTAAGGGGCTGTAAAGTTCGGAATCTGCAGTAGCGCGGATTTCGCTCTTGAGACACAGCTAAACCGGTCATTCCTCAATCGGGTCCGCAGTGATCTGATAGAAGCGCTGGCTATGGCCTGGCGGGACATTGTCCGTTTTGGTTGAAGTATCGCTGACGGCCATGACGTCGCCCGCCAAATTTCTCCACGCCGGTTCGTTCAGATCATCTTTGATTTGAATTCGATAAGTTCGACCGGGCGTAGCCGACCAGGTGATCGTAACCTGGCCCTCTGAATCCACGGTGAGTCCGATCACGCGTACGGCCGGCGGGTTGGGGATCACGTTTGACGCGCGAGGGGTAGGGTACGGCATAAAATAAAACCCTGCGACGCTGCCATTGGGCCAGCGGCCCTGGCTGATATCGTTGGTTTGAGCGCCAAAGTGGACGCTGTCAACCAGAGTCCCGCGAGGGTCGAAGAGGGAGACGCTATCGCCATCCTTGTCCAGTTTGAAATTCACGTGAAGCCCGTTGTTAGTAAGACCAGGTCTATTGTCGGCCCAAACCAGCAAAAAGCCGCGGGCCGCCAGCGTGACGCCCGATGGAATTACAAACTCATCCGGCGTTCCTGGAGAGTCGGTGAGGGTCCATCCGGCAAGATCGACGCCGCTGCCTGAACTGTTAAACAGTTCAAACCAATCTGGGAATCCTCCATAAACTGAATCGGCCAGCGTCCTGGTGTTGCTCGCCATCCATTCATTGATGCGGACTTGCGGTGGCGCCGCGATGGGGTTATTGGCGATGCCGGCGGTCGGATAAAAGAACCAGCGTCGTGCATGCGAGTCTCCATCCGGAAACGAGCCGAACGACTGATCCGGCGCCGTGAGTTGATAGTTGATGTAATCGACAACGCTCGTCCGGTTGTTCAGCGTGGAAACAAGTGCCAGCGAACCGGTGAGCGGGTCGATCCGGAAACTGGCATGCAGCTCAGTCGCGGTCGTTTGAACCGGTTGCCCATCCAGCCAAACGACGCGAAACCGGCCCGGGTCGAGGAGCGTGCCCGGTGGGAAGGGCCACCGCGTCAAATTGGAATAGTTGTCACTCAAGAAAAAGCCGCCGAGATCGATTTCCGTGCTGCCGGCGTTGTAGATTTCTACCCACGGCTCGTGCTCCCCTGCGTTGTCGATTGGACCGCTCACATTGTTCGGTTCCAATTCGTTGATCCAGAGCAACGGCAGGGCCGGGAGAGTTGAGGTGACAGAGTTGGCGCTGCCGGGCGTGGGCGCTGCAGCTGCCCAGTTGGCCACTCGATTATTGTCCTGGACGGCGTCCACCAATTGCAGTGATGCCCCCCGTCCATCCGCCGAAGCCGGCCACGGTAATGTAGTTTCGTAAGCCACGACGTCGACAAGCATCTGATTTGTGCCGGAAACTCTGAGCAGAGTCAGGGTCTCGCCGTTAACGGCGAACTTGCCGCCGTATTCTCCCGCCACGGGAATATTAAATCCGTATGCGCGCCCGAAGCCGACACGGCTCTTCGCGACGACAACAAACCCGCGTGGAACGATAACAGTGCCCTCGCGGAAATGGAGATCAAGCCCATCGATGCGCCACCCTGAAAGGTCGAAAGAAGTGGTGGCGGAGCGATTAAATATCTCTATGAACTCTGCATTCGTCGCTGCCGGATGATACATAATCTCGTTAATGACGAGATTGCCTTCGGGCGGGTCAGTGTTCGAAGTAAGGTTCACCAGAACTGTTGCGGACGCGCCAGGCAGCAAGCGGCCCAACCGATCGAAGCCCTCCACAAGAAGACTGTTTGTTCCAGAGAGAAGAGCGACAGAAAGACTCCATGTGGTCACCCCGGTCCATCGCACAAGTCGTTCGATTCCGTTGACCCGAATTGTCTGGACATCAATGGGCGCAGTGCCTGTCAGGTTCAGAGAACTCTGATTCGTGCTGAAGAGAGCTCCCGGAAAATTGATCGCAAAACCTGCGTTGACCGTCGCAAGCTGACCGGCGATGTAGCTGCGGCGCGCGTCCACCCATCCGGTAAATTCACTCGGCGCGGTCACGGGAACACTGTTGGCTTGAAGGGCGGCGTATTGGGCATTCACAAAGGGGAGGTAATTCACCGGCAGCATTGGCCCGTTAACGAATTCGCGAAAAGCGCGCCAATAAGCCCGCTGAAATGCGGGGGTATTGCGCATGCGCGACACGATTGGTTCGGGCACGCCGATGCCCGAGGCGGCGGGTGGATTATAGGTGCCGAAAAGATTATCGCTCGATCCCTCACTCACCGATCCCAGGACAAGATCCGTGTCGAATGTGTGCAACTCCCACGCACCGGGACCTTCCGGCTTGAACAGGTACATGTTGTGACCGTTGCGACTGCCATAGCTGTCGAAATTCCCAACGCATCGCTCGAATGCAAAAATGCGCATCCATTGCTCAACATCCGCCACGGCGCCGAGTGTGGCGATGAAATTGTTGACATCGGTTACATTGGCGGCGTCGACAAGTTCGAAAAAACCGTTGTAATCGTTTGCCGAGCCTTTGACCGCCCGCTTGCGCCAGCACCATCGATAACGCGCAAGGTGCTTCCTGCCCGCGAGGTCGACAAAGTTTTCGAGTGAAGCGTGGTATGGCTCATTGTTCGGCGAAGGGCGCGCTGGGAACTTATAGTCACGGCGCCAGACCTGCACTTTGAACAAGTCTCCATCGGCGCTATCTGGAAACCATTCGTCGAGATAGTCGCCCCCCGGAGTTTGCACATCCTCATAGATCAATCGAGGATTGCCGGGATATCCAGGCCGCTGCAACTCGCCGATCCCGTTTATATGGAGGTGAACATAACGACGATAGTTGAAAGGAAGACCGACGGCATTGGCCATCCAGTAGCACATCTGTTCGTGCTGCGCTGTAACGTCGCGCGCGGGCCAATCGAGAATGCCTTCCGTTGCGCCCAGAAATGGGTTGTCGTCGGGAAAGTAGAGTGTATAGCCACAGATGATGTTCAAGGGCGTATCGTAACCTTCGGAAGTATTGTCGCTTCCGTTATACGCACCGGCCGCGTTGTAGATCACGCGCTCATTG
>WNFL01239540.1_pt2 | contig 11732 bp, 14 predicted proteins | sample 5400361 | NCBI WGS metagenome assembly WNFL01 (sample SAMN13153351, study PRJNA577476) | soil metagenome | isolation source: 40 cm soil on Douglas fir-dominated hillslope | place: USA:California | collected 2013-09-17
GGTAAAGACGGAGTGGTATGCGCGAGCGCCTCCGAGAGTTCGGAGGCCAGCTCGAGGTGAAGCCGTTAAGTGAGATGAGGGTTCGGAATTTTTTGGAGCGGGCGATGGGAATCGAACCCACGTCCGAAGCTTGGGAAGCTTCTATACTGCCATTGTACGACGCCCGCTCAACCTAAGCTGCTCGCTCGATTATACATAATCATCTCGCCAACGCCAGCTTTCGGAATTTCGCAGCCCGCCGCGCCTGAAGATTTGCACCGCAAGTCACACATAAATAACTTGACTTGGCCAGTAGCCCAAGCTAGTTTTGTCGCCGCCCCCCTTGTCCCGCTGGAGCCAGTCAGCTCCAGAGAGGTGCCCTTAGCTTTAAAATCGCTCCGTCACTTAAAAATGTCTCACCACATCACCGCCCACGAAGCGGACGAAATCCTTGAGAAATGGGCCAGTGAATCGCTACCCGTTTGTTTTGCGGTTGGCAGGGGCAATCTTGCCTGGCATGCTCACTGGGTCGGCAATATCCAGAATGCGGGCGAAGGCCGCTGGGTTCTCACCGTAGATCACACGACCAATGTCGTCTGCACCAGCGAATTCAAAGAGATCATCCTCACCGAAGACGAAGACCTCCTAGGGATGCGCTTCCTGCATCCCAAAGGTTTCGCGCATTCCGATCTCGAAGTGAATCTCTTCATTGCCAAGGCCGGCGGCCTGGACGGCGAATCACTGCCGCTGATGCAAAAATTGATTCAGTAGCTGGGAGGTAAGACGGTCTGCCGCTAGCTTGCCGGTACGCATGCGCTTCGCTGCAGTTTAACGCTTTTGCTTCCTGTTTTGCTCTTCTTCCAGCAGCCGATTGATCTCTGTGACCAGCTCAAGCAATTTCCCCGCGTCCTGCTCGTGCTGTGCCTGCGCGCAAAGATCTTGCCAGCTTGTGGCCTCCGCGCGCGGCGTCGCTTCACTCGGAACATTGCACCCGCGCACGTGTGTGCTGAGCTGAGTGATCAGTGCGCGCATTGCAGCAAGATCGTTAGCGCGCGCCGCGCGAAGATATTCCTTCCGCCAGCCGCCCAACCGTAATCCTTCAACTCTCGCTCTAACCACCAAATTCCTCCTCGAGCATCTTCAGCAATCCCGCGGATCGTCGCTGAAAATCTCCTTATATCCGCACTGGGGACTTCCTTGCGCACGATCCCGGTGCTTCGACCCAATGATTTTGCATTTCGAATTTTGTTTTTGTACTTCACGCGTAAACTGCTCGCAGGTGAGATCTTCTAGCGCGGTATCGAACACAATCGCATCGACGTCCGGGAACCGCTGCAGCATTTCCAGCCCCTCACGGCCAGAGTAGGCTGTCAGGACATTATGTTTAGCTGTTTCAATCAGGAGCTTATGCGTGGACAGTCCTTCCGCCGGCTCAGACTCCACAATCAAAATGTTAATCGCCGAATGCCCCACCGCAACCCGCCCAATTACGATGCCCCGGTTCCGCTCACGGTTGCGAAATGGATTGTGGGACGAACGTCCCTAAAAACTAATCATCGCTACCTTGCCACTCCCATCTCCAATATCTCCCGTATCTTCTGCCGCTGAATCACGTCTCGCGGCGAACCGCCCTTCCTCTCCACCCACTTCGTAAAGTCCCCCAACTTCACCTCATGCTCCACGCGCACATCCGTCACCGACACCTTCACCACCCCATGCCCTTCCGCGAACCCCGACACCCAGTCGTTTCCGCGAATGGCCGCCAACCCCTGCGCCACCGCCTCGTACAAAGTAGCCGCCGTAACCTCAACAGTGTGGCAGACCCGATCCAAATCCTGAATCGTCACCCGACAAGTCCGCGTAGCCATAACCGCAAAATATCATATTCGCCTTTTATTCGCTATTGCGTTTTCGTGCTGGGCGGAGCGGAAGGGGCATCCTTAACGTTTTCTAAGTTTCAGGGACGGAAGTCGAAGGTCAACGTTACTGTCGTCTCAGTTTTTGCTGGTTCGTACTTCCATTCCTTCAGGGCAGCTAGCGTTGCGTCGATCAAGACGGGATGACCGCCGATGATGTTTGTATTTTTAACTTTTCCATCCGCACCGATAACGACTTCAACTTTAACCGTGCCAACCAACTTCAATTGCTTTGCGACTTCCGGGTATCGTGGCGTTGGCTTTGAAATCGCCTTTCGCCCTTCTTGAGCGGATGCGCTCGAGCTTAATGCACAAAGGAGAATGGCAGCGCACAGGCCCGGCGTCAGTCTCATATCGTGGCCCCCCTGGGAAATTGGTCTTCAGTCGATAGCGAGAATTGCAGGACGCGGAGGCACGGCAAATGGAACTAAAGTTCTATCAACCGCTTTTGGTGTCGAATTAGTGAATAACCGCCGCCAGGCAGGTTAAGGGATAGTCTGCACAACTTCGATATTCGATTGAATGTTCGCATCCGGTCGCACCCAAGCCTCATATCGAATCAAAATACGGTATCCGGTGCGATGGGCCAACATCCAGAGACCCTGCATGTATCCAAGTCTCAAAAACAGATTGAAGGTCGTTGGAATGTCGGCGATGTCCTGTGCGGATACCAGGTCGTAGCGGTTTCCGATCAGCTCCTCGGTCTTATAGCCGACAAGTTCGCAAAAGTTCTCGGAAACATCAATATATTTGCGATCCTGATCTATTACCGTTAGGTAAGTGGGCGCAACGCGCGCTCCCTCCAGCACATCCCGGCGCATCAGGTTCACCCATTCTGGAACCTTCTTCGGGTCATATGCCGTCAAACTGGGTGATACCCGAGGCTTCTTCTCCGGCACCACATGATTATGCGACGTAGAATTGAGACCACGCCGCGTTACATTTGCAGCTTGCGGTCCTTTAGGACCTTGTGCAATTTCAAACTCAACCGTGTCTCCTTCGTCCAGGGTTTTGTAACCCTCGGCTACGATTCCCGAGTAGTGGACAAATATATCTGGCCCGTCATCGTGTCCAATGAAGCCGTACCCTTTCGTATTGTTGAACCATTTTACGACGCCTTGCACTTACGTCCTCCTAGACCGCCTTGGTTCGCTACGCAAAGTTCTCAGGCGGTCGCATGGAATCATTCTTAGCGCCAGCCGTAGCCGCTCGCGATCGATTCCGGCAAGGATTCGCTGGCCCAATTCTCAGGTATTCCGTTCGTTTCCGTTTTTGGTGATATAGCCAGACACAGTCCTTAACATGATTGTGACGGCCGTGTTAATTTTGCGAGTTCCGATCCAGGTCGTTTGACTCCGCGGAACAGGGGAGCTAACAACCCAGCCGAACGCTCCGGGGACCGGGCATAACCGTAGCGCCGCACAACGGTGCGGGTCAACTTATTTGTTTCTAAAACGCGGGGTTTTAAGCTCGCCAGATCGAAGGTAGACAAGGCATGAAGAGCCTCAGGCCTGAGCCTCAGGCCAACGCCGTTTCCTTGGCGGCGTTCCGCGAGGGTATAAGCCACAGCTTCAGAAGGTCCAACAATCTGCGCCGTAGGAATCGCGTATCATGAGTGCACGTCCACGTCTCAGAGGAGTTCTCTGCTAATGTCCTCGCCTGCCATCGCATCAGCCCCGCTCCGGCCGCCTGGGCCCCGCGGACTTCCCTGGATCGGCACCTCGTTCATGGCCAGCCGCGATTCCACCCGCACGCTCTCGCGCTGGGCGCGCGATTACGGCGACATCGTCTTCTATCGCTTCCTGGATTTTCCGGTCTACGTCTTGTTTCACCCGCAGCACGTCGAACAGGTTTTGCTCGGCAAGACCGGCAACTTCGTCAAAGGCATGACCGCGCGCGCGAATCCCGAGCTATTTGGCAACGGCCTGCTCACCAGCGACGGCGATTTCTGGCGCCGACAGCGCCGCTTGAGCAATCCCGCGTTTCACCGCGAAAGCATTGCACGTTATGCGGAGATCACCGTGGAGGAGGCCGCAAAGCTTTCGCAATGCTGGAAGGCCGGCGAAACGCGCAACATCCACAACGACATGATGAATGTCACGCTGCGCATCGTTTTGCGCTCGCTCTTCGGCACGCACCTTGCTGAACACATGAAAATAATCGAGCCCGCGCTCGGAGCCATCATGGCCAGCTCTACCGGCTTCAATTCCATTGCGTTTTTCCTGCGCATTCCTACCCCCAAGCGCAAGCTTCACTTCCTGGCCGTGCAGAGATTAAACGAAGTCGTCTACGGCTTGATCGCCCGCGGACGAGAGAAACTCAAGAGCGCCGAATCTGGCTTGCAAACCGTTGGCTCGCAAACCGGCGGCGGCCCACAAGCCGCCACCGGCGCGAAGGATCTGCTCACGCTTCTGCTCACCGCGCGCGACGACGAAGGCAATTCGATGAGTGACCAGCAGCTACGCGACGAGGTAATCACGCTGCTGCTCGCCGGACACGAGACCACCGCGCTGAATCTGTCTTGGAGTTGGTATCTGCTCGCCGAGCATCCCGAAGTTGAACGCGCGCTGCACGCGGAACTCGACGCCATGCTCGGCGGGCGCGCGCCATCCGCAAGCGACCTTCCCAGGCTGCAGTACACCGACAAAGTGATTCGCGAGACCCTGCGGCTCTACCCGCCCGCTTGGCGGATTTTCCGCAGGACCGAGGAGGTGTTTCAGGTCGGCGATTACACCTTGCCCGCCGGTTCCAACATTGTGCTGAGCCAATGGGTCACGCAGCGCGACCCGCGCTGGTTCCCCGAACCCGACCGCTTCATGCCCGAGCGCTGGAACGAAGAAGCCGTGGCGAAATTGCCGCGCTTCGCCTATTTTCCCTTCGGCGGCGGCCCGCGCGTTTGCATCGGCGCCGGCTTCGCCATGATGGAAGCCACGCTTCTGCTCGCAACCATCGCGCAGCGCTTTCGCTTGCGCTTGACGCCAAATCAGCGCATCACTCCGATGCCCAGCATCACGCTGCGCCCCAGGCATGGGATTCGCGTCAAGTTAGAAGAGCGAGCGAACACACCGGTAGCAGCCGATCGCGCGAACGAGGCGCAAGCTAGCTCTGCCTAAAAATCGAGGATTTTTTTCAAGTACACCAGAAGCATCGCGCTGGACATCAGCATGATGAAAAGCAAGTTCCAAAAAACCAGACGCGACTCCAGCACATAGGAGCGTCGGAGCCTTGAGGGTAGCGATAATAGAGCCGTTCTCATCATCACATTCACCGGCCTGATTTAGCGGGCGCCGGAGGTCCATTTCCAGTTCGGCTTCGCAAGCGAAGGAATGAAGTCCGGCCCGGCGCCCTATGCCACGACTCTAAAGGAGCGCCGAATTCGCACAATCAGGTAAACACCTTCATTTCGCAGCAAGTAAGTACTAGCAAGCGAAGTAAAATGCAAGCGGGAAAAAAAGCTGAAGGAAAAGCAGTTAGACGCAAAGGTAGCTGAGGCGGGGAATTCGTTGTAGCTGGACTGAGGAATTAATGTCGCGTCGGGTGCAAAACTTTGCGCGCGGTTTCGAGGCGACGCTCTTCCACCTGGCTGTGCTGCGCTTCAGCGCCCGCGGCGAGGTGCTCGAAATCCATGCCGCGCAGCCGGCTGTCTGTCGCCGCGACCGCACCCAGAGCGCGCAACAGCGCCCACTTCCCGTGGATTCCTAGCTCCAGAAATTCAAGCGCCTCAAAAGTCCCGAAACCATTTTGCGCGCCGCGCCTCAGCTTCAGACGGCTGAACTTCTCAGTCACACACGCGGTAAGCTCCTTCACTTCGCTGGAACCGACGCCCACGCGATCGACGAGGTCCAGCAATGTCTCGCGATCCGCCTCAATTTCGCGGAGCAGACTTGATGCAAACCGGCCAAGCCGCTCCCCATCGTGCTCATCGCGTATGAATTCGAGCAGGCTTATGGCGTGCACCGAGCTAGCCAAATGGTCGCGCAGATACGTGGCTAATGGATTTCTCATTGTGAGTTCCTTCGCGGCCGGAATCTGCTGGTTGAATTTTGGATGCGCGAGGATAAGGTGCAGACGCGCCGGAGGGTTCGCACACGCACCGCGAGAAACGGAAGCAGTTGGGAAAGTGCGAAGAGCTAATTGCGACGGAAAGCCTTAAGCGAGAACTAATTGGGAAAGAAAGTTTGGTTGTGGGCGATGGCGTCCACCGCCTTGAGTATGCGGGCGATGCCTTCACTTTTCGCCACGTATCCGCGGGCACCCGAGGATTTGGCGACATTTACCATGCTCGCGCTCTCGTGCATGGAGAGCAGCAAGATACCGACGCCTGGGAGGCGCTTATGAATTTCCCGCGCGGCGCTGAAGCCGTCGAGAACCGGCATGGTGATATCCAGGATGACCAGATCAGGCCGCAGTTGCAGGGCCTTGGCCAGCGCCTCTTGGCCGTCTGCGGCCTCCCCGCAGACTTCAAAGGCGCGCGCTTCCAGCACCGAGCGCACACCCGCCCGCAGAGCTTCATGGTCGTCAACGATTAGGATTCGCAATCTTGCACTTTCTCTTTCAGCAGCCCTGGTGGGGAAGGCTGCACGCTTGGCGAAATTACCCTATACCGTGCTTTCCCAATTCGCAATCCGGTTAACACCCTACAGGATTGCCCGGATTATACGCGATCTGCGCCCAAAATCAGCATGCAAATGCTTTGTTATATGTGATTTTGTCCTGCGTCAAAGTTTTGACGCGGCAGGTGCCGAGCGTGAGTTGAAGCGGCTGTGTGGCACCCGAACAAAAGGCCGAGTACACTCTGCTGCGCACGCGACGGAGGTTTTTTGCTCGAGACAATCAAGACTACGATTCTGGTGCTTAGCGCGCTGTTCCCGATTGTAAATCCGTTAGGCGGCAGCCCGATTTTTTTGGCGATGACGCGGGAGTATACGGCGCCGGCACGCAGAATGTTATCGCAGCGCATTGCGATCAATAGTTTTCTTTTGCTGATCGCTTCGTTTCTGGTCGGGTCGCACGTTTTGGCGTTCTTTGGGATATCACTGCCGGTGGTGCAGGTGGGCGGCGGGCTCATCGTGATTTCGACGGGATGGTCGTTGCTGGAGGAGAAAGAGGAGGATGACCGGGAGACAGCACGTCGCGAAATGGATTCGCAAGATATTTTTCGAAGCGCGTTTTATCCGATGACGATGCCGCTGACTGTGGGGCCGGGATCGATTTCGGTGGCGATCACGTTGGGAGCAAATGCGCCGCGGCATCTGCCGCAGAATCTGCTGGCGATCGTGGGCGCACTGATCGGCTCCGTGCTCATCGCGGTGAGCGTGTTTCTGTGTTACGGATTCGCAGACCGCATAGCGAAATTGATCGGCGCTACGGGGATGAGCGTGGTTATGCGGCTGTCTTCGTTTTTGCTGGTTTGCATTGGCGTGCAAATTTTCTGGAACGGAGCCAAGGTATTGTTGGGCTCGTTGGTCAAATAAATCAGAGAACATTTATGATCTGCCCGAAGTTCGTTGACCATTTGGTTTTCCGTGTTGCCGAACTGGGCAGAACGGAGCGCTTTTACACCGCGTTTCTAGGGCCGCCTTCTCAACGCGCAGAAGGTAGCCTGATGTACAAAGCGGGTGATACTCGATTGTTTTTCACGCTTTCCAATCGGCCTCTGCAAGGGGCGTATGACAAGGAAAACGTTGGTTTGAATCACATAGCCTTTGGCGTCCTCACACTCGAGGAACTGAAAACGATTCGGGCACAACTCGACAGTGCTGGAGTCTCCCACAGCGGAATAAAGATAGATCATTATGGCCGCAACGAGTTCATCTGGCTCGACGATCCCGACGGCATGCGCATCGAATTCTATTTTCGACCTGTGTGAATCGGCCCTTTTACCGCGTCAAAACAACCACCCGTAGATTCTCTCTCGAATTTCAAGAGATTTTTTGCGCTGAGGGCGGCGGCAGGGGCCGGTAGACGCGAGTCCCGTCGTAAGGCCGCAGAGATCGGAACAAGCGCAGGGCGGAGCCTGCCTGCGGCAGGCAGGTCCGCGCAGCCCTGCGTCTTTTTCCCCGCCGAATCCACTTAGTCAGCGAGCTTTAGTTTTTCGAGGTATTGGGCGTAAGCCAATTTTAGTTTGGCGGCGTCGGGTGCGGACGTTGGATGATCCAGGAAAACTGAGATGAATTGGTCCATGGCTTTGTCGATCTGCTCGTACACGGCGTGATTGGTTTTCGATAGGGCGGTGTCGCCGCCGTAGTCTTCGGCTTTGTCCCACGTGCGTTCCAGGATTTTTGCGAGGGTTGCAGCGCCCGCATGGTCTCCTTTTTGCGAGGCGGCGTAGGCGAGTTGCGCGAGGGCGCGATAGGGACCCATTTTCGTGTTGTCGACCCCAGCCGTTTGCGGTGCGCGCTTTTCCTGGGCGGAGAGTGGTGCAGCGAAAGAGCAAATGACCAAGGCGCCGATAATGACGATCACAATGGGTGCGTGAAATCGTGTCGAGTGTCGGGACACATTCTCCTCCAGTCGTTCCTCGTAAATGAACGGAAGCCAATTGGCCGAGGGTTGGTACTGATAGAGAAAGGCTACAACGGTTGGCGCTTTGGGAGCGTTCGTGGTGGCGAAGAGTTAATAGCAAATGGAAAGCAAAAGGTCTTGGGCTATCTGACCTACCCTTTGCCGACGACGCCGGCGAGGGGGCTGGAGGCGGCGGCGTATAGGCGCTTGGGCATGCGGCCGGCGAGGTAGGCTTTGCGGCCGGCGATGGTGGCGTCGCGCATGGCTTCGGCCATTAGGACGGCGTCCTGAGCTTCGGCTATGGCGGTGTTCATCAGGATGGCGTCGGCGCCCAGTTCCATGGCTTCGGCGGCGTCGGAGGCGGTGCCTACTCCGGCGTCGACGATGAGCGGGACTTCGGTGATGCGTTCGCGGAGGATGCGAAGATTCGAGGCGTTCTGGATGCCGAGCCCGGAGCCGATAGGTGCGGCTAGCGGCATTACGGCAGCGGCGCCGGCGTCGATTAATTTGCGGGCGGCGATCAGGTCGTCGTTGGTGTAGGGGAGGACTACGAAACCTTCTTTGACCAGGACGCGAGTGGCTTCGATGAGCTGCTCGGTATCGGGGAACAAAGTTTGTTGATCGCCGATGACTTCCAGCTTGACCCAGTTGGAGAGACCGACTTCGCGCGCCAGCCGCGCGGTGCGCATCGCTTCGTCGGCGGTGTAGCAGCCAGCAGTGTTCGGCAGGATAAAGATTTTTTCGCGGTCGATGTAATCAAGCAGCGATTCTTTCGAGCGGTCAGTAAGATTGACCCGGCGCACAGCCACGGTAACCATGTCGGCGCCGGAAGCGGCGTGCGCGCGGCCCATTTCCTGGAAGCTACGATATTTGCCGGTGCCTACGATGAGGCGCGATTGGAAGGCGCGGCCAGCGATTACGAGTAGGTCTGACATGGTGAACCCTCACCTATGATTTTAGACCGGACGAGAGGATTTCAGGTAGTGCACCAGGTCACCCATGGGGGAGTTTTTGACATCCGAACTATCGGGCTGACTGCATCATGCACCGACTGCGGCCGCAGACTTCTTGATTTGTTCAGCAGCTATTTCCCGAAGGCGTCCAACCAATGATTCAGCCTCTTTGACACTCCTCAAACGAATAACAAATTTCATCCTCCCTGCAGTAAACGGCTGGAAGTCCCTCGACAGGTTCTCATTAATGTTTTCCTCAGGGACGCCCGAGACTTGAGCAAGCTTGTCCGGGTTAACCCACACATCCAGCTCACCGGGTAGAGGCGGATCGTCAGCAAGCCCGCCGGAAACGTTGATGCCGTATACTATCCGTCCGCCGGTCATGTAGCGAAACGAACCTTTCGCCGTACCGTAATAGTTTTTTCTCTCCTCCCAAAATTCTCTCATCTGCCGGCAGATACCTACGAGATCTGAGGTCTTCCTTTCTTTTGCCATCTCGACCAGATCGGCTTCGCTCAGGTCGCGAGGCGGTCTCGGAGACTGCACACTCTCGGGCACTAGAAGGGAACGGACTAGAATCTGTTTGTTGTCGCTCAGTTCACAGTAATTGAAAAATACGGCATTAATGCCGATTTGCTTCTGTGCGAGATAGTTGATGATGCGTTCGGCAGAATCGTCCAATCCAGCAGCCACAAGCAATATGCGATGGTTTTGACAAAACCCTTCCGGAAGCTTCGTATCGAACTTTTCTTCAAAGGCATCGGCAAGATTGCTCTTCCCATCCCCAGATTGCTTCTGCAAGTATTGGTCTGCATAGCCAACAATTTCGTCTTCTGAGGCAGCGTTGAGCCAGCTCGCATAGTCCAACCCTTGCGCGACCGCCTGTCTAGGCATCAGATCGCGCTTCAATTCGACTATGACAACCTTTCCGTTTGAGTCCACGCAGAGAAGGTCTAAGCGCCCCACCTCTGGAATGTTGAGTTGTCTCGCGATAACAAGCAGATTTTCCCCGAGAATCTCCGGGTTCTGCTCAATCCACTCCTCAAGTTGATCTTCTCTGTGTGATTGGGCGAAGACAGCATTATCGCGGGCTGCGATCTTACGACCGTCAATTTCCCAGACCTTTATCTGAGTCGGCATGCCATTGACCCTCCTCACGCAAAATGTGGCCGCAATCGTATGGCTCATGACACCATCAGTCAAGGCAGCAAATCATTGTGCCAATCTGGACTGGGCGATTAGTGGATTTCACCGCAGAGTGCACAGAGGACGCGGAGAAGAGTACACTTCTTTGCCTACTTTTTAGATGGAGGTCGGAATGAGGAATTTGGTGGTGGCTTGTTTGGTGATGGTGGCGATGCTTTTCGCTGGGGCGGGGGCGTTTGCGCAGAGTAAGGATGTGGACATTCCTTACCAGAAATTTGTGCTGGATAACGGCTTGACCTTGATTGTGCATGAGGACCATAAGGCGCCCATTGTGGCGATCAACACCTGGTATCACGTGGGGTCGAAAAACGAGAAGCTAGGGAAGACGGGCTTCGCGCATTTGTTCGAGCACCTGATGTTTGGCGGCAGCGATCACGCGAAGGGCAGTTACATCGAAGCCATGGAGCGCATCGGCGCCACGGATTTGAATGGCACGACGAGCAACGATCGCACGAATTATTTTGAGAATGTGCCGACGTCCGCGGTGGACTACACGCTGTGGATGGAATCGGACCGCATGGGTTTTCTCACGCTGGACCAGAAGACGCTGGATTTGCAGCGCGGCGTGGTCCAGAACGAAAAGCGGCAAGGCGAGAACCAGCCGTACGCGGTATCGCGGCAACTGATTACGCAGAACACGTATCCAGCGGGGCATCCGTATTCCTGGACCGTGATTGGCGACATGGCTGACTTGAACGCGGCGGCCATGGACGATGTGAAGGAATGGTTCAAGACGTACTACGGGCCGTCGAACGTGGTGATCGTGATGGCGGGAGATATCGACGCGAAGACGGCGAAGGAGAAAGTGGAGAAATATTTCGGAACGATTCCGGCGGGACCGCCAGTGGGCCACCAGCAAGTTTGGGTGGCGAAGATGGCGGGAACGCACCGCCAGGTGGTGCAGGATCGCGTGCCGCAGGCGCGGATTTATAAGGTGTGGAACATTCCGGAGTACGGCAGCGCGGACAGCGTCTACTTGGATATGGTCAGCGATGTGTTGTCGACGGGGAAGAGTTCGCGATTTTACAAGCGGCTGATTTACGATGATCAAATCGCTACGGGCGCGAATGCTGGCGTCGATTTGCGGGAGATCGCCGGGCAGTTTGTTGTGCAGGCCACGGCGCGGCCGGGGCAAGGGCTTGCTCAGGTGGAAAAAGAGTTGGACGAGGAGTTG
>WNFL01157906.1_pt2 | contig 11730 bp, 15 predicted proteins | sample 5400361 | NCBI WGS metagenome assembly WNFL01 (sample SAMN13153351, study PRJNA577476) | soil metagenome | isolation source: 40 cm soil on Douglas fir-dominated hillslope | place: USA:California | collected 2013-09-17
GAAACAATTGTCCTGGAAATTCAAGCGCCGGGCAGGAAGCAAGCGGTGAAACCACGATTGAATCCCTACCACGACTGCAGGGCTGTGGAGACTGCTCCAAAATAATACCATAATTACCCTCCATGGAATTAGCGATCATCCTTGCGCTGTCTGGCGCATTGGGAATTACCAGTTTCTTCGTTGGGATGCTGCCGCTCTGCTTCACGTTCTCGAGTGAATGCTCTTTGAGTGCTGCGCCGGCGAACTGCTACTGACGAGTCCAACTCATAGGGACACGAATAGCCCAGTTATCCACGTATGGTACTGGCTTACTCCTCGGAGCAGCTTTAGGTGTCATAATACCAGAGTAAGCAGCAATTCCATTATTATAGCCTCGTGTTTCAATTTCAATGAACACTCAACCTTCCTGCAGAGGCGCCGAAACCATATTCTCAAGCGGTGAATTTACCACCCCGGCGACGACAATAGCATTGACCCTCCTCTCTGGATTCACCCTCATGCTCTTCGTCGAACAAGTGATCTCTCCGGACCACACACATGGCCACGATGGCTACATTCTCGCATCCACCGCCCCAGGCGACGCACCAGAGGATCGGGATCTCCCTCAAAGCCCGTCAGGACGTGCAAATCCTATCACTCTCGGTCTGGTCATCCACAGCCTCGCAGATGGACTCGCTCTCGGTGCGAGTTCTGGTTCCTCCAGTGGCGGCGGCGGCATACGCGACAACCCACTGCTTCTCATCGTCTTCTTCGCGCTTCTAATACACAAGGCACCCACGTCCTTGGCCCTATCATCCGCACTGCTCCCACTCTTGCCAAGACCCCAAATCCGACTCCATATTGCCGTCTTCGCGGCCGCGACGCCTGTAGGCGCACTCCTAGCCTACCTTTTGCTTAAACTGTTTTCCTCGCAGGACGGGGATAAGTGGGGTGGCATTGCTTTGGCCTTCTCTGGTGGCACGTTCTTGTACGTGGCGACCGTTTTGCAGCCCGTCAGGGAGGAGACGCATGCTGGTGCAGAAGAGGGGTCTCCAGTGATGGAGAACGCCAAGATGGGCAAGATGCTAAGACTGTTTCTCATTGTGGCTGGCATTTTCACCCCTCTCTCGATGAGCCTGGCAATCGGACATACGAACGGACATAGTTGATCGGCACCATCTTCATTTATTTATCCGCTGTAGCTTTGAGATAGAATCTGGGCATTAAATTGACGGGAAATGTGACAATAGAGATCGTTTTGGATATCTTGTTAACTTTCAAACAAGGCCATCACCGATTTCTCTCCAGAGTCTCCCAATACGATACAATTCCTGCGAGAGAAAGTTTTTCACCCAGGCAAATTCCTGTCATCAGATCAGCCCCTCGCTTCTCATCCGACAAAAAGAGTGCTCACCTCTGCCACCCCTTCCTTCGGAATCGACCGATTAGGAACCGGTTCGAGTCGAGGGCGTGTCGAGTCGGTTCGCCGGTAGGTAAAGAAGAGCTTTGGACAAACGTCGGGGTCCTCGAGCACATTGTCAACCTCGGGCATATCTCCATAAATAACGAGGAACCGGAGTGATGTCAATGTTGTCAAAAGCGCGTCTGCGTTGTGGGCGTCGAGTGGACGTCGGAAGAGCAAGACAGACTCCACGCCGGATAAACTGGGCAGGAGGCAGTCGACCACACCGGAGAGCATCAACTGCTCGTTTTCGTCTAGGTCTTCGTGATTCCATCGGTTCCCCGCGAACGTGAGGGTGCGGAGGTTGGGGAAGGATACACATTGGAGGAGGTCGTGAAGAGCTATTCCTTCTAGGACAAGCGATTGAAGGGAGGTAATCGCAAAAGCTGGGAACGTCCCATATGGTGGTGTTATCGATGAGCAGGTGTAGTCGGAGAGGTGGAGAAGGGTAAGATTGCGACATATGACGAGATATGAGTACATGGAAAGGGAAGTGTGATAGTAAAGTGTTAAGGTGTCTAAACGCGGAAAGTCGGACTTTGGCATATCGAGGACACCGCCCATGTCCACCGTAAGCGCAGTCAGATTCGGCGCGTTTCCAAGGAAATCAAGAGCGTTCCTTTGATGTTCGGAGTCGAACATGATTGATGCCCAGGATAATGAAGGCATGGGGTGATTGAACCAAGACAACCAAGCGAACCATTCGCTATTGCTAAAGTTCTCATCCAGATCGAGCAGGAGGTGCGAACAGCGCAGTAGATTCTCCCCATTCTCTCCTATCAGTGCCTCCATACACCGCTTGATCTCCGCCCGTACCGAGCGTGTCAGAGTGGGTCTCCTTTCTTGGAGCCGGCCATCAATCGCGATAATCAGGGGAAGCCGACGACTTCGCTCAACCCGAGATGAAATGTATGGTACTTGACTTCGGCGAGGGTCACGAGGGAATCTAAGGCAAATGAGGGTCCAATACCGGGCAAAAGTGCACGCTGTCTGGTGCCAGATCTTGCAGACGCGGGAGAGGGTAGCAGCTACTGCTTTGTGGTTTCCATAATGGTCGAATATGAGGGCGAGAACCTCGGGAGGTAAGGTTCGGACTGGTGCAAGGAAGGATTTGTGGTTGGCAATAACCGATTCGATCCGTGCTCGCTCCTGCTGTACGGCTTTCTTAGATGACTTGACGTAGTTTGTTCTGGAATTTAAGCGACGAAGGCGCTTTTCTTCTTGGGCTATGAGTTCGTGGACGGCAGCACGTTCTGCCGGACTTGGGAAATGGCGAGGATGACTGTTCATAAATCTAGAGTGAAAATGTGAGTTTGGATGGTCCTCGACACGACATTCCGTGGGGTTACCTCCAGATAGCAGGCGGCCAACCTATTCACAAAGCATCCTCGTCTCGTCTCGTCCTCACTTCTAGCTGGATGTTCTTTTTGCTCCTCTAAAATTCTAGCTTCCCGAATTCTCTACTGAGTATTGGTCTCTGTCTTGATTCGCACCCAAAGTTCGGTGTAAGCTACCCATAGAATTGCATCTCATCGCTTACGGCGAGGACGCTAGACCGAGTGAAGGCAAGACGGAAGGCGTGAAGAACAGAAATGACACTCAGTGCGGAATGACTACGTTCGCACCTGTGGATGGTAGGATCGCCCCTGTTCGTCGATCGCACCCGTCATCCTGGTTCCACTTTTGGTACAGTCCTATCTGCGGGTGATCCTCACCAGCATGTCTGCGCAAAAAAAACTGTCGACAAGAGGCCAGATGTGACGGCCGTGGTGAGCTCTAAAAATATCAACCTGGCCGGAGAGGATGCAAGGGCTATAGGCTATTTTGGCATGTCACTTCCTCACTTTGGTTCACCTTCCGTTGAGCTCAAGAAAGCATTACCCAAGGCACAGCTGCTCTGACGACCTTTGAGAGCTGACCTCCCGCCACCTTGCACTATACCCGGACAAAAGCAACACCTACCAATAGTTCCGACAAGCCGCTTTCTACCTTCAGTCCAGCCGGGAACACATGTAGAGCCCAAAGGAGTTGTCACTATCCAAGACAATCCATCGAATCTGATTACACTACGTGTAATGAGGATAGGAGGTTCGACCACTGACGAGCTCCTGGTCGACGATATGCCATGGGCTTGTCGAACGTCCATTCATTTGAGGGCAAGCTAAGGGACCGGCACTGCATGTCAGCTCGCCATCAAACTGACCCGTTAGTACAGGTTCCGTGCCTACCCAAAATAATTTGTATGAGGGATATTTTCTGATATATGTTGCGGTTGCTTAGATTCTCACGGTGTTGGTTATTAAATCAATGTTGTGCATTTGGATGGGAGTTAAAGGTTGGTAGGAACACCGATACCGGTATCCACAGGCCGCTGGCTAACCCAATTCGCTGCTAGGAGGTCGACTGGCTCTGGGAAGAGAACGTGAGAAGAAGAGTGAGAAATCAAAAGGCAATAAGACGATGGCCCTCTTCCAGTTTGAGAGACATGGGACCTGCTCTGAACCTACAAGGGATCGTGCAACCGGCCAACGAGGTAAGGGGGCTTGAAGGTGTAACTTGCTGGAGTTAACCGAAATTGAGGCCTTTCACACTCGAGGCGCCCCGTCTGTAGTGTCATGGGCAGCTCCCTTTTCATCACGGCGTCATTACACGAGTTCTCTCGCGTACGCATTTCCCATGCGACCCACAACATCCACACAAGCAGAGTGGACCCACCTCACACTTCACGCCCTCAACGCCTCTTCCTGTCCAATTGTAGACTGCGTGCGCACTGCGTTGACAAGGACCCCGTCAATGGCCACCGTTCGCGATCCAGGAGGGTAGGGCGGGTGTCGACGGGAAATATTCGCAAGGTCACACCGAATCTCGACCACGCTTGACCCTAGAGTATATTGATGTATTTTCCCAGTACAAGTGTATCCATAAACGTGCCTAGTTAACCAGATCCAATTTTTCACCCGAGAACTCTTCGAACCACTTAAATACCTCATGATGCCATTTGAGCGAATTTTCGGGATTGAGAACCCAATGATTCTCATCTGGGAAGTAGAGGAACCGACTGGGGATGCCACGCCTGTGTCAAAACATTAGATCATGCGCCTCTGGGGTTGGGGTGGAGGGGGATGCGCACTGCTGCAGAACATGGAAAGCTCCAATGCTTTCAGTTTCTGGGAGGCGATAGTCCTTGCCTCCGTGGATGAGGAGTTGCGGCGTCTTCCATTGGCCGACAAACTTGGATGGGTTAAACCTATACAGAAGTAAGCATGTTTTCTCGGCTGAGGTACTGTCTTTTTACTTCTCAGCTGTTTTAACCTTCCACGGGGGCCCTCCAAAATCATGGTTGAACTAGTTGAGACATTAGGGAAGCGTGATGAGAATGAGGACAAGGCGCACTTACAAAGAATAGCTCGTCAGTGGAGAATCCGTTATATGTGGTATCGAAGACGCCGTCGTGGCAGACCAGAGCTTTAAACCCGAACCGATACTCTTCTTCATGCCCATTGATCCAACTAAATTAAATAAGCAAAGAACCAATAATAGAGGTTCTAATGTCTTAACTTGATTGCGTATCCTCCCCACGAAGCACCTGCTGCGACAGTTCTCTCGGGATCAATCTAGGAGGAAAGGTGGCAGAGTCAGGCAGGACGTAGGCGAAGATTCTTTATTACCTCGGGGTAAGTCTTAAGGGCAAACTTCCATCCAAGTTGCAAGTCAACGAAAGGTCGTCCTCCCCAGTCCTCCGTTATGGAGTCGGTGAAGGCTGAGGTAAAGATCGTTCAGCATATTATGTCCCCTCGGGGGCGTTACTTTCTGGTGCTGACCTTGTCCGTAGGTTGTCGAGCCGCTAGGGTTGATGAAGATGGTAAAGTAGCCTTGGTGCGCAAAAACTAGCAAAAGCGTGGATGAATGGAACCTTGCCGTCATGAACTAGATTCCCACCATTAGGGTTCCACCGATTTGACCAAGCGTCTTCCCAGGCGCCTTGCGGACCACCATGAATCAACAGGACTGCGGGGTATGCCTTCTTCTTTCCTTCCTCCCACCCTTTAGGCTTCAGTGCAAACCCGTGCACTTGCACACCTTTTGCGCCTTCAAACCAGAACTCCTCCGCAGATGAGAGACTCAAACCTTGCAACTGAGTCTCGGCGAAGTGGCTGATTTGCTTCAATTTCAGCGGTTCGTTAGGTGTATCGAGCCCAGAAAGTAACCAAAGGTTATTCGGAGTTGTAAGTGAGTTTTGAGTGAATAGGAGACGTCCGTTGGGGAGCGATTGGGCAAGCGACGTGGTGTGTTGTCCCGTCAGGGCGTAAGGTATAGGTTCTTCGACCTCCAGAACAGCATAATCCTCCTTGGTAGATGCTCCAGATGGAGTAGCTGGGAGATCGACAAAAAAGGCCTTGTCATGGCCTAAGTCTCCCGCAATGAGGATGAGGCGACTTTCATTGTGAGAGAACTAAATACGGTCTCAGCATGTCTGAATGGGAGGTGGGTTCAGTAAAGCTGCTTACAGAAACCTCGCTGGGCGAACGATCCCAAGAAGGGGCCACTTTAAACCGGACGTCTTTCTTCAAGTCGTATACAACAATCTGAGCCCGATCACTCTCGTACCCGTCCAATGCAAGCTCCAGCCAAACGACTTTCTTGCCATCACGACTGATGGCAGGGCTATGCGTCGCTCCTTGCTTGCCAGTCGTCAGATGCTTGGGCTCTTCACCGCCATTGAGTGGCACTATGTAGACATTTTGGCGAGTGTGAATTGCTTCGGGCACGGAGAGATCTTTGGTCGTGTAGGCGATGTGAGTGCTGGAAACCGAGAGGTCACCCGTATCCCCAAAAGGTTCAACTGGTGTGTACTAGAAGGTCAAAATTTGGATATACACTGAAAAGAAGCCTTTTGTGGCACTTACGTGAGTAGTATGGAGAAGCGGCCGGTAGAAGGTGTCACCCAAATTCCAATCCCCATTATCTGACTTGGTGAGGCTCACGCTGAACAACCGGTTCTTCTTCGGACCCCTCCACGTATCCCAGTGGCGGACGAAGGTCTCATCGAACACGTACGCTGAGGTTCCACGCGTCGCATGTGCCTCGTCCTGTGAGTTTACGGTATGTAGGTCATAATCGTCGTACACAGCAGCAGAGAACACGAGGATTCCTGCTTCTTGCGAGTATAGAAAGTTGTCTGCTGATGCACTCTTGGGCAGTGCGCCAATAATCTTGGGGGCAGACACAGTAAGGATGTTCTTGTTGACAGTAACCTCGAGGACTTCCAATATCTGTACTCCATCGTCTTCTATTACTCGTATTAAAGACCTTGAATCGATCCAGAACACGCCCAAGCCGTTAATGGTGGCTGCAGGGAGGTGGAAATCGAGAGAGAATAGATAGACTGTCTTGGCGGTCCTATAAGATCCGTCACACATGCTTATAGGGGGGGTAACAGTATTTACTCACGTCCTATTTTCGAACGAGTACTGCGTAACGGGGACATAGGCCAAGTCACCCGCAAAATTGGCGACACCTGCATGAGGCCGGGGCATTTCCAGCATGACACGAGGAGAGAAGACATCCTTTCCATCCTTAAGAGAGAAGCCGTCCATTGGTCGTCGCGGCATATTTGCTGGATGAACCGCTTGACCGTTTAGGGGCAGCTGGTTGGCCTGGACAGCTGCAGCGGCACTTAGAACTACCGCTCCAAGTACCTCCCAAAGCATGACAGTATGGTCCGCTACCTGATTTGGAGCACCTTCAAGTGTTTCAAAAAGGCAATGTTGCGGACGCGTCCAAAGTCGGAGGTCAAATCTTGTACCCAACCTCGATAGCATGGAAAGCCCTGAGCCGCCTCTGGTGGTTCCGATTGCTGTGCCAGGAGCATCCTTAGAGGAATCCGCATCGACTTCAACGGCTACGAAGCTTCTCTCCTGGTCTACGGAGGACACAAAAACTGGAGGTGTTGCGCTTGGGTGCGATGATGGTTCGATCTACCTGTTCCTTCCCAAGAGCTCTTGGGACCTCGTGGATCGTAACTCTGGTCCAAAAGTCTGTCCAGACCCAGCCATGACCTTACCGATACTGGCGCAATCTCCGCGTGTTGCAACACCAACACCGGTATTGCGGGCAACAACACCAATTCCTTCCAATGGCGCCACCTCCCACCGTGTCACTACGGTACTCCATGGGCCCTTTCTTCCCTCGAAATCGAAGATTCAGGCCGAGGTGTCCAAGGAACAAGTCGAAGCGCCCAAGAACCATGTCGATTACGATGACGAACACGCGAAACTTAAAAGTCTACTGAAAGGGAAGGGCCCAGTTAAAGAAAGAAGTGTTATCGATAGCATCATTCCCAAATTTGAACGCAACATCCACTTGGATCGCCAGTCTGCCGGCAAAAACATCCGCCTAACACTCGATAAGGAAGAGGTGAAGTCATACATGTCGGCCGGCAATAGCTCTCCGTCCTGGACTCCTCGCTCCTTGTCGCCCGTTCTCGGCTCCCCGCCGTCCTCTGCCATTCCCAGTGTAGTTCGCAATGGGGACGACCCGTTCGATTCTCTCTGTCTTGTAGCCCATATCTTTCCACCCCGATTTGGTCAAGGACGGAAAATCACGGGACTAGAGGCCCTAGAACGCGGATCATTAGTCGTTTCTCTTCAAGAATGCGGGTGCGTAGCTTGCCATAGACACCCTACTATTTTCTAACTCTCCTTAGGACTGTTTCGTTGTTCTCGACTGTTGATGGACAATGCTTCGCTTCGCTCCTAGTCAGCGACCCTGCCACATTGGCACCTCCAAAGGGTGCCGCACATGTCGAGAGCATCATTAAGGACTCCTGGAAATGGACAAGGCTATCCGCAGGAATTATTGGTGATGTAAGAGTGCCTGCTCTCTTCGAGGTCGGACCTAACAGGTCGCAGATAACCTTCTTGTTTCTCGCCGCGGAGGACCACTCCACACATTGGAATAATGAGTCAGAACGCTCAAAGGTCATCCTTCTTCGCGTACGGAACTCTCAAGAACGCAAGTGTTGCTCACCTAACGAAGTACTCAGCAAGATTGGCGAGTGGATCGTTCAGAGTAGTGTTGCAAATCTTGGAGTCAGCATTGGGTTATACGGTGAGTGTTACCTTCTGACTGCTACTCCGTCACCACCTTATTCCAATTGCAGGCGTCCCATCTTTCTATCATCTATCTTCAAGCTCGCATCTTATTGTCCAAACTGTCACCCTTTTGGATAACCTAGCACCCATTGTTCCTCCGCCACCTCCGAGTAAAGAACAATCTCTCAGTCAGGCGTTGCAGTCGATACCCATACCCAATCCGTTCAAGTCTCGTCGGCCACGTTTACCACGACCCATATCGATTTATGATGTAAGACGAGAAGACGATGGGAGGATAGCACTTGGCGATGAAGTCAACGTGGGGAAGTTACTCGACCCCCTTGGAACCATTTACCATACGAGTCGACACGGGAACATCGTGATTTCATGGACCGACAGCCAAGTACAGGTTCATGGTCTCGAGGGCGGTGCTATCGTGCCTAAGAAAACAATGGATATCTTGGATATCGTAGACGTACGGATTGTTGGCGAAGAATGGATTGCCGTATTCACAGATGTGCGTAACATTATCTTGGAGCCATCGTCTCAGCCAACTCTCCATAGGCTCAATGTCAATATTTCAACGCTTCTGTGCTACTGAGGTCACCGGAAATCAGCAATTCCTTGAATGTAAACCCCGGCATCTCCAATACGTACGTGGCCGTCTCTCTCGCTGCCGACTATAGAACTTATCACGGTGTAGGTTGCCTCCCGCCTATGTCCTTCCACTCCATCGCCTCGGAGGGAGCGAAGGCGGTCGTTCAAATATCAGCAACATCCACAATGGACAGTTCCATACAACTCGTATTACCTCAAAGGGACGGAGGAAGCTCGATCACGTTGTTCTGAATGAAACGAAGCTCCAGGCCCGTGAAGTGTGGAAGTCGTCCTCCGCAAGAACCTCTACACCAAAAATCACCAGCATGTTACCGGTAGGGCTTGGCGACATTGTTGTTGGCCGTGGTCAGTGAACGTCAGTCTTGTACTTGAACCAGCTAATCCATCTGTCTAGGTGACGGACTCCTCTCAAGGGAGTCCTTTGCAACATTGGTGGATTGTGATGGCAATGGTGAACAACCGACCTCTCAGATTTCGGACACAGCCCTGGATGGCATGGTTATCTCCCTCCATGGTGTAAAGATTGACCGCGTTAATCAACACTACGTCATTGGTGGAACGGACGGTGGAGCGGTAGCACTATGGGATTTCAAGTACGTTCTCGGGCTATGAGAGCAGATAAATAGCTTACGTATGGGTAGAACGCTCAAGTTGGTTGCAAGATGGACGGTATTTGCTACACCTCTTTTGGCTGTAATTCGGCTTGAAGATGAAGCAGTTGGTCGTCTCCGCGGATGTGTAATTTGTGTCGCAACTGGGGGAACCCTCGCCATTATCTCGGTCGAGACCCTGGAATTGTGCGTTCGGATCGCCTGACACCTCTTTACCAGACTAATCAGTGCACAAGGCTATATCTCATTCCAGGAGGGCCTGGTCGACTCGAGCGTGTATGCTTGGGTGAAGACAACTTATTGCTTGTATATGCGGATGATAGGGCCCGCCTGTGGGATGTCAAGACGCAGGAATTCTGGAGATCCATGACGAGAGAAAAGGCAGAGGAGCTACTGGAGCAAGGAGGATGGTTTGAAGCGTGCGTCCCAAGGGAGCTGCACACCGTACTTCCCAGTTAACCGTAGTCCTCTCGCAGATCCGTCGAGCCTGAGGGCGCGATATTTGGATATCGCGCCTTGGCTGGGGCAGAGAAGTCATTTGCGACTGTCGATGGAGGTCAGAAATTTCCCAGGCCATCTAGGACGATTTGGTATTCACACACCGTTCTAGCCTCTACCTTGTTACTGAATCTTCGGACTATCATGGATGTCGTCCTCAGCAAGACTCGAGCTGCCGAACAGGCAGATGTCGTGGACCCCAACAAGTCGGTTGCATCGAGTACTACTAGCAAGAGGCATTTCCGAATCATTCAGCCCCTGCTCGCATCACTCTTGACAATGGGGCTGGATTACTCTACAGACACCATTTGTCGCGAGACTCTGGGAATTGTAGGGGACTATTTGCCCTCAGGGATCGTCTGGTCTGTTTCGTTTGGTTCACACCTTTGCCTGGACGCTCATGTTTTAGTAGTCATCGAGGGGCACTGTCCATCGTCAACGGAGTACGTCCAGATGCCGTATGGTGCATATCTCCTGAGGTTACGGCCTGGAGGCTTTTGGCCATATGTACACTGCTCAGAGTGTGCTTAGGCCTGGAAAGTAAGTCAAAGCCAATTTGGGCAAAGAGAGTTGTTGACCTAGGAGCCACCACAGCATTAGAGCAAGACATTAGCGATCTCCTCACCTTCTACGTCAATACAATTGCCGAATCTGTCGGAGAGGGTTTCCGATCGCCCTCCCTCTTCGTCCTTGGGCAGTTCTGGTTCGACCCCTCTCGTACGTTGGTCTTTCGGCGTCATCTCTTTGAACAATCTCTTACGAAGACCATAAAGCTGAACTGAGGAGCGCTGCAAGAGCCCTCTTCGAAGCAGCTTTGGGCCGTATGACAGACGAAGAAGTCACGCCGTTCATCGAAGAATGGCAGCATCAACGTGAGTATTCATATGTCGCTTAAATCATGTGCATTATTTGATCGATGTATGTGCATAGTGCCGTGTCTTCAGCCGGATAGCCTGAAAGAGGCCCCTTTCGCAGCTGCTGCATTGATTGTTACTGGTAATATCGCAATTGCTCGGTATTCCTTGCTATCAGTAGTGTGCGTTCCCGCCGATTTAAGATCTTTCCCGCTTTATTAATTCCTCCCAGGTGTCTCACCGATATTTCCAAGTCCATCGCACTGTACATGCACGACGAGTCATCGGTTCATCGTGTGCTGGCTATCGATCTCTGTTCGCGTGGCCTGCAAATTTGGCAACACTATTTCGAGACGATAGATATTTTAAGGACGCTGTTCGAACTGGCGACTTCTACAAAGCGAGAGCCAAATGTCCCTGTTATCCGGAATCCTGCTTCTCAAGCCAAGGTGGCTGTCTTGTCAGTCGCCACGTCGAGCACCCCACTGTTCATGACCACCCTCTCCTTGGATATTCTGAACCCGAAGAGCACAGAGCATCGAAAGTCAGTTATGCAATTGCTGGCCTTCTTAATCAGAAAGGTGAGCCTGGTACAAGTGCTCCCCGCTCAGTCT
>WNFL01431076.1_pt1 | contig 11730 bp, 10 predicted proteins | sample 5400361 | NCBI WGS metagenome assembly WNFL01 (sample SAMN13153351, study PRJNA577476) | soil metagenome | isolation source: 40 cm soil on Douglas fir-dominated hillslope | place: USA:California | collected 2013-09-17
TCCAGAGGAATGTGTACTGGCTCTACGGCTCACCCGGAATCGGAAAAACGTCGTTAGCCCATTCGAGCTCCGCAAGCCTTCACAAGCGAAACCACCTTGCTGCGGCATTTTTCTGCCGGAGGGATGATCCGAATTTGAGCGATCCTATAAACATCCTCCCAACGTTTATCCACGAACTCACAATACACTTCCCCCCTTTTCGAAACCTTGTAGCAAAACACATTCACGACGACCCAAAACTGACTCCAGAGTCAATGAAAGGCACTCTCTTCCTTGATTTCATCTGCTCCCTTCCTCGCCACCCTGAGCACACTCTCGTTTTTGTCATCGACGCACTCGACGAGTGTGGCAATGCTAAAAGCTGCCCACGTCTCCTAAAGATCTTGACCAATGCAGCCGCACAAGCTCCGTGGCTGAAGGTCATCATCACGAGCAGGACCGAAGTCGATATCCAACGTTTCTTTGATACTCTCACCCAGCCATCGTATCTATCATATGACCTCGCCACAGATCGAGATGCCAATGATGATTTGCGAACCTTCGCCCAAAGCCAGTTCGATTTAGTGGCCTTGGTTTGGCATCTCGACACTCCATGGCCCAAAGAATCAGATTTCAACGGAGTCATTTCTCGAGCGAACGGTCTTTTCATCTACATTAAAACTCTGGTTCTTGCCCTTGAGCGCACTGAGGACCCTGAAGAGTCGTTGAAGGAAGTTTTGCAAGACTCAGCCGCGACCAGCTTAGAATCTCTTTACACACTTTACTCCAACATCCTGAAAGCACAAATAGTGCACAAAAATGCCGAGTTTCAGCAGATGATTGGAGTGCTTCTTGCAACATCTCCCTACCACGCACTGTGTGACGAGACGATTGCAGAGCTGGCGGGAGTGAAACCCAATCACATGAAGAAGTGGGTGGATGCTCTCAACTCTTTACTATATCAAGATGAAGAGGCCAACAGAGGGATTCGTGTCAGACATTTGTCGGTTTTCGATTTCTTTGTCAGCGATCACTGCAACTGCCAAGTGAATATCTGAGATGCGGACATGCGGCTGGGGATCGCTTGCCTCGAGGTGATGACTACTCAACTTCGTTTCAACATTTGCAATCTCGAAGATTCCCGTCTTGCTAATGCAGACATTCAAGATCTCCCATCCCGAGTGAAACAGAACATTTCGGACGCCTTGCAGTATAGTTGTCTCTATTGGTTGAACCATCTTTGCTTTCCTCCTGCCAACCGCGGTCAATGCGTGTTGGCGTTGGGAAGATTCTTTGAAGGAGTGTGCCCATTATTTTGGATTGAAGTGTTGAGCATTATGGGGATAGCCCCAATCAGTGTCCCAAGCCTTCGAAAGTTGCTATCCTGGGTCAAGGTGAGTCTTGCTGCTAGTTTGGATTCCAAGATGATTTCAATTGGCTGTAGGATGCAGATTCAACAATTGTTGAGAGAATTCAGGATATTTGTCATTTCCTGATCACTTTTCACACTCCTATCTCCCTCAGCACTCCACACATATATATTTCAGGGCGACCATTCCTGCCCACACAGTTGCCTTTGTCAAGGATCTTCAACAGCGAATTTACTAGGGCCCTCAAGATACGAGTGGGGAACCAGTCGTCATGGCCAGCACCACCCGTAGAGTGGACTGGACATTCTCGGCCTATCTTCAGCGTGGTTTATTCGCCGAATGGGCCCGCGTTGCCACTGGATCCGGCGACGAAACGATTCGAATCTGGGATGCCGAGACTGGGGTAATGGTTGGGGAGCCTCTTATGGGGCATAATGGGTGGGTGACTTCTGTGGCTTACTCTCCCGATGGGCAGCGAGTCATCTCTGGATCCAACGACCACACCATTCGAATCTGGGATGCCGAGACTGGTGCCCCAGTCGGCGATCCTCTCAAGGGGCACGCTGTCTCAGTGCTGTCCGTGGCTTATTCGCCAGATGGGCGCCAAATCATCTCCAGGTCCTTCGACAGCACCATTTGTATCTGGGATGCCGAGACTGGTGCTCCAGTCGGCGATCCTCTCGAGGGACACACTGGCTGGGTGGCGTCCATTGCTTACTCTCCTGATGGGCAGCACATCATCTCCGGATCCTTTGAAAGCACCACTAGAATCTGGGATGCCGAGACTGGTGCTCCAGTTGGCGATCCTCTTGACGGGCACGTTGGCTTGGTGAAGTCCGTTGCTTACTCTCCCGATGGGCAGCACATCATCTCCGGATCCTTCGACCGCACCATTTGAATCTGGGATGCTGAGACTGGTACTCTAGTCGGCGATCCTCTCGAGGGGCACACTGACTGGGTGCGGTCTGTTGCTTACTCTCCTGATGGGCAGCACATCATCTCCGGATCCTTGGACGGCACCATTCGAATCTAGGATGCTGAAACTGGTGCTCCAGTCGGCGCTCCTCTCGAGGGGCACACTGGCTGGGTGGCGTCCGTTGCTTACTCTCCCGATGGGTGCCACATCATTTCCGGATCCAAAGACAACACCATTCTGATCTGGGGTGCCAAGACTGGTGCTCAAGTCGGCGATCCTCTCGAGGGGCACACTGACTGGGTGGAGTCCGTTTCTTACTCTCCCGATGGGCGCCACATCATCTCCGGATCCAAAGACAACACCATTAGGATCTGGAATGCCGAGACTCATGCTCCAGCCAGCAGTCCTCTCGAGGGGCACACTCACTCGGTCCGGTCCGTTGCTTACTCTCCCAGCAGCACATCATCTCCGGATCTGAGGACAGCACCATTCGAATCTGGGATGCCGAGACTGGTGCTCCAGTCGGCAATCCTCTCGAGGGGCACATTGGCCTGGTAGAGTCCGTTGCTTACTCTCCCGATGGGCGCCACATAATCTCTGGATCCTTCGACCGCACCATTCGAATCTGGGATGCCGAGACTGGTGCTCCAGCTAGCGACCCTCTCGAGGGGCACACTGGCTCAGTAGGGTCCGTTGCTTACTCTCCCGATGGGCGGCATATTATCTCCGGATCCGATGACAAAACCATTAGAACCTGGAAAGCCGAGGCTCATACTGCAGCTGGCAAGCCTCTCGGGGGGCATACTCACTCGGTCCAGTCTACTGCATACTCCCCTAACAGGGAGCACCTAGTTTCTGAGTCTTATGACAACACTACCCGTGTATTGGATCCATTTCCATATCCCTCTATCCGAACTTCCTTTTGTGACCCAAGGCATCCTAATTTTTGTGCAAAGCCCGACCAGGATGGTTGGGTCAAGGACTCAGAGGGCGGTTTGCTATACTGGGTGCCCCACTACTGTCGTAAAAGCGTGAATTCACCTGCCGTCATGACAATCCCCCTTACATCTCGTAAGGGAACCGTTATTCTTGACTTTGACGACTTTGCTTTTGGAACATCATGGACTCAAATTTTCAAAAGTGCACCTTTCTAGAATCTGGTCCTGGAACCGAGGAGAAGGTATATCGTTGAAGGGTGAAGCCGTTGGAGCGAGCCACGAACATGAAGGCCGAGGTTAATATTGTTGGTGGGTTGTGGTGGAGCACATGTTGCACAGCGCCGAACTAGATGAGATTATGAACTCTCACGTGCCATTTATGTGTAGTCAAACAAATTGGTATCGTCCATGTGTGTAATACAAACCAGCGGACAATTGGACAGTCTCCAGGCCCGGAGAGTTCTCTTCTCTTGGCATGATCTCGAAAGAAAAATTGACCGTTCTTGCAGGCATTGGATGATTTATTTTAATTTGACCGGGAATATTTGTGATGGGTGAGTTGGTAGCTCAGGTCCGGAATCACACGCTCGACTAATGTTGAGAAATGTCCTCGATCTCATGCTCTCGTCCGTCTCGTGTCTTCCAGAGACCGACGACAGCGGCCTTCCGCGCAAGAAGTTGTTCACAACCCCTCGTTACTTCCGCATCGATGGAGTCATCACGTCCATGTAACCAATGAATGAGCGAGAGCATGAGAGAAGGAATCAAACTGCCAGTGCCTTGATCCGATTTTCTTGAGGCACTAAGACGCACACTCCATACGACTTCAGATTGGAGGTCTCACTGATCCTTTCTCTTCGGTCGCCACTCGCTTCCATGCCATCAATCGCTCCATCACGACTTTTGAATAGGCAACTTGCTCCCATATTTGCACCGAAAGCCGCGAGAAAGAGAACTGCAGAGTCAAGAAGTAGCGGGTGTAGGCAGGCTCTCTCAAACAACCACTGACCGAATACTGTATCGGTATAAAGAATACTGCGAAGCCCTCCTTAATGTGGAGTCGACACGGCTGCCAAATGCCAGGCCGGACCGCTCCTTGTAATGGCCCACTCGCGGCTATTCTCGCTTACTATTACGTTATATGGTTCGCGTCTTTATAAGCCTGTCGCTGGCGAGTTCCTGTATCCAATTCGATTTTACTCCTCCACAACACACTTACCAGCACGTTCAATTAGTACACCCCTGTCCCTTTCAATATATAAAGGGATTCGATTGTATTTGGACGTTCCAGTAAGAAAACACGTCGAAGGGAATCAAAACCTTACAGTATCTTGAGGAGTCCCGTTTTTACAATGCGCGTCTGATGCGCGTTAATACGCGAATGAAACACACAACTTCGCTCTTTGTTGTCTGTGGGCACTGGTAATTGCCTCATTTATGATCCAGGAGCAACCGGCGCTGAACATACTCAACAACGCTCATCATCTTCTCGACGGGACGCTAACAGACACGCAATAAGGAGACCATTTTTAGGCCGTCTGCTTTAGGCCGTCTGAGTCTTCTTCAACGGACATCATTGACCCTCGACGCCAAGGCACACAAAACAGATGGTTTCCAGGGGTTCGTGTGACTCAATGCCGGGAGTGTAGCGCAATCCCTATAATACGTCTGATATACATTCTGTGAGCAAGTACAGGGGGATTAAGCTGCGTCCAGACGTGGGAACAGGCGTTGCTTATGCTGAAATATACCTCGATCATCACACAAATCGTCAACTTCAAATCATCATTATGGTTTAAGTTCATCACCGTCAAGGATGAAACTTTGTTACGTGAAGCCGGTTATAGGCCCGCCATTCCCGCTTGCGAGAGCGACTGAGATTGCGACCAATCTACGCGATAGCCGACCAATCATCATCCCAGCTATTGTCAGTAACCGTTAGAACACCCTAGTGACACCCGAGGGCAGTTAAAGAAGCTAACTTGGGTCTGTTGTGCACGCTATCAAGACTTCCAATAAGCACCTCAACTTTCTGCTCCGGGGACCAGCAAGCCAGCGTCCTCAAAGGACATCCAGCTTGTCCTCTCGTAACTGCGACGGCCGATGCCTGTGTCACTGTCCAGTCTCCGCCGCCTTGACCATGGTCAAGGTCATTGGGTACGTGTGCCATTTCGCCTTGCTGGTCAGGCGTAGGTACAATGTACCGCATGCCCGTCGGGTAGTTCACTAGAAGAATCTTGAGGTTCGGGACGAGGATGTGGGTAGTATTCTCGTCGGCAGTCGAGTTAGGGAGCGACGCCTGTCAGCTTGGGTTACAAGAGGGGGTTAACCCTTCCCAAAAGGTGTCCGATACACCGGTGCCAGCGATTTGGAGTTCTTCTAACCACGGAAGTCGACTGAGGACACCAATCAGTGCAGCATCGGTAAATGTGCAATCCAAGTGTAATGATTTCGGTCTTGGCATGTGAGTCCAACCACCGAAGAGCTCGAGCAAAGCTGTCGGTGACGGAGCTGATGACCGGTACTCGATTGAGAGATGCTCAAGAGCCAGAGTGTGAAACATATGTAAGGCCGTTGGAACGTAGATCCTTGTATGTATTGCCACGCGCAAGTTGGGGAAAGAGATCGAACCGGCTAATTCTGGCGTACCTAATGGACAATGGCGGAGAATGAGGGTATGCAAGTGTGGTGCAGTAACACGGTGCAACGCAGAGTAAATACGGATTGACCACTTGAGTACTTGAAGCGCAGGTAGTGTTAGGGGTACAGCAAGATCCCGATGGACCCCAAGCCTGCGCAATGATGGTGACTCGTGAAGCGGAAAACAAGGTGTTAAAGGGAAAAGCCAACAATAGGATTCGATGGTTCTCGTCCACATTCCTACTCCCCAACTTTCAAGGCTCAGACTGCGAGTACAACGAACATGACGTAGGGCGGGGGACAAACTGACCAGAGAGTGAATTAACAGTAACTCTCGGTCTTGCATACCCACGGAATGGACTAGAATCGAAGAAAGTAGTGGAAGAATGGTCGTGTTCTGGTAATTCAAAGGCAGAAATTGTTTTGCAAGGACAAGGGTTGTGCATCGTCTCAATATCTGATCACCCATAATCAGTTTAACTGCCTCAATGCGATTGGCAGCAGCCTGTGGCCCGCGCATGAGCGAAGTGCTGCTAGTATAGTTGATTCTTTGTGAGAACATGATGGATCGAAAGGAAAGTTCGACTTGAAGAGGACAGGACTGGGAGCGAGAGAGAACTAAACGTAAGTGGTCAAGGTTGGTGCAGAGAACCGAACCCCGAAGATGGCGCGGATGGTAAGGAAGATTGGTGACAGTGATCCTAGACCAAAGCTGGGGACTAGTATACGCCACCATTGTCCACAGTTTGCACACAAGTAACGTAGACGCCAACGTTCCGCCCATCAACATGTGCCAATCGAAAATCTCCACCATGAGTTCATAAGGGAGAAGCAGGGTCGGAGACTGGACCACAGCTACCTCGTGTTGAGCTCCTTCCAACTTCCCCCGCAATTCCTCCAGCCGTGCTCGTCCTACTTCGCGGACAGCAGCAACTCGTCGCTCTTGTTTGGCATGCGTAGAGATAATGGTGTCTCTGTGGCGTGCCGTCCCCTTCTCCGAATCATCTATTTGGCCTTGAATCTCAGGAACGACGCGGGTAGCAGCCGCTTCTTGAGCGTTGAGTTCACTAGTGATGGCGGTCTCGAGGACTTCGGCCGTATCAAGCGAGGCCGGAGGGTTCTCTGTCCCGCAAAATGATTGCATAATCAAATAGGGATAAGGAATTGAAGCGAACACGGCCAACTAGGAAGCGCCTGATGTGGCTCAAGGTCAAGCTGTGGAGCAAAGCCGGTGATGCGCGCTGCATAGACCAGCGCAACCCACAAGCATTCAATTTATAGTCCTACTACTAGATTTCGAAATATACAAAGCCGGCGAATTCAATGGCCGTAATCGGATACAAGCTCGAAGGACGTTGGTTATTTGTGCCCCATACAAAGAAAACCCCGACTGTCCACAACGTCCTTAGTGAAAGGTAGAAGGAAATTGTTTGCTCCTACCACCACGGAGGAGGGGGCCCGCGCTCATATATTCCATCACCAAGTTGCTCGCTAAATAGGAAAGCCCACAAAAAATTAACCAAAGCTACATCTACTATTCTCTTGCAGTGTGGCGCCTCCAGTACTATCCAGATCTTGACCATCAAGTGCCTCGAGCCTGGTTGACCGCGCTATGGTATGCTTAGAGCGAATCCTGACACCCCGTGCCGGGTCAACCAGATTCACTTTAGGGACAAAATCGATGGACAGGACATTTTCTCTTGCCTCGCGAATAGATACGTAACAAAGGACCATTCTCAGATTGCCTGAGCTTTCGTTGGCGGTCATTATTGACCTCGACGCCACGGCACACAAAATAGGTTTCCATGGGCTTATGTGACTCAATGCCGGAAGTATAGTTCAATCCATTAAAAGTGTCCAATATAAATTCTATGAGCACATCCAATCTATGAACACATCCAAGAAATTTCTATGAGCAAGTACAGAGGGATCAAGTTGCGTCTAGATGCGGGAATAGGGCTTGTGTATATTGAAATATCCTTCGAACATCCAACAAAACGCCAACTTGAATAAACTATTATAGTTTGAATTCACCACCTTCAAGAACGAAACGCGATTGCATGAAGCCGGTGATAGGCCCGCCATTCTCGCTTGTGATGGCGACTGAGATTGGGATAAATCTACGCATTAACTGACCAATCATCATCCCATCTATCATTGGTAAACGTCAGGACATCCTATTAGCATCAAAGAGCAGTCGACGAAACGTACTTAGGTCTGTTGGGTAAGCTATCGAGACTTCCAATAAGCACCTCAACTTTCCGCTCTGGCGACCAGCAAGCTAGCGTCCTCAAAGGATACCCGACTTGTTCTCTTGCAGCCGCGACGATCAATGCCTGTTTCACCGTCCAGTCTTCTCCCCTTGTAACATCGACGTCAGGGTGATGATAATTGGGTACCTGCGTCATTCCTCCTTGCATGTCGCGGAAAAGTGAGATGCGTCGCATGCCCGTCGGGTATCTCACCAGAAGGACTTTGAGTTTCGGGACGAGGATGTGGGTAGCATTATCATTCGACGACACCTGCTGGATTGAGTTATACGAGGGGGTTAGCCCCTCCCAGAACGTTTCCCGTAGGCCGGTACCAGCGATTCTGAGTTCTTCCAACCACGGTAGCCGACCGAGTACGGCAATCAATGCGGCTTCGGTAAACGTACAATCCAAGTACAATGACTTGGGTTTTGGCATGTGAGCCCAACCGTCGAAGAGTTCGAGTAATCCCATCGGTGATGTAGTTGATGACCTGTACTCGATTGAGAGATGCTCAAGGGCTGGAGTATGAAACATATGTAAGTCTGTTGGATGATATATCCAAGTATGTATTGCTACGCGCAAGTTGGGGAAGGAGATCGAACCGGCTGATTGGCCTTCCGCCCGATTAACCCTCATACTATGGCGGAGGATGAGGGTATGCAAGAGTGGGGCAGTGATAAGATGTAATGAAGAGTAGAAAACGATTTTCCACCGGAGTATTTGAAGTACAGGTAGCGTTAGGGGTGTAGCGAGGGCGCTATAGACCTCAAGCCTGCGAAGTGATGGCGACTCGTGAAGCGAATAACACGGATTGGAGGGGAGAATACGGACATAAGACTCAATTCTTTTCGTCCAAAACCCTACTCCCTGGTTTTCAGCGCTCAGACTGCCACGTAAACGAATGTGCCGAAGGGCGGGAGATAGATTGACCAGTGACTGAACGAATAGTAGTTCGTGGTCCCTTAGATAAACAGAGTGATGTTGAATCGAAGAAAGTTGTGGAAGAACGGTTGTGTTCAGGTGGTCGAAGGGAAGACATTCGTTTGCCAGGACGAGGGCTGTGCACCGCCTCAATATCTGGTCGCTCAGAATAAGGTTGATTGCCATGGTGCAATTATTAGTAGCCTGTAGCCCATGGATGAGCGAAGAGGGGCTCCTACAAATGTCATGTGGCAACACGGCAAACCGAAAGGAAAGTTCGAGTTGAAGAGGATGGGAACGGGAACGAGAGAGGACTAAACGTAAGTAGTCATGGTCGGTGCATACAACTGAGCCTCGAAGATAGGGCCTATGCCGAGGAAGATTGGTGACGGTGATCCTCGCCCAAAGTCGGGGACTATTGTACGCTACCATTGTCCACCATTTGCACACGAGCAACGTAGTCGTCCACCTCCCACCCATCAACATGTGCGACTCGAAAATCTCCGCCATAAGTTCATAGGGGAGATATTGAGCTCCTTCCGACTCATTCTGCACTTCCTCCGGTCGTGCTCGTCCTGCTCCGCGGACGGCCGCGACGCGTCGTTCTCGTTCTCGTTCAGCATGGGCAGCGGTAGCTGTCTCTTTCTGTCGTGCTGACTCCTCCTCCAAGGCATCTATGTTGCCTTGAATATCGGCAGCGATGCGGGCAGCATCCACATCTTGATCGTTGAGTTCGCCAGTAACAGTGGTGTCGAGGACTTCCGCGTCGAACAAGGATAGGGCTTTCTCTGTTTGGCTGAATGCGTGCATATCTCAATCAGAAACAAGAGATTGAAGCGGACGCGGCCAACTGGGAAAACGCTTGATATGGCTCAAGGCAAAGCTAGTCTACGAGTTGCACAGGCCTGCTACAGTATCATCACAAAAACATATTCGCTTTACAAGCCCTACTACTAGAACTCCCAAACTAAAAAACAGGCAAATTCAACAGGTATATTCGTATACAAGCCCAGAGGAAGTAGGTTATAAAAGAGAACCCCGACGATCCACCATGTTCCCGACTGAAGCAAGGAGAAAATGGTCTGGTCCCACCACCACGGGAAAGGGCCACGCTCAGGTGCAACAATGATCATAGCCTCGAGCCTAGGACTATGGTGTGCCTTGGAATTCGGGGACAAGAGCGGGTACGTAGATTGACACGACCAAGACTCGACAGGGAACCAACCGAATGGATAAAATATGGAGAGTGGAGTATAAATCTTCAATAAATGCAACAACTCGGTGTTCAACCGCGTCACTCCAGGTACAAGATGGACAGGACATTTTCTCCTGCCAACCCTTCGCTACCAGACACGCAACAGAGGGTCCATTTTCAGATTGTCTGAGTCTCTGTCAACGGTCATCATTGACCCTCGACGCAAACTAGGTGGTTGCCATAAGCTCGTGTGATTCAATGCCGGAATTGCAGTTCAATCCATTGAAAACGACCAAGAAATATTCTATGAGAAAGTACAGGGGACCAAGTTGCGTCTAGATGTGGGAATAGGGCTTGTTTTAAACTGAAACATCCCTAGATCAGCGAACAAAACGCCAACTTAAATACCCCAATATAGTCTAAATTCACACCTTCAAGAATGAAACGCGATTACATGGAGCCCGGTGATAGGCCTGCCATTCTCGCTTGCAAGGGCGACTGAGATTGTGATCAATCTACGCGATGACCGACCAATCATCATCCCACCTATCGTAGATAAACGTCAGTACATTCTAGTAGCACCAAACAGCAGTTAACGAAACGAACTCAGGTCTGTTAGGTAAGCTATCAAGACTTCCAATAAGCACCTCAACTTCCCGCGTCGGAGACCAGCAAGCCAATGTCCTTAAAGGATATCCGGCCTGTTCTCTTGCAGCTGCGACGATTGATGCCTGTTTCACCGTCCAGTCTTCTCCCCTTGAAACATCGACATCGGGGTGATGATAATTGGGTACCTGCTCCATTCTCCCATTCAGGTCAGGCAAAAGTGTGGTGCGTCGCATGGCTGTCGGGTAGTTCACCAGAAGGATTTTGAGTTTCGGGACGAGGACGTTGGTGGCATTCTCATTCATATACGTGCTAGGAAGCCACGACACCTGCTGGATTGAGTTATAAGAAGGGGTTAGTCCTTCCCAAAACGTTTCCCGTAGGCTGGTACCAGCGATTCTGATTTCTTCCAACCATGGTAGTCGACCCAGTACGGCGATCAACCCGGCTTCAGTAAATGTGCAATCCAAGTACAATGACTTTGGTGTTGGCATGTGAGCACAACCATCGAAGAGTTCGAGGAGTCCTATCGGTGATGTAATTGATGACTTGTACTCGATTGAGAGATGCTCAAGGACCGGAGTATGAAACAAATGTAAGTCTTTTGGATCGTATATCTCGGTATATATTGCCACGCGCAAGTTGGGGAAGGAGATCGAACCGGCTGATTGGCCTTCTGCCCGATTGCTATGGCGGAGGATGAGGGTATGCAAGCGTGGGGCAGTGATAAGATGTAATGAAGAGTAGGAAACAATGTCCCACCGGAGTATTTGAAGTACAGGTAGTGTTAGGGGTGTAGCGAGAGCGCTATAGACCTCAAGCCCGCGAAGTGATGGCGACTCGTGAAGCGAATGGCACGGCTCGGAGGGGCTAATACGAACATAGGACGTAATTCTTTTCGTCCATAACCCTA
>WNFL01158017.1_pt1 | contig 11728 bp, 8 predicted proteins | sample 5400361 | NCBI WGS metagenome assembly WNFL01 (sample SAMN13153351, study PRJNA577476) | soil metagenome | isolation source: 40 cm soil on Douglas fir-dominated hillslope | place: USA:California | collected 2013-09-17
CTCGGCGATATGGGTGCCGACATCGTCAAGGTCGAACCGCTCGATGGCGATGTGGGCCGCTCGCCGCGTCCGAGCCGCGCACCCGACATGGGCGCCGGCTTCCTCAATACCAACCGCAACAAGCGCTCGATCGCGCTCGATTTGCGCAACTCCGAGGGGCGCGATGTCGTGCTCAGGCTTATCGCGCGCGCCGACGCCGTCGTCCACAACATGCGCCCCAAGGCGGCAGCGAAGCTCGGTCTTTCCTACGATGACGCGAAGCGTGCGAACCGCGCCATCGTCTATTGCTATTCGCCCGGCTTCGGCCATGATGGTCCGTATGCGGACGAGCCGGCCTATGACGACATCATCCAGGCGATGTCCGGACTTGCGCAGCTCAACGCGGACGCCACAGGTGCGCCGCGATTCCTGCCCTCCATCATTGCCGACAAGGTGGTAGGCCTGCATCTCGCCTTCGCACTCGCGGCCGGGCTGGTTCACCGGCTGAAAACGGGGGAGGGCTGCGCCATCGAAGCTCCCATGTTCGAGAGCATGGTCGCCTTCCTCCTCGTCGAACATCTCGCCGGGCGCACTTTCGTGCCGCCGCTCGGTCCCACCGGTTATGAGCGGATGCTTGCGAAGAACCGCCGTCCCTACAAGACGCGTGACGGTTATGTCGCGATCATGCCTTACACCACGCAACAATGGACGCGGTTCATGGAATGCGTCGGCAGGACCGATCTGCTTGGCGAGGAATGGGTGAAGGACCCCGTAAAGCGGAGCGCGAATGTGGATGCGCTCTATCAAGTGATCGCCGACGCGACACCCCAACGCACCACGGCGGAATGGCTGACTCTGATGAACGCGCGCGACATCCCGTGCGGACCGGTCAACAGCTTCGATGATCTTTTTGACGAGGCGCATCTTTCCGCCGTTGGTCTTTTCGGCTCTGTGGACCATCCGAGCGAGGGGACGCTTAAGGCGATGCGCTCGCCTTTCAGGGTCTCAGGTCTCGAACGGAAGGCCGATCGGCCGGTGCCACGGGCAGGAGAAGATAGCGAATCGATCCTGCAGGGTTTCGGCTTCGGCGAGGCAGAGATCGGCGGACTCATCGCCCGAGGGGTGGTCGGCGGCGGCCGGGAACCCTAATTGGCTCAGGACCGTTCTTCCGTCCCCCCGGCCGGGCTCAAGCTAAGTGTCTCGCCGGCCATGGCAATTCAGGCTCGCCGCCCAGTTGCAGCTGAGCCGTGCGGCAAAGCAACAGTGGAGCTTTGTAGCAGAAGGTTCATTTCCTATAAGAGCTGGAACTGGTACAATCAACCTGGCCGGGCCCTCGCCCGGAGAAGTAGGGGAATATGCGTAGGCGCGTTGTGACGGCAGCCTTGTCGGTGCTGGGTGGTGCCCTTTGGGCGTCCGCGGCGTTGGCTGCCTCGTCGGTCGCGCCGGCGTCGAAGTCCGCGCCAGAAGCGGCGATTTCCAGCGGCGGTGTCGCGAATCTCAATCTCGGAGGTGTGGCGGCGCCGACTCTGGCTCAGGATATCTCGCCGCTTCGTCCGAATGTCGTCAGCATCGCGCGCGGTATGCAGCTTGAGCTCGTTCGTGGTCGCAGCTGGGACCCCTATGGCGACATATTCCCGGCAAGTGCGTCGCTGAATTCCGCCTTTCTCGGCGGCACCACCAATTTTGCAGGTGCAAGTTTCGCGCTCGGTCGCGATGTCGATCTCAATGTCGGCCACTTGGCTCTCGGGCTGGACGCGCTGAGCGATGCGCAACCCAGTGCGTTGTCACGTGATCTCGCGGCGCGCCTCGCCACCAATCTGCGCAGCATCGGGACGACCTCCGCGAGCCTTAATTGGAGTTTCGCCGATTGGGCCGCTGTCGGACTCACCGCGTCGCATTCCAACGGCAACTCTTCGCTGCTCGGCAGTTCACTGAGAAGCGGAAGTCCCGCCGATGCCTCCGCCTTGGGCATATCGGCGCGTGTCGGTTTTGCTGAGGGCTGGGTGACTACGCTGACCTATGCCGAAGGCGTGACCCAGCTCGACTTGAGCCGGGACCAGCTGGTCGGCAAATCCGACCCGTTGCATTCCGAAGCCTATGGCATTGGCCTTGCCAAGACCGGATTGTTCGGCGACGACGCGTTCGGCATCGCGCTGTCGCGTCCGCTTCAGATTTATACGGGCAGCAAGAGTTTCGGCGCGTTGAACACCAATTTCGCGCTCGCCAACACCCAGGCGCGGGAATCCGATGTCGAGCTCGGTTATGTGACCACCTTCCTCGACGGCAGCCTGGCGCTCCAGGCCAACGCCGCTTATCAGGTCAACGCTGCCGGCACAAAGGGTCAAAACGCCGTGGCCGGCGTCGCTCGGGCCAAGCTGAACTTCTAATTCCTTCGCAACTCGGCGGCTTTCGCGCGGCGAAAGCGTTCTTGCTATGGGTTTGGAAACGCACGGTTGATGCGCCGCCGATCCTCCGTTACAACCCGCCTCCATTTTTCCAAGGAATCTTCGCATGGCCGGACCGCAATATGTCTATGTGATGAAGGGTCTCTCCAAGACCTTCCCCGGCGGCCGCCAAATCCTGAAGGATATTTGGCTCTCCTTTCTGCCGGGCGCGAAGATCGGCGTCATCGGCGTGAACGGCTCGGGCAAGTCGACGCTGCTGCGCATGATGGCCGGCATCGACACGGAGTTTACCGGCGAAGCCTGGGCGGCGGATGGCATGCGCGTCGGTTACCTTGCACAAGAGCCCGAACTCGATCCGCAACTGAACGTGCTCGGCAATGTGATGGAAGCGGTGTCGGAGAAGAAGGCTCTGCTGGATCGCTATAACGAGATCGCCGCCAATTATTCCGATGAGACGGCCGACGAGATGGCCGCGTTGCAGGACAAGATCGACGCGCAGAATTTGTGGGATCTCGATTCACAAGTCGAGATGGCGATGGATGCGCTTCGCTGTCCCGATCCGGCTGCAGACGTGAGCAATCTTTCGGGCGGCGAAAAACGCCGGGTTGCGCTGTGCAAGCTGCTGCTCGAAGCGCCGGACATTCTGCTGCTCGACGAGCCGACCAATCATCTCGACGCCGAATCGGTGGCCTGGCTTGAACGCCATTTACGGGACTTCTTGGGCACCGTCGTGCTGGTGACGCATGACCGTTATTTCCTCGATGACGTGACAGGATGGATTCTCGAGCTCGATCGCGGCAAGGGAATCCCCCACGAAGGCAATTATTCGAGCTGGCTCGAGGGGCAGGAAAAGCGTCTCGCGCACGAGAGCGAACAGGAGGAGGCACGGCTTCGCGCACTCTCCCGTGAAAGCGCTTGGATCAAGACCTCGCCCCGCGCGCGGCAGGCCAAGTCGAAAGCGCGCATCCAGGCTTATGAGGAATTGCTGGCGAAATCGCAGGACACCCGTCAGGGACCGGCGCAAATCGTCATCCCCGCGGGGCCGCGGCTCGGCTCCCTTGTTGTGGAAGCGGAGGACCTGGGCAAGGCCTATGGCGATCGCCTGCTGTTCGAACATCTCGAATTCAAGCTGCCGCCGGGCGGTATCGTCGGTGTGATCGGCCCCAACGGCGCCGGCAAGACCACGCTTTTCCGTCTCCTGACCGGACAGGACAAGCCCGACACCGGAATCATGCGTGTGGGCGAGACGGTGGTGATGGGCTATGTCGACCAGTCGCGGGATTCGTTGAAACCGAATGCCACGGTATGGGAAGAAATCTCCGGCGGCCTGGACGTGCTCGAACTGGGCAAGCGTACGATTCCGTCGCGCGCCTATGTCGGGGCTTTCAACTTCAAGGGCGGCGATCAGCAGAAGAAAGTGGGACAGCTTTCGGGGGGAGAACGCAACCGCGTTCACCTGGCGAAAATGTTGAAATCGGGCGCCAACCTTCTGCTGCTCGATGAGCCCACCAACGATCTCGATGTGGAGACGCTACGTGCGCTGGAGAATGCGCTGGAAGATTTCGCCGGCTGCGCCATGATCATCAGCCATGATCGTTGGTTCCTCGATCGCATCGCGACGCACATCCTCGCCTTTGAAGGCGAATCCCATGCCGAATGGTTCGAGGGCAATTACCAGGATTATGAAGCGGACCGAAAGCGCCGGCTCGGGATAGGCGCCGACACACCGCACCGGATCAAATACAAGCGCTTCGCGCGCGCATGAAAAAGGCCGGCGAGACGCCGGCCTTTTGTCAGCGTTTTTTTGCGATCTATGACTTTTGGGCTTGCCGCGATCCTTCGCTCGCGCCGGCATGAATCTGCTGCGCCTGCATGTGCAAATTATCGGTGAGGGCCGCGATGTTGCCACCATGCTGCTGCAGGAAGCCGGTGAAATCGGACCGTTGGGACAATGCGAGCCACACGCCTTCGACCTGCATGTCGGTGATGATCGGCCGGCCATCGGATGTCTTGCGCACCCGGAACCCGACCTTGAAAGGCTGACCGTTCGAGGAATTCGGATTGACCACGTCGGCGTTGACCACCACGTCGTCTGCGGCGCGTTCGCTTGACCCGGTCACTTTGAGCGTCTGGCCCTTATATTTGCTCAGGCGCGATTCATAAACCGCCACCGCATAGTCGAGAAAAGCGTCGGTGAACTTGTCGAGATCGGCCTTGGAGGCGCCGTTCGCATATTGCCCGAGCGTGAACAGGCCGATGCGCCGCGTGTCGGTCAGACCCAGCATGAAATTGCGGAATTGCGCGCGCCGTTGATCATCGGAGAGCGACGCGTTGTTGAGGATGGCGTAGCCCTTGTCGATGTTCTGCTGCACGAAGCCTTCCGCCGTGCTGGCGGCGGCGAAGGCGGGTGCTGAGAAAATGATCGTCGCGAGCATGACAAGCGCCCAAGCGACATTGGCAGCCCATAGCGGCAGGATGCGGTGTGAATACGATGTCATGAAACTCTCTCCTACAATTCTCGCAGGGCACTAAGTCCCAAAAATGGCAAACGTGCGGAGCCGGCCTTCGTTCCTAAATGGGTACGATCTCCGACGGATGCTAAAAATCCGGCAAATCCTGAACTTCGGTGGCTCCGTTCCTGATTTCATTGTTGCGCGACTGACGATAAAGGCTACGCACCGAGGCATAAAAGTCCAATGAAGTTTTCTCGATCTCGTCGAGGGTTTCGATGTTGCGCGCACGCAAATCGACAAAGTCGACGCCGGTGCGGCCGAACTGCCAAAGCGTTTTCTCCCGCCATTGGGCATATGTCAGCGGATCGAATGCGAGATCGGCGACCCAACCTACAACATCGCGCGGATTTCCCGGGCCGAGCAGCGGCACAAAAAGGTAAGGGCCTTCACCGACGCCATAGACGGCTAAGGTCTGCCCGAAATCCTCGGAATGGCGCATGTAGCCCCACCGCTTGGCGACATCGACCAGCCCGCCGAGTCCCAATGTCGAGTTCACGCCCACCCGAATCAGCGTATCGCCGGCGCGGGTGACCTCCCCTTGCAGGACGTCATTGGCGAGGATAATCGGCGAGTCGAGATTGTTCAGAAAATTGCGAACCGAATCGCGCAGGAATGCGGGGAATACGGTGCGATAGGCCAGCGCCGTCGGGCGCAGGATGGCTTTATCGAGAGCCAGAGTCGTATCGAAACTGACCCGATTGAATCCTTCGAACGGATCATTGATGGCCTGAGGGCCTTCGGTGGCCGACATGCTGGCACAACCAGACAGCATGACGCCCGCTAGGGCGGCCAGGATTATGGCTTTGAAGAGACTCATTGTGTTGGAGTTTCCTTAACTATCTTCCCACCGGCACGCGATGCCGAATCCGGCACCTCCCCTTGGTAACCATATTTAGCATAGAGAACTTGCCGGAATATTGATCGAATGCAGGATTTTCGCGGAGTGTTGCATAAGGATATAAAGATATGTTTATATACATTGGCGCCTTGAAGAGATCGGTAGCATGGAAACGCTTCTGGGGATGTTGCGTGCGGTAGGCGATTCGACAAGGCTTCGACTGCTTCTTTTACTGGTCAAGGCTGAGCTAACCGTTAGCGAACTGACCGAAATCCTGGGTCAAAGCCAGCCCAGGGTCAGCCGGCATTTGAAGCTTCTGTGCGAAGCAGGGCTCCTCGAACGCTTCAAGGAAGGGGCGTGGGTCTTCTACCGCGCCGCTGATCAAGGGGAAGCGGCGGAGCTTGCGCGTGCCCTGCCGGGGCTTGCGGATTGCGAAAACGACCCGGTGCTGATCGACGATCGGAGGCGTCTTACCCATGTGCGGGCACAGCGCGCGCAGGAAGCCGCGGCCTATTTCCGGGCAAATGCCCCACAATGGGAGCGCATCCGTTCGCTCCATGTGCCTGAAGCCGATGTTGAGCGACTCATCGTTCGTTTGCTCGAACAGGAACGGCCCGATTACGTGCTGGATGCCGGCACCGGCACGGGACGCATGCTGGAGCTGCTTGCGCCTCACATCAAGCGCGGTATCGGGATCGATGTCAGTCCTGAAATGCTGGCGATCGCGCGAGATCGCCTCGGCAGCGCCGGCGCGTTCAACTGTCAGGTGCGTCGCGGCGACGTCTACCGACTTCCTTTTGCCGATGGCGAGGCAAAGGGCGGTTTCGACGCGGTGCTCTTTCATCAAGTGCTGCATTTTCTCGACGATCCACAAGCTGCCCTTCGCGAGGCCATTCGCGTCTTGAAGCCGGGCGGGCGCATCCTGATCGTCGATTTTGCACCGCACGAGCTCGAGTTCTTGCGCAATGAGCACGCCCACCGACGCCTTGGGTTTTCCGAACATGAAGTGCAGGGCTGGTTCAAACTGGCGGGGCTGAAACCGGTCGCGACAGAGTCGCTGGCGCCGCGTTCCGGCGCCGAAACCCTTACGGTCATGGTCTGGGTGGCGGAAACCCCCGGGGTCACCACGCGGCGCAAGAAGATCGAGGCTGCGGCATGAGCTTGCAACGCCTTGCCGGACCTGCCGGGACCAGCGCCGTCTCGTTCGAGTTTTTTCCGCCCAAGACGGCGGAAATGGAAACGCAGCTGTGGAACGCCATCCGCCGCTTGGCGCCGCTGCGTCCGCATTTCGTCTCCGTCACCTATGGCGCGGGTGGCTCTACCCGAGATCGCACCCACGCCACGGTGAAACGTCTGATCGATGAGACGGCGCTGAAGCCTGCTGCCCACCTGACCTGCGTCGGCGCGCCGCGCGAAGCGGTGGATCGCGTCATCCGCGACTATTGGGACGCCGGTGTGCGTCACATCGTGGCATTGCGCGGCGACATGCCGGAACTCGGTCAGAGCTATTGCGCGCACAAGGACGGCTATCAGACAACCGCCGAGCTGGTTGGCGCCATCCGTGCTGTGGCGCCCTTCGAAGTCAGTGTCTCGGCATATCCCGAAAAGCACCCCGATTCCCCGTCGTGGGAATGGGACTTGGAGGTCCTGAAGGCGAAAGTGGACGCGGGCGCGAGCCGGGCGATCACGCAATTCGCCTTCGGCAACGACGTTTTCCCGCGGTTCCGAGACCGGGCACAGCAGGCCGGCATCCATGTCCCGATCGTGCCCGGACTGATGCCGACGACGAATTTCAAAGGCGTGTCGCGCATGGCAAAACGGTGCGGCGCCGGCGTGCCCGAATGGCTGAGCGCTCTCTATGATGGGCTCGACGACGATCTGGAGAGCCGCAAGCTTCTCGCGTCCGCTGTCTTGGTGGAGCAGGTGCGCGAGCTGAAGGCCGAAGGCTTCGACCAATTTCACTTTTATACGCTGAATCAGGCGGAGCTGACGTTCGCCGTGTGCAGCATTCTGGGCATCAAACCCGCCGGGCAGAATCCGGTCGCGGCATGAACCACGCGCGCGTGAAACGCTTCGATTGGCTGCAGCGCACGGCGCGCGAGCGCATCCTCGTGCTCGACGGCGCTTGGGGCGTGATGATCCAGAATTATCGCCTCAGCGAAATGGATTTCCGGGGCCCGCGCTTCCGCGACCACGGCCGCGACCTCAAGGGCAACAATGATCTTCTGGTGCTGACGCAACCCCAGATCATCCGCGAGATCGGCCGCGCCTATCTGCATGCCGGCGCGGACATCATCGAAAGCAACAGCTTCAATTCCACCTCGATCAGCCAGGCCGATTATGGTCTGGAATCGCTGGTCGTCGAGTTGAACGAAACCGCCGCGCGCCTCGCCCGCGAGGTCTGCGACGAATATTCCACCCCCGAAAGGCCCCGTTTCGTGGCCGGAGTGCTGGGTCCGACCAACCGCACCGCTTCGCTTTCGCCCGACGTGAACGATGCGGGCTACCGCAATACGAGCTTCGATGCGCTGGCCGCCACCTATGCTGATGCGACGCGCGCGCTCATCCGCGGCGGCGCCGATCTCATCATGATCGAGACCGTATTCGACACGCTGAACGCCAAAGCGGCGATCTACGGCATCGAGGAAGTTTTTGCGCAGACGCGTGAGCGTCTGCCGGTGTGGATATCGGGTACGATCACCGACCTTTCGGGGCGAACCCTGACCGGTCAGACCACCGAAGCGTTCTGGCACTCTGTGCGCCATGCCAATCCTTTTGCCATCGGCCTCAATTGTGCATTGGGACCCAAGGAGCTGCGCCCTCATGTGTCCGATCTCTCCGAGATTGCCGATACCCTGACGAGCGCCCATCCCAATGCGGGCCTGCCCAACGCGTTCGGTGGCTATGACGAAACGCCCGAATCGATGGCTGCCCATATCGGCGAATTCGCGCGCGAGGGGCTGGTCAACATCGTTGGGGGTTGCTGCGGCACGACACCGGAGCACATCCGGGCTTTCGCGGAAACGGTCGCCGGCCTGCCGCCGCGCAAGATTCCCGACAAGCCGCGCCGCTTAAGGCTCTCGGGCCTCGAACCCTTCACGCTCACGCCGGAAATGAATTTCGTGAATGTCGGCGAGCGGACCAACATCACCGGCTCGGCCAAATTCCGCAAATTGATCACCGCCGGCGATTTTGAAGCGGCGCTTGAGGTCGCGCGCAGCCAGGTCGAAAGCGGCGCGCAGCTCATCGATATTAACATGGATGAGGGCCTGATCGATTCGGAAGCCACCATGGCGCGGTTCCTCAATCTTGCCGCCGGCGAGCCAGATATCGCCCGTGTCCCGGTGATGATCGATTCCTCCAAATGGAGCGTCATCGAAGCGGGGCTGAAATGCGTGCAGGGCAAGCCGATCGTCAACTCGATCAGTCTCAAGGAAGGCGAGGAGGCATTCGTCGCCTCCGCCGAAAAGGTCCGGCGCTATGGCGCGGCGGTCGTCGTCATGGCGTTCGACGAGAAAGGCCAGGCCGATACGGCAGAGCGCAAATTCCAGATCTGCCGCCGCGCCTACGACATATTGGTCGACCGCGTGGGTTTCCCGCCGGAAGACATCATTTTCGATCCCAATATTTTCGCGGTCGCGACCGGGATCGAAGAGCACAATGATTACGGGCGCGCTTATGTCGACGCGGTGACGCGTATCCGCCAGGCGCTGCCTTTCACCCATGTGTCGGGCGGCGTGTCCAACTTCTCCTTTTCCTTCCGCGGCAATGATCGCGTGCGCGAAGCGATGCATTCGGTCTTCCTCTACCATGCGATCAAGGCCGGCATGGATATGGGTATCGTGAATGCCGGCAACCTTCCGGTGTACGAAGACATCCCCATCGAACTGCGCGATGGAATCGAGGACGTGCTGTTCAATCGGCGGCCGGAGGCCACCGAGCGCCTTCTGGAACTGGCGCAGAGCTATCGCAGCTCCGGCGCCGAAGCCGATCCCGAAGTGGCGCTCGCTTGGCGCTCGCTGCCCGTCGGCGAGCGGCTGACGCATGCGCTCGTCCACGGCATCGCCGATTTTGTGATGGACGATGTCGAGGAGGCGCGGCAGGGCGCGACGCGTCCGCTCGACGTGATCGAAGGGCCGCTGATGACCGGCATGAACGTGGTCGGCGATCTGTTCGGCAGCGGCAAGATGTTCTTGCCCCAGGTGGTGAAATCCGCCCGCGTGATGAAGAAGGCAGTCGCCTATCTCATCCCGTTCATGGAAGCCGAGAAAGTGGGCGCAAAGCGTGAATCCGCCGGCCGTATCGTGATGGCCACCGTAAAGGGCGACGTGCACGACATCGGCAAGAACATTGTCGGCGTCGTCTTGCAATGCAACGGCTACGAAGTCGAAGATTTGGGCGTCATGGTGCCCGCGGCGCGCATCCTTGAAATCGCGCGCGAGAAGAACGCCGACGTCATCGGTCTTTCCGGCCTGATCACGCCCTCGCTCGACGAGATGTGCCATGTCGCGGCCGAGATGGAACGCGAAGGCTTCGACATCCCGCTCCTGATCGGGGGCGCTACCACCAGCCGCGTCCATACGGCGGTGAAGATCCACCCCAATTACACGCGCGGGCAGACCGTCTACGTGACCGATGCCTCGCGCGCCGTCGGCGTGGTGGCAAGCCTCATCTCGAAGGAGACGCGCGCCACTTTTATCGGCGACGTGCGCAGCGAATATGCGCGTCTCATTGCCTCGCATGACGTCAACCGCGGACCGCAGCGGCGGCTGACTCTGGGGCAGGCGCGGGCGAACCGGTTCGCGCCCGACTGGAGCGCCTACACGCCGCCCGCGCCGCGTTTCCTCGGCCCGCGCAGTTTCGATGCCTATGATCTCTCCGAGCTCGTTCCCTATATCGATTGGTCGCCCTTCTTCCAGGCTTGGGAGATGAAAGGCCGCTATCCCGCCATTCTGGACGATGAGAAATCCGGGGTCGTGGCGCGCGCGCTGTTCGCCGACGCGCAAGCCATGCTGGCGCGCATCGTCGAGGAGAAATGGCTGACGGCTCGGGCGAGCATCGGCTTTTGGCCGGCCGAGTCGGAAAGCGACGACATCATTCTGTATACGGATGAGTTTCGGAAGACGCGGCTTGCGACCTTCCACACGCTACGCCAGCAAGTGGCGCGCGAAAGGGAATCGGCCAATCTGGCGCTATCCGATTTCGTCGTGCCTGCGGGCATCGGCAAGGAAGATTATGTCGGCGCTTTCGTCGTGACCACGGGTTTCGGCGAGGAGGCGATCGCAGAGCGCTTCAGAGCGGACAAGGACGATTACAACGCGATTCTGTTGAGCGCGTTGGCCGACCGACTCGCCGAGGCCTTTGCCGAACGTATGCATCAGCGCGTGCGCAAGGAGTTCTGGGGTTATGCGGCGGACGAGATTTTGTCGAACGAGGATCTGATCACCGAAGCCTATCGCGGCATCAGGCCCGCGCCCGGCTATCCCGCACAGCCCGACCACACCGAGAAGGGAACGCTGTTTCGGGTGCTGGATGCGGAAAAGTCATCTGGCGTGAAGCTGACGGAGAACTACGCGATGTGGCCCGGTTCATCCGTATCGGGATTATATCTCAGCCATCCGGACTCGCGCTATTTCGGCGTCGGCAAGGTGGAGCGCGATCAGGTCGAAGATTATGCTCGCCGCAAGAACTGGACTCTGGCCGAGGCCGAACGCTGGCTGGGTCCGGTGCTGAATTACAATCCGCGAAAGATCGCAGCGGCCTAAAGCCGACTAGAGCTGGCCGTCGAGCCAGGCACAGCCGTAATTCCGGACCTGCTCTGAAATATCGTAGTCGCGGGCAGCGCGCTGGAGCTCCAGCGCATCATCGGCCTTCTTGGCGTTCTCATTGCGGTGTGCGGGATCGGCGGCGTCGAGTTGCGCCCGCAATTGCGCCAGTGCCGCGCGGCGCAAGGCCCCTCCCTTGGCAAGAAACGCGATGTCGGCGGGGTTTTG
>WNFL01158240.1_pt5 | contig 11727 bp, 12 predicted proteins | sample 5400361 | NCBI WGS metagenome assembly WNFL01 (sample SAMN13153351, study PRJNA577476) | soil metagenome | isolation source: 40 cm soil on Douglas fir-dominated hillslope | place: USA:California | collected 2013-09-17
CGACGGCGATGGAGTCGGCGTCCTTGATCGAGCCGCCGGGCTGGATGACCGCCCTGGCGCCGGCCTTGGCCGCCTCTTCGACGCCGTCGGGGAAAGGGAAAAACGCGTCCGACGCGACCGCCGAGCCTTTGAGGTCGAGGCCGTGGATGCCCGCGCGCATGACGGCGAGCTTGACCGAATCGACCCGGCTCATCTGCCCGGCGCCGACGCCGAGCACCTGATCGGACGACGTAAACACGATGGCGTTGGACTTCACGTGGCGGCAGACGCGCCAGCCGAAGTCCATGGCCCTTAATTCCGCTTCCGTCGGCTGCCGCTTGCTCACGACTTTGCAGGCGCGGACGTCCACCGTCCCCTGGTCCCAGTCCTGGACCAGGAGCCCGCCGCGCACGCGGCGGAGGTCGTAGCCGCCGACCTCTTTGCTCCCCATGTCGAGCTCGAGCAGCCGGATATTGAGCAGCCGCTTGGCCGACGACAGCACCGCCTTCGCCTCGGGCGTGAACGACGGCGCGATCACGATCTCCAGGAATATCTCTTTCATCTCCTCCGCGGTCTCGGCGTCCACCGGCCGGTTGACGGCGATGACGCCGCCGAAGATCGAGACCGGATCCGAGGCGCGCGCCTTGCGGAAGGAATCGGCGAGCGACTTTTGCGACAGCGCGACGCCGCACGGGTTGTTGTGCTTGATCGCGACCGTCGCCGTGTCGGGAAATTCCAGGATGACGCGGAGCGCCGCGTCGGCGTCGAGGATGTTGTTGTAGGAGAGCTCTTTTCCCTGGAACTGCCGCGCGCGCGCGATCGACGGGCCGCGGTTTTCCCCGCTGGAATAAAACGCCGCGCTCTGGTGCGGGTTCTCGCCGTAGCGGAGGTCCTGGATCTTTTCGAACTGGAGGCTCAGCGTCTCGCCGAAGCGGCCCGGCTTCTTGTCGGCGTCGAGCGCGGCGAGATAGTTGGAGATCGCGCCGTCGTAGTGCGCCGTGTGGCGAAAGGCCTTGCGCGCGAGGCGGAAGCGCGTTTCGTCGCCGAGCCGGCCTGCTTCCTTCAGCTCGTTCAGAATGGGTTCGTAGTCCGCCGGATCGACGACCACGCCGACGTGGGCGAAATTTTTCGCCGCCGCGCGGACCATCGAGGGGCCGCCGATGTCGATGTTCTCGACGATGTCGTGAAACGGCGCGCCGCGCTCGACCGTCGCCTCGAAGGGGTAGAGGTTGACGACGACCAGATCGATCGGTCCGATGCCGTGGCTTTTCATCTCGGCGACGTGCTCCGGATTGTCCCGGAGCGACAGGATGCCGCCGTGGACTTTGGGGTGCAGCGTCTTCACGCGCCCGTCCATCATCTCGGGAAATCCCGTGATCTCGGAAACGTCCTTCACGGGGATCTTCTCCTGCCGGAGCAGCGCCGCCGTGCCGCCCGTGGAAACGATCTCGATCCCCAGCGCCGCGAGCCCCCGGGCAAACGGCGCGAGCCCTTCCTTGTTCGAGACGCTGATCAGCGCCCGCTCGATCTTAGCCACGCCTGGTCAATCCTCCTTCGGATGCGAATGGATGCGCGGAACCCGCGCGCTGATGGAAGTGAGAACCTCGTACGAGATGGTCTCGGCCCAGCCGGCCACTTCGTCGGCCGAAATACTTTCCCCGCCCTGCCGGCCGATGAGGACGACTTCGTCTCCCTGGTTAATTCCTCGTATATCGGTAACATCCAGCATAGTCAAATCCATGCTGATGCGGCCGGCGATCGGCGCTCTTTTTCCACCGACGAGCGCAGCGCCGCGGTTGGAAAGGAGCCGGTGATAGCCGTCGGCGTAGCCGACCGGCAGCGTCGCGATCAGGCTTTTTCTCTTGGTCGTGAAAGTCCGGCCGTAACCGATGCTCGCGCCGGCGGGAAATTCCTTAAGCTGCAGAATCCGCGTCTTCCACGAGAGCACCGGCTTCAACTCGACGCGCCCGGCCATTGCGGGCGTGGGATAACAGCCGTAGAGCATCACGCCCGGCCGGACCATCGTGCCGTGGGCGGCCGGCACGCCGATCACCCCGGCGCTGTTCGCCAGATGGATCGCGGGCGGGTTCAGACCGGCGGCGCGGCAGCGGTCGAGCACGCGCGAGAAATGATCGATTTGGGATTTCGTATAATCGCCGCCCGCGTCTTCGGCGTGAGCGAGCTGGGAGAAGAGGCCGGCGAGCCCGAGCGCCTTGAGGCCGGTGATCTCGCCGAGCCAGGAGTCGATCTCCGAGTGCAAAAGGCCGAGACGGCCCATGCCGGTATCGACCTTGAGATGGAATTTGAGCGGCGCGCCGCGTTTTTGCATGAGCCTTTCGAGCTGCTTGAGCGTGCCCAGGTCGCTCACGGCGGGCGTCAGGTCGTGCCGCAAGAATTCGTCCAGTTGTTCGGCGTAGACCGCCGTGAGCACGAGTATCGGCGCGCGGATGCCCGCCTGGCGCAGCTCGATCCCCTCCTCCAGCGTCGCCACGCCGAAGCCGTCGCCGCCGGCCCCGGCCAGGGCCGCAGCCGCTTCCGGCGCGCCGTGGCCGTAGGCGTTCGCCTTGACGACGGAGAGAATTTTGACGCCGGGAGCGACGAGTTTTTTTACCTGCCGGTAGTTCCAGCAGAGCGCCGCGAGGTCGATCGCGCAATGGGTGGGGCGGCCTTTGGGGAGACCGGTCATTGAGGCGGGCGGTTTTTGTGACATGCCGTGACTTGAAAAACTCTTACCGTTGAATCAAAGCGCGTCAAATTCGTCGGAGCCGAGACCGGCTTGGCGTGAGATGCTTTTCAATGTGCCTATGGCTATTTCACGATGTTCCGGAACGATAGCGGTTCGAGTGCCTTGATCCCGTGCGCCGGGCGAATTTGACATGGCCGCCTTTTCGGCTCACCTCGGCAAAGCCCGCTGCTTCCAGCCTGCGTTTGACCTCGCGGTAAGGGAGCGTTCTAAGCGGCACGGACCTCGACTTTCACGCGGTGCATTTTAGGCTGTGCCGTCGGCTGAGGCTTTTCGAAGTGTAACTCCAGGGCTTCGCGAAGGTTGGCGAGAGCCTCCTCTTCGTTAAGAATACCCTCGTGCCTCATCGCGGTATCAGCTTATAAATACCACATCGACGGTTTCTCCGCCACGACTTTACGCGCGGCCGACAGGCGATATTCGGGGTGGTTTGCGATCGTGCTTAAGACACTTTGGCGCCGGGGTTGACCGCCTTTTCGGGCGACAGGACGACGACGCGCTCGCCGTCGTTGGCGGCGAGCAGCATCCCCTGGCTCTCGACGCCGCGGAGCACGGCGGGCTCGAGGTTCGCCACGACGACGACGTGCCGGCCGACCAGCTCTTCGGGCGGATAGTGGGCGCGGATGCCGGCGACGATCTGCCGCTCTTCCGTGCCCAGATCGACTTTGAGGACCAGCAGCCGGTCCGCGTTGGGGTGCGCCTCGGCGCTTTTCACCACGCCGACGCGGAGCTCGATTTTTCTGAAGTCGTCGATGTTCATGGCATGCCTTTCTCGAAGAGGGTCGGAGGGGACAAAGATAGCAGAAGTGGCCGGCTAAAAATAGCGCGCGACCTCGGGCATGAAGACCCTTGACCGCTTCGGGGCGGGCGGGATAACATTCTTTCGCGCGAGGAGGCATGGACATGGCTCGAAAAACTCTATTGGCGATGATGGCTCTGTTGGGACTGGCGCTCGCCGCGAGCGCCCGCGCCGCCGACCCGGCCGCGGCGCAGAAGGAAGGGCGGCTGGTGATCTACTCTTCCACCGATTCCGCCAGCGCCGAGCCGCTCTTGCAGGATTTCAAGAGCATGTATCCGGCGATCCAGGTCGAATACAACGATCTCAATACGACCGAGCTCTACAACCGCTTCGTGGCCGAGGCCGCGGCGGGCGCCGGCACGGCGGATTTTCTCTGGAGCTCGGCGATGGACCTGCAGATCCAGCTCGTCCAGAACGGCAGCGCCCAGGCCTACGCCTCGCCGGAGGCGCAGCACCTGCCCAAGTGGGCGGTGTGGCAAAACCAGGCCTACGGCACCACCTTCGAGCCGGTGACGATCACGTACAACAAGCGGCTCCTGCCGCAGGACGCGGTGCCGTCGAGCCATGCCGATTTCATCAGGCTGCTCAAGGAAAAACCCGCCGTTTTCAAGGGCAAGCTCGCGACCTTCGATCCGGAGAAAAGCGGCGTGGGGTTTTTGCTGATGACCCAGGACCTGAAAGTATTCCCCGCCTTCTGGGACCTGGTCAAGGCGATGGGGGCCGCCGACGTCAAGGTGTACACGAGCACCGGCGCGATGCTGGAAAAAGTAAGCTCGGGCGAGCATACGCTGGCCTATAACATCATCGGCTCCTACGGCCTGCTGCGCCAGCAGAAAGACCCTTCGATCGGACTGGTGTTCCCGAAGGATTACACCCTGGCCTTCTCCCGCATCGCCTTTATTCCCAAAGGCGCGCGCCATCCCAACGCGGGGAAGCTCTTCCTCGACTACATTCTTTCCAAGCGCGCGCAGACGATCATGGCGAACAAGGCGCTGATCTACTCGCTCCGCGACGACGTGGAAGGCCAGGCGACGGCGGCGAACCTGACCAAGGAGCTGGGCAAGAGCCTGAAGCCGATCGAAGTCGGGCCGGATCTGCTCGCGGCGCTCGACAAGACCAAGCGGCTGGATTTCTTGAAGCGCTGGCAGGAAGCGCTGAAAAGGTAAACGGCGTTCATTGGGTTTGTTGGGTTTGTTGAATTAAACTCAGTGGACTCCGCCAACTCAAGAAACCCAACAAACTCTGTAAACTATTCGGAGGCGATGTGAAGCTCGGCGCTTCGCGGCTCGCGGCCGGCCTGGGGGTAAGCGCCGCGGTGTTCGCGCCGCTCGGCCTGTTATTGTACCAGAGCCTGCTGAGCGCGCCGTTTTTCGATCCCTCGGCGCGTTTCAGCTTCGAAGCCTACGAATACATCCTCACGAATCCCGATTTCCACCGCGCTTTTTTAAGCTCCTTCGCCATCTCGCTCGGCATGACGTCGATCGCCGCGCCGCTCGGCAGCCTGCTCGCCTTTCTGGTCGCGCGGACGGATCTGCCGGGAAAACACTGGCTCGAGCCCTGGCTCCTCGTGCCGATTTTTCTCTCCCCGGTGGTGATCGCCTTCGGCTACGTGGTCGCCGTGGGGCCGGTGGGCTTTTTTTCGCTCTGGGCGAAGTCGCTGGTGGGCGTCGTGCCGTGGAACCTCTATACGATCACGGGGCTGATCGTCATCGCCGGCCTCACGCACGTGCCGCACGTTTTTTTGTACGTCTCGGCGGCGCTCCGCGGCGTCGACCCGTCGGTGGAAGAGGCCGCCCGCGTCACCGGCGCCGGCCCCTGGCGCATCGCGTTCACCATCAGCCTGCCGCTCGTCCGGCCGGCGATCCTCTTCAGCGGCTCGCTGGTTTTTCTCCTGGGCTTCGAGCTGTTCGGCCTGCCGCTCGTGCTCGGCGACCCCGCCGGCCTCCTCGTGCTGACGACCTATCTGTACAAGCTGACGAACCTGCTCGGCGTCCCTTCCTATCAATTGATGGCGGTGGTCGCGATGGCGATCGTCGCGGTCACGTTTCCACTGGTCTATCTCCAGCGCCGCCTGATGGGCGCGGCCGCCCGCTACGCGGTAATCGGCGGCAAGGGCCGCGCGTTCCGGCCGCTGCCGCTCGGCCGGCTCCGCTGGCCGATGACGGCGCTGGTGCTGTTGTGGCTCGCGACCGTCGTCGTCCTGCCGCTCGCCGGCGTCGCGCTCCGATCGGTCGTGCGGAACTGGGGCGAGGGGGTCGCGCTTTTCGACGTGCTGACGCTGGACCATTTCCGCGGCCTGGTCCAATACCCCAACCTCGTGCGCGGGATCGTCAACACGCTTGTGATCGGCGGCATCGGCGGCGCGCTCGCCGTCGCGGTCTATGCTTTGATTGCGCTCAGCGCGCACCGCGCGCCGGGGCTCTGGCCGATGCTGCTGGATTACCTCGTCATGGTGCCGCGCGCCCTTCCCGGCCTCGTCGTCGGCCTGGCTTTTTTCTGGCTCTTTCTTTTCTTGAAGCCGCTCGCGCCTCTGCGCACGACGCTCGCGAGCCTGTGGATCGCCTACACCGTGGTGTGGCTCGCCTACGGGCTCAAGCTCATCACGGCGACGCTGATGCAGGTGGCGCCGGACCTGGAAGACGCCGCGCGCGTCACCGGCGCCCGGCCGGCCAGGGTCGCGCGCGACGTCACGCTGCCGCTCATCCGCTTCGGCCTCATCGGCAGCTGGCTTTTGATCTTCATGATGTTCGTGCGCGAGTACTCGACCGGCGTCTATCTCCTCGGCCCCGGCACCGAGGTGATCGGCTCGCTGATCGTGTCGCTCTGGGGCACCGGGGCGCTCGACCTCATTTCGGCGCTCTCGGTGGTCGAGGTCCTGATGGTCGGCCTGGCGCTGCTCCTCGCGCTCCGTCTGGGGGTGAGACTCGATGCCTGAGCTGGTGGCGGAACAAATATTTAAACGCCTGGGCGGAGCGGAAATCCTCCGCGGCGTTTCCTTCTCGGTCGAGCGCGGCGAGATCCTCGCGCTGCTCGGCCCCTCGGGGAGCGGCAAGACGACGCTGCTGCGCTCGGTCGCCGGGCTCGAGCGGCCGGACGGCGGCCGCATCGTCATCGGGGGGAAAACGGTCTTCGACGCCCCCTCGGCGCTGGAAGTGCCGGCGGAGCACCGCGGCCTCGGCCTGGTGTTTCAATCCTACGCGATCTGGCCCCATCGCAGCGTGTACGACAACGTCGCCTACGGCCTCAAGCTCCGGCGCATCGGCGCGGCGGACATCAGAGTCAAAGTGGAGGGCATGCTCGAGCGGCTGGGTCTCAAGACCATGGCCGCGCGCTACCCGCACCAGCTCTCCGGCGGCCAGCAGCAGCGCGTGGCGCTCGCGCGCGCGCTCGCCTACAGCCCGCCGGCGCTCCTCCTCGACGAGCCGCTGTCGAACCTGGACGCCAAGCTCCGCGAGGAGGCGCGCCATTGGATTCGCGAGATTATCAAGGAGACGAACGCCGCCGCGCTTTACGTCACCCACGATCAGACCGAAGCGCTCGCCATCGCCGACCGGATTCTCGTCCTCGACGGCGGCCAGGTCCAGCAGGAGGGAACCCCGGAGGAGATTTACGGGCGTCCCGCCGGCCGGTTCGTCGCCGAGTTCATGGGCAGCAACAACCGCCTGGAAGGGAGGCTCGCCGAGGCCCGGGACGGCCGCGCGCGGCTGGAGGGAGCGGGCTGGAGCCTGTGGGGAGAGCTTCGCGGCGCGAAGCGGCCCGGCGACGAAGCCGTCGGCATGATCCACGTCGAGCGGATTCATCTGAGCGAATCCGCCGGTGAAAACCGCCTCAAGATGACGCTCAAGTCGGCCTCGTATCTGGGCGAGCGCTGGGAGTATCTCCTGACTCTCGGCGGGCTCAAGGTCCGCGTCTGGGGCGAAGCGGCGCTCGCGCCCGGAGATTATTGGGTCGCCGTCCCGCCGGACGCGTTGTGGATCTTTTAGTCCTGCGAGCCGCCCCGTCGTTTGGGAAAAAAGATGGAAAGCATCGACATTCCCTCCCGCTCCCAAAAGCGCCTGCTTGAACTATCCCGCCAAACGCTCGAGCGCTTTGTCCGCGGCGCGGCGGGCGCGGACGGGCCGGTCGAAGATCCCCATCTCTTGACGTCCGACTACGGCGCGTTCGTCGGCCTGCATCGCGGCAAGAGATTGCGCGGCTGCGTCGGGACCTGCTTTCCCACCGGGCCGCTGTACGAGACGGTGATCGATATGACCGAGGCGGCGGCGTCCCGCGACCGCCGCGTCGCGGCGATCGCCCCCGGCGAGCTCGCCCACATCCGCATCGACATCTCGGTATTGGGCCCGCTCGAGCCGGCGGCCGATCCGCTCGCCTTGCCGATCGGCAGGCGCGGGATTTACGTGGCGGGCGCGGACCGGCGCGGGGTGCTGTTGCCGCAGGTGGCGCTGGAGTATGGTTGGGACATGGAGACCTTTCTCCGCCAGACCTGCGTCAAGGCCGGTCTCGCGGGAGACGCCTGGAAGCGGCCCGAAACGAGGGTCGCGAGCTTCATCGCGCTCGTCATCGAGGAGGCGCGATGAGACGGCGGAGCTTTTTGGCCGCGCTGGCGGGATTCCTGCTGCTGCCGGCGCGCCGGGCCGGCGCGATCTGCAACCCCGCGCTGGTCGAATTATTCGGCAAGGCGCGCGCGCTGGCGCAGACGCGCCCTCGGGCCGGCCGCGCGCCCCGGCTGGGCAACTACTCCGTCAGGTGGTTCGGCCACTCGAGCTTTCTGATCCAATCCGGGAGCGCGACCCGCGTCGTCACCGACCCGAATCTGGACGTGACGCCGGGCATCCGCGCCGACGCGGTGACCGTGAGCAACGATCACATCACGCACAACAACGTCGGCGCCGTCGCCGGCGAGCCGGTGGTTCTCCGCGGCATCACGCTCCGCCAGACCTGGAACCCGATTCGCACGAGCGTCAAGGACATCACGATCGTCAACCTGCCGAGCCAGCGGGGGCCGGCCTGGGGCGCGGCGGCGAACTCGATTTTCATCTACGAGATGGGGAGCCTCTGCCTCGCGCACCTGGGCAACCTCGGCCACCTGCTCACGCCGGAGCAGGAAAAGGTGCTGCGCCACGTCGACGTCCTGATGACGCCGATCGACGCGCTGACCAACCTCGGCTTCGAGGACGTGCTGCGGGTCGTCGAGCAGGTGAAGCCGCCGATCGTGATTCCCATGCACTACGATATCGAGCGCCAGGCCGAGCTTTTCGCCGCCTTCGCCAAAGAGCGCTATCCGGTCCGCCGCCTGAAGGAATCCGAGCTCGTCCTCTCCCGCCCGATGCTCCCCGCCGCCACCGAGATCTTCGTCCTGGCCCATCCGCGCGCGCCGTTTTCCCCGGAATAAAGCGCCGCTTTGCGCCGCGCCGATTTACTTCGAGAGTTAATAATGTTATAGAATGGAGGCTTGTTTTCGGGAACGGAAGGACTTTGCCGTGAACCGGAGAGATACTGACTTCTTCAACCGCCTGTTGAATGAGCGCAAGCAGGAGCTGCTGAACGAGGCCGGAAAAACGGTCGACGGGATGGACGAGGACGGGAACTTCCCCGACCCGACGGACCGCGCCTCGCTGGAGTCGAACCGCAACTTCATCCTGCGCATCCGCGACCGCGAGCGCAAGCTGATCGCCAAGATCGAAGAGGCCCTGCGGCGGCTGGAAGACGGCAGCTACGGCGTCTGCGAAGAGTGCGGCGAGAACATCGGCACGGCGCGGCTCAAGGCCCGCCCGGTGACGACGCTGTGCATCGAATGCAAGTCGGCCCAGGAAGTCGACGAGAGAAAAAACCGGCTGCTGTGATCCATGGCGATGAAAGTCAAAAAAGCGGTCATCCCGGTCGCCGGGCTCGGCACGCGGCTCCTGCCCGCGACCAAAACCATCCCGAAAGAGATGCTGCCGATCGTGGACACCCCGGCGATCCAATACGTCGTCCAGGAAGCGGTCGATTCGGGGCTGACCGAGATGATCTTCGTCACCGCCCGGGGCAAGGACAGCATCGAGGACCATTTCGACAACGCGCCCGAGCTGGAGCAGGTCCTCGAGCAGCGCGGACAGAACGAATTGCTGGAGCGCCTCCAGGCGATCTCGACGATGATCGACATCGTCTCGGTCCGGCAAAAGCGGCCGCTGGGCCTCGGCCACGCGATCCTTTCGGCGCGGAACCTGGTCGGCGACGAGCCCTTCGCCATTCTGTTGTCCGACGATTTGATCGAAGACCCGGTGCCGTGCGTGCGCCAGCTGTTGAATATTTACGAAGCGCGCGGGGAGTCGGTGCTGGCGGTCCGCCGCGTGCCCCGGACCGAGGTGCGCCGGTACGGCATCATTCAAGGCCGGGAAGTGAGCCCGCGCACTTACGAGGTGGAGGCGATGGTCGAAAAGCCCGACCCGAAGGACGCGCCGTCGGAGCTCGCGATCGTCGGCCGCTATGTCCTCCATCCGGAGATCTTCTCCTGCCTGGAGAAAGTCCGGCCCGGCAAGGGCGGCGAGATCCAGCTGACCGACGCCATGGCCGACCTGGCGCGCCGCCGGAAGTTTTACGGTTACGAGTTCACGGGCGAGCACTTCGACGTCGGCGACAAGCTCGGCTTCGTGCGCGCGACCGTCGCCTACGCGCTCAAGCGCCCGGACCTGGAAGGGCAAGTGCGGGAGTTTTTGCGCTCGATCCATTGATGGTTTAAACTGTAGTCGCTTCAACCGCTAGACGTGGGGCCGTAGCTCAGTTGGGAGAGCGTCGCGTTCGCAACGCGAAGGCCGTGGGTTCGACTCCCATCGGCTCCACCAAAACAAAAAAAGCCGGGGAAAAATCCCCGGCTTTTTTGTTTTCACCGCGGGTTGAATCTTCAGTTGAGATAGCTGCGGTCCGCCTCGGAAGCCTCCGCCGCCGGTCCGGGGGCGAACCGCCGGCGGATCATTTGGACGAGCACCAGGCTGGTGAGGGCGTAGGCCTCCAGGGTGTCTTCGCTCTGCTCGAACGCCACCTGGCTGGCGGCCTTCATCAGTTGCCCGAGCGTCGCTTCGATCTTCGACCGGTCTGGTTTCATAGCCGTGTTTCCTTGTAAATTTCCCGCCGACCCTTCCTCTCTGTACGGTTAGACGCACGAGCCGCTAAAACGTTCATTGCCTAACCCGCGCGCCCCAAACGGCTGCGCCGGCCTCGAGGATTTCGGCGCTCGAAGCGCCCGGAATCCCAACCGGTCAGGGCGGCGCGCCCCGCATCCGCCCGCGATACGCGCATACGGGAATTTCCTCGGTGAGACCCGGAATCCACCCGACCGGCGCCGCCTTGTCCGTCCGCCGCCCGGGTATAGGCTGAATGAAGGGTAATTGAAAGGAGTTGAACCCAATGGACGCACTGGAGATGTTACGCGAGGACCACCGCAAAGTGCAGGAGATGTTCGAGCAGTTCGAACGGTCCGAGGACCCGCAGGCCAAACAACAGATCTGCGCCGAGGCTCTCACCGCGCTCAAAGTTCACGCCGCGCTCGAAGAGGAGCTGTTTTATCCCGCGGTGCGCGAAGTGATCGACGACGAGGAAAAGGTCGACGAAGCCCTGGAAGAGCATCACGTCGCCAAGCTGCTCGTCTCCGAGCTGGAGGAAATGGATGCGGGCGACGACCATTTCGACGCCAAGTTCAAAGTGCTCGCCGAGAGCGTGAAGCACCACATCGAGGAAGAGGAATCGGAAATCATCCCGGCAGTCGAAAGCCAGCTGGACACGGAGGACCTGGGGGAAAGGATGGCCGAGCTCAAACAGGACCTCGAGCAAAAGATGAGCGACGGCTCGGGCCGGGGCCGGGCCTCGCCTTCCTCCCGAACCCGCGCCAAAGGGAGAGCTTCGGGAACCCGCCGGCACACGAGCGGAAGCCGCGGCAGCAGGTCGAAACGGCGCCGCGCGTAAGCTGCAATATCAATAACACAGAGGGGGAACCATGGAAAAAATAGAGAAATCGATCGAAGTCGATCAGCCGGTCAGCACGGTTTACAACCAATGGACCCAGTTCGAGGAATTTCCCCGCTTCATGGAAGGCGTGAAACGCGTCGTCCAGCTCGACGACAAGCGGCTCCATTGGGTGGCCGAGATCGGCGGCAAGGAAAAAGAGTGGGACGCCCGGATCATCGAGCAGATCCCCGACCGTAAGATCGCCTGGCAGAGCGAAGCGGGC
>WNFL01216306.1_pt2 | contig 11726 bp, 12 predicted proteins | sample 5400361 | NCBI WGS metagenome assembly WNFL01 (sample SAMN13153351, study PRJNA577476) | soil metagenome | isolation source: 40 cm soil on Douglas fir-dominated hillslope | place: USA:California | collected 2013-09-17
TACTCCCCGGCAATGGCGCGGGGACGCTACCGCCGCGGACTCGATAGAAAATCCTGATACGACCGCGCAAGGCCGTCTTCGAGGCCGGTTTGGTCCTTCCACCCCAAGGCCCGAAGCCGGCCTACGTCCATGAGCTTGCGTGGCGCGCCATCGGGCTTCGTGGCGTCGTAATCGATCCGACCGGAGAATCCAACCACCTGGCCGATCAACGTGGCCAAGTCCTGGATGGTGACGTCCTTGCCGGTACCGACGTTGATGTGGGACTGCATGGGAAGGGTATTGGCATCGTATGTCGCTTTGTCGAGCTGCATCACGTGCACGCCTGCCTCGGCCATATCGTCGACGAAGAGGAACTCGCGCCGCGCGCGACCCGTACCCCAGATCACCACCTTGTCCGCCCCGGCCGACCTGGCCTCGTGAAATCGGCGGATCAATGCCGGTATGACATGGCTATTCTCGCCTTGGTAATTGTCGCCGGGCCCGTACAAGTTGGTCGGCATGACGCTTCGAAAGTCCGTGCCATATTGCCGGTTGTAGGATTCGCACATCTTGATGCCGGCGATTTTCGCGATGGCGTAGGGTTCGTTGGTCGGCTCGAGCGGGCCCGTGAGCAGCGAGTCCTCGCGCATCGGCTGCGGCGCCATTCGCGGGTAGATGCAGCTTGATCCCAGAAACAGCAACCGCTTCACGCCGACACGCCAGGCTTCGTGGATCACGTTGGCCTGGACCATGAGGTTGTTGTAGATGAATTCGGCAGGGTAACTGTTATTGGCGTGGATGCCGCCCACTCGTGCGGCCGCCAGGATGACCTGATCGGGTTTCTCTTTGGAGAAGAAGTCGCGCACGTCGCCTTGGGACGTGAGATCGAGCTCGTCGTGGGTGCGCGCCACGATCTCGCCCATACCGCGTTGCTGGAGCACCCGGACAATCGCGGAACCCACCATACCGCGATGGCCTGCGACGTAGATCTTCGTCATTCGTGGAACTCGTAAGTCGCGAAGCCGTGCTTCTTGACCAGTTCGTCACGCTTCGCGGCCTTCAGGTCTTCACGCATCATTTCCGCGACCAGCTCGCCGAAGCGGATTTTCGGCGTCCAGCCCAGCTTCGCCTTCGCCTTGCTCGCGTCACCCAGCAGGGACTCGACCTCCGTGGGACGGAAGTAGCGCGGATCCACGGCGACAATGCACCTGCCCTGTGCGTCATAGCCTTTTTCGTCCATGCCCTCGCCCTTCCAGGTGATCGCGATCCCGATTTCGCTCGCGGCGGCTTCGACAAATTGTCGCACGCTGTATTGCTCGCCGGTGGCGATGACGTAGTCCTCGGGCCTTTCCTGCTGCAGCATCAACCACTGCATTTCAACGTAGTCCTTGGCGTGACCCCAATCGCGCTGGGCGTTGAGGTTTCCCAGATAGACGCACTCCTGGAGGCCGAGCGTTATCCGCGCGAGCGCCCTTGTCACCTTGCGGGTGACGAAGGTCTCGCCGCGCAAAGGGCTTTCGTGGTTGAAGAGGATGCCATTGCAGGCGTACATGCCGTACGCCTCGCGGTAGTTGACGGTGATCCAATACGCGTAGAGCTTGGCGACGGCATAAGGGCTGCGCGGATAGAACGGTGTCGACTCGTTTTGCGGGACTTGCCGGACCAGGCCGTAGAGCTCCGAGGTGGATGCCTGGTAGAAGCGGCTTTTCTTCTCGAGGCCGAGAATTCGCATCGCCTCGAGAATCCGCAGGGCGCCGAGCGCATCGGAGTTGGCGGTGTACTCGGGCTCCTCGAAGCTCACCGCCACATGGGACTGCGCGGCGAGATTGTAGATCTCGTCCGGCAGCACCTCCTGGATGACTCGCACGAGGCTCGAGCTATCCGTCATGTCCCCGTGATGGAGCACGAATCGGCGACCTTTTTCGTGAGGGTCCTGATAAAGGTGATCGATTCGATCGGTGTTGAAGAGGGACGTGCGGCGCTTGATGCCGTGCACTTCGTAACCCTTGTCGAGGAGAAGCTCCGCGAGGTAGGCGCCATCCTGCCCCGTCACCCCGGTGATCAATGCTTTCTTCATCATTTTCCTCTGTTCGAATCCTGTTTCCTGAAACGCTCGACTTGCGCCGCCACCATCTTTTCGACCATTTGCCCGAAGCTCACGGTCGGCTCCCAATCGAGCTCCAGCCGCGCCTTCGTCGAATCTGCCAGAGTTTGCCCGGTCTCCAGAGGGCGTGCCAATGCCGGGTCGCTCGTGACGCACGTGCGCCAGTCCTTCCCTACGCAGGCATAAGCCGTCTCGCACAGCTCGTGCAAGGTGTGCAGTTTCCCGGTGCCGATGACGAAATCGTCGGGTCGCGGGCGCTGCAGCATGAGCCACATCGCACGGACGAAGTCGCCGGCGTAGCCCCAATCCCGGGCGATCTCGAGGTTGCCCAGGACGAGCTTGCCGTCCTGGACGATAGGCCGCCCGATCTCGTTGAGATCCGGCGAATTCGTGATCCCCAACGAGGCGCAAGCAGCCCCATAGGCCACTTTCTGCGTGAGGAAATGCAGCGGACGCCGCTCGCTCTCGTGGTTGAAGAGGATCCCGCACGAAATGTACAGGCCATAGGCCTCCCGGTAGATCCGCGCCATCTGGTGCGCGTACACCTTGGAGGCCGCATAGGGATTTACCGGATCAAAGGGCGTGCGCTCGGTTTGAGGCGAGAGAACGACGCGGCCGAACATTTCCGAAGTCGAGGCATGATAGACGCGGCTATGGGGACATTGATGTCGCACGGTCTCGAAGAGGCGCACGGCGCCCAGGCCATTCACGAGCAGCGAATGATCGGCGCGCGCCCAGGATTCGACAGGCTGCGATTGGGAAGCAAGGTTATAGATCTCGTCGGGGCGGGCTTCCCGCACGGCCGCGGCGATGTCGATGCCTTCCGCGATGTCGCCAAAGAGGATCCCGATTCGATCGGCCAGGTGACTCCCGCGATTGGGCCTGAACCAGGTGTCGCGGCGCGCGAAGCCGAACACGCTGTAGCCTTTGTCGAGAAGCATCTCCGCCAGAAAGGAACCGTCCTGCCCCGTGATGCCGGTGATCAACGCGCGTTTCATTGTTCCATTCGTTCCATCGCTGGCCGCTCGCGTGCCTCTGGCAAGGCAGCGCTGCGAATTATAATGGGAAGCTACGGGGAGGCGCGTGTCTGGTAGATTACGCCGATGATTTTGACCACCCATGCCGCCGCAATCTGGCGCTATCGTGGCTTCATCTTCGGCAGCGTCAAGCGCGAATTCCAATCCAAGTACCGCGGCTCCATGCTTGGATCGGCCTGGAACGTGCTGAATCCCCTGGCGATGATCGCGGTCTACACGATCATCTTTTCGAAATTGATGCAGGCCAAGCTTCCCGGCGTCGATTCCACCTTCGCCTACAGCATCTACCTGTGTGCCGGCATACTCAGCTGGGGATTGTTCGCCGAGATCGTCAGTCGTGGCCAGAACGTCTTTCTGGACAATGCCAACCTGATCAAGAAGCTGAGCTTCCCGCGAATCTGCCTGCCCGTTGTCGTCGTTCTCAGCGCGGTCCTGAATTTCGCGATCATTTTCGGCCTCTTCACCGGTTTCCTCATCTTGAGCGGTAACTTTCCCGGTCTCGTCTTTCTCGCCATCTTTCCGGTCCTGCTGGTGCAAGTCGCCTTCGCGATCGGGTTGGGAGTGATTCTCGGCGTCCTCAATGTCTTCTTTCGCGACGTCGGCCAATTCTTCGGCATCGTCCTGCAGTTCTGGTTCTGGCTGACCCCCATCGTCTATTCGCAGTCGATCCTGCCCGAAAACATTCGCCCCCTCATGGCCTGGAACCCGATGGCGTCGATCGTGACGGCGTACCAGGGCATCGTGGTCACGGGCCGATGGCCGCAATGGGATTCGCTCATTCCGGTCACCGTGGCGAGCCTCGTGCTCTGCGCATTCGCGATTCGCCTGTTTCTCAAGCGCTCGGGCGAAATGGTGGACGAGCTCTGATGAGCGCCATCCGCGTCGCCAACCTCGGCAAGGCCTACAAGCAATATCCGACGCGCTGGTCCCGCCTGATCGAATGGACTGTTCCGTTTGTGAACACGCGGCAGAAGCTCACCTGGGTGCTGCGCGAGATCACTTTCAACGTCGATCCCGGAGAAGCAGTCGGAATCGTCGGGAACAACGGCGCAGGCAAGAGCACGCTTCTGAAATTGATAACCGGCACGGCACAGCCCACGACGGGCGGGGTGACGAAGTCGGGTAGCGTCGCCGCGCTGCTGGAGCTTGGCATGGGCTTCCACCCCGAATTCACCGGGCGGCAAAATGCTTTCATGGCCGCGCAATTGATGGGCTTGACCGTCGAGGAAATCGACGCGCTCATGCCTCACATCGAGGCGTTCGCCGAGATCGGCGATTACATCGATCAGCCGGTACGGATCTACTCCAGCGGGATGATGGTCCGGCTCGCCTTCAGTGTGGCCACCGCGAAGCGGCCGGACATTCTGATCGTGGACGAAGCGCTCTCGGTTGGCGATGCCTATTTCCAGCACAAGAGCTTCGATCGAATTCGGGACCTGCGACGCCAGGGGACAACGCTTCTCATCGTCTCCCACGACAGGGCAGCCATCCAGTCCATCTGCGATCGCGCCATTCTCCTCGACTCGGGCCGGCTGGCGAAAGAGGGCAGTCCGGAAGAGATCATGGATTTCTACAATGCCGTGCTTGCCGAGCGCGAGAACCAAACGGTGCGCCAGCAGAAGCTCGATACGGGCAAAGTGCAAACCATCTCCGGGACGGGCGAGGCGACGGTGTCGGATGTCGCCCTACTCGACGATGAAGGCAAGCGGGTGGAGGCGATCGACGTGGGGCAAAACGTCTCTCTCCGCGTTGCGGTTGCCGTTCACGCCGACCTGCCCGAGCTCGTCGTGGGTTACATGATCAAGGACCGCCTCGGCCAGCCGGTGTACGGAACCAACACTTTCCATCTCAAGCGCAGGCTGGAACGCGTTTCGAAGGGCGAGATGATCACATTCAGATTCGATTTTGCGGCGAATCTCGGAGAAGGCACGTACTCGATCGCGGTTGCGCTTCATACCGCCGACACGCATCTCGCCAGGAGCTACGAATGGCGCGATCTGGCCTTGGTCTTCAAGGTCGCGGCATCGGCCGCCGGCAAGTTCGTCGGCGTGGCTTGGCTGCCTCCAAGGCTCGAGATCCTGCGGTGAGCTCGGATTTCTATCGGGCGTTCGAGGACAAGTTTCGCGGCTCGCGCGAAACGATCAAGGCGCGCCTTCGCGCGTATCTCCCATTCGTAGCGCCGATCCGCGCCGTGCGCACCGACTGCAAGGCGATCGATCTCGGATGCGGCCGCGGCGAGTGGCTGGAGCTGCTGAGGGAGGCGGGGATAGAGGCGCGCGGAATCGACCGCGATGAAGGCATGCTCGCGGCCTGTCGCGAAGCGAACCTGTCGGTTGCCAACGACGAGGCGATTTCGGCGCTCGAGAGCCTGCCGGGAGAAAGCCAGGACATCGTCTCCGGCTTCCACCTTGCCGAGCACCTTCCGTTTTCCGACCTGCACGTGCTGGTACAGGAAGCGTTGCGGGTTCTGAGGCCGGGGGGCCTCTTGATCCTGGAAACCCCGGATCCTGAAAATATATCGGTCGGGACCGCCAGCTTTTATCTCGACCCCACGCATCTTCGCCCGCTTCCCGCGAGGCTCCTCGCCTTCCTGCCCGAGTATCATGGCTTTCACCGTGTGAAGATCCTGCGCCTTCAGGAGCTTCCCGGCCTTGCCGAGAACGCCGCGCCCAGCCTCTTGAACGTTCTTCGCGACGCCAGCGCGGACCTGGCGGTGGTGGCGCAAAAGCGGGCAGTCGATGATCGCCTTGCCGGCCTGGATTCGGCATTCGCGAAGGACTACGGATTGACAGTGGAAGTACTCGCCGCCCGCTACGATGCGGCGATCGAGGCGAGAGCTCGAAAAGCGGCGCCTTTGCGGTGGATCGCCGACGCATTGCACCGGCTCTTCGGCCGGTCGCCAAACTGAAAAGCCCACGTTCATGAAGCGGATCGCAATCGTCATTCCCGTCTATCGCGAGGCCGGCAATCTCGGGCGGCTGCGCGAGCGCCTCGACAAGGTCACGGGCGAGCTCTCTGCGTACGAGTGGGAGTATCTCTTCGTGAACGACGGCAGTCCCGACAACTCGTTCGAGATCCTGAGGGAGTTCGCCGCGAGCGATCCGAAGATCAAGGCGATCGACCTTTCGCGCAACTTCGGCAAGGAAATCGCCCTCACGGCGGGAGTGCACTTCGGCCAGTTCGGCCACGCGGTCATCTGCATGGACGCGGATCTCCAGCACCCCCCGGAGCTCATTCCCACGCTGGTCAAGGAGTGGGAAAACGGTGCGGAAATCGTCGCCACGGTACGCGTCACGATCGAGCGGCAGCCATTGATTCGACGCATTGCCTCGTACGTCTACTACTGGCTCATGGCGAGGATTTCGGGCCTCGAGATGGTCTCGCAGACGACGGACTTTCGCTTGTACGACAGGAAGGTCGTCGCCGCCTTCTGCCTCGCCACGGAGCGGGAGCGCATGTTCCGGGGCATCATGGACTGGATGGGCTTTCGCAAGGTGTACGTGCCATTCCGCGCCGACGCGCGCAACGACGGCAAGGCCGGCTACTCCTACGCGAGGCTTTGGCGCCTCGCCGTCAACAGCATCACCTCGTTTTCGCTGCTGCCGCTTCGGCTGACGGGCTATCTCGGGGCGCTGATCACGACCCTGAGCGGCTCGCTTCTCGCATGGATGCTGGTGAGCTTTTTTCTCCTGAGCGAGCCGGCCTATACCGCGCTCGCCATCGTCGTGGTGGCGAATACGTTTCTGATCGGCATCGTCTTGATGGCGATCGGCATGGTGGCGCTCTACATCGGGACGATCCATACCGAGGTCGTCAATCGGCCCTTGTATGTCGTGCGAGAGCGGTTGAACTTCGACCCGGGCCCGGGCGCCTAGCGAAGCCGGTGCATCGAAACGGTTTGGCCCTTCATCGCCGTCTCGCCGGACTATTCCTGAGCAAGCTCGCGCGCGCCAGCGCGTGGCTCTTTGCGGGAACCCTCGGCGCGGGCGGGCTTGGTTACGTCTTCCAGGTGCTCATGGGACGCATGCTGAGCACGACCGACTACGGCCTGTTCAGCGCGATGATGGCGCTCTTCGCCATTTTCTCGGCGCCGCTCGGGACGCTGATGCTGGTGATCTCGCGCAAGGTATCGGCGTACCGGGCGGCCCAGGAAGTCGGGAGCATCAGGCACTTCTACCGCTCGATCTTCGCACGCACCGCCGTCCTCGGCGCCGTCCTGGTGGCGATTTCGCTTCTCTTCGCCCCCTATCTCCAGACCTATCTCAGGTCGCCGAGCGTCATCCCCGTATACCTTCTCGGCGTGTTGTTGTTGGTGACGTTTCCGACGGTGATCAATGACGCATACCTTCAAGCGCATCAGCGCTTTTCGTGGCTGTCCGCCAGTACCACGCTCCGCGTCTTGCTGAAGATTGTCTTCTCCGTCGCGCTGGTCTGGATGGGGTGGGGCGTGGCGGGTGCGCTCGGCGGAGCGGTGCTCGCGTCCGGGGCCGCGGCTCTGATCACCTACTTCCCGCTGCACCGTCAATTGACTGAGGGCCGCGGCAAGGCGTTTCAGACCGCGCACGTGTCCCTTGGACCGTCCATGCCGGTGCTGGTCGCCAACGTCGCTTTCGCGGTCATGACGCAGCTCGACATGGTCCTCGTGAACTATTACTTCCCCGCGCACGAGGCGAGTCTCTATGCCGCCGCCTCGATTCTCGGAAAAGCGGTCATGTACCTTCCGAGCGGGATCGCCATGGCGCTCTTTCCGATGGTGGCGGAAAACCACGCTCGCAAGCGCAGCAGCGCCCATCTCCTGCTGCAAGCGGTCGGCTTCACCCTGCTGCTATGCTCGATGGGCGCATTGTTCTATTTTCTCGCCGGCGAGCCCCTGGTCGTGTTGCTGTACGGCGAGAGCTATCGGGATGCGGGGGTGGTGCTCAAGTACTTCGGCTTCGCGATTCTTCCGATGGCGCTGGTCCTGGTCGCGGAGTATTTCCTGATTGCCAAGGGCCGCGTGGTCTTCGCCTACCTCTTCACGGCAGTGGCCCCGCTGCAGGTATTCGCGATCTATCTTTGGCACGACTCTTTGGCGGTGGTTGTCGTCATAAACGCGGCTGGCGGCTTGTGCGTGGCGATCCTCGGTTATGCCATACTCTGGCGCGCGTTCGCCAGGTCGTGAACGCTCAGCGTGAGATGAGAGCCGAGACAATGCCCGGGGACGAACCGACGGCGTCCGTCGTGCTACCCGCCTACAATTCGCAGCGGTTCCTGCGGGAAGCCATCGAAAGCATTCTGGCGCAATCGTTCGCCGACTTCGAGCTGATCATCGTCGACGATTGCTCCACCGATGGCACGTGGGCCCTGATACAGGAATATGCGGCGCGAGACCGCCGTGTCGTGCCGCTGCGGAACGCGCAGAACCTGAGGCTCGCAAGGACGTTGAACCGCGGAATCAAGGCGGCGCGCGGAAAGTACATCGTGAGGATGGACCACGACGATGTTTCGATGCCCCACAGGATCGAGACGCAGGTGGCGTTCCTCGAGTCGCATCCGCAGGTGGGCATCGTGGGCAGCAGCATGGAAATCATGGACGAGAAGGGAGCGTCAATCGGGCTGCGAAGGTACAACCTCACCGATGCCGAGATTCGCCGGAAGATATTTCTCTACTGTCCCTTCTGCCACCCGGCGACGGCGATGCGCAAGGACGTCCTCGAGCGCTCAGGTCTCTACGACCATGAATTCAACCCGGCGGAGGACTATGACCTTTATTTCCGGCTTGGAATGCACGGCGAGTTCGCGAACCTGGACGAGCCGCTGCTGCGCTACCGCGTGGTTGCCGGAACGTCGATGACGACCAGCGCGACGAGGCGCCTGGAGGCGAAGACGATCGCAGTCCGCCGCAAGTTCGCGCGCATGCCGCCCTATCGCATGCGATGGCTAGACCGTGCGTACAACCTGTTGCACTACGCGTCGCTCTTCCTGGTTCCTTCCGAATTGAAAAGGCGCTGGTTCGCGAAGCTGAGGGATTCATGAGCGGTCCTGCGCGGTGCCTCCTGCTCGGTGGCGCCGGATTCATGGGACTGAACCTCGCGCAGGCGCTTAAAGGCTCGAGCAAGGTCAGGATCTTCGATCGGCCCGCTTCGATCCTGGCCCTGCGGCAGAATGGCGACAACGGCTTCGAGTGGGTCGAGGGCGATTTTTCCAATGCGAAGGACGTTCACGACGCCGTGCAGGGATGCGATGCGGTATTCCACCTGGTTTCGACGACGCTGCCCAAGTCGTCGAACGACAACCCGGCCTATGACGTCGAGAGCAACGTGATCAGCACGATCCACATGCTGGAATCGGCGCGCAAGTGCAATGTGAAGATGGTGCTGTTTTCGTCTTCGGGAGGAACCGTTTATGGCGTTCCCCAGGAGGTGCCCATCAAGGAATCGCATCCCACCGAGCCGACATGCTCGTATGGCATCGCGAAGCTCGCGATCGAGAAGTATCTGCGGCTCTACCAGGAGTTGCATGGGCTGGATTACCGGATTCTGCGGATCGCCAATCCGTATGGCGAGCACCAGCGCACGACCGCGAGCCAGGGGGCCGTGGCGGTTTTCCTGTCGCGCGCGCTGAGAGGCGAGCCCATCGAGGTCTGGGGCGACGGCTCCGTGGTGCGCGATTTCCTCTATGTCGGCGACGTTTGCGCGGCCTTTCTGAAGGCGATGCGCTATCGCGGTGATTTTCGAATCTTCAACATCGGCGCCGGCAGCGGTCACAGCATCAATCAGCTGCTCGACGAGATCGAGGCCGTGGCCGGCCGGCCCATCGTTCGGCGCTATCTCGCGCAGCGCAGCTTCGACGTCCCGGTCAACGTGCTGGATATCACGCGCGCCCGCGAGGCGCTCGGATACGAGCCCACGATGGCGCTGCGCGACGGGCTCTCCCGCACGGTCGCGTGGCTTCGCGCGGCCGGCATGCAGCACTGATGGAGCCGCGTAGCGCGGTGGTCGTCGCCCACAAGTTCCTCACGCAGCCCGACGACGAGCTGGTCGCTTATCTGGCCGGCCGCCGCGCCCCCCGTGTGCTGCATATCTGCCACAGCTTTTCGGACGCGCCCGATCGGCGCAGCAGCTATCGGCTTTACGTCGAAGGCACCCTGGTCGCCCAGGGCAGGAGCCACGATTTCGCGGCATGGCCGGAGCCGCTGATCTATGCGAAGGAAATGCTCTACACGCTGGGGTGGGTGCTCAGTTCCGGCAAGCGCTGGGACCTCTACGTCGGCATGGACGGCCTGTGCGTCATGTTCGGCAATTTGATGCGTGCGCTGGGCCGCGTGCGAAGGACGGTCTACTGGGCGATCGATTATGTGCCGGAGAACCGCTTCGCCAGCGCGATCAAGAACCGGATCTATCGCACGATCAACCGCAACGGCTATCGGCGCGCGGACGAGGTCTGGGATTTGAGCCCCCGAATGGCCGATGCACGCGAGCGTTTTGGGGGAATCAAGGCGTCCGATTACCGCAGGAACCGTACGGTGCCATACGGCGTATGGCTCGACCGCATTCCGCATCGCCCGTACGAGGAATGCGAGCGTGGCAGCGTGGTGTTCATGGGACATTTGCTCGAGAAGCAGGGCGTGCAGCTCGCGATCCGGGCACTGCCCTTGGTGCGCGAGGTGGTGCAGGGCGCCCGCCTGAAAATCATCGGCGACGGTGCATACCGGGGCGAGCTCGAGCGGCTGGCGGCCGAGCTTGGCGTGGCCGAGCACTGCGTGTTTCTCGGCAAGATCGCGGACATCCGCGAGCTCGAACAGGAGGTCGCCGCCTCCTGCGTGGCGATCGCGCCGTACATCCGGGCGCTCGATACGTGGACGGTGTATGCCGACCCGGGGAAGGTGAAGACCTACCTCGCCTGTGGAGTGCCGGTCGTGCTGACGGACGTTCCATGGAACGCACGCGAGATCGAGCGGGCCGAATGCGCTATCGTCGTCTCGGAGGACGTCAGGGAGATCGCGGACGCCATCGTCCGCCTCACGCAACCGGAAACGAACCCATCGATGCGCCGCAAGGCTCGCGAGTATGCGAAGGGTTTTGCGTGGCCGGACATATTCGGGAAAGCGCTTTCGACATGAGGCTGGTCCACGCATTGAAGATGGTCGCGAAGGTTCTGGCTCTCGATGAGAAGACTCTGGCCGTCTTCAAGTGGAAGCTACACCGCGGCGATGCGACGCTTCGCGTCGACTATGACTTGGGGCCGGAGAGTGTCGTCTTCGATGTCGGCGGCTACCGGGGCGAGTGGGCGCGCAAGATCGCCGAGCGCTACCAATGCCACCTGCATGTCTTCGAGCCGGTCACCGAGTATTGCCAGGAGATCGTCGAGAGCCTCGGCCGAAATGCCAAAGTCGTCATCAACAATGCCGGCCTTGCCGACAAGACAGAGAAGGAGCTGATCTCCCTCGACGAGGCCGCCTCGAGCGTCGTGAAGATCGAGGGCGAGGCGCGCGAGATCCAGTTGCTCGATATCGACGCTTACGTGCGAGAGCATGGCATTACCCGAATCGATCTCATCAAGATCAACATCGAGGGCGGCGAATTCGCGCTGCTCGCGCGCATGGACGAGACGGGATGGCTGCGGCA
>WNFL01377920.1_pt1 | contig 11726 bp, 10 predicted proteins | sample 5400361 | NCBI WGS metagenome assembly WNFL01 (sample SAMN13153351, study PRJNA577476) | soil metagenome | isolation source: 40 cm soil on Douglas fir-dominated hillslope | place: USA:California | collected 2013-09-17
CGCCATGCGAGGCAATGCAGTACCGGCAGGCATTGGTCACGCTGACCGCCAAGTAAATGAGTTCCTTGGTCAGCGGATCGAGAGCGCCCGGACCCATGACCTCTTTTGAATTCGCCCACATCCGGCGTAGCGTGGGGGGATGGTGCGCCAGTACTTTCCAGTAATTGTTGACCCAGTCCGACTTGCGAGTCGCCATGATGTCGTCATACACCGCCCGCACCTCGGGCGAGGCATCCGCATACTCGATCGGCGCCTGCGTCGCGGAGCCGCGGGACGCGTCGACGGCCGCGCTCACGGCACCACCGCAATCACGCGCGCCGGGAACCCGGAGCCATTCTCGACTTTGGGAAACGTGATCCAGACCAGCGCTCCCGCCTCCGGTACTTGGTCGAGATTCGACAGCAATTCGATCTGGTAGTGATTGGTCCCCAGAATGTAAGACTCCAGTGAATAATCGTCTTTGGTCGTCGCGGCACCCGGATCCGTGTCCGTGGTCTCGTGGCCGGAGGCGGTGATCCCGCGCTCCTCGTACAACAGCTTCAATACCGGCATGCTCCAGCCCGGATAATGAAACACGCCGGCGGCGTCCTTATTCGCCAGCGCTTGATCGTCGGGCCAACGTTTCGCCCAATCGGTACGCATGGCGACGAATGCGCCGCGCGGTATCCGCCCGTGGCGACGTTCCCAGGAATGAATGTCGTCCACCGACAGCACATAGTCGGGATTCTTGGCCGCCTTCTCGTGTACGTCGATGACCACCAACGGCATCAACATATCCTTCGGATCGATTTGATCGACGGTGTGCAATCCGTCATGAAAATGCGCCGGCGGATCGACGTGCGTGCCCCATTGGCCGATGTGGCAATACTCGTTGATTCGAAAGCCGTCTTTCTCGACCGTGTACAAGGTTTTGACGGTTTCATTCGGAGCGCCCTTCCAATGCGGAATGCCGGGGGCGAAGGTGTGCGTCAGATCGACGAAGCGATGCGACTGAATGACCGCCAACGCATCGGTGAGCGATGCCGGCGCCGTCTTATCCGCGGCGCCCGCACACGTCGACGCGGCCAAGGCCAACGCCGCGGCACCACAGGCTGTCAACACCCATGCTCGCATGAACTCCCCCTTGTCGGTACGAGAAATGTTCACGCAAGATTAGCACGCTCGGCACGCGGCGCGCCGGGGCGCCTGCCACCCGCCATCCCACCATCCCACCATGCGCTTGTCGCTCGCCGGCGTACGGCGTCGCGACCGGACGCCGGACGCCGCACATCGGTCAGGCTACTTCAACGCAACGCCTTCAACAGATTCGCCACGTCGGGGACACCCAGGCCGGTGGCCTGGTCATATCCGCCATGCGCGTTATAGTGCCAATTGTCCCCGGCGGCGATGTCCCGAAGCGGCGCTTCGTGGCCTTGGTACGCGGTGCCGTCGCGAATCAAATCGTACAGCGCGAAGTTGAGCAGGCCGACGCGATGTCCCACCGCCTGATCGAACAGCGCCGTCACGCCGTTGAATTGAGGGGCGGCAAAGCTCGTCCCGCCCCAACCCGTCTGAATGCTGAACACCATCTGATCGTCGGTGTAGTAAACCTGGTAGCCGGTCTCCGGATCCGAGTTCAAAGAAATATCCGGTACATTGCGGCCGTTGAATCCGCTCGGCAGTGTGACGACGAATGCAGGGGGCGTTTGCGAGTAGTCGAGCTGTGTCTGGCCGGACGCCGTCCTGCGAATTCCCGGTATGCCGAATTGATAAAACGGCAGCGGCACGTAGGAACTGACGCCGCCTCCGCCCCCGGCGGGGTAGATGCCGCAGCTCAGAGGATCGAATCCGAGCGCGCGGCACACCGGGATCAAGTAATCCCAGCCCCAGGTCTGTTCCGTCGGAATGTTGACGGTGAGGTTCTTCTTGCTGGTGATCGCAAAGGTTTGCGGTCCCGCCAAGGTGGTGCCGCCCATGCTAGTGACCCATTGTTGGGCGGCCGGATCGTCCACGGACAGGACCACCGAATCCTTCGGCAGCGGCCAAGAGGGCGGCGGAAAGAACTGGGTTGCGTCGTAGGCGCCGGAATCACCGGCGGCCACGTACATACTCTGCCCTTGCAAGGCCGCTTGCAGGAACAGATCGTTCACGGCCTGCAGGCTGCTGGTGGTTCGTCCGGTGACGGGGTCCGTCACGATATTGCCCTGCGCGGCCAGATCGAAGAACTCCCACTCGCCCCAGCTGCAGGAAATCGTATCCGCGGCATCGCTGTCGATCGCCTTCGCGAAGGCGTCGACGAATCCCTGGTTGGTGTTCGGTGCTTCGTAGACCATGACTTTCGAACCCGGCGACAGTCCGCCCGACTGCTCGACGTCGAGCGTGGTCTCGAGCGAGCCGCCGGCATCGCTGACGGGGCCGGAGCCGCCGTCGATTTTGACTTCGTGGATTCGATTGGACGCCACGTTGAGGCCGAGCGCATGCCAATAGGCAAGCGCGTCGCTCGGAGTGAACGAGGCGAGCGTCACGATGCCGATGGTGGTTCCCTTGCCGCTCAGGCCGCTGTGATACAGCGGATTCACGTCGTAGTGTTTGGCGAAATCGGCCACCGTGAGAGCGCCCGGCGCGTTGGCGGCGTCGGGCGTGACCGCGGCCGGGGCCCGCACCAATCTGCCGTTGTTCATCGAGCGCATCAGATGCGGCCGGTAGTGCGGCCGGGTATCGAGGCCGTGGATGCTTTGCACTGCATCGGCAATGGCCGGCGCGATCTGGGGGTTGCCGAGCGGCGACCGAAAGGTGTAAGCCGGGGTCGCGGCCGTCGCAGCGGCCTCGAACGCGTGCAGCTGCACGCCGAACTCGGCCTGAATCGCCGCCGTGTTCCCGGAGACGCTCAAGTGCGTGCCGGTGAGCTGCGTGACGTGCAATCCGGCCTTCTCGAAGTGCTGCGTAACATGCGCGATGGTTTCGGGCGTTGGACCGAACTGGGCGCTGAATTCCCGGGAGGTCAGGAATTTTCGGAAGTTGGGCCCGCCGGCCGTATAGATCGCCTGCAGCTGAGACTCGATTTGATCGGTATTGCGCAATTTCAGCGCGACGGTTACCGACATCTGCGACTGGCCGGCAACGTACTCGGCGGCGCCGAGATCGACGGCCGTCGGTTTGGTGTTGGTAAGCACGGGTGCCGCCGACGCACTACCCATGACTGTCGCCGCGAGAGCGGCAACGACCCAGATGTGAGTTTGCATTGTGATCCCCTCGAAGACTTGAACGTTACTTCTGCTTCCCGCGGATAGCGGGACCCCTGGAGAGTTAGCCTAGTACGCCGGCCGCTGTCTGCACCAGCGTGGCTCTTCAGCAATCCATCGGCAGCAAACTACAGACAGGTTACAAGCGGATTACATAACGCCGGCAGGTGGCTTGCCCGACTCGCCGGTGGCCTCGATCTCCACCAGCAAATCCTCGCGGCAAACGTCCGCCTGCAAGTACACGATGGGGGTCGAGGGCCGCAGCGACCCCGACAGCGCCCCTTCGATGGCGCGCAGGTCCGACGGCTGCCGGACGTAGACTTTGAACTTGAGCCGCTCGAGAGAATAGCGCGCCGGCCCCACCACGCGATTCGCTTCGTCCAACAGCGCGTTGATGTTGGCCATCGTCTCGCGGGTCTGTGCGCCGACGTCTCCCTGGTGGATGGTTTCGTGACCGACGATGCTCGCGGTCCCGGAGACGAACAGACTGGTCCCCGCGGATTCGTTCAACACGCAGGCTCGCGAAAAGATCGGGCTATGCCGGCCAAACTTCGGCGGATAGTGATAGGCGCTGGTTTGCCGCGGATTTTCGATCATTTTCGGCTGCTGCCGAGCGGCCAGGAAATAAATGGATATCGGGCTCCCCGCCGGCGAGCCCAAGGCACTGGCCGCGGGCACCGTGCCGACCGTGGCCTGACCCGATTTGCGGAAGGCCAGTTGGCGCGCCGAATTGAACAGCCGGTAGCGCTCGTCGCCGCCGGCATCACGATTGATCTCCGGCAGATAATTCCAGATGCGAATCAAGTGGCGGTGCTCGGTCTCCTCGAGCACCCTGAATATCTCCTGATACGCGAGTTCGGTTGCCTTGATCAGCGCACCCGAATCGCCATCGGTGCCGCCGCCCGCCGGATCTTCGGCGGCGATGGCCCGTTCCTCGATGGTAATGGAGCCGAACAGCAGCTCATGGCAGAACCGATAATGCACGCGGCTGCGCTTGGCGGCGCCGTTCGACAGTCGAACTTCCGCTCCCGCGACGCGCCAGACCTCGCAAAGACTGCCGTTCGAGCCCAAGGAAGGCGTCATGCTGGCGGTTATCGGAACCTGCACCCCGTCGATGACCGGCGGTTTCTCGAAACCCACGACCCCCAGGACGTTTTGCCACCAGGAAGGGGACTGGGAGGCGATCTCTTCGGAGGACAGATAGTCGAGCTGCAGCGCCACCCTGCTTGCCGCCCTGGGGGTCGCCGTGGAAGTCCGCGTGGTAGTCATTGCGAGGCAGTCTATCGCGCCTGTTGCGCACGGGGTAGACCGTTCAGAAGGCGATGTAGGGCCCCATGCCGACGGCCGTCATGGTGTTCTCGATAGCCGTGTAAACCGTCCGTCCGTAGTAAAATGGCAGGCCCCAATCGAAGGTATCGGTCGTCGTCGGGTAGGTGCCCGCCAGCGTCGGAAATGCCACGAAACTCGGTTCGTTCGCGCCCAGAGTTTCAGCATTGTCGACGGTGAAATTCACGGTCGCCGACACGGCGTTCTGCCCCTTCAGCACCGCGCTCAAGGTCTGCGGGCTGGACGGACAGTAGAACGTCATAAGATTGGACTGGGTGCATTGCGTCAGGCCGGTGTCGTTGAAATAAAGACCGTTCGATCCGGTGTCCACGAAACTCTGGGTCAAGGGGGACTGGTTGTTGAAAACCGTGGTGAAATCCCCGCTGCCGTCGACCGTCAGAACCGCCTGGTTGCCGGACTTATTGTTGGCCTGCGTATCGATCCCAAAAATCAGGAACCCCTGCACCGTCGCCGCTCCCTGCGCGGCGACGCTGGGCAGTTGAATCACCACCCCATTGTTGTCGGTGGCGAACAGCGTGACTGGGTTCTGCACCTGACTCGCCAACAACACCGTCGTGGTCTGGCATAGCGTCGACGTGCACGCATAGTAAGACCCGTTGTCCACGGTGGTCTCGCAGAACGCCCCGCAGTCCTGCGCAAAAACACCGATTCCCAAGATGCCGTTGGCGCCGAACGCGGCGACCGTGTCTTCCGCCGAACCTGTGCCGGAGCAGTTCGTGGGAACGGCCGTGAAATGGGGGTCGCCGATGACCTGCACCGGCACGGAATTCGCGGATTCACCTGAGATTTGCACATCCGCCAAAGCGACCGGACCCCAGCTGTAGCCGTCCACGAAATGCGTGCACTCGAGCAACGAGCCGCCGCTTGCCGTGGATTGCACCGGCAAGGTCAACTTGAGGACCGGGGCCAGTATGCGCAGCCCATAGGACGCCGTGTCCACCTGGATGTGATCGATGGCTTGGCAGCTCGTGGTGCTGCCGGGGACGCACAGCGTGACCGTGGTGAACAGCGTGTTGACGTCAGGACTCGTGCTCGTCGGACCCGCATCGACGACGATGCCGGTCACGTTGGCGCCGGTCGGCGTCGAGCCCCCGGGAGCCGTTGAACTGACGCCGACACCGCCGCCGCTGCCGCCGCAGGACAGCACCGGCAGACACAGAACCGCATACACGCCGAAGCGCCACGCGCGCGCCGGCACGCCCAGGATCGCGATTCTGGCCATCAGTGCAAATCTCCCACGCTCACGCCGCCGGGCACGGCCAACGGCAGGTACGCAACCCCCGAGAAGGAGCGCATATGTCCGCCGGCCTGCACCACCAGATCGCTTTGCCGTATTTGCAGGTGATGGTGTCCCGAGTGCGTCGCTTTCGCGGCCGTCACGTACCTATCGAAGTATTGTCCCAGGATCTCGCGCAGATTCGGCACGGTGGGGCCACTCCACGCGACCGCAAACACCTTGCCGTCGGACCCGGCGAACTCGCGCACCACGGTCCCGGAGGTCAACTGGAGTTCGTGCAGCCGATAGCTCGCATGCTGGCTGACCGTGATCGAGCCGTGGAGCCGTGCCACCTCGGTTTGCACGGAGGTTTCCGGTTCACCCAATGCCGCCGCCGCGATGCGCGGACTCAATGCCGCGATGAGCAACACGATCGGGAATACACATTTCTTGACATTGTTAGCCGACCGCACGGTACGCATTATGTTGTCCTTTGCCTGTTTGGAGCAAATTCACGCCAATTGGTTCACAGCGGCCGGCGGCGCGACTCATGTCGGGATTCGCCGACAAAAAGCCTGCGCCCAACTGTTTGCGGTGCGATACTTGCTTGACGGAAAGCCCGCGTGGATCGGAATGATTTCGAGTGATTGCTGTCCTATCCGCAACGAAATTAACTCTTGGCAGCGAAATCAACTCTTGGGAGACTCTCACGTGAAGAGCCTTGCATGGACAACCCTCGCCGTAGCCGCGATCGCGATCATGGGCTGCAATCTCACCGGCAAGTATACCGTCGGGGGCAACCTGACCGGCCTTCGGGGTCAAGGTCTGGTGATCGAGGACAACTCAGGCAATGACTTGAGCCTCTCTTCGAACGGTGCATTTGCGTTCTCGACCGGCATCAAGAACGGCGGCGCTTACTCGGTCACCGTCAGAACTCAGCCATCCAATCCTTCGCAAACCTGCACCGTGAATAACGGTTCCGGCACCATCGACAAAGCCAATGTCACCAACGTCGTGGTCTCCTGCACGCAGGCGGGACGCTTTGCCTACGTGGCCAATCAGCTCTCCAACAACCTGTCGGCGTATTCGATCGACTCCGCCACCGGCAACCTCACGGCCGTCAACGGTTCGCCCTTTGCGGTATCCGGCACGACCCCGGTGTCGCTGGCCGTGGATCCCAACGGTCAGTTTCTCTATGTTGTCGACAACGGGTCAAACGATGTCTCGGTATATGCCATCGATAACACCACCGGAGCGCTCGCCGCCACCGGGCTACCCCTGCCTACCGGCAGTTCGCCCGAGGCGGTGACAGTGGATCCCACGGACAGCTTTCTCTATGTGGCGAATCTCGCCTCAAACAGCGTGTCGGGATATTCCATCAATAGTTCCACCGGCCTGTTGACCGAACTCGTCAATTCACCGTTTGCGGTGGGTACGGAACCGAGTTCCGTGAAGATCGATCCGAGCGGCAGTTTTCTCTATGTCACGGAATTCACCGCGGGTAAAGTCGCTGTGTTGTCGATCGATTCCGCCACCGGCTCCTTGAGCGCAGTTTCCGGGTCCCCCTTCAGCGCCGGTGCCGGCGCCCTGTCGATTGCCATCGATCCCGCTGCATCGACCGGCGCCTTGACGGCAGTGTCCGGTTCTCCGCTGGCAACGGGAAGCAGCCCCGAATCGATGGCCGTCGACCCGACAGGCCGCTATCTCTATGCCGCGAACGTCACTGCCAAGAATCAGGTGGCGGCGTATTCCATCAGCGGCAGCGGCGCTTTGACCCTGTCGGGTCCGCCCGTCGCCGCGGGAACGTTCCCGGTCAGTATCGTGCTCGATCCATCCGGCCAATTTGCCTATGTCGCCAACGATAATTCCAACGATATATCCGTGTATGCCGTCAATGCCGGTGTGCTGACCCCGGCCAGCCATTCACCGTTCGCCGCCGGCAATCAGCCGCACTCGATCGCCATCGACTGACGAGGACCGACTTAGATGAGCATCAATGAGGTAACGGCAACCATATTCCGCACGAATTCAATGTGATCGTTGAAATTCCGATGAACGGGGAGCCGATCAAATACGAGGTAGACAAGCAGTCCGGCGCGCTGTTCGTGGATCGTTTCATGATGACGGCGATGCACTATCCCGCCAATTACGGCTATGTGCCGCACACCGTCGCCGACGATGACGATCCGGTCGATGTGATGGTGCACACGCCGTTTCCCTTGCTGCCGGGAGTGGTCGTGCGATGCCGCGCGGTCGGGGTCCTGCGCATGGATGACGAATCCGGCGGCGACGCCAAACTCTTGGCAGTTCCCGTGGACGAAATCTGCCCGTTGTTCGAACACTGGAAATCGATTGCCGATGTGCCGGAGATTCGCCTGCGGCAGATTCAGCATTTCTTCGAGCACTACAAGGATCTCGAGGCCGGCAAGTGGGTCAAGATCATCGGTTGGGCCGGTGTCGACGTCGCGCATGCGGAGATCCTGAACGGCATCAAACGATACGAAGCCGAAAGATCGGGTTCTCCCGGCCGGTAAGCCTCGATGGTTCCCGCAGGCAATCGCGGACTCGTGTTCGCCCTGGCAGGGATTGCGCTGCTGCTGATCGCAACCCTGGCCGCCTACCGCCCGCCCGCGCCGCTTGGGGCAAACGCCTCGCCGGATACCTTCTCCGCCCATCGGGCCGAAGCGATCCTCGAGGATCTGGTCGGCAACGGCATCCCGCATCCCATCGGGAGTCCGGCCGGCGCGCGCATGCGCGAAGCCATCGTGCGGCGATTATCGGCGTTGGGATACGCCCCCCAATTGCAATCCGGTTTCGTGTGCCGCGACGGGGTGTGCGGCGATCCCGTCAATATCATCGCGACGCTCGGCGGCAGCAGCGGCGACCAGGACGCGGTCATGTTGGCGGCTCACTACGACTCCGTACCGGCAGGTCCCGGAGCGTCGGATGACGGCGCCGCCGTGGCGAGCCTGCTCGAGATCGCGCGCATTTTGGCGGCGCGGCCGACACCGCGGCATCCCATCGTTCTGCTGCTCACCGACGGTGAGGAGGCGGGACTGCTCGGCGCGTCATTGTTCGTACAGCAGCACCCGCTATCCAAGCAAGTGAAAGCCGCGGTCAATCTGGAGGCGCGCGGCACCTCGGGTGCCAGCCTGATGTTCGAGACGGGCACGGCAAATACCTGGCTCATGCGTTTGTACGGGTCGGCGGTCGCGCGGCCGATCACCAATTCACTTTATTATGTCGTGTACAAGCAGCTGCCGAACGACACCGACTTCACCGTCTTCAAGGCGGCGGCGTACCAGGGTTTCAATTTCGCCTTCATCGGCGATGTCGGCCGCTACCATACGCCGCTCGACAGCGCGGCGAATGCCAACCCGAGCAGCATTCAACAGCAGGGCGACAACGCGCTCGCGACTCTCTCGGCGCTGGCGAATTCCCCGACGTTGCACCCGCCTATTGCGGAGTCGGTCTGGTTCGACGGTTTTGCGCGCGGGCTCATTGCGTGGCCTGCGCCATTCACTCTGCCGGCGGCGCTGCTGTCGTTGCTCCTGCTGCTGGCGGAAACCGCCATTCTGCTGCGCCGGGGAGCCGTCGCGCCTCGCGAGATCATGTGGGGAGGCGTGGGCACGATCTGCATGCTCGTGTCGGGTACGGCGCTGTGCTCCGGGCTACTCGCCGTAGACATAGCCGTCGGCAGGGTGCCGCCGATGGACGGGGCCTCTTGGATCTCGCAGCCCCTGCCGATGCACGTTGCGGCCGCGGCAATTTCCTTGTTGGCCGCGGGCGGTGCAAGCCACTGGCTGGCGCGGCGCGCAGCCTTTTGGGGATTCTTTACGGCGGCGGCGCTGCTCGGCGCAGTCCTGTCCGTCGTAAGCGCTGTGGTCATCCCGGGGGCGAGTTTCGTGGCGCTGCTCGGGGCCGTCGCCGCCGGGCTGGGAGCGCTGCCGGCAACGCTCGGCTTGGTGAAATCCCGCGCGCGGTCGCGGACCGCCGAAGCCGTCGTTCTCTCCCCCGCTCTCGTGAACTCTGCCGCTCTGCTTCCCGCGTTCGTGACCTTCGCCGCTCTATTCCCGCTGCTGGGATTCCTGTACCAGGCGCTGGGCAGCTTGGCGTGGCCGGTCTCGACACTGGTGCTGGGGCTGGGAGCGGCCACCCTATTGCCGCTGCTCGCCGCCGCGTCAGGCCGCGCGCGGCGGCAAGTCATCGCGACTGCCGCTCTGTTCGCGGCGGCAGGCGCTCTGCTCACGCTCGGCCTGCCGACCTATTCGGCCGACTGGCCGGAGCGGGTCAATCTCGAATACTGGTGGGATGCCGATACGGGCCAGTCGCACTATTTGGCGCGCTGCGACTCGTTGCGGCTGCCGGCGGCGCTCGCCGCTGCGGCGCACTTCGACCCCGTGCCGCGCCCGCGCTTCGCGGGATCGGGATCTCTGTCGTTCTACGCTGCCGCCCCGAGGCTCGAGTTCGCCGCCCCAGAACTAGAACTCGTGGCGCAACCCGCCGCCGTATCGCAATCCGCGTTGGCCGGGGGCTCCGCCGCTCACTACCAGCTCCATCTGCGCTCTTCGCGCGGCGCGCCCGAGGCACTCGTGGTTTTTCCGGCGAGCGCGCACGTGGTGGACATTGCGCTGGCAACGGCGGCAGGCCCGGCGCGGACCGAACTGACCAGGCTGAGGAGCGGCGCAACCCTTCTGGACATCGTCTCCCTGCCGGCCGCCGGCGTGGAATTCAGCGTCGATGCGGCGGGGCCGATGACGGTCCAAGTATTCGACCAGAGCTATGACTTCCCGCAGGGAGGAACCCTGCAGCGCGCGCGGCCGCCGAACGCGGCCAGCTCGCAGGATGGCGATCTCACGGTGGTGCATCGCACCGTATCGCTCCATCCTACGGCTGACCGCTGAAGGTCCCCACCTCGGTTAGCCGTTCTTCGAATGGGCGGCGTGCAGCGCCGCCAAACGCGAATTGTCGATTTGCCGTATCGCCCGCGCGACGGCCTCATTCTGGCACTGTTTGGCCATTACCCGACGGCTCAAGTCTTTGGTCGATGCGTCGGGGCAGACTTTCTCGGCCGCCGACGTGATTCGACGATACAGCGCGTACGCACCGGCGTCGGTCGCCAGACTCTGCTCGCTGTACTTGACGACGATGCTGGGCACGTCGCTGTCGAGTCCGGCGGCACTGGCGGCGCCGGCCGCGATGATGCCCGCGAGACTGCCGAGCACCAGCAACCCGAATTTGGCTCGCGAGCCCGCGGCGCGGGCCGTAATGGAAACACTCATGACATCTCTCCTTGGTGGCGGTGTTTGATGACGCGCTTATGAGACGCGCCGAGGGCGGTCCGCGTCTGCGGCTCGCCGTCGAGGTCGTCCCGCCCAACGACGGTTTCGTCCCGAAGCCTTTGGTTTAGGTTCCGCATTCGGCCGTAACTTGCGCTAGGCTTGCCCCATGATCGGAATCGGAACAGCGGAATCCTCGGCCCGGCGCTTTGCCGGGGGCCTGAGCCTGCGGCAGTTCCTGGGCATCACCTGTCTGTTCTGGGTATATGTGACGCTGTCCAACATCTTGTACGCCTACAGCATGCGCACCGGAATGGCGCGCATGACGAACTTCCCGATGTTCGCCCCTTGGGACGCGCGCCTCCTGCAGCACGTCATGTTGCTGCCCGTCGTGCTGGTGTCTTTTTGGGCATCGCTGCGCATCCAGTGGCGACCGCTCATGATCGCACTGCCGTTGCAGCTCATCCTCGGCATCGTATTTTCGGCGGTGGCCTATCCGGCCATGCTCGTGGCCGAAATGACCTTGGGCGGCGAGGATTGGCACAAGGAAGTCGTCGCGCACGTTGCCAAGCCCCCGTGGATCGACCCCATGTTTCTGTCGCTATGGGTCGCGAGCTTCGTGAATTTCCTGCCGGCCTATGGATTCGGGTTGGCGCTGGTCAC
>WNFL01101184.1_pt2 | contig 11724 bp, 12 predicted proteins | sample 5400361 | NCBI WGS metagenome assembly WNFL01 (sample SAMN13153351, study PRJNA577476) | soil metagenome | isolation source: 40 cm soil on Douglas fir-dominated hillslope | place: USA:California | collected 2013-09-17
GGGGATGCTGGCGGAGTACCTGGCTGAGCACGGGCGGGACGCGGACGGGGCCGGCGGGGGGCGCGCCGCGCTGGAGAAGGTACGCCGGGGTCCCGCGCCGGACGTCCTGGTGCTCGATCTGCGGATGCCGGACATGGACGGCCGCGAGCTTCTCGCCCGGCTCCGCCGGCAAGGTTTCGACCCGCGGGTAGTGCTCCTGTCGGCGGACCGGGAGGTGGCGGCCGCCGCGCGCGAGCTGCGCGCCGACGGCTTCGTGGAGAAGCCTTTCTCCCCGGAGAACCTCCTCGCGGCCGTGCGCCGCTGCCTCGGCACTAGCCAGCCAGAGCAATGAACAAAAAGCTTTGACAGGCAGCGCGGGAGGCTGGGGAGCGTTGGAGAAGAGACGCGGCGCTGGCTATTTCGCGGCGCAGCGTTGCTCGAGCTCAGCGAGGCGGGCCCTTGCGGCGGCGAGCTCCGTGGCCGTGGTTTCGTAGGCGTCCCGGTACTGGCGCGTGCGGGTCTGCTCGTCGCGCAAGGCCTGCTCCGGGACGCGGCCGCATGCCAGCAGGAGCAACGCTGCGGCGGAGAGACACCGCCACCGGGTCACTGCACGCGCCTCATCCGCTCGATCATCTCTGAAGGAGGGATGAAGCCCGTCACCCGGCCCGGCCCATCCTGCGGGACCGCGCATTCAGTTTGCTGCGGCGGCGGGTCGTTGCACGCCATGAGGAGCACGGTCGGCAGCCCCGGGACGCCGTACTTCGCCTCCAGCCGGCTGACCTCGTCCGTCTCCTCGGTAGCGTCGATCTTCAGCGGAACGAAGCGCTCGGCGACCTCCGCCTTGACCTCCGGCTGCGAAAACACGTGCAAGTCCAACTCTTTGCACGCGGCGCACCACTCGGCCGAGAAGTCCACCAGGAGCCCCTTGCCGGTGGCGCGCGCCTGCTCGAGCGCGGCGCGCTCGTCATGCAGCCAGGGGATTTCGGGGACGTGGGCCTTCCCGAACCAGCCCAGGCGCAGCCCCACCGCTGCGAGCAGCAGGACGAGCGTACCGGCCTTGAGCACCTGCTCGCGCCGCGCCGCGTGGAACGAGAGGCTGAGCGCGCCCGCGAGCACCGCCGCGAATGCGAGCGCGGCCGAGGCGACCGCCAGGCCGCGTGGCCCCACCGCGAGTTGTGCGGGCCGGGGCAGGAGCGGGAGAAGGAGCCCCAGGGCCGCGGCGACCAACGCCACCCCGAGCACGCTCTTGACCGTCTCCATCCAGGCGCCGGAGCGGGGCAGCTTCAGCGAAGTAGCCCCCAGGACGAAGAAGAGGAGGCCCATCCCCAGCGCGTAGCTGAAGAGCATCCAGAAGCCGAGCACGGCCGACCTGCGCGTCGCGACGTACGTGAGCACGCCGGCCAGCACCGGCCCCGTGCAGGGCGCCGCGACGATGCCGGCCACCAGGCCCATGCCGAGCGCGTGCGCGAACCCCGCGCCGCGCACCATCCCGAGCCTCTGCTGGACGGAGGTGGGCAGGTTCAGCTCGAATGCACCGAACATGCTGGCCGCCAGCGCGACCAGGAACACGGCGAGAACGGCGACCACCCAGGGCGAGGAAAGGACCGACCCGAACGCCTTTCCCGAAAGCGCGGCGAAGACGCCCAGCGCCGAGTAGGTGACCGCGATGCCTCCGACGTAGGTGGCGGAGAGCGCTACCGAGCGCGCGCGGTGCTCCGCCTGCCGGGCGCCGAACACGCCGACGGTGATCGGGATGAGCGGGTAGACGCACGGCGTGAGGCTGGTCAGCACGCCGGCGAGGAACAGCACGGCGAAGGTGATCGCCCCTACGCCGCCGGCGAGCCCGAGCCTGCCCGACAGGTCTGCGTCGGGCCCAACGCTCCGCGTCAACAAACCTGGCAACCCGATCAGCAGCGCTCCCGCCGCGACCGCCAGGACGATCCGCACTGCCCACTTCTTGCTGGTCATCCGCCGACCTCTCCGCAGGGCGCCCGCCACTCTAACAAGCGGGGCGCCCGGACGCAGTGCCCGCCTTGACGCTGCCACCCTCGGCTTATAATAGACTCATCCGGTCCAGATTGATCTGGTTCCTCGAGGCGACGCGATGCTGAAGCTCCCCATCTACATGGACAACAACGCCACCACGCCGCTCGATCCCCGCGTGCTCGAGGCGATGATGCCCTACCTCACCACCGAGTTCGGCAACGCCGCCAGCCGGAGCCACGCCTTCGGCTGGAAGGCGGAAGAGGCGGTGCAGAAGGCGCGGGAGCAGATCGCCAGCCTGATCGGCGGGAACGAGAAGGAGATCGTCTTCACTTCGGGAGCCACCGAGTCGGACAACCTCGCCATCAAGGGAGTCGCCGAGTTCTACCGGGAGAAGGGCAACCACATCGTCACCACCCGCACCGAGCACAAGGCGGTGCTGGACACCTGCAAGCGGCTGGAGCGCCAGGGTTTCGAGGTGACCTACCTCGAGGTCGACAAGCACGGCCGGGTCTCGCCAGAGCAGGTGGGCAGCGCGATCACGGACAAGACCATCCTCGTCTCCATCATGTTCGCGAACAACGAGATCGGGACCGTGCAGCCCCTCGCGGAGATCGGCGCGGTGGTGAAGGAGAGGGGCATCCTCTTCCACAGCGACGCGGTGCAGGGGATCGGCAAGCTGCCCTTCGACGTCGAGCAGATGAAGGTCGACCTGGTCTCCATCAGCGCGCACAAGTTCTACGGGCCCAAGGGCGTCGGCGCGCTCTGGGTGCGGCGCAAGCCGCGGGTGCGCATCGCCCCGATCATCGACGGCGGCGGCCACGAGCGCGGCATGCGCAGCGGGACGCTGAACGTGCCCGCCATCGTGGGCTTCGGCGCCGCGGCGGAGATCGCCGAGCGCGAGATGGCCGAGGAGGGGCTGCGCACCGGAAAGCTCCGCCGGAGGCTGCAGGACTATCTCTTCTCCCACCTGGATCACCTGGAGCTGAACGGCCACCCCGAGCACCGCTTGCCGGGGAACCTGAACGTGAGCTTCGCCTTCGTGGAGGGGGAGGCGCTGATGATGGCCATCAAGAACGTGGCCGTGTCCTCCGGATCGGCGTGCACCAGCGCGTCGCTCGAGCCTTCCTACGTGCTGCGGGCGTGCGGGGTGACCGAGGACCTGGCGCACACCTCGATCCGGTTCGGGGTCGGCCGCTTCAACACCGAGCCCGAGGTCGACTTCGTCGGCAAGTACGTCGTCGACCAGGTGAACAAGCTGCGGGCGATGAGCCCCCTCTACGAGATGGCCAAGGAAGGGATCGACCTCTCGAAGATCGAGTGGGCGGCCCACTGAACGCCTGATCCGGCACCCAATCTGGACCGGATGCATCCAAATTGATAGATTCGGCAGTCCGAGGGAGATGAACAAATGGCGTACGGCGACAAGGTGCTGGACCACTACGAGAACCCGCGGAACGTCGGGACGCTGGACAAGGCCGACCCGAGCGTCGGGACGGGCCTCGTGGGGGCGCCTGCCTGCGGCGACGTGATGCGGCTCCAGGTCAAGATCGGCGACGACGGCCGGATCGAGGACGCCAAGTTCAAGACCTTCGGCTGCGGATCGGCCATCGCCTCCAGCTCGCTCGTCACCGAGTGGGTCAAGGGCAAGTCGGTGGACGAGGCGCTGACCATCAAGAACACCCAGATCGCGCAGGAGCTGTCGCTCCCGCCGGTGAAGATCCACTGCTCGGTGCTGGCGGAAGACGCGATCAAGGCGGCCATCGCCGACTGGAAGAAGAAGCGTGCCGCCCAGGAGCAGCCTGCCGCCGAGCGACCGGTGGAGCGGCGGGCGGAGTAATCATGGCGGAGCCCGCGATCGGCACGGCAGAGCTCGCAATCCATCTGACGCCCAAGGCCGCGGCGAAGATCCGCGAGCAGGTGGCGAGCCGTCCCCAGGCAGGTCCGCAGAGCGGCATCCGCCTGGGGGTGAAGGGCGGCGGCTGCTCGGGCCTCTCCTACGTGATCGAGTTCTGCGACCAGCCGCGCGCGCGCGACCGGGTCTTCGAGGAGGGCGGCGCGAAGGTCTACGTCGACCCGAAGAGCCTGATCTACCTGAACGGCACCACGCTCGACTTCCTCGACACGTTCCAGCAGAAGGGCTTCAAGTTCATCAACCCGCAGCAGCGCAGCGAATGCGGTTGCGGCGAGTCGTTTTCGGTTTGATGCCCGACAGCAAAGACGCCTGCTGGAGCTGCGGGGTCGCCCGCGCTCCCACGGAGCCGCTCTGCCCGGCCTGCGGCAAGGTGCAGCCGCCGCCTCCGCCGCGGGGAGTGGTGGACAAGTTCGCCGTCCTCGGGCTGCCTCGCGCCTACGAGTTGGACGAGCGCGCGCTCGACGAGACCTTCCGCGCGCTCTCCCGCAAGCTGCACCCCGATCGCTTCGCCCGGGCCACGCCTCGCGAGCGCCGCTTCTCGCTCGAGCAGACCACGCTGCTCAACGACGCGTACCGCACGCTGCGCGAGCCCGTGCGGCGCGCCGAGCACCTGCTCGCGCTGCGCGGGGTGAAGGTGGCCGGCGAAGAGCGCTCCGGGGCCGCGGCGATGCCGCAGGAGTTCCTCGAGCAGGCGCTGGAGGACCGCGAGAAGCTGCTCGAGGCGAAGATGGAAGGCGGGCCGGAGGCGGTCGCGCGGCTGGCGGAAGGAGTCCGCGGCAAACGGCAGGAGGCGATGGACGAGATCGGGCGCGCCCTCCGCGAGCCGCAGCCCAGCGAGGCCCAGCTGCAGAGGACCGCGGAGCTGCTCGCGCGCCTGCGCTACTACGCGCGTTACCTCGACGAGGTCGAGGGCCGCGCGGCGGAGATCTGAGATGGCGCTCCTGCAGATCGCCGAGCCCGGCGAGACGCGCACCAAGGAAGCCTGCGCGACGGCCGCGGTCGGCATCGACCTGGGCACCACCAATTCGCTGGTGGCGGTGGTGCGGCCGGATCCGGAGACCGGCGCGGGCAGGCCGCGCGCGCTCGCAGTGGACGAAGGATCGACGCTCCTCCCCAGCGTGGTCGCCTACACCGGCGAGAGGACGCCGATCGTCGGGCGGGCGGCGCGCCGGCTGGCGGCGGACGCGCCGCGCGACACCATCGTCAGCGTGAAGCGGTTCATGGGGAAGGCCTCAGCCGATCCGGAGACTCGGCGACTCTCGCCGTACCGGTTCGCCGATGGTGAAAGCGGCAGCGTGCGCTTCGAGGTGCGGGGGCGCGCGGTCACGCCCGTCGAGGTGTCGGCGGAGATCCTTCGCGCCCTCAAGACGCGCGCCGAGGAGCATCTCGGCATGGAAGTGCGGCAGGCGGTGATCACGGTGCCGGCATACTTCGACGACGCGCAGCGGCAGGCCACCAAGGAGGCCGGGCGGCTGGCGGGGCTCGAGGTACTTCGGCTGCTCAACGAGCCGACCGCGGCCGCTCTGGCGTACGGGCTCGACAAGCGCAGCGAGGGCACCTTTGCCGTCTACGACCTGGGAGGCGGCACGTTCGACATCTCCATCCTCAAGCTGGTGACGGGCGTGTTCGAGGTGAAGGCGGTCGGCGGCGACTCCGCGCTGGGCGGCGACGACTTCGACCGCGCCATCGCGGAGCGCCTCCTCGGCGAGATGGGCCGGCCGCGCGAGCCGCGGCTGGTCCGCCAGGCGATCGACGGGGCCAAGGCCGCGAAGGAGACGCTCACCCGCGCAGATCGGGTCGAGGTGGAGATCGACGGCTTCAGGCGAACGCTGACGCGGGCGCAGCTGGAGGAAATCATCCGGCCCCTCATCGAGCGCACCGGTCCGCCCAGCCGTCGCGCGCTGAAGGACGCGGGCGTGCCGGAGGGCAAGGGCCTTACCCCCCAGGGGGCCCCGAAAGATGGCGCCTCCGGCGCGTCGACCACTCTCGACGGCGTCATCTTGGTGGGCGGATCGACACGCGTCCCCGCCGTGCGCGCGTACGTGCGCGAGCTGTTCGGCCTCCCCCCGCTCGCGGACATCGACCCCGACGAAGTGGTGGCGCTGGGAGCCGCGGTGCAGGCCGACCTGCTCACGGCGGAGAAGCCCCAGCACGACGTGCTCCTGCTCGACGTGGCGCCGCTCAGCCTGGGCCTGGAGACCATGGGTGGGCTGGCCGAGAAGCTCATCCACCGCAACACCACCATCCCCACCAGCGCCACCCAGGAGTTCACCACCTTCGCCGATGCGCAGACCGGCATGGACATCCACGTGGTGCAGGGCGAGCGCGAACTGGTGCAGGACAACCGGTCGCTCGCGCGCTTCCGCCTCTCCGGCATTCCGCCGCTCCCCGCGGGTCTCGCGCGCGTGGCGGTGACCTTCCAGGTGGACGCGGACGGCATCCTGTCGGTGACCGCGCGCGAGCAGCTCACCGGCGTATCGCAGAGCATCACCGTCAAGCCCTCCGCCGGGCTCACCGACGAGGAGATCGAGCGGATGCTGCTCGCCTCGATCGAGCACGCCGAGGAGGACGTGCAGGCCCGCCTGCTGATCGACGCGCGGGTCGAGGCGCAGCGGATCGTCAAGGCCGCCGAGCAGCAGATCGAGAGCAACGGCGATCTGCTCGCACCAGAAGAGCGGGAAGCGATCGATGGCGCGATGCAGGCGGTGCGCGAAGCCGCCGCGGGAAAGGACCACCGTGTCGTGCAGGACGCGATCCAGCGCCTGGACCACGTCAGCGCGGAGTTCGCCAAGCGGGTGATGGATCGCGGCATCGAGCGGGCGCTCAAAGGCCACTCGGTGGGCGAGTTCGATCAGGGCGAGCTGTCGCCGCACGCGCAGAAGGCCTATTCGGCTCTCGGAGGGGACACCATCAAAATGGTGTCCCCCAGCGGCAAGGACGAGTGATGCCGAAAATCAGGATCTACGATCCGCGCGGCAAGCTGGAGGCCGAGGGCGAGGTCCCGCCGGGCACCAATCTGCTCAAGGCGTCGACGGAGCTGGGAGCGAAGCACGGCTCCGCCTGCGGCGGCGTTTGCTCGTGCTCCACCTGCCACGTCTGGGTGAAGAAGGGATTCGATTCGTTGAGCGAGCCGGAGGACGCCGAGCTGGACATCCTCGACAAGGCGTTCGACGTGAAGCCGTATTCGCGCCTGGGCTGCCAGGCCGAGCTGGACCACGCCGAGGTCGAATACCAGATCACCGAGGAATCGGAGAAGACGTGGTACGACGAGCACCCGAAGGAGCGCCACGAGGCCGAGGCGAAGGGCCTCTGGCCGCCGAGGAAGTGAGGTCCGCCATGGCCAAGCAGCTGAAATGGACCGACGTGGAGGACATCGCCATCCTGCTCTTCGAGAAGCATCCCGACGTGGATCCCTTGAGTGTGCGCTTCACGGATCTGCACAGGTGGGTCCGCGAGCTGCCCGGCTTCTCCGACGACCCGAACAAGTCCGGCGAGAAGATCCTCGAGGCGATCCAGATGCGCTGGCTGGACGAGCGGGAATGACCGTCGGCGAGGCGAAGAAGAAGCTCCTCAAGTCCGCGCTCGCCTATCCGGATGCCTGGAAGGACCACCCGTGGGGTGAGACGGTGGTGAAGGTCGGGAAGAAGATCTTCGTCTTCCTCGGCCTGGCTGACGGGGAGCTGCACGTCACCTGCAAGCTTCCCCACAGCTTCGACGCCGCGCTTTCGGCCCTCCCTTTCGCCGAGGCCACCGGATACGGCCTGGGCGCCTCGGGATGGGTGACCGCGACGTTCGAGGGAAAGCAGAAGGTCCCGATCCCGCTGCTGCTCGACTGGATCGACGAAAGCTACCGCGCCGTCGCGCCGGCGAAGCTGGTCAAGCAGCTTCCGGCGCGCTGACGAAAGCATGACTAGCTTGTGCGCGGGGGATCGCCGTGCGCGCTGGACCCTTGCTTTGCTGCGCGGTGCTGGCCGCTTGCAGCCGTTCCGTCTCGGAGGACCGCTCGTCGTCCGGGCAGGCGGGCAAGCCGCCGCCTCCGGTGACTGCCGTGGAAGCGAAAGGGGAGCTGACGAACTCCGTCGCCGGGACGATCACCGTCAGCTGGACTCCGCCGCTGGGCGTGCAGCCCGCGATCGGTAAGTACGAAGTCCGTGGGGAAGGTTTCGCGTTCGTCGCCGACGTCGGGCTTGGCACCTCCGCCAGCGACGTGGGAGTCCCGCCTGGTTCCATGCGTTGTTACCGGGTGTACGCGCTCAATGCGTCAGGATGGAGTCCGCCAGCGCCCAGCCCGACCTGCGCGACCGTTCCCGGTGCCCGCCCCCCGGGCCCCCCGCGGAACGTCCGCGCTACCGCGATCTCACGCGGTGCATTAGTCGAATGGGACGCGCCCGAGCTGGACGGCCCCCTCGTCTACGACTACGTGATCGACTTCGGACCGGACCTCATCTTCGCATCCGTCCAGCAAACCGGCCTCTCCGCCACTGTCGTCGGCCTTCGCGATGGGCACACCTACACGTTCGCGGTCCCGGCGCGGAACGCGGCCGGATCATCTGCTCCGGCGCAAAGCAACCCGGTCACGGTGCGGACGATCTGGCCTTCCGGGACCGCTTGGAGCCAGGGCCCCTCGGTCGCAGGACAGTTCCGGCAAGCTGCGTTCGTCGCCGGCGATACGCTGTACCTGGTCACCGCGTCCGAAGTGCTCGCTTCCCATCTCGATGCCGGCGGCCGCCCGGCTGCCTGGACCTCCATCGGTCAGCGGCCCGGGGTTGGCTCCGGGTCGTCCAGCTCGGCGGCGCTGTATAGCCCCGACGGACGGAGCGGGTTCCTTTACCTGACGGGCGGAGGCGAAGTCCCGAACCCGAATCTCGGCAAGGCGTGGGCGGCTCCGCTACGGCCCGACGGAAGCATCGGCGCATTCACGGAGACGAGCAGCATCGATCCGGGGCCGAGTCATCACGCGACCGCCGTACACGGCCGCCACTTGTACGTCGCCGGCGGAAACTGGTGGTCGGGTGGGAGCTACACCGGAATCGGATCGGCGCTGCCCTTCGTACACGTCGCGGAGATCGCGGCGGATGGCTCGCTCGGACCGTGGCGGCGCACGGCCACGCTCCCGCGGCCGGCGCTGTGGCGGACCGCGCTGGTCGGCGACCGGCTCTATGCGTTGACGGAGCACGGCGCGGGAACCGGGGCCGACGTCGTGTACGCCGATCTCCTGCCCGATGGAAGCGTCACGCGCTGGAAGCGTGCGACGGCGCAGCTGGGCCATCCGTACAGTGCTTTCGCGCTCGCTGCCGAGGCCGGACGGCTCTACGTCCTAGGAGGCACACGGCTCTACGGCGAGTTCACCAACGCCGTCGCGGTCGGTCAGATCGGTCCAGACGGCGACGTGGTCGGGTGGGAAGTGAGCGATGCGGACGCGTTCAACGGCCCTCGCGGCGGAGCCGTCGCGGCTGCCGGGTCGGGGCACATCTACCTGATCGGCGGCACTGACCTCGCGCGCGCCTCCGTCCAGTCCGGCGGAACGTTCTACGACGTGCAGTGGGCGACGATCGATCCGGCGACCGGCCACCTGGCGCCGCTCTCGCGGGCAGCGGCCGCGCCTGGCGCTCCGCTCGGTGTCGAGGCGACCGCCGGCGACGCAAGCGCGACGGTACGCTGGACTCGTCCGCGCGACCCGGGCGATGCTCCCATCAGCGGCTATACCGTATCGGGCAGGCCGCTCGACCTGAGCGGCCAGCTCACCCAGGTAGACGTCGAGGCCGACGGGAATGCCACCTCCGCGACCGTGACGGGCCTGCGGAACGGAACCAGCTACACGTTCGAAGTCACGGCGCGCAACGCATCGGGAACGGGCGCGCGCTCGGGACCGACGGTGGACGTCACGCCTTCGCCCTCGCGCGTCTGGCGACCGGTGCCGGTCATCGGCAGCAACCTTTTCGATCCGCGGACGCTGCTCGTCCCAGGGGACGTGCTCTTCTTGCTGGGGAATGCGCGTCTCGCGGCCGGACCCCTCGATGGCGACGGAATCCCCTGGGGCCAGCTGGGACCGGGCTACCAGGGCAGCTACAACAGCCACTGGAACTCTTGGGCACAAGCCAGCCGGCCGTCAGGCAATGGGGCGGCCTGCGCCTATCGCCTCGGCGGCCGGAGCTATTTCGGCCCCGACGCAGAGACCGTCGCAATCACGCGCTACGACTGCCTGCGCGCCGACGGGTTCTTCGGCAAGACATTGGACTACGGCTTCGCCAAGGAGCAGCTGCCGATCACGCGCATGAACGGCGCGGCCGCAGCGATCGGATCGTTCCTCTATGCGCTCGGCGGCACCCACGTGGAGGGCGGCGTCAGCCGGAACCTCGACGACGTCAGCGTCACCCGCTTCCTCGACGACGGCGAGATCGGTCCCTGGAGCGCCGCAATACCGCTGCCCGGGCCAATGGCATCGCCTGCCATCGCCGTTCGAGCGAACGACATCTATCCCATGCCCCCGGCTGGCTCGGCTGCGGCGGTCTTGCGGGCAACGAGCCGCGCCGATGGATCGCTTTCCGCGTGGACGTCCGCTGGCGCATCGATCCCCACCAACGACTCACCCGCCAGAGCGATCGCGGCCGGAGACTTCCTGTATGTGCTGGCCGGCGAATCCCTCTTCATTGGACAGGTCGATGCTGCGAGCCGCGACGTCATCTCGTGGGAGAGATCCGACGGCGATGCTCCTGTTCCAGTTGCCGACCTCGCTGCGACGACCGACCGGCTCTACCTCTGGAGCGGGGCGCACCTCCACGTGGCGCGGATCGATCTGCGCACGGGCGGTCTCTTGCGGTGGTGAGCGTCACCCGGGAGCGCCGAGCAGCAGCACTTCGACCGCGTCACCTGGGCTTAGCTCTCCTTCGCCCGGGTCGATCTGCGCCATCGCGTTGACCGCCGACCACGAGCCGATCTCCGTCGAGGATTGTTGCCCGCCCGGGGTGAAGACGAGTCGGCCCGAATCGATCGAGGCGCGGCCGCGCGGGAAGAAGGTGAGCTCCGGAACGCGCGAGAGCCCGCCGCCGCGCAGCTCGGCGCGCGCGCGCGGACGCCGCGGCTGCGGATCGCCGGACAGGATGCGCAGAGCGAGTCGGACGAACAGCTCGAATCCCAGCATTGCCGCGGCCGGATTCCCCGGCAGGCCGAAGACGAGCCGGCCGCGCGATGCGGTGCCGAAGAGGACCGGCTTCCCGGGCCGGATGGCCACCGTGTGGAAGATCAGCTCGCCTCCGAGCCGCTCCAGCGCCGCCTGCGCGTGATCGTGGTCGCCCACCGATGCGCCGCCCGTCGTCACCAGCACGTCGGCCTGGGCGTCCGCGAGCTTCGCGGCGATCTGCTCGACGCTGTCCCTCGCGATGCCCAGCTGCAGGGGCTCCGCCCCCGCCTCGCGGGCGAGCTGCGCCAGCGCCTGCGAGTTCGTCTCCACCAGCTTGCCCGGAGCGGGCTCCTGGCCGAGCGCCACCAGCTCGTCGCCGGTGGTCAGGATGGCGACGCGGGGCCGGCGGTGCACATGTACCCGCGCCGCCTCGCAAGCTGCAGCCAGCGACAGCTCCGCCGCGCCCAGGCGCGTGCCCGCCGGCAGCACGGTCGCGCCGGCGCGCACTTCCTCGCCGCGCCGGCGGATGTGCTGCCCGGCCTTGGGCGCCTGGGAGTGTTCCACGCGCAGCTCGGCCCCGCTGCGCGTTGCGTGCTCCTGCATCACCACGCAGTCCGCGCCCGCGGGCACCGGTGCGCCCGTGAAGATCCGCGCTGCCTCGCCGGGCTGCAGAGCGCGCGCCGGCGGCGCATCGCCCGCCGCGACTTCGTAGACGACGCGCAACGCG
>WNFL01293773.1_pt1 | contig 11724 bp, 9 predicted proteins | sample 5400361 | NCBI WGS metagenome assembly WNFL01 (sample SAMN13153351, study PRJNA577476) | soil metagenome | isolation source: 40 cm soil on Douglas fir-dominated hillslope | place: USA:California | collected 2013-09-17
GTTTCATGACAGTCTCAAGGACCTCAGACGGACGCATGTCATGGCACCTTAGTGTGATCACTCCCATATTAGTAAGCGACTAATAGGGCATTGTCTCTTAGCATCACATGCTGTGTGTACGGGGATCCTTCATTCACAAGGAGGGTCAGTATAATGTACCCCGACGCGCGTGTTGGGTAGCTCTTCTAAACGGGCGTTATTGGTACCCACAAACTTGACTTTCCCTCCGCGACCTCGACAAGTCCTTCACAAATCGCCGAACGTCGCACGCGTAACTCGATTGAGCAGCCAATGGAATCCACTTTGTGCTCAGAGTATTTCCTAGAATTTGGGGGAATGTCCGACGACTCCATGATGGATCTGCGTGAAAATGTAAACTCGGAGGCAAGGAGGAGAATGTGGCCAAAAGCGGTGCCAAACACCAACATCTCCACCACCATCACGGATGCACCACCATCAGCGGTCTACCCGATCTCCAACAGGTCGCAGCAATACCAAATCTGAAGAGACGATACGGTTGGTAGTGGTTTGCCCAAGTTCCTGCGAGTCCCGTTCTCGTTCCGCTTGTTTGCTCTCGTCGGCCCCGTTCGCCCTCTAGACTTCTATTGGTCACGATTATGGGTTGTAATGCTCGTATAAGTAAGTGGACTGTTCCAGGAGAGGGATGTTAGCAATGTTCTCTGCGTTGGTTAGTGGTGGCTCCGCACTAACAGCTCGAGTAGGGATAATAAATAACTATGAGGGTTGTACACATGCACAAGCCGAGTTCGCCTCTGTGGCGTGGCAACTATTTGACGGTACGAGTACACATTAAACGCAAGAGAACAGGCTTGAGAAAGCAAGTCTTCATTTCGCATACTCCAGGGTGAACGTCGCACGACGAGACGATTCGGAGTGGGTAAAGACCTTCTGAGGTGATCCATTTAGCCAGGTGGGGGGGGGGGTTGGTTCCAGACTAGTCAAGTCCCCTCGTCGGTTCATATGGGTGAAATCGGCCCCAGAGCCAATCTTCCTGGTCCCTCTTGGTGTCTGGTGTAGTTTTGCTGTGCGCGCGTCAGACCTAATCTTGGCAAAAAAAGAGCGTTGCGCCCGTCAGAGAAATTCCTCTTGAGATGGTCAACTGACCACAACACTGAAGAGTGACTTGGAATATTGCCGGTGGTGTCTGTCTCCTGACAGGTAGTTTCCCAGGGTGCAGATATACTAACAGTTTATTTGTGTATTGGTCGCACTCGCGCGTCGGTTGGCATCTGACTACATCAGCCTTCTGCAACAACCTTGTCAGCAAGGGATTTTACTCTCGGCTATTTCACACAGTACTCTTTTCAATCTTCCGCGCGTCCTTCGGACTATGGGGATCGGTCACATTTCGTCCGTTAACCTCCAAGATCAAAGTCATGCGGTCATTCGCCACTGTATGGTTTGTAAAATGTTCGATTGTCTGATTGGTGTGCTCCACCGCCTCCGCAGGCCACCCCTGTACGCGCGCAAAGGGTCGCACTGTCCCCATTGTATCCAGTCCAACGCGCGCGAACATCCATTTTCTATATAAACATCACCACGAGCTACTCATACCCAGATGTACTCGGTGTTGCACCTAGTCTATCCTCGACGCCACCAATTCTATGGAAGCACGTCCCTCCTTCAGGCATTTTGGGTCCAACCCTTCTAAACGCCGCCCCCGTACCAGGTTCCACGGCGGGGTTGAAGGTAGTCCATCCTTCTCGTTGTCATCCGCTCCCTCTTATGCTCCCTGCCCCTCGTGAGTGGTCATTCTGGGGCTCATCCTCAATCACAATTAACCATGCCCCGTATTCTATTGCCGATGCATAAGGACCCGTCATGTTCCTCAAATAGTTGAAGGTGGTTGGCAGCCGACCGCCCACAGTGCGCCATCACTTACGATGGCTGCAGAGGGACCCCATGATTTCGGTTTTCCCCCACACCCGGTTGCGTCTGGCCGTGACCCTGAGATAATGGCGATCACTGAGGAGTGGGGTGATCAGCCATCCTGGAAAACTGGTGCCGATCTGGGTACGTCTATTTCTCATTTCCTTCTCCCCAGGCACAGGTCGCACTGCCCCCTCTCATAAACATGGAATTACTGCTCCCCGCCCATTTCTGACCCTCCCTCATAGCATTGATGCCCATCCGTGACTCCTCATTCAGCTTCTCTGTAACCGGTCACGATCCCTCTTCTACCCAACAGGCGGGCCAGAAATCATATGTGCGACAACAAATTGGGACTCATCGTCTTGGTGATCTCGAGCAGTACGCAGGCCTTACTGCTCTCCACCCTGCCATGAATGCCACCACCCCTTCCGATCCCAGAAACACAATTCAAGAAAATGTCCTTTGCGTTCAACCACCGACCCACCCATCTGCCGATCCCGAATGGCTTCAGCCATTCAATGAATGGCTCCCAACACGACAGCAGCAGATGATGTCGGTTCAAGGGCTTGGTGATCCCACTCTTTGCTCATTCGTTTGGATTCGAGTGTTCGGCGGGTGGCTTCAACTGCGCCAGCTTTTATTGAGTCAAGGTTTTGGCGACCTCCCTGTCCGTCCGCGCTGCTGGGACGAGGTGTTCGACGTTTGGTTGCAAAGTTTGCTGGAACCGAACACGCCAGGACTTGACAATTCCCACACCTCTATTTACCCTACATTGTCCGCGCTCTCTTTGCCCCCACTTCTTACCACCCCAAAACCACCCGATGAGGGCTCCTCATGCTCCACACCATCTGCTCGCAAGGATCGCAAACGCATCCTGAACGTAGTATCTAGGTTCACTCCTCAGGATATTCAGGAGGCGTGTCGGAAGAATGGAGTGGAGGAAAGCGTCATCGCGCGCATACCTATCGTATTTCCAGACATTGTCTCAAGAATGCACCTCATGTTGGTTGGGCGGCGAGGCAGCGCAGCAGGAGACCGAAGGGATCATCGAGGTTACATGGAGTTTGTGGGTCGTTGCATGGTCAACCTCGAGAATGTGAAGGGAAAAAAGGCTACAACGGGCGTCGGTCAGGTGCAGCGCTACTACTGCAAGCTCTGCGGACCGGGCAAACATCCACGTTGGAAAAATTCCAAAGACCTCCTGGTCCACGTCTGGGATACGCACTGTGACCCTCAAGGCGATGGTAAGCATTTCCTGTCGTTTAGGCTCCGGGCCTGGGACTAACAATTCCGATATAGGCGAATGATCCAATAAGATGTTACATAGCTGTTTAATGCGTGGCAAAGCATGTCTGGCTAGAAAACGATGCGAACGCTCAACCGCATTGCACGCGTTGACCGTCAAAGGTCATTGGTCCCACCATAGGTGAAACGGTAGTAATACCAAGGTTCGGGCAATCCAAGTTTTGAAGTTTGCCTAGTACGTTTACATTATGTGTATACATTTCTATGGAACTGGTGGACTGTACTGAAACGGTGAACAATTCATGTTCTCCTTGCTTCCAAGTGGACGCAGCATGCATCTGCCTAAAATACATCAGACAAGCTACCACCGTTCCGTCTTATGCCTCACTAACGTCCGTGGCTAAACGCTCCCCTATTTACGACTTTTGCTCTTTGACGCCCATCGTCTACCCTCGTTCTTCTATTGGTTCGCGGCTGGATCCACGTGAGGGTATACCGACTCTACAGTCGCAAGTCTCGGACCCTCTCACTTGGTGGACAACAAATCAGTAGTCGAGTTCATAAGGAAAGACATCACCGCAATTATTGGCTATATCATGAGATTAGAACATAATTTAGTACGTACCGATTCGGTCTCCCTTCATTCGGCGAGGTTGCAAGCCATGCTCAGGCTCAGTCTGCTTCAATCGATTGTTTTGTCATAGTTCCAATTTTCTCTTGTTTTCTCCTTCTTCTGTAGACATCATTGCTTCTCATATATACTCCTGAATATAAAGAGCAAGACCTCTACATCTGAAAATCAGGTGTTTTAGCTCCCATTTACTCTCCATTCGACTACACGGGCATTGGAGCTCATTTCCATTGTTCTTGGTGGTCTTCGTCATCTCTGTGGCCAGACAGCGGAAAGGATATTCACCGTCGCCGCGCATCTTTGTCTGCCAACGCGATACAGTAGTCACCGACGATCAACAAACCAAACAACGACTTACTCTGTCGCCTCAGTGACCCTCTCATCTTACGTCGTACGGTATCCCCCTTTGACATCAATCTCCTCGCACATCAACATCTATTCGTTCTCCTTCTACATGTAGACGGTCCATTGATTTTACCTCGTCGCTCAGTAGCACGTGTACCGATTGGATGCCACCCAGATTCGAGATTGGAATCGAAAGTAGGAGCAAGGGGGTGTCGAACCCAGGTATCCCTATATCTTGTAAGGACGTGCTAACCGCTGCACTACCCAGTAGGTAAGTGGAGGAACGATCAACTCCAATAGTCCTGTATCTCGTTTAGTTTTTGTCACGTCAGCAGCCGCATGACCGACAAACGAATTGGTATTTGATTAGCCGTCGCACTGTGCGGAAGGAAAATTACAGGCCTTGCGTAGGTAGAGGATCGAATAGAGGCAAATAAATTGAAGTCCACTGCGTGTAGTGAGCGTGACGCGGACAGAAGTACGAGATCGCGGCGTTGGTGGCGTAGGAACATACCCGGAGCAACCTAACGGGAATAAGGTTGATATAGAATCACATAGAATGCCTTCTGCTGATGGCTGGTGATACGAAGGTATAGTCACCTTTCGCTTAGGCGAGCCGGTATATATACAAGTTAGGGCCATTTACTTATGCTTGTCGTGGTCTCAGTGGTCATAGAGGTGAAATACTGTCTCCCGCCTTTTATGTTACATCAAGGAGCTGGTTAAGTTCCGGATTCAAGTCTGTATTCTCCGAAGAATATGGATAAAGGGTTTGCTTGCTTAGAAGTGTTGGTCGGGTAAGCCATGTTCCTCCTGTTATTAGAGAGAACCTCTGCAACGATGACTACTCATTTCTCCCTTCGTATAGACTTGTTTCCCACTGAGCCAAACAGTTAAAGATCGAAAAAGTCAATACGCAAGCGAGAAAACATACCACTGAAGACATATCTCACCCAGGCCGAAATGGTCCCGTTTTAGGTGCCTGAGCACATCACGATGGTGCCTCCAAGAAGTCGCGTCCACGTTGTTTGGACACAGGCGACACCGAAACCGAGTCCACAAAGCCGGATTTTCTCTCTCGTTTAATGGGAGTGTTTCCAGAAAAGCCAGGTATACCGGGCCACCCCCTTGGCCGAAGATTTGCTGTGCCGCCTCCTCTCTTGTTTGCCGGCGCGTCAATGCCCCCAGAGTGACTCCGTTGGAGAAAATTCTCTCAGCCAACTTGACGACATCGTGATCACCCCCTTCCTTCCGAAGTCGGTCTTGCAATATGATTATGTCTGGCTCGAATGTGGCAGCTGGTTGCCTTGCCTTTCTTCGGTTAAGGAGCGTTATCGAATTGTGATACGGATGGTGTACACCCTTTGAAAACTGATGACGGCTATTGTCTGCATTGGCGTTCCGATTGGTTGAGTGCACACTAGCTAGCGGGGTGGCAATTCCACCCAAGTCAGCCATGGGAGAGTGGGAGGGCGGGATATCCGCAATAGGAGGAGGAATTGTTACTGTGGGAAGATCGGTGCATTCGGTTACCTGGCCCAAATCATCCAACCAGGGGCGGAGGGGCTGGTTGCAGGCCGTTGTACAATCATAGAGGAATGGATAGGTCGGTGGGGGCCGAGCTCCCAACGTTATAAGGGTTTCACAAATCCAGTTACACGCTCGGTTGATCTGTTCATATTCCATCCTTCGAGTCTTGCGTTTAGTGAAAGACAAATGGACGAATGAATGAGGCAAGGGGGACACTTACAAGTTTATTTGGTCCATTGTGGACGGATCGTTGACCTTCACAATCGCGCGGACGGTAGGAGTTGGAGGTGGACGTCTACTCGCCCCTTCGCCGCATTTCTAGCCTCCGCTATCAATTATCGGATGGCATCCTCCGCGCGCGCGATACCGTTGTGTACGCGCGGAAGTTGCGCGCGTGAGATTTACGTGTTGTGTGTTGGACTGTGTTGGACCCAACAAAGTCAGTCTCTGACAGCTGTTTACGCCCGTCGACGGTTGTTTTGTTTCTTCGCTTTGTTCCTTCTCATCAGTTGTATTGTCGGCTCTTTGAGCCGATGATCGATCCATAGGTCCATGGGTAATCCAGTCCAACCGTCACGCGCGCGCAGAGAATCCTCACGGTGAGGAGCCCTTAACCCCACCACCGAGTCGGGCTGGTCGTCTCACCATTGATACGCCAGGATACGCCAGCTGGCCGCGGCATCAAATATATTGTGAGATCGAGCGGTGCGTGGCATTGTGGCATCAACGGTGGCCCCCTTCGCTGAACGAAGTCCATTTGCAGTGGGTATTGACCCAACCACCCCAAACGCGCGAAGTCTTGCGTCACTTGCAACCTACTCAGACCGAAGCACGCGCGAGGCACCCACCCTCTATAAATTTCACTCAAATCTACCCACACCCAGGTGTACTCATTCCTACGCCTCTTCCCTCCTCCTCGATCGCCAACTGCTATTTCCATGGGCCCAAATGCACCTTTGTCGCACTGTGGACGCAACCCGTCTCGAGGTCGACCTCGCACTAGGTCTCATGGTGATGTTGAAGGCATCGTTCCTCTACCCTTGAGACATATTCACCAGTTTGCGCCTTATCTAGCGCCCAGGCTCCCACCACGAGCCTCCCCCGCTTCCCCACACAGTCTTAGCCATGGCACTTCATTCCCTCGCGGGTCGAGGAGGCCTAATACGGCTCCTCAGTCAGGTCAAGATCGTTGGCCTCTAATGCCTCTATCACAAGGGACGACCCTGGGACCCACTGACGGCATCCACCATCCAGCATCCATTGACACTGACTTCACCTCTAATGTTAGTGCTGAGTGGTATTCCGGCACCCTTTCAGTTGCTGCGGAAAACCGTGAAGATTGGGGCTGCCTAATGTGGAATGCCACTAACGAGCTTGGTAAGTTTACTCCCCTTCTACTCCTCCTGATCGCATGATATGTTGTTGTCTCCTCGTCGCTCTGTTCTGTTTTTCTCCTTGCTGATCGTTCGTCGGTAGCACCTTTGCCGAGCGTACCCGCCCCATCTGGGCTATCTGCTCGCGATGACGTTTCCCCTTCAGTCCACCAGGAGGGTATTCCATCGTCTATGATGCAAGGTCAAATCCAGAGCTGCCCATATACGGGCATTAATATTCCCATCCCTCATCCCGCCGCGAATGCCACCGACTCCTCTTCAAACGTCAGAACCACAACCCAAGAGACTGAGCAAGTCTTTTTCGGTCATCCGTCGACGCATCCTTCTGTCATTGCCGAGTGGGTGCAGCCATTCAATGATTGGCTCCCAACACGACGGCAGCAGATGTCTGTTCAAGGACTTGGTGATCCACTGGCCTGCCGACCCATTTGGGCTCGAGTGTTCAGCCAGTGGTATCAATTACGCCGGATTTTATCGAGCGGAGGTGTTGGCGGCATCGCTGTCATTCCGCACTGCCGGAACTGGAATGAAGTATTCGATTTTTGGTTGCAACAGTTGTTGGAGCCAAATATGCAAGGACTTGACGCATCCCATGCCTCCCCTCATACTCTCTCCAATGGCTCAAGTGTTTTCTCGACTCCGACTCCTGTGGTTCCAAATACACTACCCCCGAACTCCACGCCGCCTGGTCGCAAGGCTCGCAAACGCATCCCGAACGCACCATCAAAGCTCACAGTTCCGGAGATCCAGGAATCATGTCGGAGGAATGGGGCAGAGGAAAGCGTCATCGCGCGCATAGCCATCGTGTTTCCAGACGTTGTCCTAAGAGAGCACCTCAAGTTGGCCGGACAGTGGGGAGATCACAGGGATCACCGAGGCTACATGGAGTTCGCCGAGCGTTGCATGGTCACTCCCGTGAAGAAGAGACATGGTGGAACAGGCGGTACCGGTCAGGTGCAGCGCTACAAATGTAAGCTCTGCGGAAAGACCAAGCGCCCCCGTTGGAAAAATTCCAAGGATCTCCTGGACCATGTGTGGGATACACATTGTGATCCTCAAGGGGACGGTGAACCATTTCTATTGCTCAGGAACGCGCGTGAAACTGATGTTCCTTATGCAGTCGAATGATTCATTTTCGGAAGTGTTGTGAACTTGATTTCCCTTTTTTTTGGTGGGAACAGGGGGAAATGCGCCATGCGCCGTAACGCCCTACAGCGTCGTGTGTGGGACTCCAGCAAGGCTTGCCAGAGGGCCTAAACGCCCGTTGGACAATCTGCCTTGCCGACCTACCCACTGAAAACCCCCTGTGGGCTCGATATCTGTATAATTCATCTCGCGGGATTTCCTTGAAGGATATCTTCTGGGTTCTGTCGGGTTGTATGTTACTAGTGGCAAGTTACATGATGTAAATCTAGCGAGTTCCTTTGGACAATCTGCTTTGGTGTGGTTTGTACAATCCTGTCTGTGATGGAGGGAGCTCCGATTAACGGCTGCCTCTCGACTGAATTCTTTGGTGCTTGAACGCTGCCACAAGTAACGCTGTTTCGGCCCCAACGGTATCTATTCGACAACTCCACATTTGTTCCATGCGGAATCACAACTTGGAGGCGAAAGGCGGAAGGTGGCTAAAAAGTGAACAACGGGCGGATGGCCAAGAGTGGTGGTTATAACCCAAACATAGTTAAGTTGAACCCTTTCTCATGCCATCGGCGGCACTCCCAATCTCACACAAAGTTAAAGCCCTCAGTCTGGAGAACTCGTTACGGTTGGTAATGGTCTCCGCTCGTCCCGCCAGTCCGGCTCTCGTTCTACTCATTTGGTTCTCCTCGCCCTCATTCGCCCTTCCAACCTTCTGTTGGCCACGATTCTGGACTGTTAATACCCACACAAGTAAACGGGCTGTCTCGGAAGAAGGGTATTATTCGCCGTTGGCCAATAGCGGTTCCATGCTAACCGTCAGTGCAGTTTCCTGTCCAGACAATCATATGAACTCGCACATCTGACCCTATGACTACTTCCTACTCCTTAATGACCATAGATTATTCCAACTATATATCCTTCAGGAGAAGGCGAACCCTTAAATATGATCATTTCCGGCAGATCTGATGCCAGAGTGCTTGTAGACCAACAAGATAATGGCGGCCTCAAGAACTTTTTCTTGTATGTGATGCTCTTTTTGGTCCAGCTTTCCCGTTAGTGTAGCGCCCACTCGCAGTTTGGAATTTCCTCTCTTCTCGCGAATTGTTGACGCGTCTCTGATCGTCGCTTCCCTGATAGATCACTTTCATTTTCAAATGAATGTCTGGGACAACACCTTGGAGCTCACCAAGGTGCTAATCTAGGGGATGGCAACGGAATACAAAACGAGACTGCAGGTACGGCTTCCATATCGAATAGGAGCACGCATTTATACCAACCAGTAATACGTTATAACTACGGAGATCCATACTTGGGAACGTGTAAGGAGACTGTTCAAGGAGGAAACCATTTCCGATACTGGACACAGAACGGCAAGGACGCCGACAGTGGCGCTATCTTTATGGCATGTAGCTATGAGCTTCCCGTAGATCGTAAGCACTCTCTGGCAATACCCTAGTCCTTCCCGTGATTCTAGCGATCAACGAACCTTCGCCCCAGGGAACCATGATAATCTGGGGAGAGACTATATCGTTGGGAACATCACCGGTATCAACCCGCCCCCTTCGCACACATGGCCAACCAACACCACAGCCTACACCGGGCAGACGGCCGCCGAAGGATGGGTTTACGATGTAAACGTCAAATATGCCCCCCTCACATCCAATTCAAGTAACGGAGTGAACCACCAGGGAACCGTTGCTGTCAATGGGCGAGGAGCAGTGGACGGATTAGTAGCAGTTTTGACTGTCAACGTCCACACTGTTCCCACCAACGCCACCAGGTACGTACGTTATCCACGCCATCCCAAGCTATGCTCACACAACCAGCAGTGATAGTATATCGCTCTCTCACTCACTGGGCCCCTCAATATTCGCTTCACTGGCGGCCATCTTCCTTGCATTATTTTTTCTCGCATTGCCTTGAGTGGACACCGTTTCTATCTTAGAGACTCTCGCTAAACTGGGACTGATGACGGACACTTGATCCTACTGCGTGTTTTATTCGCTGGTGCTGGCACACATTTAACGTCTGCGAGTCACCGTCATGACCCTTTGACGAATGAACGTAATGACCTGCCATGCTATTACGTAGACTGTATATATTATTGTAATGCATATTCACCTGTGTATAACTGATCATCTTCTGGCTTCGGTCCCAGCACTTGGCGCAGTGCCTCGCCGAGCCATAGCACGGATGGTCCCTCTAGTGCGTGGAAGAACGGAGCAGCTCCATCCCCGCGAAGGGATAAGAATTTAAGTTGGAACACAATTTCTATACGTTTTGGCGTAGTTCTGTTGTCCCACCACCTAGTTGTCTTATCATACTGGGTACGTAGCATGGCATCTCATGATTGAACGTTGGCCAAGCACAACGTTTCAGGCTCTATGAATAAAAGTAGAAATAGGGGCAATGACACCCGACAACGTGAGAGCATAGTTCCCAAGAAGGTGAAAAGGTGCAAAGGACATTGAATCAATGAGCCTGACAATATTTTGTGTTCGACTCGGAGAGGCGATCTTATCCCTTTCATTACCGCATTTGCTTCATCCAGGTTGGCATCTCTGCTACCAAATTGTCGCATAGGGACTCCCACCCAATCTTATCATGACTATCCAGGTCGACAAGAAGAGTACCAGCGCTTTTTATGAACGAGGGTGGACGCCACATCGGCCATTTGGGTATGAGAATTTGGCATCACTGTTAATATAAAGATTATCGAGCGTAAAAGCATGAAGGGATCACGTGGGAATAGGCCTTCGATAGTCTCCAAGTTGGGAAGTACGATCTGGCTCCCTGGACCCTTCATCCACCCCCCCAGTATTGATCTTTGGGTCCTGTGCAGAACTGTGTAGCCTCAGAATTCGGATTAGGGCGCTCCAATCTGAGACGAGTGCAAGATCGTGATGAGCCCAGAAAAGTAGTAGATGAATAGTTCGAGGAGTTGGACTCAGTTCGATGTAACGAAATGAAAAACGAAGCGTGGTTAGAGTAAAAAATAATGCTGGATGGGGGATAGCCGAATGATAGCATTATATACCTGCTGATATGATTGAGATCGAGTGTGGCGGGCAAGTACGAGAGTACACCTTGTATGGTCACAGGCGATTTGAGGTGCAATCCCAAAGTTTCATATGCTCCGTAAGTACCTCATAGGACGTTCCGCGCTCGCTCAACCGCTCGGTTGACACTCTTCTTTTCGTTCCTCCAAGTTATCTTCGATGAAACGGTTCAAGTGAGGCATCCAAAAATCTCTCATAGGACTTGAAATGGCAGGCAATTCGATGAATATCACTTTGCAACTAGGTCTTGTTTGAAGGCCGACTAAGGAGTAGGCGGCTCTAGCTATCTACTCGATCGAGCTTGAAGCACAATTTCGCTCCATTCAAAAAATACGGTACACATGGTGCATGATACAATACCCTTCTCCCTCTTTTCCCCTAATATGAGAACCCGTTTCGTATCCTTAGGCTCTGACGATGCTGTACACCTTGATGTCAGGATTTGGAGTGCCACGCATAGGGTTTGATGAGAGACTAGTTGGGCCTG
>WNFL01348078.1_pt3 | contig 11724 bp, 11 predicted proteins | sample 5400361 | NCBI WGS metagenome assembly WNFL01 (sample SAMN13153351, study PRJNA577476) | soil metagenome | isolation source: 40 cm soil on Douglas fir-dominated hillslope | place: USA:California | collected 2013-09-17
GCTACCCGCCGCGTTGCCACCGAAGAACGCGTCGAAGATGTCGGCGAAGCCACCGAAGCCGGCCGCCCCGTCACCTCCGGGCTCCGCGGTCCCGAACAGGTCGTAGCGCTGGCGCCGCTCCGGGTCGGAGAGCACCTGGTAGGCCTCGTTGATTTCCTTGAATCGCTCGTGCGCGGCGGGGTCGTCGTTGACATCGGGGTGCCATTGCTGCGCGAGCCGCCGGTACGACTTCTTGATGTCGCCCTCGGCCGCGCCGCGCTCGACGCCGAGCACTCCGTAGTAGTCGATCTTGGTTGCCATCTCACGCAAGAATACGGGCGGGTCGGGCTACCATGCCGCCGTGGACCGATTGCTGGAGCCGCCGGTCGGGGAACCGCGCCTCACCGTCGCGATCACGTTCGACAGCGACGCCATCTCCGACAGCGTCCGCCGGGGCGATCCACCGGTGAAGCTCTCCCATGGCGAGTTCGGCCCGCGCGTTGCGACGCCCCGGATTCTCGACGTCCTCGAGCGGGAGGCGATCGGGGCGACCTGGTTCATCCCCGGGCACACGCTCGAGACGTTCGCGGACTCGACCGCCGCGATCAAGGCCGACGCTCAAGGCGAAGGAGCAGCGCGAGATCCTCGACCGCTGCGTCGAGGCGACGGCGAAGGTGACGGGCGCGCCGCCGTCCGGCAATCGGGCGCCGTACTGGGCGCTGGGTCCCGAGACCCTCGAGCTCGTCGAGGCCGCCGGCTTCCGCTACGACTCCTCGCTGATGGCCGACGACTACCACCTGTACCGGGTTCGCCACGGCGACCGCCACTCGGTCCAGCACGGAACCACGTGGGGCACCGAGGGCAAGCTCGTGCAGGTTCCCGTCTATTGGGCCCTCGACGACTGGCCGCACTTCGAGCCGGGGCCGGGCCGTGACGGGCTGTCGACGCCGTCGAAGGTCCTCGAGATCTGGCTTGGCGAGCTGCAGTACGCCTACGAGCACGCCGCGGGCGGACTCCTCACCGTCACGATGCACCCCGAGTGCATCGGCCGCGGTCATCGGATGACGGTCCTCGAGACGTTCATCGAGGAATGCAAGGCCCTCGGCGGGATCGCCTTCGCGCGCCTCGACCAGTACGTCGATCGCTGGCTGGCCGCGGCGACGGGTCAGCGGTAGCGCATCCGCTCGCTGACGGCCGTCAGGATCTTGTCCTCGATTCGAGGCTGACCGCGGAGCATCGCCGTGAACGCGTCCTGGCCGAGGACGTACAGGCGCGAAGGCTGCGCAGCGATCGCCGTGGCCGTTCGATTGCCGCCGAACACCAGCGCGATCTCGCCGAGGAATCCACCGGGCCCGAGGCGCCGCACTTCTCGGCCGTGGAGCCGGACCTCGACCTCACCGGCCGCGACGATGAAGAACTCGTCGCCGGGCTCGCCTTCCTCCGTGAGCACCTCGCCGGCGGGGACCTCTCGCTCCTCGGCGACCGAGGCGATCGTGCCGAGGTCGCGTGCGGACAGGCCGCTGAAGAGAGGCACCCGACCAAGAGCCGCGACCGTCGGGTTCGCCATGAGGGCGCGATTATAGGCGCCGAGACGGCGCGTCCAGGTCCGTGGACCGAGGCTCGCGATGCTCGCCCCCATGACGAGCGCGATCCCGATCAGCTGCGCCGGCACGAGGGCCTCACCCCGGATCACGAAACCCGCCACCGCTGCGATCGCCGGCTCGAACGACAGCAGGAGCCCGAACGTCGCGGCCGACAGGCTGCGCATCGCGGTGACCTCGAGAGAGAACGGGATCACGGTGGCCAGCAGCCCCGCGAGCGCCAACACCCCCAGCGTCGGCGGCTCGAACAAGCCAGGGCCGCGGAACCAGAGTCCCAGCGGCGCGAGCAGGACGGACGCGACTGCGAGCGCGATGGCGACGCCTTGCAGGCCCTGGAGCTCCGCCGCAACCCGCTTGCCCGTGTGGATGTACGCGGCGAATGCCAGGGCGGCGACGAGAGCCGCTCCGATCCCGAAGAGCCCGACCGTGCCGGCGGTTCCTTGCGACAGCGTGAGGATCCCGACACCGGCCCCGGCCGTGCCCACCGCGGCGAGATCGATCGGGCCGCGCGATCCGAGGGCGGAAACGGCCAGCGGCCCGAGCATGAGAATCGCGCTGACGACGCCGAGCGGCGCCTCCTCGAGGGCGACGTAGATCGCCGCGACCATCGCCGCGAGGGCGGCGGCGTAGGGTACGACCACTCCGATCTGAGAGCGGGTGAGGTGACGGACGTCCGGCCGGACCCAGATCGCCATGATCGCGGCACCGAACAGTCCCCGCAGCCATACGGCGCCGAGCGCGCCGGCCTGATCGAAGGCCGTCGTGGCGATCGCCGTCCCGAACTGGATGCTGGTCGACGACAGGAGGATGAGCAGGATCGGCCGAGCGAGGCCCACCTCAGGCCGCGTCGAGCTCGGCCCGAATCTCGCGCCCGGCCTGCTCGATGACCTCCGGCTCACGCGCCAGCGCGATCCGGAGATAGCGCTCGCCTTCCCTCGGGCGAGCCCACCAGATCGGCCGGCCGGGAACCGCGTGGACGCCGCGTCGCAGCAGCCGACCCCAGAGGCGGGTGCTCGGCATGCCATCGGGCATGCGGATCAGCGACATGCTGACCTTCGAGTGACCATCGGCGAGCTCGGCGGACGAGCCGACCAATGCCTGGCGGAGAATCTCCCGGTTCGTGGCCAGTCGTTCGTGGATCACGGCCAGCGACGACGAGGGCGGCGAATGGCGGCGCGTTCATGAGGAGGTCGCCTGACGCTTCCGGGATGCCGAGCGCTGAGTGCTCGGGGAACGCGAGGAACGCGAGCCGGACGCCGCCGAGTGGCCACAGCTTGCCGGTGTCCTCGATGACGACGTAGTCGACCCCGGTAGCGTCGAGGACCGCGTACATGTCGTATTGGGCCTCGACGTCGAACGCCCGGAAACAGGCGTCGATCGCCAGGGCGACACTCCGTCGGGCGCACGACTCGGCCAGCCGACGGAGCTCCTCCGGGTCGAGGACCCGGCCGCTCGGATTGTTCGGGTTCGCGATGTACAGACCACCGATCGCCTCGAACCCGGCGAGCGGATCACGCCGCCGCAGCCGGGCTTCCGAGATCGGCACGACGCGGGGCCCGCGGCTGCGGATCAGCGCGGGTAGACAGTCGAGGGTCGGGTGGATGACGCCGACCGTCCCTGTCCGGGCTGCGAGCACCCGGCCGACGAGATCGATCGCCACGCCCGCGGCGTAGTAGCTCATGATCCGGCCGGTCCCGACCGGAGCCGTCCGCTGCCCGAGGCCGAGGAGCAGCGCCCATTGCGCGTTCGCCTCCAACGCTGCAAACGGCGTCGATTGGGAGTCGAGCATCATTCGCGGTAGCCGATCCACGATCGCCCGCTGGGTCGGCGTGAACGCGAAGCGCGGATAGCCTTCCGCGACGTTCGTGCCACCAGCGCCGAACGCGTGCATGAGCTGCGTGACGCTGGTTGCGTGGGGCATCCGACTCCTTGGCCCTGAAGGAGGCGATTGTGTCGCGATCGTCAGGCGGCGGCACACCGAATCGCGCGCTCGAGAACCGCGTCGAGCATCACCGGGGTCAGCCGCTTCGTGAACGTGTTCTGCTGGCTCGGGTGGAACGAGCCGACGAGGATGCGGTTGCCGATCGCGACCTCCGCGCCATGCCCGAAGCGAGGCCGCGGCCGTGGCAACGGCTGGCCGGCGCGATCCAGGATCCGGAGGACCGCGGTCCAGGCGAACGCGCCAAGCACGAGGAGCACCGTCGCCGTATCGAGGATCTCAAGCTCGCGCTCGAGGAACGGCGCGCACGTGTCGCGCTCGTCGATCGTCGGCTTGTTCAGCGGCGGCGCGCAGCGGACCGCGGCGGCAATTCGGGCGCCGGTCAGCGACAGGCCGTCGTTGGCGCGCCGGCTCGACGGCTTGTTCGCGATTCCCGCCCGATGGAGCGCCGCCCACAGGAAGTCGCCGCTCGCGTCGCCGGTGAAGACGCGACCCGTCCGATTCCCGCCGTGGGCGGCCGGCGCGAGCCCGACGATGAGGATCTGCGCGTCAGGATCGCCGAAGCCCGGCAGGGGCCGGCCCCAGTACGGCTCGTCGCGGTAGCGGGCGACCTTGTCTCGCGCGACCTGCTTGCGCCAGGCCACGAGCCGCGGGCAGCGCCGGCATTCGACGATCTCGCGCTCGAGCTGGGCCAGCGCCTCGGCGCGAGAGCCGGCTATTTCAGGAGCAGCTTGTCGAGCCGGCGCGACACGACCATCAGCCCGCCGAGGCCCATGAGCGCCAGGTACGCGACGTGGACCAGCAGGCCCGGCCCGATGATCCCGAGGGCGAGCGAGCGAATGAGATCGACGCCGTGGTACAGCGGCGTGAGCTGGACCAGCAGGCGGACTCCCTCGGGATAGGTCGTGATCGGGTAGAACGTCGCCGAGAACAGGAACAGCGGCAGCAGGACCAGCTGGATCAGGTCGAAGTCCTGCCAGGTCCGGACGTAGGTCGTCGCGGCCATCCCGACCGCGGCGAAGGCGAAGCCGATCAGCATCGCCGCCGGGATCGCGAGCAGGAACCACCACGAGTGGAACAGCCCGAGGACGAGCATCACGAGCACGAACCCGATCGCGTAGAGCAAACCTCGGAACAAGGCCCAGGCGATCTCGCCGAGGGCGATGTCGCCGACCGCGAGCGGCGTGGCCAGCATCGCGTCGTAGACCTTGTCCCAGCGCAGCTTGCCGTAGACATTGAAGGTCACCTCGAAGATCGCCCCGTTCATCGCGGACGACGCGAGGAGAGCCGGCGCGACGAACAGCTGGTACGGCACGGGCTGGCCATCCGGCCCCGGCACCGTGCCGATGAGCGACCCGATCCCGAAGCCGACGGCGAGCAGGTAGAAGAGCGGCTCGAAGAAGCCCGAGGCGAGGACGAGCCACGTCCGCTTGTAGAGGTACAGGCTGCGCTCGAATGGATGAATCGCCCTGCGGCTGCCGATCGAGAGCGGCGGGAAGATCCGGGTAACGAGGGCGGGTCCTGAGGCGCTCATGCGGGGGTCAATTCGACAGCCGCCGCTGGAACGCGACGAGGGTCAGCACGAGCCCGCCCAGCCCGAAGGCGACGAGCACCGCGAGATGGACGAGCGCCGCACCCGGATCGGCGGTGATCGTGCCGAGCGCCAGGTCCCGGCACAGCGCCACGCCGTGGTACAGCGGCGTCAGGTACGCGATCGGCTGGAGGAACGTCGGAAGTTGCGAGACGGGAAAGAATGTCCCGCTGAACAGGAACAGCGGCGTGATGCCGAAGCGGAAGATGTAGTTGAACGTCGTCATCGTTTTCTGGGTGGCCGCGTACGCCGCGATCGGGGTCGCGAAGGCCAGGCCCGTCAGCGTCGCCGCGGGAACGGCGAGCAGGATCAGCGGCGAGTGAACGGCCCCGAACGGGACCATGACGAGCACGAAGATCGCGCCGACGAGCGTGATCCGCGTCGCGATCCAGGCCAACTGGCCCAGGGCGATCTCCGGGGGTCCGAGCGGGGTCGCGTGCATCGCGTGGTAACGCCGCTGCCAGACGAAGCCGCCCATGATCGGGAACGTCGCCTCGAATGAGGCGGTCTGCATGACCGTTGCCGCGAGGAGCCCCGGCGCGAGGAACGTCAGGTACGACACGCCCAGGACGCTCGTCCCGCCCCTGTCGACGTAGCTCCCCAGGCCGACGCCCATCGCCAGCAGGAACAGGACCGGCGACAGGAACGAGTTGAAGAGGCCGCCCCGCCAGGTCCGGCGATAGAGGAGGAACTGGTGCTCGTAGGCCCGCTCGACTCGCGCGAGGAAGCTCCCGCCGGCGACACCGGTCGGACCCGGGCTCGGAGCGACGACCACGCTCACTCGATGAGGCTCCGGCCGGTCAGGCGCAGGAAGACGTCCTCGAGCGTCGAGCGACGGACGAGCACCGTGTCGGGCCGGAGGCCGCGCTTGTGCGCCTCAGTGACCGCCGCCTCGCCGTCGTCCGTGTACAGGAGGATCCGGTCGGGCAGCTTCTCGACGCGCTCGGCGAGTCCCTCGAGCTCGCTCCCGAGGCCGTCCTGGATCGTCGGGTCGAAGCGCATCTCGGTGACTTCCTTGGTCGAGTAGCGCTCGATGAGCTCGCGCGGCGAGCCCTCGGCGACGATCTTCGCCTTGTCCATGACGACGAGCCGATCGCAGAGCTGCTCGGCCTCGTCCATGTAGTGCGTCGTCAGCACGAGCGTGACGCCGCGCTGCTTGAGCCGGTACAGCCGATCCCAGACGAGGTGGCGAGCCTGCGGGTCGAGGCCCGTCGTCGGCTCGTCGAGGAGCATGAGATCGGGCTGGTTGATGAGCGAGCGGGCGATCGAGAGGCGCCGCTTCATGCCGCCGGACAGGGGCTCGACCTGGCTCTTGGCTCGATCCGTGAGCTGGACGAAGTCGAGGAGCTCGAGGGCCCGACGGCGCGCCTCACTTCGGGCCAGCCCGAAATAGCGGCCATAGATGACGAGGTTGTCCTCGACCGTCAGCTCGGTGTCGAGGGTGTCCTGCTGCGGCACGACGCCGATCCGCGCCCGGATCCGCGGGCCATCGCGGCCCGGATCCAGCCCGAGGACGGTCAGCTCGCCGTCGGTGACCGGCGAGACGCAGCCGATCATCCGCATCGTCGAGGTCTTGCCGGCGCCGTTCGGCCCGAGGAACCCGAAGGCCTCGCCGGGAGCGACCTCGAAGTCGATCGAATCGACAGCCGTGAACGTCCCGAACCGTTTCGTCAGGTTGCGGGCGCGAATGAGCGGGGGCGTCGCCGGCTCCGGGCCGCCCGCGGGCGGCTCAGCCAGCATCGTGGCTTCCTGCATCTGGCCCGAATCCTATCCGAGCCAGTGACAGCTGCCTGTCAGCGAGAGGCCGGGGGCCTAGACCTCCTTGAACTCGCCCTCGACCGTCTCGTCGCCCCCGGCGCTGTCCGCGCCGCCCTTGCCACCGACGCCGGCCGCTGCGCCCTCGTCGGACGCCTCCGGCTCGCCACCGCCTTCGCCGCCGTCGGGCCCGCCTGCGCCGTCAGCGCCGTCGGAATCCGACGCCCCGGCGGCCTGGGCGGCCTGGTACGCCGCGGTGCCGACGCGACTGAGCGTCTGGGCCAGGGACTCCATGCCGGACCGGATGAGCGCGATGTCATCGCCCTTCAGGGCTTCGCGCAGGCCGGCGACCTTCGTCTCGACCTCGGCTCGATCCTCGGCGGACACCTTGTCGCCGAGGTCGCCGAGCGTCCGCTCGGCCTGGTAGGTCAGCTGCTCCGCCTGGTTGCGGGTCTCGACCTCCTCGCGCCGCTTCCGATCTTCCTCGGCGTGGGTCTGGGCCTCCCGGACCATCTTGTCGACGTCATCCTTCGACAGCATCGACGAGGCGGTGATCCGGACCTGCTGCTCCTTGCTCGTCGCCCGGTCCTTGGCCCGCACGTCGAGGATGCCGTTCGCATCGATGTCGAACGTCACCTCGATCTGGGGGATGCCGCGGGGCGCCGGCGGGATGCCGTCGAGGATGAACCGGCCGAGCGTCTTGTTGTCCGCGGCAAAGTCGCGCTCGCCCTGGAGGACGTGGATCTCGACCTGGTTCTGGTTGTCCGAGGCGGTCGAGAACGTCTGCGACTTCGACGTCGGGATCGTCGTGTTCCGCTCGATGAGCTTCGTCATGACGCCACCGAGCGTCTCGATGCCGAGCGACAGCGGCGTCACGTCCAGCAGCAGCACGTCCTTGACCTCGCCGCCGAGCACGCCGGCCTGGATTGCCGCGCCGACCGCGACCACCTCGTCCGGATTGACACCCTTGTGGGGCTCCTTGCCGAAGACCGACTTCACGAGCTCCTGGACCGACGGCATGCGGGTCATGCCGCCGACGAGGATGACCTCATCGATGTCGCTCGCCTTGAGCCCGGCGTCCTTGAGGGCCGCCTGGACCGGGCCCTTCGTCTTCTCGGTGAGGTCCTTGACGAGGTCCTCGAGCTTGGCCCGGGTGAGCGTGACCACGAGGTGCTTCGGACCGGCGGCGTCGGCCGTGACGTACGGCAGGTTGATCTCGGTCGACATCGTCGAGGAGAGCTCGATCTTCGCCTTCTCGGCGGCCTCCTTGAGGCGCTGGAGCGCCTGGGGATCCTTCGAGAGGTCGATGCCCTGGTCCTTCTTGAACTCGGCCAGGAGCCACTCGATGACCTTCTGGTCGAAGTCGTCGCCGCCGAGATGGGTGTCGCCGTTGGTGGCCTTCACCTCGAAGACGCCGTCGCCGAGCTCGAGGATCGAGATGTCGAACGTTCCGCCGCCCAGGTCGTATACGGCGATCTTCTCGTCGTGCTTCTTGTCGAGGCCGTAGGCCAGCGCCGACGCGGTGGGCTCGTTGATGATTCGCTTGACGTCGAGGCCGGCGATGCGGCCGGCGTCCTTCGTCGCCTGGCGCTGGGTGTCGTCGAAGTAGGCCGGGACCGTGATGACCGCGTCGGTCACCTTCTCGCCGAGGTAGGCCTCGGCATCGGCCCGGAGCTTCTGCAGGATCATCGCCGAGATCTCCGGCGGCGAGTACGTCTTGCCGTCGGCGAGCTTCACGATGACGCCGTCGCTCTTCTCGTCCTTCGCGACCTGGTACGGGACGAGCTTCGTGCTGCGCTGGACCTCGGGATCGTCCCAGCGGCGGCCCATGAACCGCTTGATCGAGAAGATCGTGTTCGCCGGGTTGGTCACGGCCTGGCGCTTGGCCAGCTGGCCGACGAGGCGCTCGCCGCCCTTGCTGAAGGCAACGACAGACGGCACCGTGCGGCCGCCCTCGGCCGAGGCGATGACGGTCGGCTCGCCGCCCTCCATGACCGCGACGACGGAGTTCGTCGTTCCGAGATCGATACCGATGATCTTGCCCATGCTCGTGGCGCTCCTTGGCTGGTTCGTTCGGGTCAGTGAATGGGTTGGTTGGGTTCCGATTCGTTGATGACAGGACTTGGCGCAGCCACGGCCACGAGGGCCGGGCGGATGACCCGGTCGCGGAGCTTGTAGCCGCGCCGGAGCTCTTCGACGATCTCGCCGTCTGGCCGGCCCGTGTCCGGGACGTTGACGACGGCCTCGTGCTCGCGGGGGTCGAACTGGAGGCCGACGCCGGCCTCGATCTCGCTGACGCCTTCGCTTTCGAGGAGGAGGCGGAGCTTCCGGTCGATCGCGGCGATGCCCTCGACCCACGGATCCCCGTCCATCGACTCGGGTCGGGTCTCGACGGCGCGGTCGAAGTCATCGGCCAGGGCCAGGACCTTCCGGATGAGGTCCTCGGCCGCGAGCCCGAGCATCGACACCCGTTCCTCGGACGTCCGGCGCTTGAAGTTCAGGAACTCGGCCCGCTCCCGCTGGAGCGCGGCCAGGTACTCGTCGCGCTCGAGCGCCAGCGCGTCGCGCTGCTCGACCGCGTGCTGGGTCTCGAGGACGGCCTTCTCGGCATCGCGCCGAGCACGATCTCGCTCGGCGAGCAGACGCTGGATCTCGGCGATGAGCTTCTTGGGCGTCACCTCGACGGGTGTCACCCGGGCCTGGGGCCGGCCGCGAGCCGGTCGTTCCATCATTGCTGCCTCATGCGTACAGGTGATCCACGAGCTCGTTCATGAGCCCGGACACGAAGCGGACGGTCCCGATCGCCTCCGGGTAGGCGAGGCGCGTCGGCCCGAGCACTCCGACCACCCCGACCGCCTGCTCGGGCCGGCCGTAGGGCGCGAGGACGAGGGTCACGTCCTGCATGTCCAGCGGGGAGTTCTCGTGGCCGATGAAGACCTGGACGACGCCCGAAGCGGCGACCGTCCCGACGAGCTCGCCCAGGTAGGCCCGGTTCTCGAGGGCCGAGAAGACGCGCCGCAGCTTGTGGCTGTGGGCGAACTCCGGGGCGCCCATGACGTTGAGGAGCCCGTCGCTGAAGACCTCCTCGACGGCCTCGGTATCGTATTCCCGGAGCATCCGGACGATCCGATCGCCGATGCGGCGGACGAACGCGGTGTGCGGCTCGGACGGGTCGAGTCGAGCGAGGGCTGCGTCGATGCGCGACGCGGTCGCACCCGCGACGATCTCGTTCAGGATGCCGGCGACGACCGAAAGGGCGACCTGATCCTCCGAGCCCTGGAGGGTGATGAGGAGCTGCTTGATCGAGCCTTCGCGGAGCACGACGACGAGGCTCGCGAGACGGTCGCTGATCGAGACGAGGTCCACCCGCCGGATGTGGGCCGCGATCGGCTTGGCCGGCGTCGCCAGCCCGGCTGCGCTCGTGAGCGAGGCGATCGTCGAGGCGGCAAGGCGGAACCAGTGCTCGCTGGCGTACTCCACCTGGCCGAACTGGTGGCGGATCATCAGCTGCTCGACCTCGGGCATCAGGGCGGAGTCGATGATCGACTCGACGTACCAGCGATAGCCCTCATCGGTCGGAATTCGTCCCGCCGACGTGTGCGGATGGGTCAGGAGGCCGGCGAGCTCGAGCTCGGCCAGGATGTTCCGGACGGTCGCGCTCGATACGCCGAAGCTGTATCGGTCGACCAGCCCCTGGCTCGCGATCGGCGTCGCGGTCGTGACGTATTCCTCGATGACAGCCCGGAGGATCGCCTGCGAACGGAGGTCCAAGGGGCCGGTGGATTGACGGATCCGACGCGCCAAGACCGGTTCTCCTGTGCGGTGGTTTCGCGAGTTAGCACTCTCCCTGCCAGAGTGCTAACGCTCTGACCGGCATCGTAGCCCGGTCAGGCACGAGTGTCAACGACGCCACCGGGTCACACGAGGCGCGCGAAGAGCTCGTTCGAGAGCAGGCGGCCGCGGAGCGTGAGCGCGTAGCGATCGCCGGTGGCCTCGAGCAGGCCGGCCTCGAGGGCCCACGGCAGGACATCGCGGACGGGCGGGCTTGCGGCCTCGGCGCTGGAGATCCCGCGGGACGTCCGCAGGCCCAGGATCGCCTGCTCGGAAACGGCCATCGCGGCGTCGACTGCCTCGGCTCCGCCCGGCGGGAGCCGCGGGGGCTGGCCTGGCGCTGGAGTGAGGGCCGCCACGTAGGCGTCGAGTCGGGCCGCGTTCCAGCGGCGGCTGGAGCCGTCAAAGGCGTGAGCACCCGGGCCAACCGCCTCGTACGACTCGCGGAGCCAGTACGCCAGGTTGTGGCGGCTCCGATGTCCCGGCCGGGCCCAGTTGCTCAGCTCGTACCACTCGTAGCCGGCGCGTCGCAGCGCTCGATCCGCGCGTCGTCCTGGTTGGCCAGGGCCGCTTCGCGCCAGCGGCGGGCCCCGCGGCTGGTCGGCAGGTGGTCGCCCGAGGGACCCGTGAGGCCCTCCGCGTCCGGGTCGTCAAGAGTCAGGGCATAGATCGAGAGGTGGTCCGGGTCGAGGGCGAGCGCCGCCTCGAGCGTCGATGCCCAGGTCGCCAGCGAGCCAGCCGGGATGTCGTAGAGCAGGTCCAGGCTGACCGAGCCGATGCCGGCGGCGCGGGCGCCGGTCACGGCTCGCGCGATGTCGCCCGGTGCGTGGCGCCGGCCGAGGCGTCGCAGCTCGGCCGCGTCGAGGCTCTGGGCCCCGATCGACAGCCGCGTCACGCCGGCATCGCGGAGGGCGGCCGCGTCGCCACGCTCATCGGGTCCGGGGTTCGCTTCGATCGTCACCTCGGCGTCCGCGGCGAGGCCAAAGCGGCGCCGCGCCGTCTCGACGATCCCGGCAATCGAGGCCGCC
>WNFL01272437.1_pt5 | contig 11723 bp, 12 predicted proteins | sample 5400361 | NCBI WGS metagenome assembly WNFL01 (sample SAMN13153351, study PRJNA577476) | soil metagenome | isolation source: 40 cm soil on Douglas fir-dominated hillslope | place: USA:California | collected 2013-09-17
CCGATTGGATGTTTTCGCCAGAAGGCGTATCGCGTCAAGCCGGATATCCTGCGCCGATGGGGAGGATTGACGGTTAAGGGGGGCTACTTGCAACGTAGCGCGCGTTTGCCAGAATTTCGCCATCCGCGTCAATTTTATGCTTGGTTCAAGAAACAAACACCGCGGTTGCTAAGAAACAATCACTAACCGCCATGAACCGGAAGCTTTACTTATATAAACTGGTGGCCGACGGCGGCGGCGCTCCGTGCGTCTGGCGGACGCTCTTGAGTCTGGCGATCTGCAAGCCGAAGATTCGATACCACGCGGAATCCGACCAACGAAAGAAGGACGTTGGTAAAAGATTCGAAAACGCCTACGTGCTCCTCAGCCGGGACTATCGTTACTTTGGAATAAAAGGAAAGGACGATTGCCAGCGTGACTTTCCTGTCATTAAAAAGCTAGTGGAAGGGTTGAAGCGGGGACACCGTGTGAACTTTTCTGTAGAGTTGCGGGGCGAATTGTTGGTGTTAAAAAAAGAGGTGTGGCGGAAATACGGGCGAATGAAAATCGGTGCACCCACAGACGCAGATCAAACCCGACTATGTAATTCCGACTCTGCTAGTGTCCGGTGCTGATTCATGCCCCGAAGCGACAACATCTACGAGCTGCCGAAGGACCTCCCCGTTCCCGTCGACGACGGCGCCTGCGATCATCTCCCGGGCATGCAGGTCGCTTCGGTTCGGCTTGAATCCACCGCGGGGCGCGTGGTCGACCTCGCGGCGCTTCCCGGCCGGACGGTCGTCTATTGCTATCCGCGCACGGGGCGGCCCGACGTGGAATTGCCCGCGGGATGGAACGAGATTCCCGGCGCGCGCGGCTGCACGCCCGAGTCGTGCGCCTTTCGCGATTACTTCGGGGAATTAGAGGCGCTCGGCGCGGGCGTCTTCGGCCTGAGCACCCAGGAGAGCGACTATCAGCGCGAGGCCGTGAAAAGGCTCCATCTCCCGTTCGAGCTGCTCTCGGACTCGGATCTCGCCTTCGCGCGGGCGCTTCGCCTGCCGACGTTTCAAATCGCGTCGATGACGCTGATCAAGCGGCTCACGTTGATCCTCCGCGACGCCCGCGTCGAAAAAGTTTTCTACCCGGTCTTCCCGCCCGACCGGAACGCCGGCGAAGTCGCCGCCTGGCTGGCGCGGAATGGTTACTGACCGCAACTTAAACGGCTTACGATTCATCACTTCGTTTGCATGGCCGCGGATGTTTCGATAGGTTCGAGCGGGGAGAATTCTTTTGTCCACCGAAAACGTAGAAAATGTATCCGCGCCCGCGCGCGGAGAGTCGAACGAAGCCGGGGCGGCCGCCGCGCCCGCGGGCGAGCGGGTCGCCTTCGCGGCGCTCCGCCACCGCGATTATCGGATTTATTTCTCCTTCGGCCTGCTCTCGACGATGGCCGACAACATCGAGCACGTCATCAGCTACTGGCTGCTCTACCAGACGTTCAAATCGCCGCTGCTCGGCGGCTTCGCCGTCATCAGCCACTGGACGCCGTTTCTTTTGTTCTCGGTTTATTTCGGCGCGCTGGCGGACCGCTACGACTGCCGGAAAATCATCCAGGCCGGGCAGCTCCTGTACATGGGCGTGTCGATCATTTGGGGCGTGCTGTTTCTCACCGGCGCGATCCATGGCGGGCGTCCTGTGGAGTCCCGGCAGCCAGCTCTTGATCCACGACATCGTCGGTCCCGCGCATCTCCAGAGCGCGATCCGGCTCAACTCGACCTCGCGCCAGCTGGGCGTCTTGCTCGGACCGGCGGTCGGCGGCGGGTTGATGCTCGCGCTCGGACCGTCGATGGGGCTCTTCGCCAACGCCGCGCTCTATCTGCCGCTCACGATCTGGCTCCTGATCGTGCCCTACACCGGCCATCGCCATCGGGATAAGAAAGTCGCGGCCGGCCGGCCGGCGCTCGGCTTGAAGGCCGCGCTCGAGGTCATGCGCGAAGCGTCGTCGAACCGGACGATCCTCGCGATGATCGTGCTCGCGGGCGCGACCTCGCTCCTGGTCGGCAACGCCTTCCAGGCCCAGATGCCGGAATTCGCCCACGACCTCGGCACCGACGATCAGGGGCTGGCCTACAGCGCGCTGCTCGCGGCCGCCGCCGGCGGCGCGGTCGTCGGCGGATTTTTGCTCGAAGGCAAGGGGCTGCTCCGGCCGAGCGCGCGCACGGCGACGATCTGCGCGATTCTCTGGTGCCTGCTGATCGCCGGCTTCGCCGCGGCGACGAACTATGCGCTCGCGCTGTTTCTGCTCTTCGCCGCGGGCGTCGTGAACCTGGCCTATCTCTCGATGGCGCAGACGCTGGTGCAGCTCCTCGCGCCGTCCAACCTGCGCGGCCGGCTGATCGGGCTCTTCGCCATGTCGAGCATGGGGCTCCGGGCCTTCAGCGGCCTCACCGTCGGCGTCATGGGCAGCATCGTGGGCGTCCACTGGTCGCTGGCGCTGAGCGCGCTGGCGCTCGCCGCCGTGACGCTCGGCCTGCTCGCGTTCGCGACCCCGGCGCGCGCCGACTATTGATCTGATCGAATAATTTCCGCTTCCTCATGTCGCCGCAACTCCTCGCGCTGGCCTCGGCCGTCTCCTACGCCTTTTGCATCATCGCGGCGCGCCTCGGCCTCCAGTATTCCAACGCGGCCACCGTGACCTACGTCTCGCTCATCATGCACAACGTGATCCTGTGGCCGGCGGTTTTTTTAACCGGCGGGGTGCCCGAGGTGGCGCCGGCGGCGCTCTACTGGTTTCTCGCCGGGGGCAGCCTGCAGCCGGTGATCCGGCTCATGACCTACAGCGGGATTCAGAGGATCGGCGCGGCGCGGAGCTACGCGCTGCGCGCCTCGGCGCCGCTGTTCAGCGCCGCCGTCGCGGTCCTGCTGCTGGGCGAGAGGGCGACTCTGCCGGTGGCGGCGGGAACGCTCCTGATCGTCGCCGGCATCTTCGCTGGACCTGCTCCTGCCGATCGGCGCGGCGCTGCTCGCCGGCATCGTCCAGCCGATCCGCCGTCACGCACTCGTCATCTCCCACGAGCCGCTCTTTTTTTCCGCCGTGGTCGGCCTGGTCTCGATCGTGTGGTACCTTGCCTACCTCGCGCTGCCGACGGCGGAAAAGCCGGTCTGGGAAAAAAAGGCGCTGGCGCCGTTCATCATCGCCGGCGTGTTCGAGGCTCTGGGGATCTGGCTCGGCATCGCCTCGCTGAGCTTCGGCACGGTGATGGTCGTGACGCCGATCGTCGCGACGAGCCCGATGTGGGTGCTGATCTTCTCGACGGTCCTGCTCCGCGGCGTCGAGCGCGTGACGCCGAGAATCGTCGCGGGCACGCTCTGCGTGGTGGCGGGCACGGTGATTATAGCGCTAGGGAGTTGAACAATAGTTTCAAGTTTCTAGTTTCAGGTTTCAAGCAAGAACGAATCGCGCTTCGACGGGCTCGGCGCGAACGGTAAATCAGGGCGCCTCTTTAACGTTCACCCTGAGCGTGTCGAAGGGCGAGCTGACAAGAAACTTGAAACCAGAAACTCGGAGCGTCAGCTCCGCTTGATTAATTTCTGCAGGCTCCGCATCTCGCGCGGCGGCTTCAGATGCTGGCCCGCGATCGTCCACGAGACCTCGCCGACGTAAATATCGCCGCGCGAGTCGAGCGCCAGGCCGTGCGGCGCGATGAACTGCCCGGGCGCTTCGCCGGGACGGACGTCGCCCAGGCGCGCGAGCAGTTTTCCCTCCTTCGACAGGATGCTCAAGCGCGGGCCTAGATTGGGGCAGTCTTTGTTGACGGACATGCCCGGCCCGAGCTCGCCCAGGTAGCAGAGCGGGTCCGGCCCCGAATCCATGTAAAGCGCGCAGGGCCGGTGCATGTCGTGCCACTGGGCCTCGAACTTGCCGCTCGCGTCGAAGACCTGGATGCGGTGGTTTTCCCGATCGGCGACATAAATATAGCCGTCCCGGTCGGCGCAGATGTTGTGCACGATGTTGAACTGGCCGGGGTCGGTGCCGGGCTCGCCCCAGGAAAAAAGCGGCTTGCCGTCCGGGGAATATTTGTGCACCCGGGAGTTGCCGTACCCGTCGGAGACGTAGATCTCGTTTTTCGGCGAGAGCGCGACGTGGGTGCAGCGGTTGAACGGCTCGCCGCTCTGGTAGGGGGCGGGCTTCCCCGGGACGCCGAGCGTCAGCAGCACTTTCCCGTCCAGCGTGCATCGCCGCACGGTGTGGTCGCCGTCGTCGGTCAGATAGATCGTGTCGTCGGGACCCATCGTGACGCCGTGCGCCCGCTTGAACAGCCCCTCGCCCCACGAGCGGAGAAAATTCCCCTCGCGGTCGAAGACGACGACCGGATGGTCGCCGCGCGTGAAGACGTAGACCTGATCCTTCCGGTCGACGCCGACGGCCGCGACCTCCTTATAGGCCCAGCCGTCGGGCAGCCTGCCCCAGCCTTCGGCGACCTCGTAGGTAAAATTCCCTGTTCCGATCACAACTGCCATAAGGATTCCTCCTTGCGTTTCAGGCTTCAAGTTCTGAGCTCGAAACTCGAAACTAAAAACTCGGAACTCATTTTCTATTGCCTTTATACAGCCGCAGCGGCACGAGCGTCGCCGCGCCGGCCAGCATAAAGATGCCCGCCGCCCAGAACGCCGTGAGAATGCCGTAGCGCTCCACCAGGTAGCCGGCGCAGAGCGGCGTGGGAAAAACCACCACCTGGTTCACCAGCGAGCTGAGACCGAACGACGACCCCTGGATGTTGTCGCCGGCGACGTCCATCGTGGCGGCGTTGGCGATGTTGATGAGCGTGTAGAAAAAAAGGCCGATCGCGCCGCCCACGAGGCCGAGCTGGACGCCCGGCGCGGCGACCGCCAGCAGCAAAAATAAAATTCCCAGCGCGACGTACGAGGGCAGCATCACCGCCTTGCGGCCGTAGCGGTCGGAGAGGTGGCCCAGCACCGGCTGCGAGACCGTCCCCATCGCGTGCAGCAGCGCGATGTAGACGCCGAGGCCGAAAGGGGAGTAGCCGAGGTGCTCTTGGATATAGATCGGGAGAAAGGTGATCACCGAGAGCCGGCCCATTTGCAGCAGCGCGGTGGCGGCGCAGACGCCGAGGAAGAGCCGGTTTTTTCCCAGCTCGTAGACTTCGCGGAAATCGGCCGCCCGCCACGGGCGGGGCTCCGCGCCGGCGAAAAACACCGCCAGCCCGCGCCAGACGAAAAAGCCGAGGACGAGCGCGGGCACGAGCTGGAGGCGGAGCACGGTCTGCCACGGCAGGGCCACCAGCAGGAGGCCGACGCCGAGCGGCGTCAGCGTGTCGCTCACCGTCGCCCCCATGCCGTGGACGGAGAGCGCGGTGGCGCGCCGCTCGGGAAACTTATTCGACAGCGAGGCGGCGGCGGCCGGGTGCCAGAGGGAGGTTCCGAGCCCCACCAGGCCGGCGCCAGCGAGGGCCCAGAGAAGCGACGGCGCGGCGCCGATCAAATAATAGGCTGCGCCCATCGACGCCAGCGCCGAGGCGAGGATGAGCGCGCGGTGGCGCACCAGCGCGTCGGAGAGCATGCCCACCGGCAGGTCGAGCGTGCCCTGGGTGAACTGGCGCGCCGAATTGAGCGCGCCGACCTGGACGTCGTCGAGGCCGAGGCCCGCCTTGATCGAGGGCACGACCACGGGAAAGAGCTGCTGGAACCAGTGGATGAAAAAATGGCCGCCGGTGATGACGCCCAAAAACTTGAGCCGCTCCGCGCCGACGCCGCGGATGGCGCCCGCCGCCCTACTCAACGGCGCCGTCCGGCGCGCCGCCGGAGCGCGCCAGATCCTCCATCTTGATTTTTTCCGGGTTGAACTTGGCCGCGCCCGCGGTCATGCGCTCGATCGTCTCGTCGAAGCCGAGCGGCTTGGCGTCCTTGGGACGGAACCGGAGCGGGTTCACGCGCGCGACGACGAAGCTCCGGAGATAGGGGCTGGTCATGCCGCGCGCTTTGAGCGCCTCGACCTTCTCGACCACCGCGTCGTCGAGGGCCAGGAGCGATTTGGCGCGCGCGGTGCGGGTCTTCAACGCGGCCTTGAGCGAATCCTTCAAAAAACCGTCGGCGCGCCGGAGCACCGGATGGTAGGCGCCGCCGCTGAAGCGCGGCCGTTCCTCGTAGCAGAGGCCGAGCGTGATGAACGCCGGCTCCTCGAACTCCAGCGCGTAGCTCTCCTCGGTCGCGTCGTCGAGCCCCGCCAGCTCGCGGTACATTCGGATGACCTCGAGCGATTTCTCGCGCAGGTTGTGGGCCTTCTCCGTGTTGAGGGCGAGGATCTGGTAGGCCGCCGCCTCCTCGGGGACGAGGATCGCGGTGATGCACTTCGCGCCGAGCGTCCGCATCGCCGAGAGCCGGTGATGGCCGTTGGGCGTCCAGTAGCGCGCGCCGCCGTCGTTTTTTTTCGCCCGCACGGCGATGATCGGATCGAGAAAGCGGCCGAGCTTGCCGATCACGCCTTCGAGCTTCCGCACGTGCGTGTCGGAAAGGTTCCGCTGGTAGGGCGTCGGCTCGACCTGCTCGATCGGCAGCGCGGCGAAAATCACCCAGCGCCCGCCGAAGGGCTCGGCGTAGGCGCCGAGCACCTTGCCGCCGTCGCGCTCGACCGCCCGGCCGAGCTCGGCGACCTCCGCCGGCGCCGCGCCCGACTGGAGCTCGGCGGCGGTGATGCCGCACGACTGCGCCGCGGTTTTTTTGCGCCGCTTGCTCGGTGTTTTCTTGGTCTTTTTTTCAGCCGCCATCGCGTTTCAGGTCGCCCGAGCGTATGCGCCGGGACTCGGCGACCGGGGATGCGTAAGATACATCCAGCAGAGGATTTTTTCGCCGGCCGCGCGCCGAACGACGACGCGTGCGCGCGGAGCCCCTCGTGCATGGGATGGCCGGCCTCGCGGCGGAGCCGCCGGCCGCCGCCTCAGGGAAAGATTTTCTTTCCGTCCGCTTCATCGGCCAGCAGGATCGCCTGCACGGGGCAGAATTTCGCCGCCTTGAGGATCGCTTCGTCGCCGTCGCCGTGGGGGTCGAGCACGACCGCCTTGAACTCCTCGTCGATGTCGAACGTGTCGGGCGCGATCGAGGCGCAGTTGCGCACGCCCTTGCACTTCACCCGGTCGATCGTGATATTCACGGCGCTGCCTCTACGCGGCGATCGCCTGGAGCGAGTCGAGCTTCAGGCTCCGCCGCATGAAGTCCATCCAGGCGAGCAGGTTTTTGTGCGCCGCGGGAATCTCGTGCTTAGCCACGGTGTACAAATAATGGAGCTGGACGAAAATCGCGATGTCCGCGATCGTCATCTGTCCGAAGATGAACTGCTTGCCGGTGAAAAACTGATCGAGCGTGTGAAAATGGACGTCCAGGCCGTGCGCGGCCTCCTTTTTCGCCTCCGGCGTTTCCGCCTTCCGGAGCACCCGGATGGCGAGGTTCAAAACCTCGTCCGCCCAGTCTTCGAGCATGAGGCAGAGGCCTTTGTCGGACGGGTTTTTCGGGTAGATGCTGTTTTGGGGGTATTTATCCTCCAACAGCGCGGAGATAAAAGTCGAGTCGACGACGCACTCGCCGTTAAAGTCCATGGTCGGCACCTTCCGCTGGCCGGAAAAGTCTATCAGGGGCTGGCGGTTCGGCCGCACGTCGGAAACTTCGTACGGAACGTTTTTCATCTTGAGGACGATGCGGACTTTCTCGCAAAACATGGAGGTCTCGCTCTGGTACAGCTTGATGCTCATGGGGTCTCCTTTCCAAGTCGGAACTATCGGAACTATCGGAACTTGGGTGACTCTTACTCCAACCGCGCGCGGCTGTCCACTTATTTGCCGGCGAGCCGCGGGATGACTTCGCCCGCGAGCGCCTCCATCTGGTCCCGGAGGTCGTAGACCGGATTGAGCACGAGCAGGCGCGCGCCCGCCCCGGCGATCGCGCCGACCTTCTCCGCGCACTCCTCCGGGCCGCCCCACACCGAGACTTTTTCCGCCATGTCGGGCGCGCCGTAATAAAGGCCGAACCACTCGCGCAGCCTCGCGGCGGCGCGGTCGCGGTCCCGGTCGACGGCGATGTAGACGCGCTTGGCGATGGTGAAATCCGCCGGGTCTTTGTTCGCCTCGGCGAGGGTCTGGTAGACGATTTTCACCTGCTCCGCGAAGCTCTCCGTCGAGGAGGAGCCGGCACCGATAAAGCCGCTGCCGCGAAGCGCCGCGCGCCGCACCGCCGCCGGCGAGCTGCCGCCGAACCACACCGGCGGATGGGGCTTCTGAAACGGCTTCGGCACGAGGGTGGCGTTCTTCAGCTGCCAGAACTGCCCTTCGAACGTGACGTTGTCCTCGGTCCACAGCTTTTGCATGAGCGTCAGCGCTTCGTTGAAGCGCGCGAGCCGCTTTTCGGGCGAGAGGCCGTAGGCCTGGTACAGCCGGGTGACCGCGCCCAGTCCCACGCCGCAAAGGAAGCGGCCCTGGCTCAATTGATCGAGGCTCGCGATGCTCTTGGCCAAGTGGATCGGATTGCGGAGCGTGATCAAAAAAACCGCCATGCCGAGGCGCACGCGGCGCGTGACCGCGGCGGCGTAGCCGAGCATCGTGATGCCTTCGAGCGCGCTGGCGGCCTGCCGGAGCACGGCCTGCTCCTGCACCCAGAGGCTGTCGAAGCCGAGCTCCTCGGCGCGCTTCAGATAGCGCTGGATCTCCTCCACGTCCACCGGCAGCCGCGTGTGGATTTGCGGCGCCGCGACGCCGAACTTGAGCCCATCAGCAGCCATGTTTTTTCTCCCGTTTGGAAACGATGATACGACAACCATACCAGCGTTCCATTTATATCTTCAAGCCGCCGCGCGCCGGGTTTTGCATCGGCGCCTCGGGGCTGCTACCTTCCTTCGCGGTATGAGGCTCCTCTGTTTTCAGGCCAAGCGGTTCAGGTGGAAAACCCACTCCAAGACGCTCGCCGAGGCTCCCGACCGGGACGTCGAAGAGTCCGTCGCCGACGCGCTGGTGGTTTTCCTCCACGCGGAGGCGTCCGACGAGGAGGCCGGGCGGCGCGCCTCGGTCGTCCGCCAGGCGCTCAAGCACGTCAAGTGGCTGGCGAACAAGCGCGGCCTCAAAAACGTCGTGTTGCATTCCTTCGCCCACCTAGGCGGCGCGGGCGCGCCCGCCGCCTTCACCGAGACCTTGATGAGCGAGCTCGCCGCGCGCCTGAAAGACACCGGCTACACCGTGGGGCTCACGCCGTTCGGTTATTTTTGCGAATGGGATTTGAGCGTCTACGGCGACAGCCTGGCGAAGGTCTGGAAAGAGATCCGCTAGCGCCGCTGAAAGCCCGCCTTTACTCGAATCGGGCTTGATCGCCGCCCGAAGCAGGTGATTACCCGGTTGGGTCCGCGCCGGTAAAAGACTAACCGTTAAGATGGAAACCACAGGTCCATAGCGAATAAAACGGAAAAAAAAGGAGAAAGAACATGGCCAATGCCACCGCACACAAAACCCATATGCCCGCGGCGCGCGACCGGGCCGGAGAAAAAGTGAGGTCCTTTCCGGCGCCGAAAGAGCTGGCGACGCCGACCGATCTCAAGCCGGAAGAGGTCGGCGCCGTCGTCGAGGCGGTCAATCCGCTGATCGCGGACTCTTTCGCGCTCTTTATCAAGACCAAGAACTTCCACTGGCACGTCGCCAGCTCGCACTACCGCGACTACCACCTGCTGCTGGACGAGCAGGCGGAGACGATTTTCGCCTCCATCGATCCGCTGGCCGAGCGCGTCCGGCGCATCGGCGGGACCACTCTCCGCAGCGTCTCGCACATCGCCGAGCTGCAGACCATCGCCGACGACAACAACGACTTCGTGCCGCCTGACCGGATGATCCGGGGCGCCAGCGCGCCGCCATCGAGACCTGCGAGGACAACCGCGACACCCCGACGGCCAATCTATTGCAGGATTTTCTCGACCAGACGGAAAAGCGCATCTGGTTTCTCTTCGAGGTCAGCACCGGCGGCAAGAACGAGTACTGAATCGGGCGTCGTTAAAAGGAATTTTCATGGCAGGCGAAGCGCAGAGGATCCCCGTTCGCGTCTACGACGCCGAGGAGCACGTCGTGCTGGCGGCGCCGCTCCCGGGCCTCGAGCCGGAAGACATTTCGATCGCCATCGCCGGCAATACGGTCCATATCAGGGGCGAGGAGCGCGGCCCGGGCCAGCGCCGGCGCAACGTCATCGTCGACGAGTGGACGATCGGCCCCTATGAGCGGGAGGTCGAGCTGCCGCAGGCGGTGGATGGTCCCCTCACCAACGCCACGTACGGCAACGGCGTCCTGGTGCTCTCGATGCCGAAGGCGACAAAGGATCAGCCGTCGGAGACGAGCTTCCGGCTCCATCCGATCGAGTGCGCGCACGGCGAATGGGTCGGGCACGCCGGCATGGAGCTGCGCCCGAAGTCCATGGCGGAGCACGAAAAAAAACATCGCGAGGAGAAACGGGACCCCTCCCCCGCGCGCTGAAAAATCCGCGCGCCGCGGCCGGCCGTCCAACATCCGCCATGAAGCAGCGCCATCTCGGCAAGAACGGTCCGGCGGTCTCGGCCATCGGCCTCGGCTGCATGGGCATGTCGGAGTTCTACGGCCGGCGGGACGACGACGAGTCGATCGCGACCATTCACCGCGCGCTGGAGCTCGGCGTCAACTTTCTCGACACCGCGGACGTTTACGGCATGGGCGAGAACGAAAAGCTGGTCGGGCGCGCCGTCCGCGGCCGCCGCGCCGAGGCCTTTATAGCCACCAAGTTCGGCATCGTTCGCTCCGCCGCCGACGCCAACGCGCGCGGGGTCAACGGCCGGCCCGAATACGTGCGCGCCGCCTGCGAGGCGAGCCTCGAGCGGCTCGGCGTCGAGGCCATCGATCTCTATTATCAGCACCGCGTCGACCCGGACACGCCGATCGAAGAGACCGTCGGCGCCATGGCCGACCTCGAGCGCGCGGGGAAGATCCGCTACCTGGGGCTTTCCGAAGCCTCGCCGCCGACGCTCCGCCGCGCGCACGCGGTCCATCGGATCACCGCGCTGCAGACCGAATACTCGCTCTGGAGCCGCGAGCCGGAAGAAGAAATCCTGCCGGCGGCGCGCGAACTGGGCGTCGGCTTCGTCGCCTACAGCCCGCTCGGGCGCGGCTTTCTGACGGGGCAGATCAAACGCTTCGAAGACCTCCCCGCGGACGATTACCGCCGGACTTCGCCGCGCTTTCAGGGCGACAACTTCTCGCGCAACCTCGAGCTGGTCCGGCGCGTGGAGGCGCTCGCGCGGGAAAAAGGCTGCACCCCGGGCCAGCTGGCGCTCGCCTGGGTGCTCTCGCGCGGCGACGACGTGGTCCCGATCCCCGGGACCAAGCGGCGCAAATATCTGGAAGAAAACGTCGCCGCGGTCGAAATAACGCTGACGCCGGAAGAGCTAAGGCGTATCGAGGAGATCGCGCCGCGCGGCGCCGCCAGCGGGACGCGCTATCCGGACGAGATGATGAGCCTGATCAATGGATGATATCGAGCCATGGCCCAACCCTGCGAGCACCTGACGGGGCTGACCCGGAACGACTTTCCGCCGCCGAAGACGCCCGACGCCTGCGAGGAGTGCCTGAAGGAGGGAACCCTATGGGTGGCGCTCCGCGAGTGCCGGAGCTGCGGGCACGTCGGCTGCTGCGACTCTTCGCCGGGTAAGCACGCCACCCGCCATTTCACCGAAACCC
>WNFL01158351.1_pt3 | contig 11722 bp, 7 predicted proteins | sample 5400361 | NCBI WGS metagenome assembly WNFL01 (sample SAMN13153351, study PRJNA577476) | soil metagenome | isolation source: 40 cm soil on Douglas fir-dominated hillslope | place: USA:California | collected 2013-09-17
GTCACCAGTGAAGATGTCATGCGAGTCGCAAAGGACGCGTTTGGCCCTAACTCCAAGCCTCCCACAATCATTGGACTTGGTACCCAAGATATCACAGACTGGAAGGCAGTGTTCCAGACTTATGGAGTTGGGCGAGGCACATAACAAAATTATAATGGAAATAGCCACCTATCGCTCCCATTATTTATTTGCTCTGATCGTACCCCATCATGACGCCCCAATATCGTATTTCAAAAGGTACCAAGTAGCAGGTTAGGGTCACCTTCGAGCGAGTATCAGAGGATTCTTTATACCAAATTTATCACGGGGCTTTTCTCTCTCTTCCTGCTTTAATCGTGATGAAGTGCTAAAGCTGCAAACAGGATCCCGTGCGCGTTCGGTCATATACTTGAGAGCGCTTCTGTGGCTCTAAGGGTCAAGGCTTGGGGCAAGCTCACAGTGCACCTGTGTTGAGTAATCTGCGACGTTCCGTCGTTTAGGCGGTGGAATAGGCCACTCTGCCGTCCCCTACACGCCAGGGCTCCAAATTTCTCAGGTCTTTGACATGAGACCACAGGTCTCTAGGATATCGAGGGCTCAGTCTATCTACCTTCTTCTTCGTCGAGGTGGCAACATCGTCCTTCAAAATAAGCGTTTGCAGCAGCAGCGTGTTCGCACGCCACATATCGAGCCTTCTGCGGTTCACTCTTCTTAAGTTCTTGGCAGAGGTGATAGTCCCAAGCGAGCGGACTTGCATTAGGATGGGAACGTATGAAATAGCTCTTCTATGGACTGTTGGTGAATCAGCTACGGGGAAGAACAAGGCGTAATTCTGCATCGCGGTGCCAGTCGAGAGTCAGCAACTGCTAATTCGAAGCTGATTCTCACAATTCCTCTGTCCAAAGAAAATACATAGGGTTATAGTTGAGGATAATCGTGGATAGAGAAAATCGCCGGTGTCGACCTTGCAGGAAAGGAAGGAACATCAACTTGCTGCACCAGATGTGGGCAGGCCAATTTCTGTCCGTGAGGAAGTGCAAAATTGAAAATACCGTTAGACATGGTGTAGATGAGTGCTGCTTGCGTGCACGTATTTAAGTAAACCGTCGTACTGTGATTATCGAAGATAGAATAAAAACGATCTGTCAGCCGCTCATGGTTCAACGTACGATTGTTCATTAGGTCGCAATAATATACTTACAACCGCACGGATCAGGCACAAACAAGCCTCGCCGGGCAGTACAAACAAGAATGCAAGAAACAACAGTGCGGGAAAAACAGGGATTATCCCGCACGTCCTCTGGACACAAGGAATAGGGGGTGCGAAATGCGATTGGAATACTTGAAGGGGGATAAGGGAGGCGAGAAGCTCAGTTCTCTGACGGCGACTCAGAGGAGTCGTCCAATTCCCGTGAATTGTCTCGCGCGTCAACGTGCACAGGCGCATTAGCAGGGCCATGATCCGCCCAGCTCTGCACCAGGTGGAAGATGTCCGGGTGGCTCGCTACGCGTGCTCGGGAGCGTATCGACGGTGCGCTGGGCAGTCTTGTGGGTGGAGGCGGCCGTTGTTGTTGCTGTTGTCCATGAGTGCCTGTAGTAGATTTTGAGGTGGTGAACATGTTCGCCATGCTCCCTCGGGATTTGCGTCTCAGACTTCCAGGAGGTGTTTTCGTGGCAATTGTCGATGAAGGGGCAGGCACTTGCGGTCGCACCTGGCCTCCTGCAATCGTGTTATAGTGCGGCCGTCGAACTTCGGGGCTGGCCGGGGGCGAAGGCAGAGACGTGTTCGTATGCTGGGATGAGTTTTCTCGACTGCGCGATTTTCTGCTGATGAACATAATAGGTGACTCTCGCCCAGGTTCGTGCTCCTCTTCCTCTCCATTTCCTTCTTCCTGTCTTGCCTCACGGTGCTCCTGCAGGTCGGACTTCATCTTTGCTTTGCTCTTGTTTGCCACCTCCGCTCCGCCCTCAGTAACCTTGACGAACCCCCATGTAGGGTCTTCATCTCCAGGTGATCCAGCCCCACGGCCATCGTCAGGTGTGGTAATCCCACTGAGGCTATTGACATCCCCACCCGCCTTCGGTTCGATGGTGCCGTCCCCTCGAACGACTCGCGCTGATGCATTACGTATTTCGTCCTTGAGACCTGCTTCAGTTTCGGAACCGAATTCCTTCGGTTCGACAGTCGCGTGGAGCGGAAGTATGGCTTTGACAAATTGGCGGCAAGACATCATCGCTTTCTTGGCAGATTCCAAAAAGAAGAACATTTGAAAGACGTGGACTTGGTCCTCGTATAACTCGTGTCGGACTTGCACTCCCGCCAGAGTGGCTTTGTGCGCTAGGAGCGTTGCTTCGTCCCGCAGAACCTCGGCATCGCCAGACTGAATCAACATCGGAGGAAGACCGTGCATGTCACCAAATAGTGGGCTTGCGTAAGGGTGTGTCAGGTACTTTTGTAGACCTTCCTCGCCGAGGAAGCAAAACACGGGATTCAGGCTGTCATGCGATTGTGTCGGAGTAGGGACCAGGTCGAATTCGGAATTGCTGTCCCATGAATCACAAGACATGGTCCTACAAAGGATAGAAGTGAGGTCATTAGTGCGCTTAAGGGAACAGCGAAAACTCACAGGTCAACCCATGGGGACATGAGGATGGCCCCAGAGGGCAATGGGTACCCATTGTCCCTCAAGTACAGTAGCATGGACAGACTCAGCCCGGCACCGGCCGAGTCGCCAACGACAAGAATGTTTTCTGGGGGAATCTTGAGGTCTTCTATGAGACGCAAGTAGGTAACGACTGCGTCATGCAGCTGTCCAGGGAAGATCGTTTCAGGTGCCAGTCGGTAGTCGACTGCAAAGACTCTTGAATCGGTATACTTGCTGAGGGCGATGGTGAGCATCCTGTGTGTCTCGATGCTGAACATGTAGTAGGCCCCTCCGTGCAAGAATAGTACTACGCGCTCCTTTTTCTTCTGTCGCAGACCACTCGCATCGGGTTTTGTCTTGCGCCACTCGTTCTGAAGCCGCTGCCACAGGCGCTTGCCAACGACCCACTCGCCAGAGAGAATACGCGAGCCATCTTCTTTCGCGTCAACCTCCTTGAGGAACCCACGGAGCTTTCTCTGGTGGACGCGGAACGTGACAGGAGTGACGATTGCGTCGGACGGGAGGGGCACAAGCCCGGAAATTTGAATGAGGGCGCGAAGCATAGGAAGGTTTGTGAGAGTCGAATGACGTGCTATATTGCGCATCAATGCAGAGAGGAGGGTCATTTCAATGCCCCACGACTTCCTTCGGGGACCCCATATGTGGTGGCTAAGGAAATCCGAGGCGAGCTCGGTCGCTGGACGAGATATGAAATGAGCACGTAGAGCACATATGCGGAGAGCATAATACACACCTTTTGTCGCGACAAACGCGCCGTATCTCCAGAGGGCGGTGATGGAGAGTGGTGGGGCCTCCTTCTTGGTGGCAGGGTCAAAACGGGCAGAGGGAGGAGGGGCACCATTAGCAATGTAGTGCTCAAGTTTTGCAGAGAGGAGCGTTTCTGGTGACGAGGGAATATCCGATGACGGTGGTAGCGAGGAACCGGGATCCTGAGAGCCGTGGATGAGCCATTGTGGGACGAACAACATTATTGCATCGATCGTGCCGGGGTGCTCGGTCGGTCGCAGGTCGCAGGTCGCAGGTCGCAGCAGGGTCCAAGGTGCAGGGGTGACCACAACCCTACCAGCGGCTCTTCCGGTCGGACTTTCCGAAACGGTCACATGAGCGCCTGAAATGTATGGTCGCCGGCTTTGTTAACCGCCTGCCCCATCGGTCGTCCGGTCGTCCGAACGTGCAAATGTCAACTAGCCAGCGACAATATCTCACTCAACGGTATTCTAAAGAGTCTCATCTCATGTTAAAGCAGAAGAAACCAGCGCCCGTGAATATCCCATTGCCCTCGGCTCGACCAATTTGGCACTCGTTCTTTGTGCTCAGGGGCTGGGGCAACGGCTTGTGATTTTAATACTGTGCAGTGCACACGCCCCATTTCCATTTGAAACCACAGCTCGACCCTCTGCGCCGGCCTCTTGAGTGGGGATCGACAGCAAGGTCTAGACCTCGCAGGAACGCTCCAGGTTCTCACTTCTGTGTCTACTTTGATAGGTGCAATCTTCACGAGAATCCGAATCTCAGCAATCGATTTCCATCGACCCAGCTTCAAAGATCTAGCGTGCCACCTAGCCTCAATCAAATGACCTTAACCGTATCACCATTGACTCCCGCATCGATGGGCAAGTTTCTCCGCATCTTGACCTGAGATTCGGCTCGGCAAAGCTCGTCCATTGGATTCCGCCACTCGGCCGATGGCCATAGCCAGTAACATAGGTAACCGAAGTGATGGCTCAATCACAATGCATCGTAAAGTCATTTGCCACGCGATCCTCTTCATCCCTGATGCGGCCGAAGACCTCGCCTCTGAATGACTACCCTCTTCATAAGCCCTGTGAACTCCTTGCACCTTCTCAAGGCCGCTGTGAATACCAACTGGATATGCGGGGGAAACCCATCGAGTCCAGTTGATGGACACCCTGCTCTCTGGAGTGGATAGTTTGAAGTTGAGTCGCTTGGTTCGTGTAGGTGGTCCGTGGTACGTAATATTCATCCCGAAGATTCAACACCAGATGGCACGACATAAGCAGAGGTACCGTTCCCCCGAAAATTGTCGCCTGTAAAATCATTCGGGTCAAGTCAAGTTTGAAAAGCTTTGTAGCATACCGAATGCATTAAAGGCTAAAGGGATACAGTCAGTAGAAAGTAAACAGAAGTTTTGTTGGAACAAACTCACGCCATAGCCTCCGTAAATGTACCAGACCGTCGCGGCGGCAGTGTCGGTAAAGAAGATGACAACATAATACACGATGGAATCCCTACGGTATGGTCACGCGTGACCAAGCGTTTAATAAAGGCTGGAAAGTAGCCAACCTACCGTATGATCACGTCGATAAGCTTTTTCCCGCGGCCCAAATCTTCCTTGTACATAGAGATACCTCGGTAGACGGCGAGGCTGCACATTACCGTATCATATAGCAGCGGTGAAATCCTATCATAGTATCAATCCAGTGTTGGCGTTTGTGTGCACAGAAAACGAACCAGAACCTGCACTGTGATCAGCATGGTCGTTGCAACGCACAGAATAAGGCGGTACCAACATCCAAAGGTGTGCTGCAGGTTGCGTGGCATGGCATACCACAAGGTCTGTAAATTCGAACCTCGCACGGTCTGTTGGCAGGAAAGTTGGCAGGGAAACGATCAGTATCCAGCTCTAAAGCTCATAAAAAAACACGCACACGACAGCGCATATGGTGTATGCAAAGCCCATGTACATACCATACCAGCAAAGGATAGTGATAGTGCGCCACCGCACAGCAATTGGACTCGTCGGGAACTGGCCAGGCGGGGAGAATCAGACTGGGCCCGATGGACGACGTTTTGCATCTGTACATACTTATTGTAGAGTCCGATCACACGCGTGGCTTGAATGACTGTGCATCGATCTTTAGGCCAATGGTCGATGGGCAGAGAAGAACATACACTGAATAGTCGACGTAGCGAGAGAGCCAGAGTAACCCTCAATCTGAGCCCAAACTATACCTGGCGAACAATGCTATATCAGAGAGAGAGTAGAAGAGCCGAGGGACGCGTTTGACGAACAACTAGGCTGAGGTCAGCCTGAGAGGGTCAGGAACACGACAAGCAAGCCACGCACAAGGTATCAGACGGGTTGGGCCAAATGAATGCGGCTACGAAGAAAGCCATGGCCAATGCGGCACCATAACGAACGACGGTGTAAAGGATGGTGAACCTGGTCCAACTACGTTGCTGTTTCACCACCCGGTCAATTCAAGAGACCTGTGTGGTGGAAATAGGGAGGGGGCATACCCATACTAATTCCACCTCACGATCCATACAAGTAACTACCCAAAGGGTGGTGAGTAAGGTATAAGGTGTAGCACCAGTAGTTACCATGATCCCAAAGGAGCACCACCAATGCCGAAAGCCTCGCCCATCTCGCTTGGTATGTTCCCATTACAATGCTCTCCACCAAGGCCTGAGTATTATTCCCATCCTGCACGCCGAGCGACATGCGTGCACTGAGGAATGGTCGTAATCCGAACTCAGTCGGAAGGGTATAGAAGGTGGGAGGAAGGATGTAGGAAGATAAAAGCAAAATGGTGCTGAAATGATGGTCCCATCCGTTATATTTCAAGGGTCAACCCGGCCGGGTAGGCTTGGATTTCTCGAACGGACTTGTGATGATGGTTGTTAGTCCACATGGGCGTCCTTCTCAGTCAGTGCATTTCAATAGGAGGGATGTTTAATTAAGCATGAATGTGATGGCCGGCTTGATCAATGTGCCTCCTCACCAGCTTCCTATGCTGAGAAGAGGAAAAAGGCTTAACTAGTGCTGGTCAAGCCAAAATCTTCCGAACAGCCTAATGAATATGAATATCAAGAATGCATTAGCCAACGTAACGCCCACCGCCATCGCATGATTGCATTGACCGCCTGTCGCCAAGAAGGAAGCATGCCATCAGAAGTTAACCATCCATCAGCACCTGAACCTTGATCAAGCACCTAGCGCCTCACGACCATTCGATCACGTCAGGGAAGGGCACAAACCAATCAATAATGATCAATAAGGATCCAGATATTCAGAGATAACGGGGCAGCCGAAGCCGAACTATGCCGCTGAAATAGCAAGACTGTATCGCAGCCTGCCCGTTGCTCGTTGGCATTTCCAAAAAGTCCACACAATAGTTCTCCCGGCCTCGGCGGCCGGCCACTCAACGACCCTGGACCCCTGCCCAATCGGAGTACAAGTGATAATAGCCTCCTCATCTGCTCTCTGATTTAGGGGACATCCATCCGCAGTTCCTGAGTCTTGTCATTGACCATGAGAGCTTTTCCAGTCAGGACCCCATTTTAAGATAAGGGCAGAGGCAAAGGGGACTTGTGCCTGATTCGTTGTGGTTCTCCTAAGTTGCAAGTTGCGTAGTTGGTTAAATCCGACTTTCATATTTGTAGACTCCATGGTGTGAGAGCCAGCCACGTGAATCAGACACGCAACCGCTCGCAATCGGACTGCCACCCAGCCTCCAAACGTGTGTGAGCAGTTGGAGGGGTAATGATGCAATTGGCGAGCGGTTCGAATGAAGTGGGCATTTTGAAATAGCTATCAGGCCCCTGAAACCGGGCCCTTTTGAGCCGAAACGGGAAAAACAGCCAGTCGAATCCTGATTGGCCATATTTTTCCCAAGAGCCCCTTGTTTTCTTAAATGGGACAGGGGATTTAGGTAAAATCGCACCTATCATTTAAAATTCCCAATTGTACCCCAGACCATCCCTCACATCACTAACCGTCACCCTCCATAAGATTTCCACAACAAGAGTTATTGACTGGTGAGTGCAATAGGATAGGGTTCAAAGGTCAAGACTGAGGGTAAGGTTAATAGTCCACAGGGAAATGCTTTGGGTATTCTGGGGAAGATTAACGAGCGAGCAAGGGCTCAAAGCAATCTTTGTGGAGGGCCTGGGCTTCTCTCTGTACTGAAAGATTCTCGAACGGAAACAAAACAGTGACGTGTGAGGGTTGCTTGCTCGAGAAGAGGTTAGGCGAGGTTTGAGGGAAAAGGGGTTAATGCGCCCAAGCCACACCGAAAGACAGGGTGCATGGACGTCCCCGCGAAAGGAGTCCTAGTATGTAATTATAAATTTTGTTGACCTAGGGGAAAAAAGAAATTGGATTTTCTACTAATTAAGCCATGGGTCCAAATATTACATTGCCCAACATGGTTGCTGGGTTTTAAAGATATCTGAAATTACTCTGCCAGGACCTTCATGGTTTCAAACCATTATGGATACGATTTGTCAAAATCTTCGAAGACGAGGTCCCTTGAATAAGAGTGTTAGGAATCGGGGTTTTTTTGGTAAAACCATTCACCATCCATGCCCATCACGTCCCGATTGCCGAGTACAACGGACCCGGACCTGATTGATCGCAGGTGAGATGACATAACCTCCGCGTCGCGTACCACATTTAGGATGATTTGTTACCTACATAGTACGCTGCTTTGTCATGGACTCATTTTATTTTCCCGCCCACGATTATTGTTCCGTTACGATGTATTTAATGGACTCTTCACGAATTGATGAAGTTGGAAGAGCCTATACCGCAAAGTCCGAAAGGAGCAAAGCGACCGACTCTCGATAATCACGTGCATGGACACCACCATGAGATCTCCGACAGCAAATTGGCCATCCTCTTTAATTTCGAGACATGGACCGTTCCCTTAGACGGGCTCAGGCTCTGCATACATGTCGTTTGTCTTAGATGCCCAACGAGCCCTCAATGCGACGATCGGGACGTCAAGTCATGTGTAAATGCAACGGGCACCCTCCGAAACCGGCTGATATCCAAAATCCAAATATACATAAAGAATCGTCATGTGAAAGTCATTGTCCAGGTAACAGATGTGCATCGGATTATCTACGCTACGCACGCTACGCACGCAGTCCAAGCGATTTGAACATATCAATTCCAATGCTGTCTTTGCCAATGAACGGCAATTGGAATTTCGCTGGGAGCGGCTTCATGCTGGACGGCGCTTCGTATCTCTCTTGGACAGCACGATTTGATACTGCCCCCGTCATCCGCTTCATGTTCTCCATGTAGGCCCCACGTGGCCATTGCTCTGCCTTGATGAGGTCGGTTTGCTACAATGACAACATTGAGGCCCACAGCGCCACTTCAAGGGAGGATGACTAGGCGTACCTGTGCAGCAAAGCTCGCAACCGGCCCGTCATACAATCTAAATTCCACCTCCATGAACTGCTTTTGCAGCGACTTGATATCCGGCTGTGCCTTCTGCATCGCACGAGCACGCCATTCTGGATTGTCGGAAGTGAAGTATAGAGATATGACTCGTAAACCAGGGTGGTCATGGAGTAAGTCGACGAAAAATTGCTGGCTTGGCGGAGCGTGGACGGCCGTCAATCCAACATGCTGGATAAACGGAGACAGAGCAGTAAAATGATGCGCGGAGAAGATGGAAGCGGTGAGTGTCACAATGAGCTCACGGAGCATCGGGAGCTTGGGGAGCGTCGAAAACAAACTGGGGTGACAGTCGGCGATAAGAAGGGAACGAAGATATGGGGCCATTTCAGGTGTAACGATCTCAAGATCTCGGGTGTGGAGAATCTCAAGTGCTGGTTTACTCCCGTGATGCGCTGCCATGACCGCCTTGACAAACTTCAGCGTTGAGTACCGCCCGTTCTTCGGATCACTGGGGAGCCGCAGCTCGTACAAATTGCGCCTTGCGGGCGGATATTTGGCTATCGCCTCCATGTCGAAAATACCAATCATTGCCAGGTGTTCAAGGGGCCAGTTTTCAATCTGTAGCAACTGAAATGGAATGACAGAGCCGTTTTCGTTGCCAGAATCAATCCTGAGGGCGTGAATTGGCGGCGTTTTCCTGAGCTCCTTCATAATCTGATCATTGAAGCGCTTGGCCCCTGCGCAATTAACCCTCAGCTCGTAGACGAAGGGGAAGAGCCTCAAAGCATGAGAAAATCGTAGCTCCAGCAACGTCTCGGGACAGAATGCCCCATTCTCTGTTTGTTTCAGTTGATAATCGAGGATGCGCACGCAATCCGCCAGAAAACGTCCTTGTGTGGTGCAAGGATTGCAAGCAGCAGCAATGGCCTCGTAATGCCGGAATGTCTGGATAGCGATTTGCTGGAAGAGCAGTCGCTGGACGGGGAGACGCCAAACGCGGCTCACTCGCGCGTATTTGCAGAGAGAGGCATAGTCCGGGGTGTGGGTGTTGGGTTTGAAGTAGAGGGACTCAAGGATCATGTTTAGGATGTCCTCATTTAGATCTGGGGCGGGACGTTGTCCGTGAAATATTGAAGGAATAACTGGAGAATATTATGATCATAAGTTTGTGGTGCTAGGCAAATCACAAGGACGCAGGACGTCCAAGCGTACCTTCAAGGCCGGGTGCACGGGCATTCAGGCTCAAGAACCGTTGCATATTCTTTGGATGGTTGGTTCCGGAATACGAGGCAGAGGGCCCTTGAGAAGTTATGAGCCTTAATATCGAGGCTCTTAACCGTTTGCAAGCGCTCGGACAGTTATGTGGCGATCAAAGCCGCATTGCCATCGCCTCTCTGTAGTGGCAAGGAGCGAGTCCATAAATGGACATCCACTACATCCCGTAGTTTCCCGCCAGGTGTCACTGTACGTCTGACACGTGATCTCAACTGAACCATCAAACCTCGGGGCGCCGAACAAAAATTGAAGATAAAAGACAGGAAATTAAAGCGGCAAGCGCGAATGTACCATTCCAGGCTCCTTAAAGTATAAGAAAATAATACATGAGTTCACGTTCGGATGGAATAAACAGAAACAAAAAACACGAATTGGCAGACATGCGGTGACACGAGAGCAAAACTGCACGATTACAATCGACTCAGGATGAAAATGCAAATGGTATTACACATGGGGGGGCAAACGGGCCGAATCAGTCCTCACGGTTCGTACTTTGGCAACCCTACGCCCTCCATCTCGACTTGTCGTTGTTGCACCCATTGCACGCGCACGTCGGGATGAGCGTCAGCAAACCCCCTTGAGCGATCAGACGTCGACTCGGGCTGCTCGCCACCAAGAGGTGACTCCCCTGACGCCTCGAGGGGCGGCGCAGAGCCGCGGGCCGGGTCGTGTGTCTCATTCTCTTCGTCCCAGAGCGCCGGGGCGGAGGGTATTTGCGCGCTGGAAATAGGATCATCGAGCAGCGGTGGAGCGCTGGGCACTAGTCCTTCCGAGCTTTCAGCCCGGCCAACTCGTCGACGGGAACCGTCCTCTTCCATCTCCATGGGGGGCGCACTCGGCCCGATGCTGGGAGTAGTCCTGCCCCATACCCGCCTCAAGGTATATGCTTCGTTCATGTCTTGAGTATTATGATAACTCCTATCATGGATGAGGGAGCCATGGTGTCGTGAGAGCAGGTAAGATTCTGGCGGTGGTGGGAAAGTGAGTCGGCTGACAACTGGTGCATGTGAGGAAGGCTGAGCGAGCGGGGAGACCTGCTCCAGCTGCGTTTCCGTGTACCAAGCGTCCACCACGCCAAAGGCGGGTACAGTAGGCGTACCAGATACAGGAAACGCCTCAGCAGGAGGAAGGGGACCGTCAGGTTGGTCGGCGAGTGAATGCAATCGGGCGAGTGCGGCTTTATCATCCGTGGCAATGTGGACTCCATGCCCACGATTGAGCGATGGTGGTGGTGGTTGCAAATTCAATTCTGGGTCGATAGCAGATTGCGCGACGGACTTCGGCCGCGGGTTAGATGAGGTGGAACCGGCGGCGAGCATGGACGCTCTCCATCGTTCCAAGTCCCTCTCATCGTACTCCGCTTCGAGACCGGGTAGCGGTGCTTTCTCATTATGTCTCGTATGTCTCGATGACCAGCTCCTCCCTGTCCCTAAATATGCAGGAGGATTGGAGGTGTACCCCGAGACCGTCGCAGCGCACCGTAGGGCAGCGTCGTCACTAAAATTATGTATTGATTGATCCTGATCAAGAGAGTGGCTCGACTGGATTGGGCTGACAGGCAGGGGAAGAACAGTGGACATAGAATTCGCCGGGATCCTTTCGGGTTCCGCTTTTGTTTCCGAGTTGTTTGGGTCCTCAATGATGG
>WNFL01345657.1_pt1 | contig 11717 bp, 10 predicted proteins | sample 5400361 | NCBI WGS metagenome assembly WNFL01 (sample SAMN13153351, study PRJNA577476) | soil metagenome | isolation source: 40 cm soil on Douglas fir-dominated hillslope | place: USA:California | collected 2013-09-17
GGCGGCCATGTGTTGGCCGGCGGCGACACCAACAATGAAAAGGCGCCCGGATTTATTCTGCATGACGAAATGGAGACCATGGCGGAAGCGGGAATTCCTCCGATGCATGTGATCCAAGGGGCGACCAAATGGACGGCGGAGGCGATGCGCGTCGCCGACAGGATCGGCACGGTGGAAGCGGGCAAGATCGCGGACGTGATCGTGGTGGATGCCGATCCGCTCGCCGATATCGCGAATTTGCGCAAAGTGAGCACGGTTGTGTTCGACGGCAAGCCGGTGGAGCTCGGATATCACAGCTGGTACGGCACGCCTTTCGGCGGCGGAGCCGAGGATCGGTCTGTGGTGGACAACCTCGCCTGGACGCAATCGCTCAAGCAGGCGACCTTCCGGCAGGCTCCGGGCGGCGAGGGCGGCAATGCGCAAGCGCCCGATCCGGTGGAATCACCGCAGCCCGCAATCGAGATGATCTTGCCGGTCATGATCTCCCAAGCCAGTCCGACCACGACACTTACGCTAAAGGGCTTCAATTTCGTGCGGCGTTCACGCGTGTATTTCGACGGCCAAGCCGTTCCCTATCGCCGAGTCAGCGCGACCGAGCTTCAAGTGACGCTGGACGAGAACCTGCTCAAGCGGGCGGGACGCTTCGACATGGTGGTGAAGAATCCGGAGCCGCTGAACAATGCGCAATGGGGCAATGGCGAATCCAACAAGGCACATGTGTTGGTGACGTTCGCCTTTACGACGATCCGCGCAGCCAGCGCCAAGTAGACAAATGACGAAGCGGCTGCGGATGAGCCCCCCGTCGAGCGAACCTCCCCAAAAAACAGGTCCGCGAAGGCCCTGGCTTGCATTGACGATTGTTCTCGCGGCTGCCATCGGAGTGGGATCTGCCTTGGGTGGTGTTGGCAAAACACCGATTACGCAATTGCCGCTCCGATCCTCGCAAGTATCGGAGCAGAGCGTCACTGAGGCGCCTCAGGTTCTGCACTCGCTACGGCTGGGCGGATGGCCGGCGAGGCTGATCGGCGATGCAGAAGGCACGAAAGTTAAATCCGCTGCATCTGCGTCCCTACTGCCCGCAATTGCCATCGTCATCGACGATTGCGGCGTGGATGAGTTGCGGACCAGGGCAGCCATGGCGCTCCCCGCGGCCATGACGCTTGCGTTCTTGCCCTATCCCGGAGCGAGCGCGTCCCTTTCCCACCAAGCCCGTATGGCGGGCCACGAAATCATCGTGCATCTGCCGATGGAACCGAGGGGTGCGGAGAACCCAGGTCCGATGCCACTGACCGAGGGTTTGAGTGCCGCCGAAATCACGCAACGACTCGATTGGGCCCTGTCGCGCGTCTCCGACTTCGATGGCGCCAACAATCATATGGGCAGCCGGTTCACGGCTTCGCGCGAGGCGTTGCTGCCGGTCATGCGCGAGCTTGCTGCGCGCAGGCTTTTCTTCCTCGATTCGCGCACCACGGCGGACACGCAGGCAGAAAAGCTCGCGCGCGAGGCAGGGCTACTGACCGGCGCGCGAGACATTTTCCTCGACAATGATGAAACAGCTCCAGCCGTCGAGCGGGCGCTTGCTCGTGTTGAGGAGCAAGCCCGCGCCCATGGCAGTGTCATCGCCATCGGTCACCCTCACGCGGAAACGCTCGCCGCCCTGGAAACCTGGTCGAAAAACGCGGAAGCGAAGGGCTTTCGTCTGATGCCGCTCAAAACCGTGCTCGAATTGCGCGAGCGAGAACATCAAGAGATCGTGACGGATTCAAAACCGACACACTCGCCCTAAGCGGCCGGATCACCGTTCGAACGGTTCGGGCGTCGCGCCCAGCATCGCCATCTTTGCCGCGATGCCGGGATAGTCGCGCAGGACATCCGGTTTCTCTCTGACGGCTCTGCGGTAATCGGCAAGAGCTTCGATTCTCCGTCCGCTCCGTAAGTAAACATCGGCGCGCGCCACATATACCTCGGCAAAATCCGGCTTGAAGAAAAGCGCCCTACCGAAATCGGCAATCGCCTCATCGTGCCGACCCATCGCCGCATAGGCCAGCCCGCGGTTGAGATACCAATCGCGCCAATTGGGCCATATTCGTATCGCCTCGCTGTAATCGGCAATCGCTTTCTCGTAATTCCCCTTCTTGCGGTAGGCGATGCCGCGATCGCTGTAGGCGGTGGGGAGCTGAGAATTCAGCGCAATCGAGCGGTTAAAATCGCCGATCGCGTCGTCATAACGGTCGGTCTTGAGATATTCCGCGCCGCGATAATTGTAGGCGAGCGCGAGATTTGCTGGAGACAGATCGCCCGATTCGATCGCGGTCGTCAGATATTGGATCGCGCGCCCGTAATCGTGGCGCATTAACGCGGCGTAGCCCGCCTTCAGATCTCCCTTACCGCTCGCCTGAGCCGGGAAGGAAAGAAACGCAGCCAACACGATTCCCAGCGGAATGCGGAACATCGTTCCTCGCCATCCCTCTTGTCATTGCCCGCGCTTGGCCATCGCGGCGTAGCGCATGGCTTCGTCGGCCGCCGCCATCAACGCCCTGGCCTTGTTGACGGTTTCTTGGAACTCGGCCTCCGGATCGGAATCCGCCACCACGCCGCCGCCCGCCTGCACATACATCACGCCATCTTTTACCACCGCGGTGCGCAGAACGATGCAGGTATCCATCGCGCCATTGGCGGCGAAATAGCCGACCGCGCCGGCATAGACGCCGCGCTTTTCCTTCTCCAGCTCGTCGATGATTTCCATCGCCCGCACCTTGGGCGCCCCCGACAAGGTGCCGGCGGGAAATCCGGCGACAAGGGCGTCGACCGAATCGAACCCGGGCCTGATGGACCCTTCTACATTCGAGACCAGGTGCATCACATGGCTATAGCGCTCGATGAAGAACTGGTCGGTGACCCGTACGGTGCCCGTCATTGCGACACGGCCGACGTCGTTGCGCCCAAGATCGAGAAGCATCAGATGCTCGGCGCGTTCCTTGGGATCGACCATGAGTTCTTCGGCAAGCTTGGCGTCTTCGTCCGCCGTCTTGCCGCGTGGGCGCGTGCCGGCGATGGGGCGGATCGTCACCTTGCCGTCTCGCAGCCGCACGAGGATTTCCGGGCTCGATCCCACGATCGCGAAACCGGGAAAATTCAGGAAATATAAGAACGGCGAAGGATTGAGGCGGCGCAAGGCGCGGTAAAGCGCGAACGGAGGCAACGAGAAGTCGCGGCGGAAACGTTGGCTCGGCACGACCTGGAAAATATCGCCGGCACGAATGTAATCCTTGGCCCGCTCGACCATGCTGAGATAATCCGCGTGCGTCGTGTTCGATTCCACCGGTCCCATTGCTGCGTTGGCGTCGGAGGCGGCGCCCGGTGCGGGGTTGCGTTCGAAGTCGCCTATCACATCCTGCAGCCGTTCGGTGGCGCGCGCATATGCGACGCGCGCAGTCACCTTCGGGTCGGGCCACACGCCCGTCACGATGATGATCTCGTCGCGGATATTGTCGAAAATCGCGGTGATGGTCGGGCGCAGCATGATCGCGTCCGGAAGCCCGAGCACATCGGGGGGCGGCGGGGGAAGCCGTTCCATGTGCCGCACGATGTCATAGCCGAGATAGCCGAACAGGCCGACTGCCATCGGCGGCAGTTCCGGCGGAAGTTCCATCTGCGCTTCGCCAACGAGCCGTTTCAGCGACATAAGCGGCGCATCGGCATCGGCGTCGGCGACGAAACGCTCGGCATCGGCGCCCACATTGCGATTGATTTCCGCCGCGCCGTTCCGGCAGCGCCAGATGAGATCGGGCTTCAATCCGATGACGGAGTAGCGCCCCCGGGTCTCGCCGCCCTGGACGCTTTCGAGGAGGAACGCATTGTCGCGCCCCCCCGCAAGCTTCAAGAACGCAGATACCGGTGTCTCAAGATCGGCAATCAGCCGGACGTAAAGTGCCTGGGCCTTGCCGGCTTCGTAAGCGGACGCAAAAGCGGGAAAGCCGGGCGCGATATCCATCGGTGCATGAACTTACTGTTGCGCGTCGCCGAGGATGCGCTGCACCGTTGCCTGATGGACGCTGACGCCGGCTTGCTTGCGCGCCGCGGCGGCGAGCGACTCGACCGTCGTCTCGGCCAATTGCTGCGCGGCGGTCTTGCGGAAATTCGCATAGTCCGCGCTGCTGACGTCGGGCTCGGGATGATCGGCACGCACCACACGCGCGATGACATAGCCATTGCCCTTGCCGGCCGGTCCCGTAATCACCGTGCCGGGAGGCGCGCTGAAAAGCTGCCCGACCAGGGCCGTCGAAAACACGTCGTTCATCTCGCCGCGTTTCAAGGGCATGGCGGTGACCGGCGCATGGCCGATCGCTTTTCCGGCATCGGCCAGGCTGCCGGCCTTCATCGCCTGGGCCGCCAGGGTCTGCACTTTCGTTTGCAACAATTTGCTGCGTGCTTCGGCAATGAAGCCTGCTCGAACCTCTTCGCGCACGGAATCGATTGGCTTCACCGCAGGCGCCGTGACTCCGGTCATTTTGACGGCGAAATATTGCCCATCCTCGCTCTGGAACAGATCGCTCTCCTCGCCCGCCTCGGTTTGGAAAACCTGTTCCAGGAATTGCGGCTGCTTGGGGATATCCGCCGGCGTCTTTTCCGGTGTCATGCCTTGGCGATCAGACGCCGCGACATGATGCAACATCAGGCCCTGCTTCGTCGCGGCGTCGGCCATCGGCGTACCGCTGCCCCGCGCGTCTTCGAAGGCGTTGGCGATGTCGGTGAGCTTGGCGCTTGCGCGCGCCTTCACAAGGTCGGCCTTGATCGCGTCCCTGACCTGATCGAAGGTCTTGCTCTCGCCCGGGATGATCTTTGCGTTGCGAAGGATGACCCAGCCGAACGGACCCTGCACCGGCGCAGTGACACCGCCCTCCGGTACCGCGAAGACAGCGGCGGAAAGCTTTGGATCGAGGCCGGTAGCCGAGAACGTACCGAGCTTCAAATCTTCGTCCTTTAGCCCGCGTTCGCGTGCGGCCGCCGTAAATTCTGCCCCGGACTTGATCTTGGCCGCGGCGGCATCGGCTGCTTCCTTGCTCGGAAACGCGATCTGTTCCACCTGCCGCTCTTCGGCTTTCTCATAATTGGCCTTGTGGGAATCGAACTCCGCCTTCAGATCGGCGTCCGAAACCTGGATCTCGCCGGCAACTTGCTCCGGACCGATCTGCACGTAATCGAACGCCCGGTATTCCGGCGAGCTGAACTGTGCGGCATGGGCCTTGTGATAGGCGACGAGGTCCGCCTCGGTCGGTGGCGGAACTTGGCCGGCCTCTTCCGGGGTGATGACGACATATTCCGGCACGCGAGCCTCGTTCACGAAATCATAGAGCACGCGGGCAAAACCGGGCGGCGCCACCAAGCCTGCCGTCGCCGCCTCCATCAATTGTGTGCGAGCGATATCCTTGCCCGTGGAGCCCACGAAGCTCGCCTCGCTCAACGTATTGTCCTGCAAGGTGCGCGCGAAAAGTGTGGGATCGAAGGCCCCGTCCGCGCCGCGGAAACTCGGATTGCCGCGGATCTGGGCTGCGATGCTCTGCTGAGAGGCGGTGAGGCCCAAGCGGTTGACCACTTCGTCCAGAGCCGCACGGCTGATCACCTGATCGAGCACGTTCTTGTCGAGCCCGATGGCCTTTGCCTGCTCCATGGTGAGCTGCTGTTGGTTCTGGGTCTGGGCGGAAATCGCGCGAATCTGGCTGCGCAATTGCTGGTCATATTCGGCATCGGAAATCTGGATGCCGCCGACGTCGGCAACCACGGTGTCCGCTCCGCCGCGGAAGATGTCGGCGACCCCCCACAGAGCGAAAGCCAGCACAAGGACGCCGATAATGACCGAAGCGACCCAGGATTTGGAGGCAGAACGGAGCTGTTGCAGCATGGCAAAACCAAATGGCCTCGAAGGGCCGCGGATGATAGGGAGAGGTCAGGGACGCGGCAAGGCTTTCTCGAAGTGGGAACCAAACCCCAAGGTATCAAGCAAATATGCGGATGTTGTTGGCCGGCAATTGGAAGATGAACGGGCTGAGGGCCTCTCTGGCGGAAATCCGCGCGCTCACGCGGGGCCTGGTTGAGACGCCGCCTCGGGGGGATATCCTTGTCTGTCTGCCGGCCACTTTGATTGCGGAGGCCGCTAAGGCGGCAGAAGGCGGCGCAGTCGCGATAGGCGGCCAGGACTGTCATCCGCTGCCCTCGGGGGCGTTTACCGGGGATATTTCGGCTGAGATGCTTCGCGATGCGGGTGCGACCGCAGTTATCCTGGGACATTCCGAACGCCGGCTCTATCATGGCGAAACCGACTCCTTGATATCGGCCAAGGTTAAGGCCGCCTGCCGCGCCGGCTTGACGGCAATCCTCTGTGTCGGTGAAAGCCAAGCTCAGCGCGAACAGGGGCGCGCCGCGCGGGTGGTTGCCGCCCAGCTCGAGGCGAGCGTGCCGGCGGAAATCGCTGCGTCGGATCTCGTTGTCGCCTACGAGCCGATCTGGGCAATCGGTACCGGCAAAACGCCGCGGGCAGCGGAAATCGCCCAGATGCATGAGGCCGTTCGAGCCCTATTGACCGTCCGGTTCGGGGCAGAGGGGGCCGAAATTCGCATTCTCTACGGCGGTTCGGTTAAGCCGGAAAATGCGGCGGAAATCCTCGGCGTTTCGAATGTTGACGGCGCCCTCATCGGGGGAGCCAGCGTCAAGGCCGCGGATTTTCTGGCGATTATCCGGGCGGCGCCGGCACGATGAGCCGGGGGCATAGCCGGAGGGTTTCGATCCCACCCGATGATCGTTTAAAATTTGCGATAAGTTTCGTGCAATTGCGCGAGGTTTGCCCCACCTCGGCTTAAAACGCCGCATGGTACCGGTCTTGCCGGAGCAGGGGAATTCTCATGCAGATGAGTCGACTTCACGAAACCGCTGCGGCGCTGATCTATGATCCCATTGGGCCCAATCGCATCGCGACCCGCGCCTCCCTCCACTCGGTCGGCTTTCGCCGGGTCGACCTGGCGCCCTCTCTTGATGTCCTTCGTGAGCGTCTGAGGCTGCGCTCGCCGGACCTGCTGCTCGTCGAAGTGGCGGGCAGCGAGAACGAGGTTTGCTCATTGGTGCAGGAGGTGCGGCAGAGCACCTTGGGTGACAATCCCTTTATTGTGATCATCGTGACCACCTGGCGTCGAGATGGCTCGATTGTCGGTCAGGTGCTGAACTCCGGCGCGGACGATCTGATTGCCCGGCCGGTTTCCGCCCATATGCTGGGCGAGCGGGTCAAGGCATTTGCCGAGCGCCGCAAGCGTTTTGTCGTGACGATGGACTATATCGGTCCAGACCGGCGTCGCGAGCCCAGGGGCCAAGGGGCGGAATGCGTCGAGGTGCCCAATCCCTTGAACATCCGCGCGATGCAGAACCTTACTGAAGAGGAAGCCAACCGTCAGATCGCTGCCGGGATTCGACGCGGCAAGGAGCTCATGGATTCGCAGAAAACCCGGCGTGATTCCCTGCAACTTTGCCTGCAATGGCGAATGCTGGAACAGCGCGTGCCGGGTGCCCGCGATTTTCGCGAGATTCTGCCGCGCATCAATCGTCTGGCTGTGGGCATGAAGCAGCGGCTTGGCGATGCCGAGGCGCGCGAACTCTGCAATTCGGTTTCGCAAACCGTCGAAGGGCTCATCGCTTTGGTCGATAGGGCAAGTCGTGATGGCTCGAGCCTCGACTGCCGGCCGGTGATGCATGCGCTCGGACAGGCCGCCATGGCACTTGGCCGGATGTTCGCGCCCGAAGACGTGGAACCTGGGCGGCTGGTCGAGCTCGATATGATCATGGCCTCCCGGCACGCTCCTCCGGCGGCGGCCTGACGGCTTCGGAAGTCAAGCCTATCCTGCCAAAGCCACGCCGATGCGGCAGTCCGCCTCCGGGATGCCTGCGATTTCTGTTTGCCGAAACCCGCTTTTCGTCTATTGACGCGGGGCTTCGGCGCCTCGATATCCCGCAAACCTTCAGGAACAAGTCACCCGGCATCTCATGCAAGCGGTATTGATCATCATTCACCTTCTGGTCGCGGTCTCGCTGATCTTCGTCGTGCTGCTGCAACGCTCCGAAGGTGGCGCGCTGGGCATGGGCGGCGGCGGCTCCGGCCTTGGTGGCTTGTTCTCGCCGCGCGGGGCGGCCAGCACGCTGACGCGCACCACCGCGATACTCGGCCTGGTGTTTTTTATCACAAGCATGTCGTTGACATTGTTATCGCTGGGCGCGAGGCAGCCGACCTCGATTCTCAACCAAGGTGCCCCGGGGACGGCCGCACCGGCCAATCCCAACGCTCCGCCCACTTTGCCCTCCCGCGCTCCCGGAGCGCCACCGACGCTTCCGAGTGCAAACCCGGCTGCCCCCGCTGCGCCCGCGCTCCCTGCTGTCCCGCCGACTCGCTGAGTCGGCGCAGCGCAAGAGATCTTCCCAGAATGAATCTGTTGATTGGGACGCGAAAGCGCTTGAGCGAGGCCTATCATTGAGCCATGGTGCAATTCCATGGCGCGGTTGATCTTCATAACCGGCGGCGTGGTCTCTTCCCTTGGAAAAGGCTTGGCTTCCGCGGCTCTTGGCGCGCTTTTGCAAGCGCGCGGTTACACCGTACGTTTGCGAAAGTTGGACCCCTATCTGAATGTCGATCCTGGGACGATGAGTCCCTATCAGCACGGGGAAGTCTACGTCACCGACGACGGAGCCGAGACCGACCTGGATCTTGGCCATTATGAGCGTTTCACGGGCGTGGCGTCCTCAAGATCGGACAATGTCACGGCCGGGCGCATTTATCAGGGCATCATCGCCAAGGAGCGCAACGGACGCTATCTCGGTGGTACCGTCCAGGTCATCCCGCACGTCACCGACGCCATCAAAGAATTCGTCATGGCGGGGCAGGATGAGGTCGACTTCCTGCTCTGCGAGATTGGCGGCACGGTGGGCGACATCGAAGGTCTGCCCTTCTTCGAGGCGATCCGTCAGCTCGGCAACGAGCTTGGACGTGACCGGTCCGCCTTCGTCCATTTGACGCTGGTCCCTTACATCACCTCGGCCGGCGAGCTGAAGACCAAACCCACCCAGCATTCGGTCAAGGAATTGCGCAGCATCGGCATTCAGCCGGACATTCTGCTCTGCCGATCCGACAAGGAAATCCCGCTCGAGGACAGGCGAAAGATCGCGCTCTTCTGCAATGTCAGGCCAGAGCGCGTGATTCCGGCGATGAATCTGGAAACCATCTACGATGCGCCGGTTCGCTACCACGAGGAGGGCTTCGATACGGAGGTGCTGAATGTTTTCGGCATCACCGATGCGCCACCTCCCGATCTTTCGCGATGGCGCTCGGTGGTGGAGCGCGTGCTGAAGCCCGAGGGCGAGGTGAAGATCGCCGTTGTCGGCAAATATATGCAGGTCAAGGATTCCTACAAATCCCTGATTGAAGCTCTCATTCACGGCGGTCTGGCGAACAATGTCCGCGTCGATGTCGAATGGATCGAGTCCGAAGTCTTCGAAAGGGACGCGGCAGCCGTCTACCTCGAAGACCGCAATGGCATTTTGGTGCCCGGCGGCTTTGGCGAACGCGGCACGGAAGGAAAGATCGAAGCGGTGAAGTTCGCGCGCGAGCGTGAGGTGCCCTTCTTGGGAATTTGCTTCGGCATGCAGATGGCCGTGATCGAGGCCGCGCGCAATCTGGCTGGACTGAAGGGCGCCGGCTCCACCGAATTCGGGCAGCCGCGCCATCCGGTGATTGCGCTGATGACCGAATGGGTCAAAGGCAACGACGTCGAACGGCGCAATGAGGAGGCCGATCTGGGTGGAACCATGCGTGTCGGCGCTTATGATGCTGTGCTGAAGCCCGGAAGCCGCGTTTCGGAGATCTACGGATCGGCGACGATTTCCGAGCGTCATCGCCATCGTTACGAGGTCAATATCGGTTACAAGCGGCAATTGGAGGAGCACGGACTCGTCTTCTCCGGGCTTTCACCCGACGGTGTGCTGCCCGAGATCATCGAAATCCCCGATCATCCCTGGTTCATCGGCGTGCAGTTCCATCCCGAGCTAAAATCGAAACCGCTTGACCCGCATCCACTGTTCGCTTCCTTCATTGGGGCGGCCGTGCAGAAATCGAGGTTGGTGTGATGGCTCGCGACGAGGACGCTGCTCTGTTCGATACGCTGAGACGTGTTTCGACGGACTCCGCCGCCGGGGTTCTGCTGAAGAAGGGGCTTTTCAATCAATGGGTGCGCGGGCCCATGCCCATGCGGCTCGATTTTCCACGCACGGTGGGCCGCGCCTTCACCATGCGCTTCATCCCTCTGCGTGAGGACGTTCCGGGCGCGCTTGCCAAGAAGCTTCCCGTGAACCGCGATGCCGTGGAGGTGATGCCGCCGGGATGCATCGCCATTGCCGACGCCCGGGGCACAAGAGATGCCGCCACATTCGGCGATATCGTCGTGACCCGCATGGCCAAACGCGGTGTCGCAGGCATCGTCACCGACGGCGCCGTGCGCGATCGCATGGGTCTGATCGCATCCAAGCTTCCGATCTGGATGAACGGTGTCACGGCGCCGCCTCCGGGTGCTCGGCTGATGCTGGCGGCTTGGCAGGAACCGATCGCATGCGGCGGAGTTGCAGTCTTCCCTGACGACATCGTGATCGCCGATGCCGATGGCGCGGTAGTGATTCCCGCGGGCCTTGCCGACGAGGTGGCATCGAAGGGTTCCGAGCAGGAGCGGATCGATGAATGGCAGCTCGCGCAGATCAACCGCGGCGTTAGTCTCTCCGAACTTGCCCCGATGCCGGAGGGCAATATGAAAACCACCGCGAAGCACTAAGAGACATGACCGCCCCCAATCCTGTGGTCCGCGTCGGCTCTGTCGAGGTCGGCAACAAGAAGCCGCTCTCGATCATCGCGGGGCCTTGCGCGCTGGAATCACGCGACCATGCGCTGGAGATGGCGTCGGCGCTGAAGGAGATCACGGCCAAGGCGGGCGTGGGGTTCGTCTATAAGACGAGCTTCGACAAGGCAAACCGCACCAGCGCCAATTCCGTGCGGGGTCTCGGGATGGAGCTGGCGCTTCCCATCTTCGCGGAGATTCGCGAGCGCATCGGCGTACCCGTGCTGACCGACGTCCATGAACGCGAACAATGTGCGCTCGTCGCCGAAGCGGTGGACGTGCTGCAAATACCCGCATTCCTGTGTCGCCAGACCGATCTCTTGGTGGCCGCCGCGGAAACCGGCCGGGTCGTCAACGTGAAGAAGGGTCAGTTCCTCGCTCCTTGGGATATGAAAAATGTTGTCGCCAAAGTGACTGGCGCCGGCAATCCCAACGTGCTCGTCACCGAACGCGGCGTCTCCTTTGGATACAACACCCTCGTTTCCGATATGCGCGCGCTGCCCATCCTTGCCTCGCTCGGCGCGCCCGTGGTGTTCGACGCCACCCATTCGGTCCAGCAGCCGGGCGGGCAGGGCACAAGCTCGGGCGGCGAGCGCGATATGGTCCCTGTGCTCGCCCGGGCAGCCGTCGCAATCGGGGTCGCCGCCGTCTTCATGGAGACCCATCAGGATCCCGATTCAGCGCCTTCCGACGGGCCGAATATGTTGAGACTCAAAGACTTGCCGGACCTTCTTTCCGAGCTGGTTGAGATCGATCGGATCGCCAAGCGGCGCGCCGCGCTCTCATTATGACAACCGAGCT
>WNFL01158572.1_pt1 | contig 11716 bp, 13 predicted proteins | sample 5400361 | NCBI WGS metagenome assembly WNFL01 (sample SAMN13153351, study PRJNA577476) | soil metagenome | isolation source: 40 cm soil on Douglas fir-dominated hillslope | place: USA:California | collected 2013-09-17
CTCGCCTCGGGCAGCCTCAATTCCGGATTGGCCGGATCCTGCATGCCCTCAAGGATGGCACGATCGCGACGCCGGCGCAGCACCTAAACAGGTGAGCCCAACAGCGTTTCACGCGAAGGGCGCGAAGAGAAAAGAAAGCGCGCGAAAGGATTCGTTTAAACAGCCTGCTTCGCGCTCTTCCCCGCCTTCCGCGCTTCGCGTGAAACGCTTGTAGTCCTGATCGCGTCAGGTCGGCCAGGCGGCGATCGCCTTCTTGCAGTCTTCCAACGTGGGGACCATCGCGAGGCGGATGAAGCCCTGGCCGGAGGGCCCGAAGCTGGGGCCGGGGACGACCAGGATGCCGCGCGAGGCGAGGCGGGCGGCGTACGAGTCGCTCGTCTCTCCGGGCGGGACGTTGACCCAGAGGTAGAACGCGCCCTCGCCGCCGACCTGCAGGCCCAGCTTGCGCAGGTGCGACAGGATCACCTCGCGCTTGTCGGCGAAGACGCGGCGCCGCTCCTCGACGTGCGCATCGTCGGTCCACGCCGCGACGGCGGCCTGCTGCACCATGGTCTGCGGCGCGACGCCGAAGTTCGCCCGGGCCTCGCGCAGCTGCGCGATCAGGTCGGGTTCGCCGGCGATGAAGCCGCTGCGGTACCCCGTCATGCCGCTGCGCTTCGAGAGCGAGTGCACGATGAGCACGTTCTCCCGGGCGACTTGCAGGGCGGTGTGCGGTGGCTCGTGCACGTACAGGTCGACGTACGGCTCGTCGCACACGAGCAAAAAGCCGTGCTCCCTGGCCAGCGCAGCGAGCTTCTCGTGATGCTCGCGCGGCGCCCCGGCGCCGGTCGGGTTGTGCGGGTAGTTGTCGTAGACGATCGAGGTGCGCCGCCAGTCGGCCGGGGGCACCGCCTCGAGGTCCGGCAAAAACCCGCGACCGGCGCGGAGCGGCAGCGTTCGCGGCGTGCCCCCCGCGAAGAGGATGGCCCGCTCGTAGACGGGGTACGCCGGATCGGGGTACCAGCAGAGCGGCCGCGCCGGATCGAGCGCCGCGAGCGGGAGGTGGAACAGCGCCTCCTTGGCGCCCTGGCAAGGGAGGATCTCCCGGTCGGGGTCGAGAGACAGCGAGAAGCGCCGCCGCAGGTAACCGGCGATCGCCTTGCGGAGCGCCGGGATGCCCGCCACCGACGGGTATTGCGACACCTCCGGCACCGCGGCCTTGAACGCCTCCCGGATGAACGCAGGCGTGGGTTCGCGCGGGTCGCCGATGCCGAAGTCGTAGACCGGCCCGCCGCGTCTGATCGCCGCGTCGCGCTGGGCGTTGGCCTGTTCCTGCAAATACCCGGCGAGCTTTCCCAGGAGCGGGTTGAGCGGGGGCTTCATCCGGCCTTCACCACCGGGTTGCGCAAGACGCCCACTCCCTCGACCTCGATCTCGACGATGTCGCCCGCCTGGATGGGACCGACTCCGTCCGGCGTGCCGGTGGTCACCACGTCCCCCGGCTCCAGGGTCATCCCGGCGGAGATGAAGGCGAGCAGCCGCGGAACCGGAAAGATCTGGTCGCTCGAGCGGCCGTCCTGCTTCACCTTCCCGTTCACGCGGCAGGCGACGCGCAGATCGCTCCACTCGAGGCCCACCGACACCCAGGGCCCGATCGGGCAGAAGGTGTCGAATCCCTTGGCGCGGGTCCACTGGCCTTCCGCGCGCTGGATGTCGCGCGCGGTCACGTCGTTCAAGCAGGTGACGCCTGCGACGGCGGCGGCGCACTCCTTCTCGCTGGAGCGGTGCAGCCGCTCTCCGATCACCACCGCCAGCTCCGCCTCGTGGTGTACCTCTCGCGATGCGGGAGGCAGCTCGATCGATTGCCCGTGTCCGATGAGGGACGAAGACACCTTGACGAGGAGCAGCGGCTCCTTGGGGACGTCGCTGTTCAGCTCCTTGGCGTGGGCCGCGTAGTTCTTGCCCACTCCGACCACCTTGCGCCCCATTCCCCAGGGGAGGAGCTGCACCTCGGACAGCTTGCTCGGCTTGCCGCTCACGCGCCGGCCGCCGCGCAGCATCGAGTCGAGGCCGCTCACCTCGGCGATCTCGTCGCCTTCCACGATCCCTTCCAGGATCTCGCCGTCGTCCCCGAGATACCGCGCGATGCGCACAGGCCTGGTCACTTCGTCTCTCCCGTGAATCCGAGCACGTCCTGCATGTCGTACAACCCGGGCGGCTTCCCCGCCACCCAGCGCGCAGCGCGAACCGCTCCCCGCGCGAAGTTGTCCCGGCTGGTCGCCCGGTGGGTCAGCTCCAGCCGCTCGCCGTCCGCGAAGAAGAACACCGTGTGATCGCCGACCACGTCGCCTCCGCGGACGGCTTGCAGCCCGATGCTGCCCGGCCGCCGCGCTCCGGTGTCGCCATGGCGCTCGTAGACGAAGGCCGAACGGCGGTCGAGCTTCAGCGCGTCCGCCGCCACCTCCGCGAGGCGGAGCGCCGTCCCGGACGGAGCGTCCTTCTTGGCGCGGTGGTGCGTCTCGACGATCTCCACCTCGTAGGAAGGCCCCAGCGCTCGCGCGGCTTCCGCCACCAGCCGGAACAGCGCGTTGACCCCGACGCTCATGTTGGGCGCGAGCACGATGGGCACCTCGCGCGCCCGCGCGGCGATGTCGGCGCGGCCCTCGGGCGGAATCCCGGTGGTGCCCACCACCAGGGCCACCTTGCGACCAGCGCAGATCCGGGCGTGGTGCTGCGCGGCGGCGGGCGCGGTGAAGTCGATGGCGACGTCGGCGCCGCTCGCAAGCGCAGCCTCCAGCGAAGCCGACACGGTGACGCCGGCGGGCGGTCCGCCCGCCGCGTTCCCGGCGTCGAGGCCCACCTGCGCAGAGTCGGGGCGCTCGGTGGCGCCCACCACCTGCATTCCGTCCTCCGCGCGCACGGCCTGCAAGACGCGGCCGCCCATGCGGCCCGCCACGCCGCAGACCACGACGCGCAAAGGCTTCATGTCAGGCCGTACGCCGCGAGCGCCGCATCGACCTGCGCGGCGCCTCGCTCGGAGACGGGCACCAGCGGCAGGCGCAGCTCGGGGGCGATCTTGCCCATGCGGAAGAGCGCGTGCTTCACCGGAAGCGGATTGGTCTCGCAGAAGAGCGCGCGGACCAGGGGAGCGAAACGGACCTGCGCGTTGCGCGCCGCCTCGAGGCGCCCGGCGAAGAAGTCGTCGCACAGGACGGCGAGATCGCGCGGGGCCACGTTCGCCACCACCGAGATCACGCCTGCTCCGCCCATCGCCAGGGTAGGCAAGGTGAACATGTCGTCCCCGGCGAGGATGGCGAACGGCCTCCCTTCGCAGCGTTCCTGGATCTCGGCGACGCGCACGACGTTGCCGCTCGCCTCCTTGACGCCGGCGATCCCCGGCACCCGCGAGAGCCTGCCGAGGGTCTCGGGCAGGATGTCCACGCTCGTGCGGCTAGGGACATTGTAGACCACGATCGGGAGGCCGCCGCGCGAGGCCACCGCCTCGAAGTGCCGGAACAGGCCTTCCTGGGTCGGCTTGTTGTAGTAGGGGGTCACCACGAGCGCGGCGTCCGCGCCGGCTTCCTTGGCGCGCAGCACGTTCTCGATGGTCGACGCGGTCGAGTTGGTGCCGCAGCCCGCCACCACCAGCACCCGCCCGCGCGCCTCCTCCACGTGGAGGCGCACGACGCGCGCCGATTCCTCGGCGCTGAGCGTCGCGCCTTCCCCGGTGGTGCCGGAGGGGACGAGCCCGTCGGTCCCGCTCTCGAGCTGCCAGCGCACGAGCGAGCGCAAGGCCGGCTCGTCCACCTTCCCGTCGCGGAAGGGGGTGATGAGGGCCACGAAAGAGCCGCGCAAGCTGAGCACGGTATCCTCCCAGCGCGACACGGCCGCGCGGAAGCGGGGACTCTACTGTCGCGCAGAGGGGCCCGCAACGCACCTCGAGATCAGACCGTCTCCCCGCGCACCAGGTCGTCCAGCGTCTCGCGGCGCCGCACGACCCGGAACCGCGCGCCAGACACCAGCACCTCGGCCGGGCGCGGGCGCGCGTTGTACTGGCTGGCCATCGACATCCCGTACGCGCCGGCGGTGCGCAGGACGACCAGATCGCCGGCCTCGAGCGGAGGCAGGCGGCGGCGGGAAGCCAGGACGTCGGCGCTCTCGCAGACGGGCCCGACCAGGTCGACCACTTCGGTGCCCGGGCGCGGCCGCCCGACCGGCTCGACCGCGTGGTAGGCGCCGTAGAGCGCCGGCCGCAAGAGGTCGTTCATGCCCGCGTCGGCCACCGCGAACCGGCGGCCGCGGGCGCCGCGCTTGCGCAGGAGGATGCGCGCGAGCAGCACTCCGGCGTTCGCCAGAAGGAGCCTGCCCGGCTCGACCAGGATGCGCGCGTCGAGCCCGCGCAGGATCTGCGACAACGCTCGCCCGTACTGCTGCGGGGAAGCGGGAGCGGGTCCTTCGCCGTACGGCACGCCCAATCCTCCTCCCAGGTCGAGGTGCCGCAGCGCAAGCCCCGCGGCGCGCAGCTCCTCGAACAACGCGCGCATCTTCCGCGCCGCCTCGACGAACGGACGCACCTCTCCGATCTGCGAGCCGATGTGGCAGGCGAGCCCGACCACCTCGAGCCCGCGCAGCTCGCCGGCGAGGCGGAAGGCGGCGCGCGCGCGCGACGCCGGCACGCCGAACTTCGAGGTGGCCAGCGCGGTCGCGACGTACGGATGCGTGCGCGCGTTCACCTCGGGATTGATGCGCAACGCGACGGGCGCGCGCCGCCGCATCGAGCGCGCCACGGCGTCGAGCTGCTCCAGCTCCGCCTCGCTCTCGCAGTTGAACTGGAGGATCCCCGCGCGCAGGGCGGCGCGCAGCTCGTCCTCGCGCTTGCCCACCCCCGAGAAGACGATGCGCCGCGGCTCGGCGCCGGCGCGGAGCGCGCGATGCAGCTCGCCGCCCGAGACGATGTCGAAGCCGAACCCCTCCTCCGACAGGAGCCGCAGGATGGCCAGGTTCCCGGCGGCCTTCACGGCGTAACAGGGAAGGAGGTCCAGCCCCCGCAGCGCGGCGCGGAACACGCGCGCGTGCCGCCGGACGGTCGCGGTCGAGTACACGTACGCGGGCGTGCCGACTTGCTCCGCGATGCGGACGAGCGGGACGCGCTCGCAGTACAGCTCTCCGCGCCGGCGGACGAAGTGGTTCACGGGGAGCCGGCGTCGGAGGTCGAGGGAGCGGTCGAAGTGGGCGGCGGCGTTGGGCCCGGGGTCGCCGGCCCCGCGTCGGGCACCTCCCTCGCCGGGGGCTGGGGCGACCCCTTCGCGCCGCAGTACGCGGTCGCGATCAGGGCAGCGAGCACCGCCGCGCGCAGCATCAGAACGGGATGGCGAGGATGAACTTCACCGCGTGCGCGATGGAGGTGTCGCCCGTCAGTCCGGGCGGCGGGTTCAGGTTGCGGAGCCCGTTGAAGGGCAGCAGCAGCCCATAGGCCAACCCGCTGTGGAGCCGGTCGGAGGTGTCGTAGGTGATGCCCACGTTCAGCTCGAGGCCCAGCCCCTTCGACAGCCCGGGCGTGTTCTCCGCATAGAAGGCCTGCGCGTACATCATCGAGCCGAGGATCTCGAAGCCGGTGTCGTCCCCGCCGCCCGTCCTGCGTCCGGTGGGTCGGTACCGCAAGGACGGCTTCAGGTACCAGGCCGAGGTCACCGCGGTGATGAGGTTGCGGAAGAGGATCATGTCGACGTTGAAAGCGCGGTTGAAGACGAAGTTGTTGATCCGGCCGTGGGTGTGATCGGGATTGGAGAAGTCGAGGTGGTTGCCGTCGATGTCGCCGGGTCCGGCGGCCCTGAACGGCGTAACTCCAGGGGGCACCGGCTGGAGGTTGCCGCTTCCGTCGCGCCATGGCCGCGCGCCGAATCCGAAGCCGCCCTTGTCGCCCGACGCGGCGCCCGCCTCGACCCCGACCAGCAGCGCGTCGGCGGGGAGCAACGCCACGTCGGTCTGCAGGGCGCCACCGAACTGCAGGAAGCTGATCGATTGGGTGAGCTGCGGATTGGTGGCGATGTCCACGTCACGCAAGGCGCGGTTGCCCACGTTCCCGATGCTGGAGGCAACCTCCAGGTCCAGGCGCCACTTGCGCTTCTTGAGCGAGAGGAAGACGTCCGGCTGGTAGAGCTTCGCGTCGCGCTTCACCACCAGGCTGCGCAGCGACTGGAACTGGGCCAGGGTGGTCACGTTGTCGAGGTTGGTGGTGACCACCGTGTCCCAGCCCTGCGTCCGGTAGTCGAGCAGCAAGCCGTAGTTCACCACCCACTGGCCGGCGTCGAGCTTGCGCTTCACCGTCTCCGGAGAGTCGAGCCGGGTGACGGAGACGCCGAGCCGGTACCCGTCGTCGAGCGTGTCCAGATCGACGCTGCGGCCCAGCTCGCCGAAGTCGCCGGTGGTCCCCGGTCCCTTGAAGAGCAGGTCGAACATGAAGGTGAAGGTGTGGCCCTTGATCTCGCGCGGCGCGAACGCGATCCGGTCGTAAGTGTCGCCGTAGTCGCAATCGAGGCAGTTGCCGTCGTTGTGCAGGATCCCCAGCCCCCAGTGGTAGCCCATGCGGCCGAAGAGCAGCTCGCCGAGCTGGGTGTTGACGCGGCCCCAGACGCGCTTGAGCCGGATCACGTCGGCGAGGCGCGTCGTCTCGAGGACGTGCAGCGGAGTGAAGGGGGAGAGGAACGGATCGGATACCGGGCTGGAGCCGAGCAGCACGTTGTCGAGGAGGTCCGCCTGCACGTAGATCGAGAGGTCCTCGCTCACCTCGAAGGTCGGCTCGAAGCGGAAGCGCAGGTTGGCGTCCGACTGCGAGTGGTTGCCGCCCGTGCCGATGTACGGCCCCGGGAACAGCGTGTGCGCCGTCTGGTCAGGTCCGCGACCGAGATCGAAGTTGTAGAGGAACTCGCCGCGCATCCGGAAGTACCCGTGCGGCTGGAACAGGTTGACCCGCTGCCGGAGAGCCTCGACCGCCTCGCTGTCCTGCACGCGCGCGGCGCTGTCCTGCTCGATCCAGGAGGTCTGCTGCTTCACCTCGTCCTTGGTCTTCTGCAGCTCGCGGCGGACTTCCTCCATCACCTGGCGCCGGAACTCCTCGGGATCGACCTGGCTGGCCGACGGCGGCTTCTGGCCGGCGGTCTCGGACGAGGCGCCGCTCTGCGAGCCCGCGGTCCCGGGGCCCGCCGCCGGGCTCGCCGTCGTCGAGGTGGAGGGATTCTCCGGCGCAGCCGTGCTGCCGCTCTCGCCCGTCTTGGCCGAAGTGGCCGGCTGCGCCGCCTGGCCCGTGGACGGGTTCGCCTTCCCCTTCCCCTTCTGCTTCGCAGCGGCGCCGCTGCGGGTTTCCGGGGAACTCTGCGCCAGGACCGCGCAAGGCAGGAACAGGCACATGGCGACGAGCGCGGCGAGACGACGCATGCGTTCCCTTTCGACCCCGATAGAGGCGGCGCAGGTAACATGGAGAGGGGGGAGCGTGCAATCGCCAGCTTGGTCGCTCACCTCGGCCGACAAATTGTCCGGGCCGCGTTCTCGTGCCATGCACGTCCGCGATGAACCTCGTGTTCGTCCTGCTGCTGGTCGGCGCGCTGGTGGCCGCCGCCCTGCGCGGGGACGTCAAGTCGGTCGGCACCGGCGCGCTGGAGGGGGCCGGGAACGCGGTCACCCTCGCCCTCGGGCTCATCGGGGTGATGTCGCTGTGGCTGGGGCTGCTCAAGATCGCGGAAAAATCCGGGCTGGTCGACAAGCTCGCCCGCGCGGCGCGCCCGATCTTCCGGCCGCTCTTCCGCGACGTCCCGGACGGCCACCCCGCCATCTCGGCCATGCTCCTCAACATCGCGGCCAACATGCTGGGGCTGGGGAACGCGGCGACTCCTTTCGGGATCAAGGCCATGGAGGAGCTGGAGAAGCTGAACCCGCACCCCGGGACCGCCACCAACGCGCAAGCGCTGTTCGTCGCCATCAACACCGCGAGCCTTCAACTGGTCCCGACCACCGTCATCGCGCTGCGCGCCGCGGCCCACTCCAGCGACCCTGCCGGGATCCTGCTGCCCACGCTCGCTTCCACCGCCTGCGCGCTCACCGTCGCGATCGTGTCGGCGAAGATCCTCGAGCGGGTGGTCCGGTGAGCCTGCGCCAGGTCCTCGAGAGCGGCTCCAACTGGGCGCTGGCGGCCATCCTGGTCGGGATCCCGCTCTACGGATGGTTGAAGGGCGTCAAGGTGTACGAGGCGTTCGTCGAAGGCGCCAAGGAAGGTTTCCAGGTGGCGGTGCGGATCATCCCGTACCTCGTCGCCATCCTCGCCACGGTGGGGGCGTTCCGGGCCGCGGGCGCGATGGACGCGCTGGCGCGCATCCTGGCCCCGATCACCACCCGCCTGGGGCTTCCGCCGGAAGTGCTGCCGATGGCGATCGTGCGGCCCCTCTCGGGAGGCGGCGCGCTCGGCATCCTCGGGAGCATCTTCTCGACGCCGGGGCTGGGCCCCGACTCGTACGCCGGCCGGCTCGCCTCGGTGCTGCAAGGATCGACGGAGACCACCTTCTACGTGCTGAGCGTGTACTGCGGGTCGGTCGGGATCGTCCGCTACCGCCACGCGCTCGCCGCTGGCCTGCTGGCCGACGGCGCCGGGCTGGTCGCCAGCATGGTCATCGCGCGGCTGGTCTGGGGCTGAACCTCAGCGCCGGTAGGTGCCGATCAAGGTCGCGCAGGACAGCACGTGCCCGCTCATGGTGCGCAGCAGCGCCGAACGGCCGGCGCGGGGAGGCAGGTCGATGCTCCGGTCCACGGCGAACAGCTGGAAGAAATAGCGATGCGCGAGATCGCCCTCGAGCGGAGCGCACCCGACCCACCGGGTGTGGAGCCTCGAGTTCTTCCCTTCCCGGGCGCCTCCGGCGCGGGCGGCGTCGATGCTCTTCGCCGACGGCGGGATGGAGTAGATCAGCCAGTGCACGCGCGGCATCGGCGTGGGCGCGTCGGGATCCTCCACCACCAGCGCGAGCGATCGCGCTCCTCGCGGGACAGCCGTCCAGCGCAGCGGCGGCTCCGCGCTGCCGCCGTCGGCGGTGTAGCGGATGGGAATCGGCTCCCCATTCTCGAACGCTTCGCTGGTCAGCCGCATGTCTCCCGACGGCTGGACCCCGAGGCGGCGGAAGGCCAGCCGCTGTTCGCCGGCGCGTTCGCGCGGCACGCCTCCCAGGACGATGTGAGGCATCCCCCGGAGCAAGGAGCGCAGCACGTGCTGGGTCTCTCGAATTTGCATGGCGCGAAAGCTGCTGCGCACGCCTCCCTCGGGCCAGCCCGCCTGCCTCGGTCCTGGACGGGCGCCGGGCCGCCCGGATCCGGCGCGCTGCGCGCCGTGAAGAGCGCGCGTGCCCGGGACCACCGTGCCTGGAAAGGTCCGTTTGAAGCCCGGCGGTGTCCTGTTAAGGTCCGCCGGCCCATGCAACGAACCACCGCTTTCCTGCTCGCCGTCTGCCTCGTCTCCTGCAAGCGCAGCGAGGATCAGGCGGCCAAGCAACGCATCTTCTCGCCCGAGGAGCCGGTCGGCGCGCTCGCCGAGGCGAAGGAGCGGCTCGACGCTGGCCGCCTCGCCGACGACCCGCGCCTCACCGAGCGCGCGGTGCGCATGGGACAGGCGGAGGTCGCCGCGCGGCTGGGCGCGCACAAGGCGCAAACGCGAGTGCAGTTCGCCTGGTTCCGCGGCCCCGGGGCACCCGACGGCGGCATCGACGTGGCGCTGGCGGAGGAGACGACCCTCCTGCAGGCGGCGAACGGCGATTTCTCGGTACGCCAGGAGAACGATCGGAACCAGGGATTCGAGCTGGTCTGGGCGAAAGGCGAGGTCTTCGTGCGCGGTCTGTTCGGTCCATTCCGCAAGCGCCGCACCGACCGCACCGATCCCGAGCGGGTCCGCGAGCTGGCCATGGCCGCGTTGCCCACCTTCGAGCGCCTGGCGCACGGCCTCAAGCTCCAGAAGACCGGGGAGGCCACTGTCGAGGGCCGCAAGGTGGTCCGCTACCAGGTCACCGGCAGCGCCGGCCGCCCGCCGCCCGCGGATCGGAAGGACCTTCCCAAGCTGGAGTACCCCATGCAGCCCGACGGCGGCCGCGGTCCTGACGCGGACACCGCGCGGCGCATCGAGGTGTGGGACAAGGAGGAGCCCACCCGCGTCACCGGCACGCTGGTGGTGGACGCCCAGACCGCCGTTCCCATCGCCGCGGACCTGCAGGGGCACTTCCGCGTGCCGGGCGAGGGCGGTCCCGCGGCCGAGCTGGATCTGCACTCGGTGTTGACCGTGACCGGCATCGGAAAGGATCCCGGCGTACAGCCGCCGCAGTTCGAGCCCGAGCCCTCCGTGCCGCACGCGGTGAAGGACCCGCTCCGCTTCCTCGGGAAGGCGCCCGCCGCCCCGGCGGCGAGCACCGAGGAGCCTGCGGCCGACGAGTCGGACGAGGAAGCGCCCGAGCAGACTGCCGAGCAGCCGCGCCAGCGCTGATCCGGATCTTCCCCGGCGCCGCTGTCCGGCCGGCCGTTCCTCTCAGTTCCACTGCGCATCTGCCCTTCTGTCGGCGGATGAGGACCGACCGGCGTCCGCCGGGTCCGTGCGTGGACAGACCGGCGAGGGGGTGTGGAACCGGAGGCAACGACAGCTCCACACGCTCACCCTGCACGCACTGACATCCGAGCACGCTGAAGGCGGGCAGTTCTCCGCCGCCGAGGCGAGGCCGTGTACGCGGCCTCGACAGGCGACCCCGGCGGGGTGTTCGGGCCTGGTGGGCAGGTCCTTCCGGAGCCTCCGATCCGGCGCGGATCCGGCGACGACCACCGGTTGGCGACCCTGGAAATTGCGCGTGAGTTCACGGCGTTCGATCCGCGGATGAGCGAAAGTTTGACCCGGCTCGCGGCCCGTGCTGGTAGTGAACCGGGGTTCAGGTGACCGAAGTCACGACGTGATGCGAAAAATTGGATCTACCGGCCGTCCGGCGTAGGTTGGCACGGAATCTAGCGGCCGGCCCCCAGCGAGGTGACGTGGGTATGAGCAACAAGTCCTCCCCAGGCACGATCACGAGCACCCAGGTGCGGGACATGCTCCGTACAGCCGCCCAGCGACTCAGTGCGAGCGAAGAGAAGACTCTTCGCATGAGGGAGGGTGTAGGTCTGGATCCGACAGCACCCCTGCCGCGGCGTGGTCAGACCCACCCCGATGCCCGCGCCGAACTGCTCGCGATCGAAATGGAGCTGGTGCGCAAGCTCGAGGCCCGCGCCGAGGCCTCCGCCGCGCCCGTGCGGACCAAGGAGAAGGACAAGATCATCCGGGCGCTGCGCCGGCTGAAGTAGCCGTGCGCGCGTTCTGCGCGGCGCTCCTCCTGGCCGCGCGGACCTTCGGCCCGCAAGCCCTGCCGGAGATCCAGGACCACGAGGATCCGCTCGTCGACGCGGCGCCGCTGGTCCCCGGCCTCCTGGTGCGGCTCGCTTACGCCCGCCCGGACAACGTGACCGGACGGGCGCTGTACCCGCGCGACATGCAGTGCCTGCTGCGCAAGAGCGTTGCGGAGCGCCTGGCGCTCGCCGCTCGATCGCTGCGCGCCCAGGGCTACCGGCTGGTGGCGTACGATTGCTGGCGCGGGCCCGGGGCGCAGAAGGCGCTGTGGAAGGCGCATCCGCATCCGGGATCGGTCGCGGATCCCAGCCGCGGCAGCCTGCACGAGCGCGGTGTGGCGGTGGA
>WNFL01158794.1_pt1 | contig 11713 bp, 13 predicted proteins | sample 5400361 | NCBI WGS metagenome assembly WNFL01 (sample SAMN13153351, study PRJNA577476) | soil metagenome | isolation source: 40 cm soil on Douglas fir-dominated hillslope | place: USA:California | collected 2013-09-17
GCGCCGGGTCCATCAGCCCGATCACCGCATGGTCGATGGCGCAGAGAAATCTTTGTGTTTCCGTCCAGCGCATCTTGTGGCTGACACCCACACGCGGTGGTTCGCTCTTCGGCGCCACGCCAGGCTTCGCTGCCATATAGATCCAGACAAGGCCGTCCTGCTCGCGCACCGGATAGGCGCGGACGCGAATCTGTTCGGGCTTGAGGCTTTCATCGCCTGTGAGAGAGGGAATCTTGCTGCACTGGCCGTCGCGCTTGAACTGCCAGCCATGATAGGGGCATTCCACGCTGCCCCCCGCCAACACGCGTCCCGCCGACAACGGCACGCCGCGATGCGGGCAGATGTCGCGCAGCGCGAAAAGTTCGCCGGATTTCAGCCGCCCCAATACGACCGGCTCACCCAGCAGCATCTCGCGGCGCATCTGGCCGGGCGCCACGCTGGCGGCCAATGCGGGCATGTACCAGAGGTCGCGCAGGAACTGGTCCGACGACACGCCAGGAGCCGTGATTGTGTCCGCCATGGGGGAACTTGTTAGAGAAATCGGTTGGAAAAAGCCAGAAAACGGTTGCCGCCCAGTTCGTGGCGGCTAGGCTTTGGTAATGAAAAAGGCCGCGCAAAATCTGGTGGACCCGAAGATCCTGGGCCGCGCCCTGCTGGCGGGTGCGCTGTGCGAAATGGGCTTCATTTTGGTGGGGCATTACCGCCCTTTTCTGATTCTGCATTACGGGCTGTTCGGCTGCATGATGATCGCCGGCACCATGGGTTTGCTCTACGCCCGCGACCTGGCGCGGGGCTATATCTCGGGCGCGCTGGGCGGTCTGGTGATCGGCGCGGCTTGTGGCCTGGCGGCGGTCGGTGCGGCCAATTTTCTCGGCGAGCGGCCCGACGAGCTTATTCCCTATGGCGTGATGATCTGCACCCTGATCGGCGCCATCGGCGGATTGTTCGGGCAATATGCGGCCTGGATTCGCGCCTTCATCGCCACGCTCCGCCATTAGAGTGCGCGCGCGGAACGGCGAGCTGCGCAACTGATTCTGTTTTGAGGAAGCTGTCGGTTGGCGCGATGCCGACCCGGAAAGGGGCTGGGGGGCTTGTTAATCCGGACCGACTCACAACCAACCGACACCCAGAGTTTTGATTCCGAAAACGGCCACGCCATGGTTCAATCATGACCATTTCGCGGCACACGTGACATTTTGGATAGGAATCACCTGAGTTCCACGCTTGCAGCGAACGAGTTCCCGGATCATCATTCTGTTGCATGGTGGAAGAACCCATATCATTGCACCGCGCCGTTACCGGCGCGGGTAACATGTCTCCGGCGACCGTGCCGCAGGTCACATTCGACCGTTCTGAACTGAACCGCATTCTCATGGTCTATGGCCGCATGGTTGCCGCCGGCGAATGGCGCGACTATGCCCTGGATTTCCTGGACGAAATGGCGGTGTTTTCCGTCTTCCGCCGTGCCTGTGAGATGCCGCTGTTCCGTATCGAAAAGCGGCCCAGGCTCCGCGCCAAGCAGGGTCAGTATAGCGTGATCGCGGCGGGCGGGGTGATCCTCAAGCGCGGCCATGAGCTGGCGCAGGTGCTGAAGATATTCGATAAGAAGCTGCTGAAGGCTTTATCCAAAGAATAAGGCCCGGATCGCTCCGGGCCTTTTCCTTTGCATGCAAGCGCCGCATTTCGCGGCGCGACCCCCAACATCCGCCGGCTTTCTTCCCCCGCATCGCGAAGCGCTCATTGCGGGGGAAGATGTCGGCCTGCGGGCTTGCCCGCGTGGCCGACAGATGGGGGAAACTTCTAACGCCGGTTGCCCATGAAGCGCAGCAGGAACAGGAAGATGTTCAGGAAGTCGAGATACAGCGCCAGTGCGCCCATAATCGCGGCCTTGCCTGCCACGGCGGTATCGCCGCCCACGGCGTAATAGGTGTTCTTGATCTTCTGCGTGTCCCAGGCGGTGAGGCCGGTAAAGATCAGAACGCCCAGCACGCTGACCAGGAAATTGATCGCCGGCGACTTGAAGAAGAAGTTGGCAAGGCTGGCCAGCAGGATGCCGATCAGGCCCATGAACAGGAAGTGGCCGAAACCGGTCAGGTCGCGCTTGGTGGTGTAGCCCCACAGGCTCATGGCGCCGAAGGTACCGGCGGTGACGAAGAAGGTCATCGCCACGCTGGCGCCGGTATAAACGATCAGGATCGAGGCCAGCGACGCGCCGACCAGCGCGGCATAGGCCCAGAAGGTCGCCTGGGCGGCGGCCTGACTCATCTGCATGATGCGGAAGGAGAGGAAGAAGACCAGCGCCAGCGGCGCCAGCATCACCACCCAGCCCGCGAGGGTGGGCGACAGCGCCGCGCCATTGGCGGTCAGAACCTCATGATAGAACAGGTTCAGCAGGGCGGGCGTGTTGGCCACCACATAGGCCACCGCGCCGGTCAGCGCCAGCGCTCCCACCATATAGTTGTAGACCCGCAGCATATGCGCGCGCAGGCCTTCATCCATCGTGTCGGCGACGGTCGTCGCGCCACGCACAAGTCTGTTGTCGAAGTCAGCCATTTGTTACTCCCTTTGACCCTCAGTATATCGTGGTTTGGCGTGGCGGTATCAAGGCCCCCGCAAATTCGCAGAAATTGCCAAAAAAAGAAGGATTAAAGACGGTTAAGCCGATCTCAGCCGCCGTGCTGGGCGCGCCGACAGGGCTCCCAGCGCGCCCAACAGGCCGAAAAGCAGGGTTGCCGCGCCGCCACCGGCCACCGTGATGATCACGGCACGCGCGTCAAAGGTGAAGGGAACATCCAGAATCGAAAAAGCGATCACCCAGGCCGCCAGGGTACCCGCCGCCAGCGCGATGGCGCCCGTCGCCGCGCCCAGCACGCCATATTCGATGACATAGACCATCGCGATTCGGGCGCGCGTCGCGCCCAGTACCTTCAGGATGGTGGCGTCGTAGAGTCGCGCCCGGCTTCCCGCCGCAATCGCTCCCGCCAGCACCAAAAGGCCCGCCAGGATGGTGACCAGGCTCGCGGCGCTGACCCCCTGGGCCAGCGAGGCCAGCAGGGTCTGCACCTGCTGGATGGCATCCTTGACCCGCACGGTGGAGATGTTGGGGAAATGGTTGGTCACCGCCATGTACATGGCGTTTTCCTGTTCCGGCGTGACCCGCACCGTCGCCAGGAAGGCGTGCGGCGCCTTGTCGATCAGCCCCGGCGACAGCACCAGCACGAAATTCTGGCCGCCGGTTGTGAAGTCGACTTTGCGCAGTGAGGCGATGCGGCCTTCAAAGCTGCGGCCCAGCACATTGAGGGTCATGCTGTCGCCGATCTTCAATCCCGTGCCATGGGCGATGGCCTGGTCCAGCGAGATCAAGGTTGGGCCGTTGTAATCGGCGGGCCACCATTTGCCATCGGTGATGATGGTGCCGGGCGGCGGCGTGGCGGCATAGGTGATGCCGCGGTCGCCATTCAGCGCCCATTTGGCGTCCGGCGCGACCTTGACGTCAGCCGATGGCACGCCGTTCAGGGACGTGATCCGTCCACGGATCATCGGCGTGCGCTTGTAGTCCGAGGCGCCGGAAAAGCCGGTCACGATGCGGTCGAAACTGGCGATCTCGTTCGGCTGGATGTCCACGAAGAAGAAGCTGGGGGCGCGGGCCGGCAATGCGCCGGCCACCTGGGCGTTGATCGTGGCGCTGAGCAGGGTGACGGTGGCAAGCAAGGTCAGTCCCAGGCCCAGCGCGGTGATGACGCCGCCGGTGGCCGCGCCCGGCCGCACCAGATTGGCGAAAGCCAGCCGCACCAGCGGCGACTTCGGGCGCGGCATGTTTCGGATGGCGCGGCGCAGGCCTTCCGCCAGCAGGCGCAGCAACACCAAAGCCGCGATCGCGCCCACAAAAAACTCCGCCGCAAATACAGGCGAGGGCGCGACAATCAAAGTGAGGGCCGCGACGCCGGCGGCGGCGCCGGCCGAAATCGCCCGATAAAGATTTTGGCCCTGGGCTGTTGCCGGCGCGACGGTGTCACGCAACAGGCTGGCTGGCGGCACGGCGCGGGCGCGCGAAAGTGGCGGCACGGCGAAAGCCACAGCCGACAGCAGGCCGAAGGCCAGCGCCAGCAATAGCGGCATGGGATAGATGCCGATGCTGGGCGGCACCGGCAACGCGCTGCCATAGAACCAGACGGCCGCGAAGGGCAGCGCCGCGCCCAGCGCCGCGCCCAGCAAAGTGGCCAGCACCGCTACCGCCATCACCTGCAGGAAGAAGATCAGGAAAACAAAACCGCCGCTGGCGCCCAACGTCTTCAAGATGGCGATGTCGTTGCGCTTGCGGTCCAGGAAAGCCAGGATCGCCTGGCTCGCGCCCACCCCGCCCACGCCCAGCGCCACCAGTCCGACCAGGGTGAGGAACATGGTCAGCTGCTCGACAAAACGCTTGATGCCGGGCGCGGCGTCGCTGCGGTCGCGGATATTCCAGCCGGCTTCGGGAAAGCGCCGCCCAGCCGCATCGCGGAACGCGGCAATGCTGGTCCGCGCCTGCACCGGATCGGCGGGAGCGCCTTTCAAGGCGATGCGATAGGTATAGTCGACCAGGCTTTCCGGTGTGACCAGGCCGGTGGCGGGCAGGCCATGAGCGGAAATCAGCAGGCGCGGTCCCAAGGTAAAGCCGGTGGAGATGCGGTCGGGCTCCTTGTCGATCGTCGCCATGACGCGGAAGGTGGCGTTGCCCAGTTTCAGCAGGTCGCCGCGCTTGACGTGCAGCCGGTCCAGCAAACTCTGCTCAGCCGCCGCGCCGCAGATGCCGTCATCCTCGCAGGCCAGCACGTCGTGCAGATTTTGTTCCGGGATGAATCTGGGCGCGCCGAACAGCGGCCAGCGATCATCCACGCCTTTGAGCTCGACCAGCTGGCGCTGGCTGTTGTCGCGCGCATAGGCCATGGCGCGCATCGACTGTGCCTGGGCGACACGGCCTTGTGCATTCAGGAATGCCAGTTCGCCGGGGCTTGCCGGACGGTGGACCAGATTGACCGAGACGTCGCCGCCCAGCAGCACCCGGCCCTGATCCTGCAGGCCGGTGAGAAAGGCGTCGCTCAGCGATTCAACCCCGGCGATGGCGGCCGATCCCAGCATCAGGCAGAGAAAGAAGATGCGAAAGCCGGCAAAGCCGCCGCGCAGCTCCCGCCGCGCCAGGCGCAGGGCCAGCTTCAGGCTACTCATTGGCCATTACTTTGCCGTCCGCCATGCGCAGCACGCGCTGGCAGCGCCGCGCCAGGCTTTCCTCATGCGTCACCAGGAAAAGCGTGGCGTCGCGCTCGGCATTCAGCGCAAAGAGCAGATCGGCTATGCCCGCACCCGTGGCGCCATCGAGATTTCCGGTCGGTTCATCGGCGAACAGGATCTGCGGCCCCGGCGCCAGGGCGCGGGCCAACGCCACGCGCTGTTGTTCGCCGCCGGACAACTGTCCGGGATAATGATCGGTGCGGAGGATCAATCCCACGGCGCGCAACTCGCGCTCGGCGCGATCGAATGCATCTGCCGCGCCCATCAGTTCCAGCGGCACGGCGACATTCTCCAGCGCCGTCATGGTGGGAATGAGATGGAAGCTTTGGAACACCACGCCCACGCGGCCAAGGCGAAAGCGCGCCAGCGCATCCTCGCCCATCTGTGTGATGTCGGTGCCGGTGACGGCGACGCGCCCCGAACTGGGCTTCTCAAGTCCCGCCGCCACCATCAAAAGCGAAGACTTGCCTGAGCCGGAGGGGCCGGTCAGCGCCACCGTCTCTCCCGCCGCCACGGCCAGCGAGACGCCCGCCAGGATGTCCACCGGTCCCGCCAGGCTTTTCAAGGTCAGGCTTACATCTTGAAGCGAAAGGGCGGGCGGGGGAAGGTTCATACCGACTCGGATAAAATGACGATGGCGCGCAAATTCAAGGCACTGCTTAGCATAGTTCTGCTTTTGGCTTTTGGCCTGCTAATTGGGGCGGGAGCAGGGCAGGCACTCGCCGCACCCAAAAAAGTTCTAGCGCTGGGCACCAGCCTGACCCAGGGTTATGGCCTGCCGCCGGGCACCGAATTCACCGTGCAGCTTCAGGCGGCGCTGAAGCGAAGCGGGATTGACGCGGTGGTGACCAATGCCGGCGTCTCGGGCGATACCACGGCCGGCGGTCTGGCGCGGCTGGACTGGTCGCTGGCGGATCATCCCGATGCGGTGATCCTGGAATTGGGCAGCAACGACATGCTGCGCGGCATTGCGCCGGCGGAAACCGAAAAGAACCTGCGCGGCATCCTCGCCAAGCTTCTGTCCGCGCATGTGAAGGTGCTTTTGACCGGGATGCATGCCCAGCGCAACCTGGGGGCGGATTATGTCGGGCAGTTCGACGCCATCTATCCGCGGCTCGCCAGGGACTACAATGTGCTATTCTACCCCTTCATCCTGGACGGCGTGGCGCTCAATTCCAAACTCAACCAGGCGGACGGCATGCATCCCAATCCGGCGGGCGTGAAGGTGATCGTAGCCCGCATTCTTCCCCTGGTGAAGAAACTGGTGGCAAAAGAAAGCAACAAGCGCTGATGCTGAGGAAACTGCTTTCCGTCGGCGGCTTCACGCTGCTGTCGCGAGTGATGGGATTCCTGCGCAGCGTCGTGGCGGCGGCGATCCTGGGCGATGGCGTGCTTTCGGACGCCTTTTATGTGGCGCTTCGCTTGCCCAACAGTTTTCGCAACATATTCGCCGAAGGCGCATTCAATGCCGCTTTCGTGCCGCGCTATGCCGCCCTGCGCGCCACCAAAGGTGAAACCGCCGCTGCCGACTTTGCGAACCGTATTTTCTCCTGGCAGATGGCGGCCCAGATCGTCCTGCTTTTAGCCGCCCTGCTGGGGATGCCCTGGATCGTGCGCGCGATGGCGGGTGGTTTTTCCGTGCCGGGCGAAGCGGAATTGGCGACGGCTCTGGCGCGGATTACTTTTCCCTATCTCATCCTGACCGTGGTGGCTGTTCAGCTTTCCGCGATGCTGAATGCGCGGGAGCGTTTCTGGGCCGCTGCCGCCTGGCCGATATTTCTCAATCTTGGCATCATCGGCGCGTTGCTGGCGGTGCGTTGGTTTCCCAACGCTGCCTATGCCGCATCCTATGGCGTGCTGGCCGCGGGCGTATTGCAGCTTATCTTTATTGTTTGGGCGGCGGCGCGCGAGCATGTGCAGCTGAAGCCTGGCCGGCCGCGCTGGGGCGCGCAGGAAAAGGATTTCCTCAAGGCGCTGGGAGCGGGAACGCTGGGCTCGGCAGGTGTGCAGATCGGCCTGTTCGTGGACACGCTGATCGCCAGCTTTCTGCCTGTGGGCGTGCTGACGGCGATCACCTATGCCGACAACATCAATCAATTGCCGCTGGGCACCATTGCCGTTGCGTTGGCGACGGTGCTGCTTCCGGAAATGTCGGCGCGGCTGGCGAAAGGCGATATCGCGGGGGCACAAGGGGCGCAGAACAATGCCGCGGCGCTGGCGCTGTTTCTCACTCTGCCGTTCATGGCGGCCTTTCTGCTGATACCGCAAACGATCATGCGAGGCATCTTCGCGCATGGTGCGTTTTCCCTTGCCGCCGCCGATATCTCCGCTGCCGCACTGGCTGCTTACGGGGTGGGCCTTCCCGCCTTCGTTCTGGTGCGGGTCTTGGCTGCAACCTTTTATGCCCGGCATGACACGGCGACGCCGGTACGCGGCACGCTGTTGGCGGTGGCGGTCAACATCGCCATGAAATTCATCCTGGTCTGGGGCCTGCATCTGGGTGCCGTCGGCGTGGCGCTAGGCACCTCACTGGGAACTTGGGTCAATGTCAGTATTCTGTTCTGGCTGGGTTGGCGGCGTGGCCTTTTGCACATTGACGCGCATCTGACGCGGGCGCTGCCTGCCATAGGACTGGCAGCGGTTGCCACAGGCATGGCGGCGCTTGGCGGGGTGACGCTGGGCGAGTATGCGCATTTGGGCAAGGAATTGCTGCTGGCTTGCGCTGTGATCGCCGGTGGCCTGGCCTATGGCATTGTGACCCTGATTTTCCGCACCAAGCTGCCGCTCGGTAAATTCGCGCGATGAGACTGTTCGTCGCCCTGTCCATCCCCGATCCGGTAATACGGGGCCTGATGCTGCTGCAGGGCGGAGTGCCGGGCGCACGCTGGCAAAGCCGCGAGCAACTGCACCTGACCTTGCGCTTTATCGGCGAGGTGGAAGGAAGCGACATGCGCGCCCTCGACGACGCGCTGGCGGGCATCGACGCGCTGGCCTTCGAGCTTCAGCTGCACGGCGTCGGCCAGTTCGGTAACAAGCAGCCGCACACTTTGTGGGCGGCGGCACGCAGGAACGAGATGCTGGAACATCTGGCGCGCAAGGTGGGCGCCGCCATCCGCCGCGTCGGCCAGCCGCAGGACGCGCACAAATTCATGCCGCATGTCACCCTGGCGCGGCTGCGCCATGCCGATCTGGACAAGATGCGCGAATGGCTGACCGCGCATGCCCTTTTCACCAGCGACCAATTCGCCGTCGATGCGTTCTGTCTCTATTCCAGCAAGCTGACCAGCGACGGCAGCGTTTACAGGATCGAGCAACGGTATCCGTTGAGAGGCTATTATGGCGAAACTGGCGATTGACGATCTGAAGAACGCGCTCAGGCGGCTGCCGGACTGGGAACTGGCAAAGGACCGTGAGGCGATCACGCGCAAGTTCCAGTTCGTGGATTTCGACGCCGCTTTCGCCTTCATGACGCGCTCGGCGCTGCTGGCGGCCAAAATGGATCACCATCCCGAATGGTTCAATGTCTACAACAGGGTGGAGGTGACCCTGGCGACCCATGATGCCGGCGGCGTCACCCAGAAGGACATCGACCTCGCCACCGCCATGGACGGCTATGCCATCGTCGGCCAGCGGCGGTAAGGAACCGCTGGCCCGGGAACCCGTTGAGCAATGGGGCATCACGGGAGAGAGTCATGGCAGTGGAAGTTGATAATTCCGGCGGCAGCGGCAACGTCCTGATCGGCTTTTTGCTGGGCGCAGTGCTGATCGCCGTGGCCATTGTGGGCTTTTTCATGTGGGACAATTACAAGAGCCATACTGGTACTTCGGCGCCAAACCCCACCATAGTTATCAAGAAGAACTAGCGCGAATACCGGTCCGCCATCATCAGGGCGAGGCTGGCGCCCAGCGGTGTGAGAACGAGAGAGGTGCCGAACCAGACGACCGGGTTGCGGCTGTCCAGCTTGGCCCAATAGGCGATGCCCATCGCCGCAAGCACATATAGAAAAATCCACACGCTATTTTTTCGCATTCCTGATCAGGTCATCCACCACCGACGGATCGGCCAGGGTGGAGGTATCGCCCAAGGTGGAGGTGTCGCCTTCCGCGATCTTGCGCAGGATGCGACGCATGATCTTGCCCGAACGGGTCTTGGGCAGGCCGGGTGCGAACTGGATCACGTCGGGTCTGGCGATGGGCCCGATCTCATGGCCGACGAATTTTTTCAACGCATCGTTCAGCGCATCGCTGGCGGCGACGCCGGCTTTCAGGGTGACATAGGCATAGATGCCCTGGCCCTTGATGTCGTGGGGATAGCCCACCACCGCGGCTTCGGCCACATCGTGATGCCCGACCAGCGCGCTTTCCACTTCCGCGGTGCCCATGCGGTGGCCTGAAACATTGATCACGTCATCCACCCGGCCGGTGATCCAGTAATAGCCGTCTTCATCGCGGCGGCAGCCGTCACCGGTGAAATACTTGCCGCGATAGGTCTTGAAATAGGTGTCCGCGAAGCGCTGGTGATCGCCATAGACGCTGCGCATCTGCCCCGGCCAGCTTTCGGCGATGCAGAGATTGCCGGTGGCCGCGCCCTCCAGCACCTTGCCGTCGACATCCACGATCTCGGGCACAATGCCGGGCAGCGGTTTGGTGGCGGAGCCGGGCTTGAGATCCGTAGCGCCGGGCAGCGGCGTGATCAGGTGGCCGCCGGTTTCGGTCTGCCACCAGGTGTCCACGATCGGGCAGCGGCTGTCGCCCACCACGCGGTGATACCAAAGCCAGGCTTCCGGATTGATCGGCTCACCCACCGTGCCCAGCAGGCGCAGCGAAGCGCGGCTGGTCTTTTTCACTGGCGCGTCACCGTCGCGCATCAAAGCACGGATGGCGGTGGGCGCGGTGTAGAAAGTATTGACCTTGTGCTTGTCGATCACCTCCCAGAAGCGCGATGGCGTAGGATAGTTGGGCACGCCTTCGAACATCAGGGTGGTGGCGCCATTGGCCAGTGGGCCATAGACGATATAGCTGTGGCCCGTCACCCAGCCGACATCGGCGGTGCACCAGAAGATTTCGCCTTCGTGATAATCGAAGACATAATGATGGGTATAGGCCGCCCACAGCAGATAGCCGCCCGAGGTGTGCAGCACGCCCTTGGGCTTTCCCGTCGAACCTGAGGTGTAGAGGATGAACAGCGGGTCTTCGGCATTCATCGCTTCGGCGGGACAATCGGCGCCGACCTTGTCGGCTTCCTCGTGATACCAGTGGTCGCGGCCGGCCTTCATCTCCACCTTGCCGCCGGTGTGCCGGACCACGATCACGCTGGTGACGCCCGGCGCCTTGGCGACCGCTTCGTCGGTATTGGCCTTGAGCGGGATCGCTTTGCCGCCGCGCACGCCTTCATCGCTGGTGATGACGATTTTGGAATCGCAATCAGTGATGCGGCCCGCAAGCGAGTCGGGCGAGAAGCCGCCGAACACCACCGAATGCACCGCGCCGAGGCGCGAGCAGGCCAGCATGGCATAGGCCGCTTCCGGGATCATCGGCATGTAGATGGTGACGCGGTCGCCTTTCTTGACGCCGCGGGCCTTCAGCACATTGGCGAACTTGCAGACCTCCTGGTGCAGCTGGTTGTAGCTGATATGCTTGCTATCGGCGGGGTTGTCGCCTTCCCAGATGATGGCGGTCTGGTCGGCGCGTTTGGCCAGGTGCCGGTCGATGCAATTGGCCGAGACGTTCAGCGCCCCATCCTCGAACCATTTGATGGACAGGCTGTCGGGGTCGAAGGAGACATTCTTGACCTTGGTGAAGGGTGTGGCCCAGTCCAGCCGCGCGGCTTCCTTGCGCCAATAGGCGCCCGGATCGCGCACCGATTCCGCATAGGCCGCCTGATACTGGGCCGCGGTCATGTGGGCGCGTTTTTTCCATTCTTCCGGCACCGGAAACAGGCTGTCGGACATGTTTGCTCTCTTGTTCCGTTCTTTTGGGTCTTGTTCTTTTGGGCTTGTGTCCTACGTGATGGTGCTATGATCGCGCATCAACATCAAGGCGCGACATGCAGCTGCATCTTTCCACCTGGCCCGAGGTTGAGGCCTATCTGGCCAAATCCAGGGCCATCCTGATCCCCATCGGCTCCACCGAACAGCATGGCCCCAACGGGCTCTTGGGCACCGACGCGCTGTGTCCGGAGATCATCGGCAAACGGGCGGGCGATGAAGCGGGCATCCTGGTCGGCCCCACCTTCAACGTCGGCCAGGCGCAGCATCATATGAGCTTTCCCGGCACCATCACCCTGCGCCCCTCCACCATGATCGCGGCGATGCAGGACTGGACCCAGTCGCTCGCCCGCCACGGCTTTGAGCGCATCTATTGGCTGAACGGCCATGGCGGCAATATCGCCAGCATCACCGCGGCTTTTTCCGAAATCTATCATGGGGTCAGTTTCGACCGCGCC
>WNFL01168451.1_pt5 | contig 11713 bp, 7 predicted proteins | sample 5400361 | NCBI WGS metagenome assembly WNFL01 (sample SAMN13153351, study PRJNA577476) | soil metagenome | isolation source: 40 cm soil on Douglas fir-dominated hillslope | place: USA:California | collected 2013-09-17
GGAAAGCGCCGGCGGCACATGAATGTCGCGGGATTCGGGCTCTCGATACAAGTGAACCGGCTGTATCGAGAGGGCTCGATCGATCTCGCGCTCGTGTGGGCGAGCATCGGCTTCGCCCTCGGCCGCGCGCCGTTCATCCATTTCGTCGGCGGCTCGGTCTACGCGGAAATCCGCCAATCGGCGTCGAAGGCGCGCTGGCATCGGCGGGTGAAATTTTTGACCGGGCTGGCGCATTTCGCCCTGCCCGAGGCGGTCTGCCATGCCCGCGCGGCGAGAATCGTCGCCCCGTCCCAGGCGTTGAAAAACGACCTCGTGCGCCTGCACCGCCTGCCGCAGGACAAAATTTCCGTCGTCCCGCACGGGACCGAGCCGAGGCATCTGGCGCTGTACGCGCAAAAGCCCGCCGGCTTGCCGGCCAAAATCCTCTACACGGGACGCCTGCATCCGAGCAAGGGCATGCTCGCCGTGCTCCAGGCGTTCATCCGGCGCCCGGACATCGACGCCGAGTTTTTAATCCTCGGCGACGGGCCCCAGCGCGAAACTCTGCAAAGACTCGCCGCCCGAGACGCACGCGTGAAGCTCTTGGGCCACGTGGGACAGGCGGATCTCGAGACGGCGCTCAGGCGGACGAACATTTTCGTTTTCCCGTCGTTTTACGAAGGATTCGGCCTCGCCCTGGTCGAAGCGATGGCCAGCGGCCATGCCTGCGTGTGTTACGATATTCCCGCCGTGAGAGAAGTGCTGGGAGGAACCGGGGTCCTCGTGCCGCCCGGGGACGCGGCCGGTCTCGTCGAGGAGGTGGCTCGTTTGGCCAAGGACGCCGGCTGGATCGAGACCTGTTCGGCCAGGGCCTATCGAAGGGCCGGCCGGTTTTCCTGGCAGGACGCCAGGGAGGAAATCGATTTTATCATTCGCGAAACGGCGGCCGGGCTCGGACTGCCGCGGGCGAGCGTTTCGAGGCTTCGCGCCGAAAGATCCGGCCGTCATCGTAACGGCTAACGGAGGCACGCGTGATCATCGGCGAGGAAATCATGGCGGAGATCGGCTCGGAGCAAGCCCATCAGGCGTCTCGATGGCTTCCGACGAGCGAACGGCTGCTCGAGATCGGTTGCTCGAGTGGATATCTGACCCGGCATTATCGCACGCGCGCGAAGCGGATGGTCGGCTTCGACATCAACCCGTCCGCGCTCCAAGCGGCGGCCAAACGGCATCCGGGAGTTCCTTTCGTCTGTGGTGACGTGGAGCATCTTCCTTTCCGGGAGGGCTCGTTCGACGCGATCGTGATGCTCGAAGTCATCGAGCACACCGCCTCGGACTCCGCCGCGATCGAGGAGGTACGCCGAACCCTCAAGCCCCAAGGCGCCCTGGTCCTCTCGACGCCCCATGCGGGTCTTTTTGCCTTTCTCGATCCCTGCAATATCAGGAAAACGGCGGAGCGCCTCTTTCCGCGGCTCTGCCGCGTCGCGGCGAGCGCGGCGCGGTTTGAAAGCAACCAATTCACAGAAAACATGGAGCGGCACCGCCATTACCGTCCGCAACAGATCATTGGTCTTCTGGGACCGGACTTCGAAGTTCACGCCATGCATCGCGGCGGGCTCCTGCTCTATCCGCTGGCGGCGGCCTCGATCTCGGTCGTTGGAAGGCTCTGGCGGAGCAGGGCCGTCTTGCGCTGGCTTTTCCGGCTGCTCAACTGGGACTACCGCCGCCGCTTCGGCCGCTTTTCCTACAACCTGATGATTCTGGGCGAAAAATCGAGGTGACCGGATGGACGTGGATCGGCTGCTGGAAGTCATGACGCTGGGCGCTTTCGCGCTCTTATTCTACGCGTACGCGGGATATCCGGCCCTGCTCTGGCTCTTGAGCCGGCTCGCGCCCGAGGAGGCCGAGCGCCGCGGGAATTCGGCGGAACGTCCGGCGATCAGCATCTTGATCTCGGCGTACAACGAGGAGGCGGCGATCGACGACCGCATTCGCAATCTCCTGGCCCTCGATTATCCGCGGCAGAAGATCGAGATCCTCATCGGCTCCGACGGCTCGACCGACCGGACCGCGGAGATCGTCGCGTCGTACCGGGCCGAAGGCGTCCGCCTGTTCGCGTTTCCACACCGGCGCGGCAAGGCAAGCGTGCTGAACGATCTGGTACGGGAGGCGCGGTCGGACATCGTCGTCTTGACCGACGCGAATACTTTTTTTCACCCGGCCGCCGCCGGCAGATTGATCGACGCGCTGCTCGGCCGGCCTTACGGCTCGGTCGCGGTCGGTCGCCTGGATCTCCGTTCTGCCGCGAAGAACGGCAATCTCGACGGCGCCTACTGGCGCTACGAGACGTGGATCAAAACGCTGGAGTCGCACTTCGGCAGCCTGCTCGGCGCCAACGGGGCCATTTACGCGTTTCGCCGCGAGCGCTATCGCCCGCTGCCCCGGGAAGCGATCGTCGACGATTTCTTGATTCCCATGCTGATGCGCCTCCACTCCGGCGACCGGATATTTCTCGTTCCCGGGGCGACCGCCTGGGAGAAATCTCCCGAGGAGGTGCGGGACGAATTTCGACGCCGCGTGCGCATCGGCGCCGGCGACTTTCAGGCGTTGAGATGGACCTGGCGGCTGCTGCTGCCCTGGCGGGGCATGGTGGCGCTGGCCTATTTTTCCCACAAGGTGCTGCGCTGGCTCGGGCCGTGGTTCCTGCTGGCGGCGCTGGCAGGAAACTTCATGCTGCTCGGCAATCCCTTTTTCAATCTGCTTTTCCTGGCCCAGCTGGCGTTCTACCTCCTCGCCCTGGGCGGCGCGCTGCTTCGCCCGCTCCCCGCCGTCGGGCGGCTGGCGGCCGCGGCCCGCTATTTCGTGGTTCTCAACGCCGGGCTTTTTTTGGGCCTGGCCCGGCTGGCGGTGGGCGCGGCGCGGCCGACATGGTCGACCGCGCCGCGCAAGGGTCTCGAAGCCGAGAGAGAAGCGGAGAAAACCCGGATGGGAAGGTATCGAAGCGCGTCGGAGTTAGGACGTTCGGGAGATCACGACATTGGCGACAGTCGCCCCTGGACTCCATAACGACGTATCAACGGACAACGGGTAGCGAGGGCGAGTCGTGCTGGTGTAAAAAACCACGCCATTTTTGGAGTACTTGACGGCGCCGGACGTCACGGCGATGCGAAACACATCGCCGGGGGCGTACGAAACCGAGCCCCAGCGGTAGGTGTCGTTCTCGTAAACTTCGACGTAGGGAGTGCCGGTGGCGGCTGCGCTCCATAACGAGATGGCAAAATCGATGTCGGCGCGGCTGTTGTTGCTGTTGCCTCGGCTCAAGCCGATGCTTCTCTGCGTTGTCGTCTCCGAAGCCGTGAATTCCACGTACCCATTGCCGGAGGAAAGGAGCTGCGCCGAGTGCGCTCCGGAATTGCTGCACCCGCCGCAGTTTTCCTGGAGCGAGTTGCCGCTGACCTGGACATTGACGCTGTCGGTCCATATCACGTTCTGGGGAGAGAAGGTCGCGCTGATCCTCTGCCGCGACCCCGCGACGGTGACCGTGACCGGCGCCGAGGTCGTCCGATTGCCTAGCGCATCTCTCGCCACGGCGGTCAACGTATGAACGCCGTTCGTGGTATTGGAGGCATTCCAGGTAACAACAAAGGGCGCGACGGTGTCTTCGGCGCCGAGAATCTGACCGTCCAACAGGAACTGGACGCCCGCGATGCCGTCGCTATCGGATGCATTCGCCGATATTTTGACCTTCCCTTTGACGTTGCTTCCCGCGACCGGCGACGTGATCGACACACTGGGGGCTCCGCCCGTCGAAGGGCCGGCGGTGGTGACGAAGGTAAAATCCCCCGAGGTCGCGAGGTTTCCGGCCGCGTCCTTGGATTTGACCCGGTAATGATACGACGTATTCGCCGCCAGCGCGGTGAGGCCCTCGGAATGCGAAGTCACCATGCTGCTGGCGGCCGTGGAATTCCCGTAAGCGGTGGTCGTTCCGTACTCCACCTGCGAGTCGCTCGCCTTGTCGGTGGCCCAGGTAATCGTGGCTCCCGAGGTCGAGATGAGCGGCGCGGAGACGCCGGTGATCTGGGGAGCTGTGGGAGGGGGGGTGGTGCCGCCGCCGGGGGGCGTGCCGGTCGAACCGGAATCCAGGGTGATTCCCGGGATCATCTGCGCCGGTATTTTGGCGATGAACGCGTCCTGGCGATCGCCGCCCATATTGCTCGTCCAGATAAAATACTGGCCGGTAACGTCGATATTCCCTTTGGGCAGCTTGCAATAATCGCCGCAACCGCCGCCGTCGCCTCCGGCGGCATCCAGATTGGTCATGACGGGGGCCACGACGAGAACGTTGAAAGAGCCGTCCATGGGAAAACAGATGATCTCGTTCGCGCGCGTCGCGTTGTTCCGGTTCGCGCTGCTACCGCAAGCATACTGTTGCTCCGGCGGCAAATTGGCCCTGGCATTGCCATGGGAGAGGTGATTCGGCGTCGAGGCGAGCCAATGCGAGGTGTAATGCTCGAGCGATCCCAGCAGCGGGTCCTGGGCAAATCTATACAGCACCTTGGCATTCGCCAGATTGGACGTGCTGTCTCCTCCGATGACGTATCCGTTGCCCATATCCACGTGGCCGACCGCGCCGCTGGAGGCGCCCAAAAGGGTTTGCTGATTATAGACCAAGCTTCTTTGTACGCCGGTGTCTAAATTGACGACGATGTTATCCACGCCAGCCGGATAAAGCCCGTCCACGTCTTCCTGAAGAAGAAGCCAATGGCCGCTCTTGTCCAGATGGCATTCGTCAAAAAGGCCGGTTCGCGGATAGTAAAGAAACTGCGCGGTGTCTTCTCGATAGACAACGCAACCCATCATCTCGTCCGCGCTCTGCGCCACGTGAACGCCGTCGGTGCACCCCGCATTGCGGCACTCCAGGGTGGCGGAATGCACCCGATCGTCGTCGCTCGAGTGCGGCTGAAAAATATTCTTGTCGCCGCCGAACCTGGCGCTGACGTCGTACACGGTTTGAAACGTCTTGGTCATCACGTCATAACGGTAAAATCCCGGGCCGTAGCCGAACATGTACATCTTCGTCGGCTGAGTGCCGCTGAAGTACCATCCTTCGCCGCTGTATCCGTTAAAGACGCTCGAAGGATCGAGCAGCGGGCCCAAGTTTTTCACCTCGTCGGTGACTTTGTTATAGCTGAAGAGCGTCGGTCCGCTGCCGCCGCGATTGCGGTTCAGCCCCAAAAAGATGAGCATCGTATCGCTGCCGCGATGATTGTTGATGTTGCGCCAGTACGAGTAGCCGATGGAGAATACGCAATCCGCGCCGCCACAATCGGAAGGCACGGTCAGCCGGACTCCGGTGGTATTATAAGGCGCCGGAAATGTGAACGGGCCCCGGCCCGGCGCGATGAACCCTTGAATTTGCGACGCGCTGTAAGTCGGTCTCACGTTCGTGCTGTCGTCCTTCTCGATAAATCCGCCGGGCGCCTGAGCCGCCGCCGGAATAGCGTCCATGGTTATCGCGGCGAGGGCCGTCAAAAGCGCTGCGATGTAGGCTGCCGGCTGTTGAAATCTTAGTCTCATAAACATTCGTTCTCCTCCGCCCTTGAAATGGAACTCGTGGGCTGAGGCTAAGAGTGCCCTTGCAGCGCGCGATGTGATACATATTTGTATGAGGGAATTGCCTCAAGAATTGAGGGATATGGCCGTCCGGAGGCACAGCTTCGAAGATATCTTCAAGGCTCAGGATCCTTTCGTCAGCAGCGGCTTTCACCTCTTCCTGAGAGAGGTGGCCGGCTCCCGCGACCCCAAGGTCCTGCGCGAGTTCTTTATCCGGCTGAACGGCGAGCTTTACCGGGCCTCCTGGATCGACAAGCGGGCCAGGGTGCCCTGGGCGGGCGACATGCTGGCGGCCCTGGTGAACGCCAACGCGCAGCTCACGACTACGGCGCTCCGCGAGCTGCTCGAAGAGATGAAACTGCATTACCAGGACCCGCTGGCGGACGTGATGTTCGAGGCCGCAAGCACCGTCCCGGCCCTGTTTTCCCTGCTAAGCGAAGTCGTTCTCGCCGAAGGCCAACTCGTGCAGCTGAGAGTGCGGGCCCTGGAAGCCCTCTTTACCAGGCTCTCGCTGGGACGGCGGGCCTTCCAATCGGCGGCCGGGGTCGAGGAGACCCTGCGCTCGTTCAACGACATTCTCGAAGAGCTCAACCGGGAAACTCTCAAGGGAACCGCCAAAAGCACCGAGCGGCTGTCCAAGGACCTGCAGGCGGTGGGCCGGCTGCTGCCGGGCCTGACGCGCAGCCGTCCGGGCAAGCCGCCCGAGCACGCCGACCCCGAGGTCCAGGGTCAGACGCCCTACCGCGACATCGTGGAGCTGCTTCAGACGGCGGTCCAACAAGCCTCCTCGGCCTCGACCTCGACCGAATCCCTGTCGACGGTGCTGAAGATTCTGCGCGTCAATACTTCGCTGCCCCCATGGCACCCGTCCACCTCGCACCGGACGCGGGGGGCGCCGCAAGGCGCCCGCGGCGCTAACGGCCGCCAGAAGGTTGAACGACCCGGGGACGAAGGAGCCCGCGTCGCCGGCGCAGACACCCAGGTGGTTTTGGCGCTCATTATCGACCGGGCCCTCGCCATCACGCTGGAAGTGGTCGCCGCCGCGTGGAGGCCGGAGACCGACCGCCGCGGCCGGCTGAAGGCGTCGGAGGAGACCGTGCTGAACCCCTCCGACCCGCCGCTTCTGGAGTCCGTCCTCCTCGACGCCAAATCACGCCCCAAAACGCGCCATTTGGCGGCGGCCCTGCTGTCGCTCCTGAACTACGCGCTCGCCTCGGTGCAGCTTTCGCCGCGGGCGGAATTCTTCAGCCAGCTGTTCCTGATGCCCTACCGCGCGGGCGGGATTCACTACCGGCTCCGCGACGATCAGGACGTGGCGATCGTCGACGGCGAGGAAAAGCTGGATTATCTGTTCGAGGCCCTGAACGAGGAGTCCGATTACGTGCGCTGGAACGCGGCGACGCTGTGTTATCAATGCGCGCGCGAGCATCCCGAGTGGTTCAAGCCCAAGCACTACATCAAGCTGATGTCGCTTTTATCCGACGAGCACTACGGCATACGCCTGGACATGATGCGGACGATCCGGAGCCTGGCGAATTTTCGCAACCAGGAAATCTTCACCGTCATCCACGACATCTCCGGCAAGCTGGCCGAAAAGGTCTACCGGGTCAAAGACAAAGAGCGCGCGCGCGTCGATCTCGAGACCGCGCTCGGCGTGAGCCTCGCGACCCTGCTGGAAAGGGTCGACGAGCTGCAGGGGGAAGTCCTCAGGCTGGAGAACCGGCGCGAGCACCTGCTGAGCTATCTGGAAAAACAGGCCTTCCGCATCGGGGAGGAGATCCACCACGAGGTCCTGAACACGCTCTGCGGCTATCTCGCCACGGCCATCGACGAACGCGACATGGACGAGGCGCAGGGGCGTCTGGGCGACGTCGTCACGGAGCTCAGGCGCATCATGAACCACCTCTATCCCAAGGACCTCGAGGCGGAGGGTTTTCTGGCGACGATTCGCAAGCGCCTGGAGGACGTTCGGGTGCAGATGCGCCGGCGCGTGGCGGATTTTACCGTCGATTTCGACGCCCCCGCGGAGATCACCGACGAGGCGGTCGCCGCCGGCCTGCGCGACAAATCCCACCTCGTCCTGCTTTACCGCATCGTTTCCGAGGCGCTGATCAACGCGCGCAAACACTCCCAGGGAACGCGCATCGCGGTCGGCCTGCGCCGGCCCCGCTTCGGCGTCCTCGAAATATCGGTCACCGACAACGGCCGCGGCGGCGGCGGGCCGTTCGAGCAGAGCTTCGGCATCGACCTGATGCACCGGCGCGCCGAGGACATCGGCGCGGAGATCGAGTACAAAAAGACTTCGCCCGCGGGAGGCACCACCGTCATCATCCGCCTGGTGGAGGGCAAAGCCGGCCTCAGCGGCGGCTCGAAGCTTTCCGGCGCCGTCTGATTCCTTCCCCGAACGGGTTCGCAATGGCAGCGACCGTGGCTTCCAAGGCAAAAAACAAGGCCGTCAAAGACGCCAAAGAGAAACCGCTCAAGGTCCTGATCGCCGACGATTCGCCCGATTCGATCGACCAGATGAGCTCCTGGATCCTGGAGCGCTGGCCCCAGGCGGAGATATACCGGGCGCAGACGCCGGAAGAGGCCCTGGCCCGGGCGGCCGACGAAGAGGTGGAAAATGTCGTGCTCGACCTGGACTTCGTCGTGCCGCGCGTCTCGGGCGTGGAGATCGCGCGCAAAATCCTCCGGGCGCGCTCGGGCGACAAGAGTCTGCGCTCCCGCATTCTTTTCCGCACCGTTCACGCCGGCGATCCCAGCTATCTGCACCAGATCGGCAAGCTCATCAACGAAGACGAGGACAGGCCGGCCGTGTGGGGCTTCATCGACAAGGGGGGGATGCCGAAGCGGCTGGTGCAAAACGCGGTCGAGCAGGTTTTTATTTATGAGCTGTCGTTCACCGATATCTTCAGCCAGAACTTGAAGAACTCGCCGTCGCGCGAGTTGAGCGATCTCGAATTCACCGTTTTGCTCTACATCTGCCTGGGCCTCACCAACGACGGCATCGCCTGGCTGATCGCCGCGTCGCGCCAAAGCGTGGAGCGGATTTTGACCGGCCTGTATCAAAAGCTGAAGATCCCGACCCGGCGCGACGCGCCGCAGGGCGTCACCGCGCTGCTGGAAAGCCGCGGCCGGCTCTACTTCGAGGCGCTGACCACCGGGCTCATCAATCCCCATTTGATCCGGGAACAGGACGCAGCGCTGCGCGAGCGCGTGAAAAAAAGCTCTCTCCCGCCCGGGCGGTTGTATGGATTGGCTGGAGCTGAAGCCCGGCGCCCAGATGAAAAAGCAGTAGCGCGCCCCCACTACCTGCAAAAAGGCATCCCCGATCACCGCGCCGCCCGCTCTGCGGGTGCGACTGGAGAATTCGCTCCACTGTTTCCCGGCGGCGCGCGCCGCAGACCGCTTCCTGCGCGGAGCTAAAAACAACTTCAAACCCCGTTCGCCTACAGCAACAGGAGGACTTTTTATGTGTGGCATCGTCGGCAGCGTCGGTGAAGATCGAATCGCCCCTCGTCTCGTCGAGAGCATCGCCCGCCTGGAATACCGCGGCTACGACTCCTGCGGGCTGGCCACGATCAACTCGCACGGCATCGAGGTGCGCAAGGGCGTCGGCGCCGTGCGCGAAGTGGCGGCGAGCCGGGACTTCGCCGCCGCCCATGGCGACATCGGCATCGCCCACACCCGCTGGGCGACGCACGGCGGCGTTTCGCTGGAGAACGCCCACCCGCATCTCAGCTGCGACGGCGATTTCGCCGTGGTGCACAACGGCATCATCTCCAACCACCCGGCCCTCCGCGCCGAGCTCCAGGGCCTGGGGCACCGTTTCGTCTCCGAGACGGACACGGAGATTTTCGCCCATCTGCTGGAGGAGGCGGCCCGGGGCGCCCTATCCGTCGAGCAGGCGTTCATCCGGGCGCTCAAGCGGCTCGAAGGGACTTTCGCGATCGCGATGATCTCGTCCCGCGATCCGAAAAAAATCTTCTGCGCCCGCGAGAAAAGCCCGCTGATCCTCGGCATCGCGCCGGGCGCCCATTTCGTCGGCTCGGACGTCAACGCGTTTTTGCCCTACACGCGGCGCGCGGTCATACTCGACGACGGCGACTATGCCGTGATCTCGCGCGACGAATACCGCGTCCGCGGCATTTCCCGCGGGGAAGCCCGGTCCAAGCGCGTCACGGAGATCGAGTGGCACCTGGACGACATCGACAAGGGGCGCCACCGCCACTACATGGAAAAAGAGATCTGTGAGCAGCCGGAGACGATCGGCCGCGCCCTGGAAGTCGGAGAGGAAGAGATCGGCGCCCTGGCGCACCTCCTGTGCCGGTCGCGCCGGAGCCTGCTCGTGGGCGTCGGCACGACCTACTACGTGGCGCTCTTCGGACAGTACCTGCTGGCCTCGCTCGCGGGCGAATTCGCCCCGGCGGTCAGCTCCGACGAGGCCGAAGTGCTCGTCCCATCCGATCCGGACGGGCTCATTCTCGCCGTCTCCCAGTCGGGCGAGACGTTCGACACGCTGCAAGCGCTCCGGCGCGCCCGCGCCGCGGGCACGCGCACGGCGGCGATCGTCAACGTCCCGGGCTCTTCCATGACGCGCGAGGCCGACCTCGTGATCCACCAGAACTCGGGGCCGGAGATCAGCGTCATCAGCACCAAGGCCGCGATGGCGCAAATGGTGCTCCTGGTCCGGCTCGCGATCGAAGTCGCCCGGACCAAAGAGCGCGTGCGCAACGGGAAATATCAGGGCATGCTCGACGAGCTCAAGGATTTGCCCCGCCTGGTCGAAGCGACGATCGACACGGCGCGCGGCGCCATCCGGGCGCTCGCCGGACGCTACAGCTCGAAGCCCAACTGGTTCTTCCTCGCCCGGGGCATTTTCACGCCCATCGCCTTCGAGGCGGCGCTGAAAATGAAAGAGGTCACTTACCTCCACGCCGAAGGCATGGCGGCGGGGTTCTTGAAGCACGGGACGCTCTCGCTCGTGGAGGAACAGACCCCTTGCGTCTTTCTCGTCCCGCCCAGAGAGGAAAAGGAGCTTTTCGACCTGACGATGAGCAGCCTGGAAGAGGTCCGCGCGCGCAAAGGCAAAGTGATCGCGTTCAGCTACGACGCGATTCCGGGGGGCGCCGACGAGGAGATTCTTTTGCCCCGCGCCTCGGCCCCGACGGCGCCGCTGCTCCAGCTCGTCGCCGGGCAGCTCCTCGCCTACGAAACGGCGCTCGCCCTGGGGCGGAACATCGACCGCCCCCGCTCGCTCGCGAAGTCGGTGACGGTATCCTAAAAAAAACCACCAGTTTCGGCTGAGGGAAAAACAATGGTCCGGGTGGAAGGAGAAAACAACATGTACCTGGTAACGGGAGGTGCGGGTTTTATCGGATCGCACATCGTTTCGCGGCTGGCGGCGATGGGCGAGCGGGTGCGGGTCCTGGATAATTTCAGTTATGGCAGCGCGAAGAACCTGGGCGGCCTGGAGCGGCGGGTCGAGACGGTCTCCGGCAACGTCGTGAATCCGGCGGTGCTGCGCCGCGCGATGGCCGGCGTCAATGTCGTTTTTCACCAGGCCGGCATACGCTCGGTATCGCTGTCGATGGAAAATCCGGCGCTGGTGAACCAGATCAACGTCGAAGGCACGCTCACCGTCTTGACCGCGGCCCGCGACGCCGGGGTCCGGCGCGTCGTCTTCGCCTCTTCGTATTTGGTCTACGGGAACACGAAAACCATGCCGCAAAGCGAAGCTCAGCCGCCGAATCCGACGACGCCCTACGCCGTCTCCAAGCTGGCGGGCGAGTATTACTGCAAGGTCTTTGCCGAGCTTTACGGGCTGGAGACCGTGAGCCTGCGTTATTTCGACGTGTTCGGACCGAGGCAAGACACCAATCCGCAATACCCGACGGTCATGGACCGCTTCATCGGCGCGGCGCTCGCCGGCGCGCCGCTGGAAATTCACGGCGACGGCCTCCAATCGCGCGACTTTACCTATATCGATAACGTCGTGGACGCCAATTTATTGGCCGCCGAAAATCCGGAGGCGGTCGGAGAAGTGTTCAACGTGGGACAAGGCCGGTCGATCACGCTGCTCGACGTGATCGACCTTTTGCGGCCGATCGTCGGGCCGGAG
>WNFL01049260.1_pt2 | contig 11709 bp, 10 predicted proteins | sample 5400361 | NCBI WGS metagenome assembly WNFL01 (sample SAMN13153351, study PRJNA577476) | soil metagenome | isolation source: 40 cm soil on Douglas fir-dominated hillslope | place: USA:California | collected 2013-09-17
GCACGCCACCGATGGCAACACCGTGGCCGCCGAGGAACTTGGTGGCCGAATGAAAGATGAGGTCGGCGCCGTGCGCAAACGGCTGCAGCAGGTAGGGTGTGGTGAACGTGGCGTCGACCAGCAGTGGCAAGTGGTGTTCGTGCGCGAGTGCGGCGACGCGCGGAATATCGAGCACGTCGAGTCCCGGATTACCGAGGCTTTCGCCAAACAGCAGGCGCGTGTTCGGCCGGATCGCGGCGCGCCATTGGTCGAGCGCGCGCGGATTGACGAACGTGGTCTCGATGCCGAAGCGCCGCAGCGTGTAGGCGAGCAGGTTGTGCGAGCCGCCATAGAGCGCCCGGCTGGCCACCACGTGCGCGCCCGCGCCCATCAGCGTCACCAGCGCCAGATGCAACGCCGCCTGGCCGCTCGCCGTGGCGATGGCGCCCACGCCTTGCTCGAGCGCCGCGACCCGCTCTTCCAATACCGCCACGGTCGGATTACTGATGCGGGAATAGACGTGCCCGGCGCGTTCCATGTTGAACAGCGCCGCCGCATGGTCGGAATCGTCGAAGCAGAACGACGAGCTGGCGTAGATCGGCACGGCACGCGCACCGGTGGCCGGATCGGGGCGCTGGCCGGCATGCAGCGCGAGCGTGTCGAACCCGGGATAACGCGGAGCGGTCATGGCGCGGTCGTCCGAGAGGGAGGTCGAGCGTTGCGTACGAATTCGCCTAACGGCCTGCAAGGATCGCCACCGGCGCAGACCCGAAGTCAGCCGCAAAGGGGCGAGCAGCGATCAATCGACGACCGGCTGCGTCGGCATAATGCCATGCATGGATGCCCATGCGCCGCTGCGCGCCGATCTGTATCCCAGCCTCGAACCGTACGACAGCGGCATGTTGCCGCTCGATGACGTGCACACGATGTATTGGGAAACGAGTGGCAACGCGCATGGCGTGCCGGTGTTGTTTCTGCATGGCGGTCCGGGCGGTGGTTGCTCGCCGGAGCACCGCCGATTTTTCGATCCGGCGTTTTATCGCATCATTTTGTTCGATCAGCGCGGCGCCGGCAGCTCGACCCCGGCAGGCGAAGTGGCCGCCAATTCGACCGCCCATCTCGTGCGCGACATCGAACTCCTGCGCGAGTACCTGGGTGTGGCCAAGTGGCTGATCTTTGGCGGCTCTTGGGGCAGCACGCTTGGCCTGGCTTACGGCGAGGCGTATCCACAACGTTGCAGCGGCTTCATTCTGCGCGGCATCTTTCTTGGCCGGCAATCCGAAATCGATTGGTTTCTGCACGGACTGCAGAACATCTTTCCGGAGGCGTGGCGCAAGTTCATCACCATGTTGCCGCCGGCCGAGCGAGATAATCCATTGCACGGCTACCTGAAGCGCCTATTTGACCCCGATCCGGGCATCCAGACGGCGTTCGCGCGTGCCTGGAGCGAATACGAGGGCAGTTGTTCAACTCTGTTGCCCAATCCCGACCTGGTGCGCCACTTCGCCGACGAGGCGCTGTCGCTGGCGCGCCTGGAGGCGCATTACTTCGCGCATCGCTGCTTTCTCGCGCCGGACGAATTGCTCGCCAACGTGTATCGAATCCGCCATCTGCCGGCAGCCATCGTGCAGGCGCGTTACGACATGGTGTGTCCGACCGCCAACGCGGATGCGCTGGTGCGGGCATGGCCGCGGGCGCGCTATGTGCTGGTGCCGGACGCCGGCCATTCCGTGTGGGAGCCTTCGGTTCGGGCGGCCGTCGTCCGCGAAATGGAACGCTTCAAGCACATGCTTGCGGCGTGAGGCCTGATCGCGTCGCGCCGATTTATTTGCGGAGCGGCACGCGCTTGAAACGTTGCCCACCAACGCACAATGGTTGGCCGTCTGCCGCGCTGCAGTGGCATATCTGCGGGACCCGAAGCGTCGGCGCCACCGTAGCCCGCGCGACATTGAATGAATTACGATGAGCATGCAACGATGCATCCGCCGAGCCATGGCTCGGCGGATGCTGCCTTTCGGTTTGGAACGGACAAGGGGGAGCGCAATGAAGGTCAGCGACATTCTGCGGGTCAAGGGCAACGCACTCTTTGCAGTCGCGCCGGAAAACACGCTCTGGCTTGCGGTGCAGACGATGGCGGAGAACGACATCGGCTCGGTGGTTGTGATCGAGCACGGAGTGTTGGTGGGGATGCTCACTTTCCGCGAAGTCATCAAGCGCTTGCATGCGAACCAGGGTGCGGTCGGCGACATCGCTGTGAGCACGGTCATGGAGGAGGGGCCGCTGGTCGTGACGCCCGAAACCGACGTTAATGATGTGCGCCGCCTCATGCTCGAGCGGCATACCCGCTACTTGCCGGTACTTGAGGGTAAGACGCTGATGGGCGTGATTTCTTTCTACGACGTCGCGCGCGCCGTATTGGAAGAGCAAAGTTTCGAGAACCGGATGCTCAAGGCCTACATTCGCGACTGGCCTGAGACCGAGTCCGCCAACGGTTGAGCGATTCCGCGCGCGTAGCCGTCGTCGGCGCCGGCATCGCCGGCCTTGCCTGTGCATCAGCGCTCGCGGCGCGCGGCGCCAACGTCACCGTCTTCGAAAAAAGCCGCTTCGCGGGCGGTCGCCTAGCGTGTCTGGCGACCGATGCCGGCGTGTTTGACGCCGGCGCCCAATACTTCACCATTCGAAACCATCGCTTCGAAGCCGCCGTGCAACGGTGGCTGGACGTTGGCCAGGTGCAGCGTTGGGACGGGCGCATGATTGCGCTGGTGCGCGGGACTGCGATCGATAGAAGTCAATCCGCCCATCGGTACGTCGGTGTGCCCGGCATGGGAGATATCACGCGCCTGCTCTCCACGGGCGTCAATCTGCAACTGAACAAGCGCATTGTTGCGCTCGAACATCATCACGGACGCTGGTTTCCGGTTGATTCGACGACGCGGCCGCTGAACGTGCATGGTTTCGATTCCGTCGCCGTGGCCCTGCCTTCGCCGCAGGCCGCGGTTCTGCTCAAAGGCAAGAGTGAGATCGCGCCAGCCATCGCTTCCTTGCAATGGGAACCGTGCTGGGCGGCGTTGCTCGCGCTGGCGCATCCGAGCGGCGCAGATTTTGAGGCGGCTTTTGTCAGCGATGATCCGATTCTGGGCTGGATGGCGCGCGACAGTGGCAAGCCGCAACGCGAGTCCGTACCGGGTGTCGCTGAACGATGGGTCCTGCACGCGACGCCGCGCTGGTCGCGCGAGCGGTTCGATATCGATGGCACGCAGGCAGGCCAGTGGTTGGTGCGGTCGTTTTCCGCACGCCTGGGGCTACCGCTCTCGGTCAAGCTGTTGCAATCCCATCGCTGGCGCTTCGCCACGCCGGTGACGACGTTGCCGCAGTTGTGCCTGTGGGACCCGGCGCAGCGGATCGGCACGGCCGGCGACTGGTGCGGCGAAGCGCGCGTCGAGGGCGCGTTTCTGTCAGGCATGGCGCTCGCCGACGCGATTGCTCAGTGAGCCGCCGAGCATGGAACGCGCGCAACAGATGCAACGGCGACGCGAGATGCAAATCATCGCGGCGCGGATTGCGCGACCGGCAACTTCGGGCACCACCCACTCGTGTCCTGGGTCAGAGATTCGTTGCACAACCGCTTCCAATGAGGCGCCATCGCAAACAGCGCCGAATCTTTGACTCGGGGCATTAGCAAGGGAGAGACGACGTGTCGGGTTCCAGCCAGTTTTCCCTGCTCGGCCAGCGTCGCTTCGCCCCGTTCTTCGCGACCCAGTTTCTCGGCGCCGGCAACGACAATGTCTTCAAGTACGCCTTCACGTTGCTGGTCACGTTTCGAGCGGCCGAATTTTCTGCGCTCGATACGGCCACTGCGGTGAACCTAATCGCCGGCGTGTTCATCTTGCCGTTCCTGCTGTTTTCCGCGAGCAGCGGGCAACTCGCCGACAAGTTCGACAAGGCGCGCGTGATGCAGGGCGTGAAGGCGCTCGAGGTCGCGATCATGCTCGGCGGCGCCTGGGGTTTGCATGTGCACAGTTTTGCGATCCTTCTTACCTGCACGTTTTTCATGGGCCTGCACTCAACGTTGTTCGGCCCCGTGAAATTTGCATATCTGCCGCAGGTCCTCGGCCCCGAGGAGATCGTCGGCGGCAACGGCATGGTGGAGATGGGAACGTTCGTCGCGATCCTGGTTGGCACGATGGCGGCCGGAACGTTAATCGACGCGGGTCCATCAGGCCCCGACTATGTGGCCGCCGTTTGCGTCGGTGCCGCGCTGGCCGGACTCGCCGCCAGTCTCGCCATTCCGGCGACAGCGGCAGCAGACCCGGGACTCTCGATCGACCTGAATCCGGTCGCAGTCACCTGGGCCAACATCCAGATAGCTCGGCGTGAGCGCGCGGTGTTTCTTTCGCTGCTCGGGATTTCCTGGCTTTGGTTTTTCGGTGCCGTGTTCCTGACCCAGTTTCCGCCGTTTGCGCGCGATGTTCTGGGTGGCGGTCCAACCGTCGCCAATCTGCTGCTCGCCGTGTTCACGGTTGGCATTGCCTGCGGTGCGCTGCTGTGCGAACGCTTTTCGCGGCATCAGGTCGAAATCGGCCTGGTGCCGCTGGGTTCACTCGGCATGACGCTGTTCACGCTTGATCTTTACTTTGCCGCGCGCGGCTTGCCGCCGGCGCACGAATTGTCGGTTGCGCAATTCATGGCGCAGCATGAACACTGGCGCCTGCTTGCCGACTTGTTTCTGCTGGCGCTGTTCGCGGGTTTCTACAGCGTGCCGCTGTACGCGCTGATTCAGACGCGCGGCGCGGCCACGCATCGGGCGCGCATCATCGCCGCCAACAACATCCTGAACGCACTTTTTCTGATTGCCGCCGCGGCGTTCGGCGTGTTGGCACTGAGATTGTTCGGCTGGACGATTCCGGAATTGTTTCTTGCTCTGGCCGTGCTCAACCTGGTGGTCGCCGCGTACATCTACACGTTGCTGCCGGAATTCCTTCTGCGCCTCGTTTCGTGGTGTCTGGTGAGCGCTTTCTATCGCATCAGCTTATCCGGCGTGGAACGCATTCCGGCCAGCGGCGCCGCGGTCATCGTCAGCAACCACGTCTCGTTCGTGGACGCGTTGGTGTTGATGGCGATCAGCCCGCGGCCGATCCGTTTCGTGATGGACCTCGGCATTTTTCGCATTCCCGTTTTGTCCTGGCTGTTCCGGCAGGCCAAGGCGATTCCGATCACCTCGGCCAAGGCCGATCCGCAACTGGTCGAGCGGGCCTTCGCCCGCGTCTCGGACGAGTTGCGCGACGGCCAACTGGTCTGCATCTTTCCCGAGGGCCGAATCACGGAGACCGGTGAACTAAACGCCTTTCGCCCAGGCATCTCGCGCATCCTGGCGCGTGATCCGGTACCCGTGATACCGGTCGCGCTGCGCGGACTGTGGGGCTCTTTTTTTTCGCGCAAGGGTGGGGCGGCGATGAGTCAGCCGTTTCGGCGGAATCGGACTGACCGTCGGCGATCCGGTGCCGGCCGCGGCGGCGACGCCGGACAATTTGCTGGCGCAGGTGCAACGCCTGCGAGGTGATTGGCGATGAGTGAGCAACTGAAAGCGGTCAACCTGGCGCTGCAGGGCGGCGGCTCGCACGGCGCCTACACGTGGGGCGTATTGGACGCGCTGCTGGAGGACGGACGCTTGCACCTTGAAGGCGTTTCTGGCGCCAGCGCCGGCGCGATCAACGCGGTGGTGATGGCTGATGGCTGGCTCGATGCAGTCGACTCAAAGCGCGATCCGCGCGAGGGCGCGCGCGCCGCGCTGCGAGATTTCTGGGACGCCATCGGCCGACAATCTTCGGCCTTCGCGCTCAGCGCCGCGTTTGGGAATGCCCAGTCGCATTCCCTGGCAGCCAATCCGATGTTCCTGTGGCTGAACTTGGTGTCGCGTCTATTTTCGCCGTACCAATTGAATCCACTCAACGTCAACCCGCTGCGAACGATCCTGCAAAATTCGATCGACTTCGATCGTTTGCGCGCGCGCTTTCCGTTCAAGCTGTTCGTGTGCGCGACGGCAGTCCGTACCAGCCGCGCCCGCATCTTTCGCGAGCACGAGATTGATCTCGATCGCGTACTGGCATCGGCTTGCCTGCCGATGACCTTCCAGGCGGTGCCGGTGGCCGGCGAGTTCTACTGGGACGGCGGTTATGTCGGCAACCCGGCGCTGTGGCCGCTGTTTTATGCAACAGCCACGCGCGATCTCGTTCTGGTTCCGATCAATCCACTGCGGCGCGATGACGTTCCGGACACGGCGCCGGAAATCATCGATCGGGTCAATGAAATCAGCTTCAATTCGTCGCTGATTCAGGAGCTGCGGGCAATCGATTTCGTGCAACGCTTGCTGCGCGATCGGCAATTGGACCCGAACCGCTACCGGACCGTCTACCTGCACTCGATCGCCGCCGAAGACACGCTGCGCGGCCACGACGCAAGCAGCAAATACAACACCGATCCGGAATTCCTGCAGGAGCTGTTCACGCTCGGCCGCGCCACGGCGCGGGAGTGGTTGGCGGCAAATTTCGAATATGTCGGGCATGCGTCAAGCGTCAATATTGCCGAGACCTTCCTTTGAACCGCTTGCCCGCGGTCGCGAGCAAGCGCGCTTTGGGCGACGGTGCGCCGATCGCTGCAGCGATCGCCTGCTTGAAATTGAGCGCGCGGCGTTCGCGGCAAATGATCGTAACCGTACAATTGCTGGCGCACTTGCGTGCCCTCCCTCCCTGAGTTGTTCGCCCCGCGTTGTCCATGTCTGGCTCCACGTTCGGCCATCTCCTGCGGATCACCAATTTCGGCGAATCACATGGCCCGGCGATCGGCTGTGTGATCGATGGCTGTCCTCCCGGCCTCGAACTTTCGGCCGACGACTTGCAGCCGGATCTTGATCGGCGCAAGCCCGGCACCTCGCGCCATGTGACGCAGCGGCGCGAATCCGATCGAGTTGAAGTTTTATCCGGGGTGTATCAAGGTCAAACCACCGGCACGCCGATTGCGCTGCTGATTCGGAACGAAGACCAGCGCAGCAGCGACTACGACAATCTGATCGATACGTTTCGACCCGGCCATGCCGACTACACCTACTGGCGCAAGTACGGCCGGCGTGACCCGCGCGGCGGCGGCCGCTCGTCAGCACGGCTGACGGCGCCCATGGTCGCGGCGGGCGCGATGGCAAAGAAATGGCTGCGCGCGATGTACGGCGTGCAGGTTCGCGGCCATCTACAACAGCTGGGTGAAATAGAGATTCCGTTTGTGACCTGGGAGGCGGCCGCAGGCAATCCGTTTTTTGCGCCGAACGAGGCGCTGGTGCCGCAGCTTGCCGAATACGTCGATCAGTTGCGCAAGCGCGGCGATTCGTGCGGTGCGCGCTTGCGCGTGGTTGCGAGCGGCATGCCGGTCGGTCTGGGCAGTCCGTTGTACGACAAGCTCGATGCCGACATTGCGTACGCGATGATGGGAATCAATGCCGTCAAGGGAGTTGAAATCGGCAGCGGCTTTGGCGTTGTTACGCAGGCCGGCGGCGAACACGGCGATGAATTGACGCCGGACGGATTTGCGACCAATCACGCCGGCGGTGTGCTGGGCGGCATTTCTACCGGTCAAGATCTCGAGGTGTCGATCGCGATCAAACCAACGTCGAGCATTCGTCTGCCGCGGCGCTCAATCAATGCGCGCAACGAGGCGGTGACGATCGCCACCGAAGGCCGCCATGATCCGTGCGTCGGCATTCGGGCCACGCCGATTGCCGAGGCCATGCTGGCGCTCGTGATCATGGATCACGCATTGCTGCAGCGGGCGCAGAACGCCGACGTGGTCCACTCGGTGGCGCCAATTCCCGGCAGCGTGGGACCGGCGCCGTGACTGCCCTGCGTGCCCCCGTCCCGGTGCTGCCGTATCCACCACCGCCGCCCGATCGCAGGCGCGACGACGACTGGCGGCTGGCGGCGTTCTTCGCCTGCTACTTCGCCACGGCCGGCGTGTTTGCGCCGTACTTTCCGCTCTTTCTTGCCGAGCGCGATCTCAGCCCGGCACAGATCGGAATCATTCTCGCGGTCGGCCAAGGCATGCGTGTGCTGGGTCCGAACCTGTGGGGCTATCTCGCCGATCGCCATGCCGACCGCCTGCAGATCCTGCGCTGGACGGCGCTCGCGACCTGCGCATCCTTTGCGCCGATTTTTGCCGGTGCGAGTTTTGACTTCGTGTTCTGCGTGATGCTCGCGGTCAATTTTTTCATCACCGCGCAGATGCCGCTGGCCGAGGCCATTGCCGCGACTCGACTGCGCGGGGATGCGCGGGCGCCGACGCGCTACGGCCGCTTGCGCGCGGTCGGATCGTTGGGCTTCATCGTCTCGGTGTTGGTGTGTGGTCCGTTGCTGGAGTACGCCGGCACCCAATGGCAACCGATTCTCTCGCTCGCGATGCTCGCGCTTTCGGTGTGGGCTGCATTCGTGGTGCGCGATGCGCCGCACCAGGAGCCGGCGCACGCGCGCGTGTCGGTGCGCGCGCGACTGGCGGAGGCTCGGGTGCGCTGGTTCTTCGGTTCAGCGGCACTGATGGTGTTCGCGCACGGCGCGCTCTATACGTATTTGTCGCTCTATCTCGCTCGATTGGGCTACAGCAAGACCCAGATCGGCGTCGCGTGGGCCACGGGTGTGGCCGCCGAAGTGCTGTTCTTTTCGACCCAGGGCCGCTTCTTCCGGCGCTTCAACGTCTTCTCATTGTTGACGCTTTCGTTCGTGGTCGCGGCGGCACGTTTTGTCCTGATCGCAGAGTTCGCGCGCTGGTGGTTGGTCCTGCTCTTCGCGCAGTGCCTACACGCGATCTCTTTTGCGGTTCACCACAGCGCGTCGATCCTGACCGTGCAGCAGTGGTTTCCCGGCGCGGCATCCGCCCGCGGCCAGGCGCTGTACATCAGCCTTGCCTATGGTGTCGGCGGCACCTTGGGTAGTCTGGTCGCGGCCTGGCTGTGGGTTGCGGTTGATCCGGCCGCGGCGTTCCTCGCCAGCAGCGTGGCCGCACTGGTCGGCTGGTGGGCGGTCGGCCGTGCACGTCAGCTGGACAACGCCGCAAGTGCCGCTGCGCCGGCGTAGGTCGTTGCTGGGCGGTGTCGAGTTGTGATGCCCGAAATGTTCCGCTGCATGGCCCCGCGGGTGCCCAGGTGCGCGCTGCTGCTGGCGTTGGCGCTGGTCGCCTGCGAGTCGGTTCAGACAACCCGTAGCGGCGAGGTGGGAGTCGCACGCAAGCAAACGATGTCGGTGTTGGTGTCGCCGCAGCAGGTCGATCAAGCGGCGCAACAGCAATACGTCGAACTCACCCGGGCGGCCGACGCGAAAGGCGAGCTGAACCGCGATCCCTTGCAGGCGGAGCGCGTGCGGACGATCGTGCGGCGCGTGATTCCGCACACGCGCGTGTTTCGCGACGATGCGCCGGGCTGGGCCTGGGAAGTCAATGTAATTTCCGCGCCGGCGATCAATGCCTGGTGCATGCCCGGCGGCAAGATCGCTGTCTACACGGGCCTCATCGAGAAGCTGCAAGTCACCGATGACGAACTGGCCGCGGTCCTCGGGCATGAAATTGCGCACGCACTGCGCGAGCACGCGCGCGAGCGCATGAGCCGACAGGTCGGAGTGGGCGCGGGCACCGCGGTCATCGAGATCCTGACCGGTGTGCAACTCGGTGACGTCGGCAATCTGCTGACGCAAAGCATGTTCGTGTTGCCGAACAGCCGCGAGAACGAACAGGAGGCCGATCGCATCGGTGTCGAACTTGCGGCGCGGGCCGGCTATGACCCGCGCGCTGCCGTCGGCTTGTGGCGCAAGATGGCGGCCAGCGGCGGCGCGCAGCCGGCGCAGTGGCTGTCGACGCATCCGTCGCATGAGTCGCGAATCCGCGACCTGGACGACTATTCGCAGCGCGTCGCTCCGCTCTATGAACGGACGAAGGCGACGCCCGCAGGTTAAGCGGTGGCCAGGACGATCATGGCTGGCACTGGCATAATTGCGAGCAAGGCGAGAGCGACGATTTGAGTTTCGCCGTTGCTCGGCATCGGAATCCGACCGGCCGCAAAACCGCTGTGCGAGCGCCGGTCAAGGCCGGCGACCCGTGGCCGGCTGCTCGACCGGCCGCAGCGAGATGGTCTCGCTATCGGCCTTCGCGAAATTCATTCCAGGACCCCACAGACCGCAGGCATGTGCCGCGCGGCTCCCGTCGATCTCTAGTTGTCATGGCTGCGCGCACGCTTTACGACAAATTGTGGGACGACCACGTTGTACACGTCGAATCCGACGGCACGACGGTGCTGTACGTCGATCGTCATTTGGTGCACGAGGTGACGAGCCCGCAGGCTTTCGAGGGCCTCCGCCTGGCGCGCCGCACGCCGTGGCGAACGTCGTCGATCGTTGCCACCGCTGATCACAACACGCCCACCACCGATTGGGACAAGGGCCTTGACGGCGTCGCCGACGCAACGTCGCGCGAACAGATCATGACGCTGGACGCCAATATCCGACGCTACGGCGCGGCCGCCTATTTCCCGTTTCTCGACAAGCGCCAGGGCATCGTCCATGTGATCGGGCCGGAGCAGGGCGCGACCTTGCCCGGCATGACGGTGGTGTGTGGCGATTCGCACACCAGCACACATGGCGCACTCGGCGCGTTGGCGTTCGGTATCGGCACTTCCGAAGTCGAACATGTGCTGGCGACGCAGACGTTGCTCTTGAAAAAGAGTCGCAACATGCTGGTGCGCATCGAGCACGCACTGGCGCCAGGCGTGAGCGCAAAGGACGCGGTGCTGGCGCTGATTGGTCGCATCGGCACGGCGGGCGGCACCGGCTACGCGATCGAGTTTGGCGGCAGCGCGATTCGTGCGATGTCGGTTGAAGCGCGCATGACAATCTGCAACATGGCGATCGAAGGCGGCGCTCGTTCCGGAGGATGATTGGCCGCGCGCGGTTGAACAGTGGCGGACCTTGCACAGCGATCAGGGCGCACATTTCGACCAGGTGATAGAGATCGACGCGTCGAGCTTGCTACCGCAAGTCACCTGGGGCACGTCGCCCGAGATGGTGACCAGCATCAACGAGCGCGTGCCGGACCCACGGCGGGAAGCCGATCCGGTCAAGCGTGACGGCATTGAGCGCGCCTTGCACTACATGGGACTCGCGCCCAACACGCCGATGACCGAAATTCGCATCGACAAGGTGTTCATCGGCTCGTGCACCAACTCTCGTATCGAAGACTTGCGCGTGGCCGCGCGGGTCGTCAACGGCAAACACGTGGCGGACACGGTGAAGCTCGCGATGGTGGTGCCCGGTTCCGGCCTCGTTAAAGCGCAGGCCGAGCGCGAAGGACTGGACCGTGTTTTCAAGTCGGCGGGATTTCAGTGGCGCGAGCCGGGCTGCTCGATGTGCCTGGGCATGAACGCGGATCGACTTGATCCGGGAGAGCGCTGTGCGTCGACCTCGAACCGCAACTTCGAGGGTCGCCAGGGTTCGGGCGGTCGGACGCATCTGGTCAGCCCGGCGATGGCGGCGGCGGCCGCCATCGCCGGCCGCTTTGTCGACGTGCGATCGCTGCGCACATAGAACCGGCGGCGCCCGCGTGCCCGCCCCAACTTCTTCGCCAATGGATATCGATGGAACCGTTTCGCCAGCACACCGGACTCGTTGCCCCGTTGGATCGCGCCAACGTCGACACCGATCAAATCATTCC
>WNFL01021141.1_pt2 | contig 11708 bp, 9 predicted proteins | sample 5400361 | NCBI WGS metagenome assembly WNFL01 (sample SAMN13153351, study PRJNA577476) | soil metagenome | isolation source: 40 cm soil on Douglas fir-dominated hillslope | place: USA:California | collected 2013-09-17
CCCACAACGAAGGAGCGACCACGAAGATAAGGATAAGGATGGAGGATGTAATCGCAGTATAGACCAGGAGTCTGATTGCGACGGGCGCCAAGCGCGTGATAGACATAATACCGCAGTGATAGGAGGGAGAAGGACCCGTGATGACAGGGGGTCCTCCAGGAGACAGATGGTTAAATACCTCCAGTCTGCTATGCTTCTAGTGTTGGAATATCTGGTTCCGCCGTAGCATCACCACTCAGCTGTGCGATCGCTCTAGTAACTAATCCTCGGAGTCGGTTGATAGGTTTCGTATATTGTCTTCAGTGCCTCGACCCCATGCTCTATTTCGTGTCTCGGTACCTTACACTCTGATTCCGATCCTAGCTATATAAACGATGTACTATTCGTAGACTTGCAATCTACACAGTCAGTAACCCAAAATCTAGTTCCCACTGTCCTTATTTCGTCCAGCTATCGTTTGTTTGCCCTTATTGCACAGTCAAAGCCTTGGAAATTTAAGTTAGGATTAGACACCGCACCTTCGTGTATCATGCATGGATCAGGATTTTCAAAGCCACAACTTGGCCATAATCGATTCACCTGAAACACCTACGGCGAGTGGTTAGTTTCTCGTACCGGAAGGGGTACGTCACCCAACTAAACCTCCCCTGTTCTTAGACCACGAGGAGGTACATTTTTCCCTACGCGCAGGAATTTTGCCCCTAACGTCAAACAAACTGAACAATCACGAGGTCTCGCAGCGCGATATCCCTGAAGGAAACTTCTTCAGTAGAGGGGGACAATTGTATACCGCGTTCTCCGCATTGAATACTTACAACGCTGATTCTCTATCGAAAAGGCGAGATCAAGGGGCAGCCCGTAGCATAGGGTACAGAGCGGAAGGAACACTCGTACTGATGTATCCCAGAGTACCCCTGCACTCGTCCTCGTCCTAACTATTTTATGTGTCAGAACACTTGAAGCTGCCCCAATCCAACCAGAGGTCCTCATTGACCTCATAACCCCGATCTGGCGTGAGGCGCTGCGACCGGATTCCGACTCAAACGAGGATGAGAATGGCGACGTGCGTCCCGGCGGGGACAGTAGGGGAGACGCGTAACTAGATCAGCGGCCTGAATGTCCAGACATTGATTTTGATTCGTAACGAGAAAATGACTCCATGATGATATACCACTATACAGGGCTATGGTCTATTGGAATTCTGGGAGGCAGTGTTCGCCTGGACCATATGGCTGAATTGGATGTAAACTTAGAGTCAAAACGGGCGGAGAGGGAGGGAAATACCTTGGTAGTTAGAGAAGTTAACCCAGCAGAGTTTTCACTTGTCTGTCGTCCACTTTGAGGACCTGGCTTAGGTTTCGTACCGTTCTTGAAAGCATCCAGGACTTTCTTCGTCGTCTCTTCAGTCAAGTCCTCCTAAAGGGATATTAGTTGAGAGTAGTACGGCACGATGATAGTGATACATACGTAGAAGTCATCATTGACCGCCAACATAGGTGCGTTGCTACATGCACCCAGACATTCGACTTCCACCACTGTAAATTTCCCATCCTTAGTGGTGTCCCCAACGTGCAATCCACCAAGGTGCTGTTGTGCAATTTTGAGAATCTCATTTCCGCCGCGAAGCATACACGGAGTCGTCGTGCAAACCTGGACGAAGTACTTGCCGATCGGTTCCCTACGGTCGGAGAGCGCCTCAGCTGCCTGGAAACGCGCCGTACTTCCTACGCACCGATTAAACATCGTATAAAAGGTTGCGACCTCGTACACCCGCATAGGCGGTACCTCGACCAATTTCGCAACATAGTTCATGACGCTAATGCTGGTCCAGCCGTCATTCTGGCGTTGACCAAGGTCAAGTAGAGGAATGATAGCAGCCTTCTTGTATTGAGGTGGGTAATGTGATATTATTTCCTTCGCTTTCTTCATGTTCTCTGTGGTGAACGCGAACGGAATCTACACCAGAGAGTACACGAGCATCACCGACCATCTCACCTGGTAGAGATACAAATGCACTTACGCGAGGATTGTTATAGTCCGTATCCCGATGCTACAGGTCTCTCATTAGTACTCCGTCTGTGTTCTTGGAGCCGACGCACAACGAAGAGCGCGTCCGAAGCCCTTCTCGAGGTTGTAGCAAACGTTCTCGATACATGTGTAGGTCGTGCTGCCCTTAGAGCGACTCTTGTGGTTGCGAACATTGTCAAGGCCGAAAGCAAAAAATGTAATTCAGGAATTCTGATTGGTTTACGATCTATCCCCTCCGGAAGGCTAAGTTTGAAGGAATAATACCACTGTGATTGCATCTTTTCTATTTGGTTTAATAGCTTTCACTGAGACGTTCACTTCCAGATGCGCTCCAGATTACCGACAGCAACAACCATCAGAAGATATCAAAGCGATCACTCGTCCTTCATATCAACATCACCATCCACATCACCATCACCATCCTCTTCCGGCTCTAGGATCAATTCCTCGACTTCAGCCTCCTCTTCCGCGTCCAACTGTCTCTCAAGCACAACCTTCAGCCTCATATCACCTTCCATTTCCGCTCGATACTCAAGCTGTGCAGCAGTCGCAAACCCTTCCACGGTCTCCGGGTCCAACGCATCCTCATCCACAATCCCGTCCGCAGCCTCCTCGAATTTCTTCGTCTCTTCAATCTTGCACGTACACATCTTGTTCATCGCGTACGGCCCCAACTCGTCCTGCAAGAGGAGATGTGCCTTGTGCGCGGCTTCCGCTCGCGTACCCACGATGGACGTCTTGTACGCAATTGGCACTGGGGGTTCGATATCAATCCCATGCACAACGACATAGATGAGGTTCTTTGGTGCATCTGGGTCTTCTTCACCTGGCGAGGACGCTTTTCTGTGGGTAGGGGTGAGATCAAATACCCACAAGGATCACGAATACGACCGACCGGAACCGGACCTGCCCACAGCCAAATTTCCCAACCCATTTGAGGAACTCGTGTATTGGGTCATCAGGCAACTGAGGGTGCACATATTCCAGCGGTTCTTTGAGCAGCCTCAGTACTGTCTCACGAGCCAACTCGTAGTTATAAGACGAGTCGATCAGCACTGCACCCAAGAGCGCTTCGACAACATCGGAGAGTGCCTTGGGAACGTCTAGACGCCACATTGAATCGACGACTTCGACATACGACATCGAGGCGAAGGTGTCTGCTGCTTCCTTCATCGCCTTCACAAGCATGAGAGAGGTCGTCTCGACCGTCTTGTGTAGCCCGAGCTTCTTGGTACCGACAGAGGCTAGTGTTGGATTACAGACGCAGCGCGCACGGAGGCGGGTGAGCTTGCCCGGACTAGCAGAAGGGTACTTCTCAAACAGATAGTGTAAGACGACGAGGTCAATAAGGGCTACCAGGAAGAGATTTGTCAATCGCGATTATTTTGATCTTCTCTGGGCGCGGCGCAGGTACTCACCATCGCCGAGGAATTCAAGTCGTTGGTACGTCGCGCCTCCAGTTCCAGAAGTCGGGTGATTTATCGCCTCCATTACTAGGTTTTGGTCTTTGAAGTGATATCCAAGCGCATCCTCCAACGCCGCGCAGATGTTAGCCCGGGGCGTCGGTTCCACTTTTGCATACCGCGTCGGCCACGCGTTCGTCCCTCCAAAGCACAATCCCATTTTCGTCCCCGCTGAGAGCCCACACTGGATTCCTCCACTCATGAGGGCCGCCCCCAGAAGAGCCTCCATACAATCTTGGATGCTCCTCCGCGCAATAAACCGCTTGACATACGAAAGTCCGTGCTCATCGACCACCGTCTTCTCGACATTCAACCTCCACGTCCTGTGGTTGTTTGGCTCAACTGTCATGAACCGCATGAGCTCGAGAGCATGTCCGCGCCCCATGAGGTACTTGTTGCACAACGAATTCTGGCGTAGGCACGAGAGCTGGCCTTCATGCTTGTAGGGGAACTTGTTGAACGCGTGGACGGACGTCGCAAGCTTGAGGAACGAATCTCCGAGCGTCTCGAGCCGTTGGTTGCTAAAACTCGCATTGGACGATGGCAACATCAGGGCTTCGGCCGCCCGGTCGAGGTTTAAGGAGGGCAAACCGAGGATCACTATGGCAGCACGCGCACGGAAGATATCGGAGAGGTGCCTGGTGAGTGGCGGAAGGAGCTTGAAGTAGTCGAGAGTGCGGGTCGTGATATTCACCCGTTCACAGAGGCTTTTTGGCCAGAACAAGTCCTCAACTCCGAGTAGGCTTTGTTTCTGGAGGATCGGGTCGCGATATTCGCTTGAGGTCGTACACAAAACCCTTCGGCAGCGGAGGATTGGATCATTTTCTGGCACCACAAGGCCAGACCGAAGTTTCTGGATGCTCGCGAATTTCTTTGCGAGCTTCTTTTCGGTAAGTGCCTCTGCGGCAGACATGTTGGATTGCACGCCCAACACCTTCACGGGCCTACAGTCCACCAACAACTGGGCATACACATCGTCCTGGTCGGAGATTCCTTCCATGCTCCAGTCCAGAGTATGTGGTGCGCTCAGGATACGCTCCATTTCTGCATAGTCCGGTTGTCCCTTCGCCACATCGAATGGCACAAGGAAGACCCGGGTCTTCCCTTTGCCCTTGCGTGTGACAGAGTGACTCAAATAGAACTTCGTGTATCGTTCCATGGTGTCGAGGGTTCGTGTCTTTTCCTCCCCCGAATGCACCATCGCTATTCCGGCTCCCATCCTAAACGAAACTGGTCGATTCGATTCCCAGATCGTGCTAGCACGCCCGTCTAGAGAATTTCCAAGCACCAGCGCCATCTCGATTTGTCCTTCCACCTCAAGCGGATGGATATACGCAGTAGCTTGGTCTCTCCAGACATCGCCCCAAACATCGAACACCGGCACCTCCATCATCGGTTGGAGGTGGTCGACCTTAACTGGTGGCTTCCCGTCAATATCGTCCGTCACGCTCCCTCGATTTCTGTTCACCGGCAGAAAGTGGTCGTCGTATACGCCGAGCTTGTACAGTTCGAGGACGGCCTCATACGCGGCGGAGCGCTTGGCTCCCTTCTTGGAAGTGCCAACCTCCCCACGGAAGACGAGTTTATCCCGCGGAACGGGAAGGGACGCAGGCAGCGTGACCTTGTAGAGGAAGAGGTTCGGTGCCATCTCGTACCGTGGGAGGAGAATTGGTGTGTGTGCATCGCGTGGAATCAGAGAGCAAAGGTTGTTGAGAAGAGAAATCGCACTGCTGGCGTGGAGCGTTGCCCCAGTTTTTTCCACAGTGTAGCTCTGCTCGTTTGCAGCGGGCACCCCATCGTCGGGATCATCTGGTAACTCCCCCTTATCTCGTTTCTCCATCTTCCTGCCATAGAGATGCTTCATTGACGGCTCGCTTTTCTCCAGCGCGATCGCCCGTACGCGATCGAGGTTTTCACCGGCTTCTAGCATGAGGACGAACTTCGAGTCTGAATGCCGAGCGCGCCCTCGTGACTGGATGTAAGCAGGAAGCGTGTGGGGCATGTCGAAACGGCACACGAAGGAACACTGCGGGAAGTCGAGTCCTTCTTCCCCGACCGACGTCGCAATGATCAAATTGAGCTCGCCGTCCCGGAATTGCTGAACTACTCTCTCCTGTGTGTTGAACCCCATCCCCTTGGACCCCAATCGCGTGACGTTGGAGGTGACTCCCTCTCCGTGGCCGACGAGAGGGGCGGGTGCGAAGCCGGCAAGATCGAGACGAGGAAGAATGACACTGAGACAAGAAGCGAAGTGACGTTGACCGACAAAGATCATACCACGGAAAGTGGATGCATCCTCATTTGCTAACAGCTCGCGCAAGCGGAGGACTTTGGGTGAGACCCAGTCCGGCGAGAGGGTCGTCATCGGATCATCGGAGAATAGCCGTGCGTGGTGAGATTGAAGGATGTGGCGGAATTTTGCCATTTTGGCCCTTTTCTTCGTGACCTCGGGTAGGTCATTGTCTGCGAAAAGCGAATTGGGCAGCTGGCGCAAGATGTAGATGAATAGGTCTGCCGCAAAGGGACCCAATGCGTCCACTGTAGAGCGGTAGCGGCAGCAAGTGCCGTTGTACCATCTTTCATTCCCGAGGAATCGCGATGGTAAGAGGCCATCGGAATGCAGGTGGTCCCATAAGGATAGCCCTGGAGAGGCCGAAGGACCAGGGTACATGGGGAAGAACCGGGGCGAGGGTTCGTAGTCGCAATGGATGGGTTTGGCCTGAAAGGTAAAGTTCTTGAGTTCTTCCTTATTATCCTTGACCACGAACACACGACATGCACTGATTTGCTCGATCTCGGTCAAGGCCTTCAATGGGTTCTTGACGTTGAAGATTGGCGACGCAGTGAGCCCGATGACGTGAGGACGTTTGGCCGTATCTTTCATTATCGAATAATGTTCGCGCATGATTCGCGCATATGGGTGCTTCTGAAATAGAAAGTGAGTGCGCTCAACGACAGTGGCAGGACTATAATCGACGTACTTTTGAACAATGGTGGATCTCATCAAAAACAATAATAGCGACCTGACGACAATAATGAGACTCAAAGCGTAGTTCGGACATAGAAGAGCGGATACATTTTCGAGCTTCCAATGGGCATGGGCGAGGACGTCTTTGAATACTTGGGCTGTATTCCTAGTCAAACCGCTGTCTATTAGCCGCATGGAAGAGGCGCACCGGTCATAACGAGGACATCGGTGGAAGCAAATTCCTTCTCCCATTGCTCCCGGCTCCATAGATCGACGCCTTTAGCCCCATGGTATTCACCGACGACCAACTGGGTTGTATGGCGAATAAAGTTCGCCTGCTGGCTTACAAGAGGGACATGCGGGACGATAAATACCGCGACCTAGACAACGAGTTTTAGTATGACCGATAAGGTTTTCGAGTGCTTTTGAGGGAGAGCGAACCATTCGATGATTTTGGGCTACTTTCATTCGGGCAGCGACGAGCTTGGATCGAAGAACCATGACAGATATGAGTGTCTTTCCAGTACCCGTGTCCATTGCAAGGATGGCATTCTGGCTAAGTGCTCGTGCTGCTAGTTCCTCCTGGTAGGCACGGGCAACGGGGAGATCGACAGCAGGATCAGGCATGTTTACGTTTCGCGACGATGGGGGAGTAATAGTGCGACAAATCTCCTTCTCTTTGGATCTAACCCTCAATCGATGCCCTTATAAGCACTTCGTACGTGTCAGACTCCTCGTTCCGTGCGTCAGGCTCCGAAGTGGTAAGGAGTAGCGGGCGTTGTGCGTCCAATGTGACCAACAATCAACAATCAACGTCATCGAGAATATCTGAAAGTCGCCGTTTAGGCAGAACATTTATCTTTTTAAATCCCTCTTTCGCCTTTCGGGGTCGATGTTCCGGCACTTTACGGACATCGGTAAAGGCGAGTGAATACCTTTACTGCCAGGAAGCGACCGCGAGATCTATCATGAAGTAACTGGTATGTTGACATCAGAGACGATTCAACGCCATCAGACCCATAAGCGCTGGTGGATCTTGACGTTTGACGACCTCTCGACGGTTGTCGCCCTTGATACCTGGCAACAAGGCGATGATTTAAGTACCCTGGTCACTTAGGGTTTTCCCGTGCTTTCTTCAGTTGGTTTTGAGATGACAAGGAGAGGGTGAAACCCGGATTCTGTCAGTCGCCTTCTTGATACAATATCTTTGTCAGGACCGGATAGGTCTCGAAGTGTGTCCATTTCGCGGCATTGTAATACCACGGCTGCCGTCGAGGATAGCATCCGGGGAGGTTGATACTGGTGCCGGGGGCACTTGGTAGGCCTCTAGAAAGGGCGCAGCTGGCTCTACGCGGTGCATTTCATGGGCAGCATATCATATCCGGATCCAATGACGCCACCATTCAAATTTGGGATGCCGAGATTGGCTGTGGTCAATACAACCAACCAGCCACCCCTTGCATGCCGCTGTCACTACCGATGGCTGTGTAAAGACCTACAGGATACATGGATCTCTGAATGGTCAGGAAAACCTAAGTATGACTGGACGACTGGACGCTATACCATAGCAGACTGATCGAGCACTAAGAGGAGGCAAAGTTCAGTATGCGATAGAGGACGTGTTAAGGTGTAATACCTCAGAGGATGCACTACTGCAGGGAATGAGTGCATGATCGCATAGCAGCATGCATCCCCGGCGGGACTATGCTCTCCCGGCCGCCCGATCCCCGTACCGCGGGGCAATAACAGCACCCGAAACCGATGGATGGATGAAAGTGACGGAGATGGTGACGGAGAATCTCAGGTCGCACGACGTCTACAAGCTCGTACCCCGCGCGCACGCCAGGCCATGCGCACTCTCCGACCTTGGCTGGGCACTCCACCACAAGTTCAAATATGGTGTCTTGGAGAAGAACAAGGCCAGACTCGTCGCTTGGGGCAACCCACCAGCGCCCCGGTATCGACTACAACGAGTGTTGGGGTCATTCTCACCTGTCCTGTCATGCACCTTGAATCCCTCCGCATGCTGATAGCCAGAGCGGCTATTCGTGACCTTGACGTCATCCAGTTCTGTTGAGTGGTATGTGACTCATCACACGTCATCATTTCTCCTATTGTTGTTTGGTCCGTTTTCTCCTGTTGTTTGGCTCATTCCTCTGTATATATTGCATTGCGCACTATGTTTGGCCATATATACTTCACGGTTGTCTTCCATCTCTCTCCAGTCGTCAGGGGTCCGGCGTGCTCGTTCATCAAGTTCGGTATTATATCAGCCCATCCGCATGGTATCCAGTTACTCTTCCTGGGATCGGCGTAGCCATCTGGTTGTTCCGTATACTGTAGATCCATGATGACGTCAAGGTCGCGGATAGCTATGAGAACGACTCGTTGTAATCGATACCGGGGCACTGGGAGAGCATAATATAATCCCGCCAGAGGTGCCTGGTGCTACGCGATCATATACTTATTTCTTGTGGTAGTGCCTCCTCTTCGGTATTACTGTAAGACTAGAGGTCTACCTATACCAGGAGCATGAGGTCAAGCTTCAAGGATCGAGGACACTAAGGAAACAAAAAGTGAAAATAATGATAATGATAACAATGATCACACCAACCCGCGGAGTAAAACCCAGGAATAACGATCAGCCTGCATTAGCTACAAGTATTTGCAGGACATAAGTAAGTTATGAGTGAATACTATGTATGTACAGCGAAATGACAAGGACAAGACAAAAAGATCAACCAATGGTGGTAGAGTAACTGTTCGGCGAAGATAGCACAGAGGGTTGGAACGAACCGAGTCAGGCGAGAGTGATCGAGAGCGAAAAATAACAGAGAACGACTAATGATGTATCATGTTTCCGAGAGCCTGGAATTTGACCCTAGTTAGAGGGTAGATAAGTGAGTGTGTTGAGTAACCGAGAACGGAGAACGGAGCGGCGAGGGCGAGGGCGAGGGCGAGAAAAGAGAGAGAGAGTGGATCGAAATGAGATATAAGTAAAATAGGGAAACGAAAAATTCCGAACGTAAATTTTTTTTGGGACCAAGCCATTGGGGGATCCAATCAAAAGCGAAGAAAAAATTGGTGGGTTTCGGCCTCTTTTCGTCTCCTTTCGATTTCACGGCGGCGGCGACTCGACCTTGACGGGCAACGACGATGTCGGATGCCAATACATCTCCATACCCCCGCCACCGTTCCCATTAATCACACCTCCACCCCCATTGCCATAGCTATCGGAGCGAGGATGACGATGCCCACCATCAATCATCCGCATCTCCGTCAGCATCCTCATCTCCGTCCCCATCTCCCTCTCCACCTGCTCCTGCTCCTGAGGCATCAATCCGTAGCGGAGCGAGCGCGAATCCACCTCCATTCCCATTGCCCCCCGCGGCAGTCCCAGGTCTGGAGGACCCACTAACGACGGCATACTGCTCAAGCCCGGCAGCGCGACCTGCACTCGAGGTTGGTCGGGAGCTGAATCCGCCCGCGCCTCCCCCGCCGGGTGGTGGTGCCAGGCTGCCTCCCCCACCACCGCCTCCGACGATGTTGAATGCGAATGTGGGCGCGGGTGGCGATCCCCCACCGCCAGGGCCTGGTCGCCGCTGAACGACCCCGCCAGCGGTGCGTGGTCGAATATCGTACCCTTCCTCTCCGGGATTATCACAGAGGTCCATGATGGCAAGTCGCCGGCTCTGTGGTCGGCTCTCGTTCCCAGTTCCCTGGGCAGTGGCAGGTCGCGATCGGTAGTAACCTCCCGCTCCAGTAGCGGGTGTGTTGAGAGGCGGTGGGTGGAACGAAAATGGCGATTCATTATCGGGGATGCCGTTGGCGGATAATTGTTGCTGTTGCTGTTGTTGTTGCTGCTGTAAGGAATGGTGGTGGGAAGCGGGTAACCGGTACCCTCGGTTGATGTGGGCGGCGTGGCCATTGTGGAATATTGCCGACCCTCCGGGAGGAGACCCGCGGACAGGGGGTATGCTATTATCGGCGGGTAGGTTGTAGCGGAATGGAGGGGAGTTGGACGCTCGGCCGTCCCCGACACCGACGCCATTGGGGTACTCGACCATGGTGCGTGATGACTGTGCTGCAGCTGCAGCGGTGCTGGAAACTGCTGGCGCCGCGCGAAGATTAGGTTGTCCTGTTCATATCATCAACATTTCCCCATTGACGTTATAAAAAAGCATAAAAGAGAATTTTTTTCGGGGATCTGGTGAGAATACGCACCGAGGTTTGGGAACGCCTCAATCGGGGAACGCCCCCCACCGGTGCCGTCAGAACCTGCTGGTGCTGCCAAGTGGTGTTGGTGTTGATGTGACTCGTCCTCATACCCATGGTGGCTGTATGAGGGGCGGGCGAGGACTGCAGAGTGATACCCTCCATGTGATCCCTCAAACTGCTGTTGCTGCTCATGCGCGTGATGCTGTTGCTGCTGGGGGTGATAATACTGCTGTTGGGCGAATCGAGCATGCCCCCCACCGCCCCCACTAAGGGCGTATGCGGCGGGATGCTGCTCGTCGATGGGGGTCCTGTTGGGATGTTAATCCCAGGCCCAAACCGATGGACCCCGAGCTGCGGGTGCTCGCCCGTGACGACGACGGGGCGGGCGGGGACACCAACCCCGGCTCCTGCTGTTGCGTCGGCCCCGCCAGATAGGTATGGAGTTGGGGGCGCGCCATTGGAGCCATTGGGAGCATACTGGGATGTGTGGACGGATGGTGAGTAGAGCTCCCCTCCGCCGGCACCGTCCCGGACTCCGTGGAGGGGTGGTCGAAACGACTGGGGAGGGGGCGTCGGGACGGGCGACATGCCGTGCGGATGCCCAGCGTAAGCCGTCGCCGCCGATAGATGTTGTGAATGCTGCTGGTGGTGTTGCTGGTGCGAGTGCGGGTGCTGGTGTGGGTGAGGCTGGTGATGTGGGAGGTGATGCGGGTGCGAGTGGTAGGCCGTGTATGTGTGTGCTGAAGTCGGGGTGAGTGGCGAGGCGAGATCTGAGGCGGACGCAGGGGGGTGGCCATTCGAGAGGGGCGAATCGGGGTCGGAGTGCCTCTGCGCTGCGGCATGAGGCGGGTAGTCATCCCCCTGTACTGCTGCTGCCGCCGCCGAAGGGGGCACATACCCATGATGCTGAACAGCATAGGATTGCGAGGGATGATGGGGATGGTGGGCGTGGTGGTGGGCGTAGGCGGGCGTAGACGGGAAGGCCTCGGAGAGCGGGAAGGCGGCATACTGACCGCCCTCTACGTACTGTG
>WNFL01159016.1_pt2 | contig 11708 bp, 12 predicted proteins | sample 5400361 | NCBI WGS metagenome assembly WNFL01 (sample SAMN13153351, study PRJNA577476) | soil metagenome | isolation source: 40 cm soil on Douglas fir-dominated hillslope | place: USA:California | collected 2013-09-17
ATCGCGTTTCAGGCTTTGGCAACCGCGCGTTTTATTCCACAATTCCCAGATCGAGCTCAGGAATGGACCGAGAATGATACAGCCACGCAGGGTTATCAGACTGGTCATCCTTTTTTGCTTGAGCCTTTTATGAATAATCAAGTCGCTTGGGATTCTGAATATTATCTTGCCATTGCCGTTGGTGGATATGATGACCCTCGCGCGCCACACTTAACGCCGCTCGGGATCATGACCTCGGTTACTGATCACACGGTTACGCAATCCGGTTCAGCTTTTAATAAGAGCATTTCGCTGAGTTATGCTTTCTTTCCCTTTTACCCCTTGTTGATTCATGTCTTTGCGATTCCGCTCAGCCTCTTCGGTTTGAATCAAATTGCCACTGCAACTCTGGCTGGTGTGGTTGTATCTGCACTTGGGACTTTGCTTGGGATGTTGGCACTGTTCGATTTGACACGCGACAGCCTTGGAGAGGATGGAGCGCTTCGTGCGACCTTTTATCTGCTCATATTTCCAACAGGCTTTTTCCTCATCCAAGTCTATACTGAAGGGCTATTTGTGGGGTTGGCGTTCGCTTGCCTTGCAGTGCTCAAACGCAAAAACTGGTTAGCTGCCGCGATCTTTGGAGTCTGTGCTACGCTAACGAGAGCGGTTGGTGTAGCGCTTGTAATACCAATGGTAATTTCATGGATTCGATTGGGTGAGTGGGTAGATATTGATCTTGAATGGCGACAGATCTTTCATGAAGGCATACCACTTCGTCCGTTATATCGCGCCCTACTTTCGTTTTCACCATTGGCCACATTTTTGATCTGGAAGTTTTCGTATTTAGGACTCGCATTTGATTACATCGAATCTAACTTTTTTGGGCGTGGGTTCTTATCTTTGGGTTATGCATTTTATGCCTGGTCTGAGGCATTTCGAACTATGTGGTCAGCAGTGAATCCTCAGCATACAGCATACTATGCCACTGAATTCCTGGGCTTCACAATAGGCATTGCGGCTTGCATTGTGACGATGAAGACTCATCCTGAGATCGCTTGGTTCAGTATTGTGGTTGTTCTAATATCCTGGGGCAGTGGCCCTGCTCAAGGAATCCACCGTTATGTTCTTGCTGCACCGGCCGTGTTCGTTGCACTCGCGCGCTGGGGCAAGAATTCTGTGTTCGATCGGGCATGGACGATTTTAAGCATCCTGTTGATGGGGTTGTTGGCTACACTGTATGCCTTCAATATGTGGGTTGCTTAGGTTCTCCATTTATCGTGTAAAATAGGTTTCTATATCACCTTGAACTGGGATCGAACTCAAAACATGCCCGTTAATCTGCTTGCTCGTATTCCACTTTTTTCAGACTTACCACCTGAAGAACTTGACCGTCTCATAGCAGCGCTTGAGGTGGTTAATTTAAAACCTGGCGATATATTATTTCGTGAAGGCGATATCCCTGAACATCTTTTTATCATTGTTAGCGGTGAACTTGAAATCAATATGGGTTCGGGCACAGATAATGAAATAGTCCTAAATGTACTTAAGGAAGGGGAGTATTTTGGCGAGATGGGGCTCATTATGCCCGGTGGGCGCCGTACAGCTGGCGCCCGTGCGCGCGAGGGCGTGATTCTACTCAGCATGAGTCGCAATCGATTTGGTGAGCTTTTGCAAAATCATCCTAAATTTGCAAATGCAATGGTTAGTGTGCTCAGCCAGCGCTTGGATAGTACCAATATTGCTACATACCGTGATCTTGCTGAAAAGAATCGCCAATTACAAAGAGCCTATGATGAACTTAAAGCCGCGCAGGCACAACTGATCGAAAAAGAACGCCTAGAACGCGAGTTAAAAGTTGCTGCGGAAATCCAGCTCTCCATTCTTCCAGATGTATTACCCACCCACCCCGATTTTGATTTCGGCGGGCGTATTCTGCCAGCCCGACAGGTGGGCGGCGATTTTTATGATGTCTTTGATCTTGGCAACAACAAAATGGGCGTATTGATTGGCGATGTAGCCGATAAAGGCGTCCCATCTGCCATTTTCATGGCGCGAGCGCATGCCTTAATTATTGCGGAAGCGGATCGTGCCAGTACGCCGGGCGAAGTTCTGCGTATGGTGAACAAACATATTACACGCCTTGAGAAATCCACCCAATTTGTCACGGCGTTATATGGCGTGTTGGATACTACTACGCGGGAGTTTTCTTATGCGCGTGCTGGGCACGAACCCCCGCTATTGCTGGAAGCGGATGGAACCGTTCAACGATTACCACATCAGCCAGGTATGGCACTGGGTCTATGGGAAAATATTGCCTTGGATGAATATAGTTTTGTGATGCCAAAAGGCTCGCTCTTGATGATGTATACAGACGGCATGACGGATTGTCGCAACCCGAAAGGTGAACCATTTGGATTGGAGCGAGTCAAATCTACCATTGCCGATCTCAAAGCTTTCAACGCTCAATCAGGTTGCGATCAATTGTTTAAAACATTGATGGAATATCAAAACGGTTCTAAGCAGGACGACGATGTGACATTGGTCGCAGTTCACGCGAAATAACAAGAAAGAGACCGAGTTTCAAAAACCCAGTCTTTTGTTTTAATCGAATAACTGAAACAGGTTTAGGCTTTATCTAATGCCTGCTTGATATCTTCAATCAGATCATCTTTATTTTCGATACCAACAGATAATCTCACGAGTGACGGATCAACATCCAATTGCGAGCCAGCCACGGAGAGATGGGTCATCGCGGCGGGGACTTCGATCAGCGACTCAACGCCGCCCAGCGATTCGGCGAGGGTGAATATTTTTGTTGCTTCAACCATTCTGATCGCGGCTTCCTTCCCGCCTTTGATAAGGAATGAGATCATGCCGCCGCCATTTTTCATTTGTTGCTTGGCAACCTTATATTGCGGATGACTTTCGTGGAATGGGTAAATGAGCTTTTCTACTTTGGAATGGTTGGATAAAAATTCTACAATCGCGGTTGCGTTCTCGTAATGCCGATCCATGCGGAGGGGGAGAGTCTTGATGCCGCGCAACACGAGAAACGAGTCCATCGGTCCGATCACGGCGCCGACGGCGTTTTGCAAGAAGTAAAGTCTATCAGAGAGCTCCTTGTCTTTCACGATCACTGCTCCGCCCACGACATCTGAATGACCGCCGAGATATTTGGTCATCGAGTGGACGACGATATCTGCGCCTAGCTCAAGCGGACGTTGCAAATATGGCGTGGCGAAAGTGTTATCCACAACCAGTAAGGGATTGTTGGGATGGGCATGCACAATTTCTGCAACTGTGTGAATATTTGTAATTCGAAGCATGGGGTTGGTCGGAGTCTCAAGCCAAACGAGGCGGGTTGACGGAGTCAAAGCTTCAGCCACCGATTCAGGATCGGTGGTGTCGGCAAATGTAAAGTCCAGAGAGAAGCGGCGCAGAACTTTGTCGAATAAACGGAATGTGCCACCGTAGACATCATTACCAGCCAGTACATGCGTATCCGCATTTAATAAGCGAAGAACGGTATCGGTCGCGGCGAGTCCAGACCCGAACGCAAGACCATAATTCCCGCCCTCGAGCGCAGCGAGACAATCCTGCAAAGCCTTGCGGGTGGGGTTCATGGTGCGCGAATATTCATAACCCTGACGGGGCTTGCCAACACCATCTTGCATGTAAGTGGATGTAAAATAAACGGGCGTAATCACCGCGCCGTTGTTGGGGTCGGGTTCTTGACCAGCGTGGATTGCTAATGTTTCAAATTTCATTTGGACTCCTTTGTAAATTATGTTGATCAGGCGTCGTCAAAATAGCGATTACAAATCAGATTATACGAGAAAACATGGCAAAAACAATTTTAGCGGTTCTTGCGCACCCCGATGACGAGTCATTTGGATTGGGCGGTACATTAGCGCTCTACACGCGCAAGGGTTACGATACATATTATGTTTGTGCGACACGTGGAGAAGCAGGCACAGTTGACGAGGAACATCTAAATGGTTTCAAAGATACCGCAGAAATGCGCACTGGTGAATTGATGCGCGCCGCAAAGGTGCTTGGCTTGAAGGGAGTCTTCTTCTTGGGATATCGTGATTCGGGAATGCCGGGCACAGAACCGAACAAACATCCTGAAGCGCAGATCAATCATTCCATTGATGAAGTTGCGGGTCGTATCGTCAAACACATCCGTGAACTCAAGCCGGACATTGTTTTGACGCATGATCCCATCGGCGGATATAAACACCCCGATCACATCCACCTACATAAGGCAACCAAACTTGCCTTCGAAAAGGCGGACGACGCTTCTTTCCACCCGGAAGCTGGTGCGCCTTTCAAGCCGCATGCTCTTTACTATCAGGTTTTCCCGCGTGGAATCCTAAAATGGGGCGTGCGCCTCATGCCTTTATTTGGCAAAGACCCAACCAAGTTTGGACTCAATGGAGATGTCAACCTCAGGGAATTAGCAGAAGTGGAATTCCCAGTACATGTGCGCGTGGATATCCGTTCAGTTTCGGAAGTCAAGCGCGAAGCTGGAGCACAACATGCCTCACAGGGCGGAGGCGTTCCGCGCCGCGGCATCATGGGCTTATTGATGAAGTTATTTGGTGAACGCGAGGACTACATGCGGGCTTATCCGCTTGTCACAACAGATGGTCAGTTTAAACGCCGAAGCGACTTATTCGATATTTGAGTGTTGTAGATTTTGAATTGGTATTTTCCAGCTTGTTCTTTGAAAGTTTACTTTGGAGATTAATTCATGACTTTCCAAAAACACGAAAACCATGATCCTCATCAAGGACAAACCGTCCGCATGGCTGGAACACCACTCAACCGTGCGCAAACAGCGATGTTAATGGTGCATGGTCGCGGCGCAAGGGCGGAAGATATTTTGATTTTAACAGATCAACTGGCACAACCGGGTTTTGCTTATCTCGCGCCCCAAGCCGCGGGGAACGAGTGGTATCCGAATGGTTTCCACGTTCCGGTTGCAGAAAATGAACCCTGGCTTTCATCAGCGCTTTCTTTTTTAGGCAGTGTATTCGCTGAAATTGTCAGCGCGGGCATCCCCTCAGAACGTGTGATGCTATTAGGGTTTTCGCAAGGGGCTTGCCTCATTCTCGAATTTGCTGCTCGCAACGCGCAACGTTATGGCGGCATTGTTGGACTCAGCGGCGCACTGATCGGACCCGATGATACGCTGCGCGATTATGTAGGCTCACTGGCGGGGACGCCGGTCTTTCTTGGGTGCAGCGATATGGATTTCCATGTTTCCAAAGAACGTGTAGATCAAGCCGCCGAAGTTTTGCAAAGGCTTGGCGGCGATGTGACCGAACGTTTATATCCAAACCTGGATCACAGTGTTAATCAGGATGAAATTGATTTTGTGCGTAGCATGATGCAATCACTCGTTGCTGGTGCGTGAAATGTATTCCGTCATTGCGAGCGAGTGAAACAAATAAATGAGTAGAGGCAGTGATTCGATGGATGAATTTCGCTACGTCTCTTATGCTCAAGAAATAATTTTTGTGCCCGGCTCGTTCGCACGTTTGAATGAGGCTGTCGATGGCTTTGGTTGGCGGCGACTTATGCTTTGTACAAGTCGCTCTGTGCGAGTAAATGGTTATGTTGATAAAGTTGAATCTGTTCTGGGGGATAAGCTTGTTGCAGTATTCGATCATGTCCGACCCCATGTTCAAGATATTCAATTTAATGAAGCTCTCGCACTCGCTGTTGAGAAAAATGTAGACGCCATTATTGGCATGGGTGGTGGGAGTCCAATTGGAATGGCGAAGGCAGTTTCATCTGCACTGGAAGAGGAACGTACAGGTCAACCAACGCGTGCTGCGTTTCCTACCGATCAGCCTCTGGTCCCAGTGGTTGCAATTCCGACCACATACGCAGGCTCCGAAATGACACCTACATATGGGATTACACATACGGACGAGACCCCGCCTCGCAAAGTCACCGTCAACGACCCGAAGATCGCGCCGAAACTTGTGATCTATGACCCAGAGTTGACTCTTAATTTACCTCCTGAAATGACAGCCTCCACTGGCATCAATGCGCTGGCACATTGTATCGAAGCACTGTACTCGAAGACTCGCAATCCACTTTCGACTGCGGCGGCGACTACAGGGATTCAGCATATCTCCAATGCTTTGCTGAGTTGTTATGAGCATGGGGAAGATTTGGAGGCTCGTACTGAAATGCTGCTTGGTGCGCATCTCGCGGGACTTTCGCTTGCTTCCGTTTCGATGGGTCTTCATCATGGCTTATGCCACGTGCTCGGCGGAACGGCGCGTATTCCACATGGAATTGCCAACAGTATTATTTTGCCGCACGCCATCCGCTTCAGTGCAGATGTGACCGCGCCTCAACTTCTCCCGGCCGCAGAGGCGATGGGAGTTCCAGTAAACCGAATCAACCCCATGGTCGCAGTTGAAGCGCTGGTCCAAAAGATTTTCCATCTGATTGGTCAGATGAATCTCCCGCAACGTCTGCGTGATGCAGGTGTCAGTTTGAGCGAAGGCGAGTTATCGAATCTCGCTACGCTTGCTTTTCAGAATGGCACTGTTCAAAATAATCCGAAACCAATTGCCAATGCCCTCCAGATTGAACAGTTGTTGATGAATGCATGGTGAAGGAGGTGTTGAATTAATAATGACTTTGTTTATATTCCGAAAAGATATTGAACGCAAAATATTAACCAAATCAAAAGGAGAAAAACATGACCGCTGTTAATTCTATGGACTACAGTGGCAAAGATACCGTGCTGGATGTTGTCCGCACGGAAAGCGCTGATTTTTTCAAACTTGTGGATGATCCTAAAAACTGGAATGTGCAGACGCGCTGCACCGAGTGGGAAGTCCGCGACATGGTGGGTCACATGATCGATGTGACCGAAGGTTATCTTTCGCGTTGGGAAAGTGCCCAGAAAAATGAAGCAAGAGATACCGCAGGCTTGCTTGTGATGGGCGAGTCGCTCAATACGAATGCTCAGTCTTATCGCAATTTGCCGCGCGAAGAAGCCATCAATCGATTGAAGGCTGATTACAATAAGATGATGGATATCTTTGAAAAATTGACTCCTGAGGAGTGGAGCAATTTCATCGTTATGCACCCCTATATGGGCGGGCTCCCGACCTTTTTCTATCCTGCTTTTCATGTGATGGATTATGGCGTCCATACGTGGGATATCCGTTGGGGTTTGGGCGAAAAGGATCGCAAGTTGGATGAGCAAACTGCGGGTGTGCTGGTTCCTTATATGTTATACGCGCTGCTACCCTCGACGGTCGATGCTCAATCGGCTGAAGGTGTCGATGTGGAGTTTGGTATTGAAGTCTCGGGTGAATGGGGCGGCAAATGGCGTGCAACCGTAAAGGATGGCAAATTCGAAGCCAAGCCTGAGACGGATAACTTCGAAGGCTGTAAAGCAGTCTTCAGCTTTGACCCATCTGACTTTGTGCTCACATCCTTTCAACGCTTCCCTGGTGGTACAACTCGAGGTGATCAGGATACTATCGACAAGGTCCGTCATTTGTTTTTCAGAATCTAGACGCGCAGTCCCTAAAGTCTTCTGGCAAGACGCGATGGCAGTTTTACAGGACAACAGGGCCAGAACAGACCTCTTGGATAAATAAACGATAATGATTATTTATTCCTTTTTGAACGACGGAGTCACGGAGACACTGAGAAAAAGAAATAAAAAAGAACTCCGTGACTCAGTTTCTCCGTGGTTAATGGACTGAGACTTTCGCAAGAGGTCTAATATAATTCCGATTGCAAAGGAAGCCCTTCGATGGGCTCAAGACAGACCTTTAGAGTCTCTTAAATGGAGAAATTAATATGACTAAAATTCAAACGCAGGGCGTACATCACATTACCTTCGTTGGCTCCAATCGCGAAGCGATCATTGACTTCTACCAAGGTGTGCTTGGAATGCCGCTGGTTTTTGAGCAACCTAATTTGGATGTGCCCGATGAAAATCATCTTTACTTCGACCCCGGTGATGGACGTTTGATCACATTCTTCGTGAGACCAACGCGCGTCAATGACCCTGCGCCTAATCCACAGAATATTGGCAACTTGCACCACATTGCTTACAACGTCTCACGCGCAACATATACTCAAGTGGCGGCGCGCTTGAAGGAACGTGGTATTGAGAATACTGGCCCAATTGATCGCGGCTTTATGGATTCAATCTACTTCCGCGATCCAAACGGTCAACTGCTTGAAATGGCTTGCTTCAAATTTATTCCCCCAGATGGACATAGCTATGCAGATGTCCTTAGTGTAGCGCATCGTATGCGTGTGGAACAAGGCGATTATGCCATCGCGGATAAACATCTCGCTGATGCCATCGCTGAATTGACCGAACAAAAGATCAAGATACATGCATGATGGTTTCTGCTGAGAGCGATCCGCGTCACACCGGAACAATTTGGACTTTGAGTCTGGATGAGTCCATCTCTGCAATAACACCAAACATACCTGTAACATTTTGCCGCGTTGAATCACAATCTGCCGACGAGTTGGCTCAGGCAATGGGTGATGATGCTTTAATGGAAGTCCTCAAGCGATTTGAGAAAGGGAGCCGTTGTTATGCAGCGCGGGTGGATAGTAGGCTTGCAGCATATGGCTGGGTAAGCTTTGAAGATGAATTCATTGGCGAGTTGAATCTGCGTTTGAGATTACTTCCCAGTGAAGCATATATTTGGAATTGCGTTACCTTGCCCACTTTTCGACAGAATTATCTTTATAGTGCCTTGTTGATCTATATCATTAAGGAATTAAAAAAGGAGACTTTGTCTCGTGTCTGGATCGGCGCAGATCTTGATAACGTCCCTTCGCAACGCGGGATCGCACGAGCAGGCTTCACGCATGTTGCTGATCTCGTTGTAGCCAGAGTTTTGACTTTGCGTCAGGTTTGGGTGGTGGGCTTGCCTGATGTACCCGAGTCAATCGTCGGCGAGGCACGCCGCGCATTCCTGAATGATCGCGATAAGGTTTGGTTGAACGGAGTAAAGTCCACCTCAAGTGGTTGACCAAACCTTTACAGTTTAGGTTATGATTTGCGGAATGACAGAAATCGAATATTCCCGCGCTTCTGAAGCGACCGCGTTATGCAAAGCGTGTGGGCTGTGTTGTAATGGGCATTTATTTTCCTGGGTGCGCCTGAAGGCTGTTGAATTGACACCCCTGCAAAAATTGGGTTTGAATGTCATACGGTCCGATCCGCGACAGCGTGGATTTACACAGCCCTGCCCCATGTGGAACGGCGAATGCACGATCTATGAATCGCCTCATTACCCGCGTGGCTGTGATTCTTATCGCTGTAAACTGCTCAGGGAACTGCTTGATGAAAGCGTCTCGCTTCCAAAAGCGTTGAGGGTTGTTAAGCAGGCAATGGAAATGATTCAAGAACTCGAGTCGTTTCTTCCCGCTTCGCCAAATATTAGTTTTCGCGAGCGCTTGATCGCACACATGGAGCAAGAAAATGCAGACTTGGAATTTCAACTGAAGGCGGATGCATTGTTGAACTTTTTCGAAAACCACTTTGGCGTAAACGACTTCTTTGATAAATAGGGCCAGGAGTTAGTTAGGGGTTGGAGTCATTATTTCTTCGAGTTTAATGTGTTGCAGAGGGTGATTTTACCGTATCACATATAGACCCATTCCAATGATCTATGGTCTAAAAACAGACCTCAGGTAGGGGTTGCGAAAATAGAATAAACGTTCTATAATTGTAGCTATTGCTATCCGATTATCAAAAGGAGAATATCATGTCCAAGCGAAATATTGTCCACGTTGAAATCCCTGCTGCAAATGTGCAATCTGCCGGAAAGTTCTATCAGGAATTGTTTGGTTGGAAGATTAACCACGATTCCGGAATGAACTACACTATGTTTGAGGCTGGTGATGGGGATGAGTACGGTGGTTTTCCACAAGTCTCGGATGAAAATCCTGCCGGTCAAGTGCTGGTTTATATTGCTAGCGAGGATATCGAAGCCGATTTGAAGAAAGTGGAAAGACTGGGCGGCAAGGTGTTGCATCCAAAAGCTGAAATTCCAGGCACAGGTTGGTTCGGAGTATTTCAAGATCCTACTGGTAATGTGCTTGCCGTGTACACCAGCATGAATCCTACAAGCTAATCATCATGGCAAGCACGGAGCTTTTTCTTACTGTTCCATTGCTCACAGAGTCGCAGCAAGCTCATCATCTAAATAATAGGAGATCGTCAATGGATCAAATTACTCAAAAAGATGCGCAATCGAGTTCCTGGCCAACGGGTATATTCGCCATTACCCTTTTCGTCGAGGATTTACAGGCCGCGAAGCAATTCTATCTTCGAGTGTTTGGCTTGCCAGTCGACTATGAGGATGACAACTCGGCGGTGTTCAAGTTTGGGGACACACTCATCAATCTATTGAAGGTCACACAAGCAGGAGAGCTTATTGAGCCTGCTACTGTGGCAAGTCGGGAGTCTGGTTCTCGCTATGTCTTTACCATCCACGTGGATAACGTAGACGCAATGTGTGCAGAGCTAACCGCACGCGGAGTGGAACTCCTGAACGGCCCAATGGATCGGCCTTGGGGAATACGAACTGCCAGCTTCATGGATCCCGGTGGTCATATCTGGGAAATCGCGAAGTAACAATTGATGTTGCCTAAAAACAAAAATCCGAGTCCACTTGTTCTGGACTCGGATTTTTCTATTACAATCACACCATGTCCCTCCCTCATGAATTTCTCTACGAACTGCACAAACACTTTACAGGGGATATTCGCACCGATCTTGCCTCGCGAATTTTATACAGTACAGATGCGAGCATTTACCAAATAGAACCAACTGGTGTCGCCTTACCGCGCACACAAGAGGATTTGATTGCCGCAGTTGAACTCGCTGCTAAATACAAAATTCCTATCCTACCTCGCGGTGCTGGAACATCCCTTGCTGGGCAGGCAATTGGCGAAGCTCTAATTCTCGATTGCTCGCGTTGGCTGGATAACTTCGTTGAAATAAATCCGGAAGAGCATTATGCAATTGTCGAACCAGGCGTTGTGCTGTCAAACCTGAACAAAGCGGTTGCGAAATATGGGTTGCAATACGGTCCCGACCCTGCTTCAGCTGAGCGCGCGACCATGGGTGGAGTTATTGCAAACAATGCTACTGGTGCACACTCAATTGTGTATGGGATGTCTGCCGATCATTTGATTTCTGCAGATGTCATCATGGCGGATGGAAGTCTCGGCATCCTCGGCGAAAGAAGTACGCTTGATAACGCTCTGGTCTCTAATCTCTATTCGTCTGTTTTGGAAATCCGTGAAAAATATGTGGATGCGATCACAAGAAACTGGCCGACCACCTGGCGAAATTCAGCAGGTTACCGTTTGAATTATCTTTTGCCTTGGTCGCCATCTAAGCCTTCACAATGGATTGGTCAAACATATCCCGCCAACTTGGAACCTGGAACCTGGAACCTGGCAACGTTACTGGCTGGCAGCGAGGGGACACTGGCTGTGATTCGCCGCGCAAAAGTGAACCTTGTCCCTAAGCCAAAGTATACGATCCTTGCCGTTCTGTCTTATCAAAATATTGCGGATGCATGTGATGATGTGCCGCGCTTGTTAACTCATCATCCTTCGGCAGTGGAATTGCTCCCACGCTTGATCATTCAGCAGGCACGCAGTGTTCCTGAGTATACGCGTCAGATGGGATGGGTGAT
>WNFL01159239.1_pt1 | contig 11705 bp, 11 predicted proteins | sample 5400361 | NCBI WGS metagenome assembly WNFL01 (sample SAMN13153351, study PRJNA577476) | soil metagenome | isolation source: 40 cm soil on Douglas fir-dominated hillslope | place: USA:California | collected 2013-09-17
TGTCACTTAGATACATTAGAAGGATATGGGAAGCTGCCAAAACAATGTTGGAGCCAGGTTTATCAGCCATTCTCATTGACTGGTGAACGACTGTAGTTCCAGTTGCCGAACGAGGCATGTTCTTCGGAATCATCGGAATGTAAGGGTACTTCACATGCCACACGCGTTAATCCTAACATTTTGAGTAGGGTTTGGGCCGTCGCATCTGCTGTCGGACCTCCTCTTGGTGGCGCATTTGCCCAACAGGTATCTTGGCGATGGGTCTTTTGTACGTTAAATCCACCCCCCATCAATATAACGCTCATCATCTTTATAGACTTAAACCTTCCTATCACTGGCGTTGCAATTGTAATTGTCTTCTTTTTTTTGCATCTCAATGCACCGAAGCAAACATTCAAGGAGAAGATGGCTCGGATGGATTGGATGTAAGTACCACCCTCACTGGTTTCAGCAAGTGTTTGTGCTCAAGTGTCTCTTTCCAGTGGTAACATCCTCATCATCGGCGGTTGCACGTCGGCCATAATAGGACTGTCGTGGGCAGGAATTCAAGCCCCGTGGGATTCAGCTAAGACACTGGCGCCTCTCATAATCGGGCTGTTCACTTTGGTCGCTGCGGTAGTATACGAGGCCAAGGTGCCGAAGGAGCCAACTGTGAGTTCCACTCTTCCCCAAACCTTCAATTGTCTGACAACCTCTAGATTCCATTTGAAATTCTCACGAATCGAACCACTGTATTCGGGTAAGCGGTCTAGGATTGGCCGGTCCGGTTCAATATCGACCCTTGATTTTTACAGCTACATCACAACGGCTCTTCAAAGTATCGTTTTGAGCGCGATGGGATGTAGGTCGACCCATCCACTCCTTATATTACCCCTAACAGGACACTCGCAGTATTCCTTCCGGTCTATTTCCAATCTTGCAAACTCGCCAGCCCACTCCAGTCCAGTGTTGATACGCTTCCCTCCGCGTTCTCCATTGCACCCGGTGCTATCGTCACAGGCGCCTCGACATCCATCTTAAGCCGCTATGTGCCGCAAAACATCCTCGGATGGGTGTTTATCACTTCCGGGGTTGGAGGCTGGCTCACGTTCAACGTAGACGCCTCCACGGGACTGTGGGTGGGTTTGCAGTTCCTCGCTGGCTGGGGAATGGGGATGCTCTTCCCTGCCACCAACTTGGCTTGTGTTGCCCCGCTGCCGTTGAGGTTGAGCGCCCACGCGTTGGCGTTCTATGCATTTATCAGATCCTTCTTTATGGTCAGTCAGTCTGATTCGGAACGTGTATGTATCCTTACGAGACGGTTAGGTCTGGGGAGTGACAATCGGGAGTACTATCCTCCAGAATGAGCTCAAGTCACGACTTCCACCAGATTTCTCAGCCCTCTTTCCAGGTGGTGCAGAGATCGCGTATGCTGCTATCCCAGCTTTACACGGTCTGGAACCAGAGCTTCGTGCGCAAGGTGCGTTGAACCTTTCCCCTTTTCCGGTGTCACGAGTGGGTTCTGACCACCAGTCCTCCAGTACTTGATGCATTCGCGGAGAGTCTCAAACGTGTTTGGCTTGCGATGACCATTGTCAGCGGGGTCGGCCTCTTATGCTCGCTCATGCTGAAGGAGATACCTATGGCTACGGTTACTGATGAACAGTGGGGAGTCAAGGAGAAAAAGAAGAAACTGGACACTGAGAAAGGTGGAGCGTCCACTCCTCCCAAAACGTCAACGCCTGAATGATGAGAATCGTGAAACGATGTGCATTATATTAAAACGACTTATTGGCCATAATCCCATCCTCACCATGCGTAGTGCTCGACTGAGGAATAATAGAGAGTATGTCTTTACGCCCTTTGTTTAAAATACTACAGATACAACTTATGATATACTCATTGTGAGAGTCATCGGATTGCCTAATGAGGGAGGAGCCGCCTCATGTGTGAATACAGGTCGATTCAAGGAAACTGCAAATATGTGGAGGCTACCGATGTTCAGGGTGACCGAAGATGCCCAAGACTGTGCGAGTTTGGGGTATATTTTTTACCATTGAATAGAGTAGTTGAATAATGTCGCCGTCATAGCTCAGTTGGGAGAGCGTTAGACTGAAGTGATTACTGCAATCTACAGGTCACCCGTTCAATCCGGGTTGACGGCATTACTTTTTTGGTGGCAAATAATGGCATCTCTTGCACTACAAATGAAGTATAAACACGGAGCTTTCTGAAATATTGCTTGCCGGTTGCTTTCGGCCTGTCATCATTTGAATGCACCTAACATTTAATGCTTGTATTGGAGCCACGAAGTACTTTACGAGGATCAGATAAGAAGTTGATCAGCTAATGACCGATAGGCAACAATGGGCTCTCTTTGATCGTCGCCACCTCTTCACTCCGTCGTCGAAAACCGCGTTCCCACTTCAACGGACATTTCCTCACTGGTGTAGTTCATCCACAAGAGCAAGACCTCACTGCGGTTTTTTGGAAGCAGGAAATAGCGAGTCAGGGGAAGAGTGAGAGAATGGCAGATAAATGCACGACCACATCTACCCAAGCACTTCGTGACGCCAGTTTTCGGGTACAATCCAGCAATGACTCGTTCATTGACCACCCCACGACAGAGCTCACTGCTAAGGAATCAGACATTGCGACTTTTTTGGAGGATCAGCCGGCAGCCTCGGCCTCCTTGAAAGGATGGGAGACGGTAAATAATGCCACTATCGCTCCCCAGGTGGCACTAGATGAACAGTTGGCTATCGATCAACGCGTCACTGCTATAGAGGAGGAATGGGAGATCCCCAAGAAATTAAGCCGACACATGTCTCATTCTGCTGGCGTATTCTCAGCTACCAGGAACGACGCACAAAGGAATATTGTGACAAGAACCCAGGATATTCTACCCCCAATCTGCCGATTACCCGTCGAGATGTTGCAACAAATCTTCGAAGAATGTGTCGACACCGAAGCAGCGGAATGGTTTGTGAGCCCAACCCAACCTCCTACGCTCCTTAAATCTGCCACCAAAATCGCTGGCACGTGCCGCTCCTGGCGCACCATCGCCCAACAGACACCGCGAATGTGGAATCGGTTGGTCGCACCTATTCAGGTAGAGAGCTTTACGAGCGAAAAAACAATAGTTCACAGAACCATTGGAGTGGGAGCGTTCTGGAGATCACTTTATCTGTGTGGGGGTATGCCCTTAGAAGTGACAATCCCTGATAGGCTTTCAACCCTTGAGATACCAAACCTCACGTCACTGAACATTGACCGACTTAACATTTATGATATCACTCAGTATGACTGGTCACCCTATCAACAGACGCAACCGCCCTCCTTCCCCTCCCCGCGTCATTTATGGGTAGGGCAAGGAAAATATCATGGATTTTCATATACAAATGGGCTTCCATCTTTCCTCATCTCTCGCACAACTATAATTACTGCTTATAACATCACAATCACTATTCCAGAGGGGAGTAGTCGTGTGACGCAGCTTGTCCTTTGTGGAATACAAGATGTGTTCAGGCTTACCTCGCTACTCAAATCGCTCCCATGTTTGATTGAGTTGGATGCCGCTCATGCGTTCACGAGGGCCTATCACGAACGGGGTCACTCAGGATTTACCCATCAGAAACTACGACATCTTCGAATACACGAAACGTGCATGCCTGCTCTGGAACAGTATCTAGCTGATGGTCTTCGGCTACCAAGCCTCAGATGCTTCGGCCTGGCCTGTCGGATACGCTTTGCGCCTAAGCGTCATACGCCGTTCTCTTACCCCTCGGTGGCCGCACAGCTTCCCACAACTGTTACACACTTAGAAGTCCACGGAGAGTCCCGACTGGCTACTTTATCGACGAGCGATCTCATTGGGACGTTCTACAGGATTGATACCATATCGACATATGGAAATTCCATATGGACAATACTTCGTGTGTTATCTCGGACCAGAGATATGCCGGAGGGTGAGAAGGAAAGCGAGAAGGAAAGCCTGCCAAGTACCATTCAAGCGCTACACATCCATGACTATTTGGGCGATGGCGAGGAGTTATATCCTGCACTCCATCAGATATACAACAATACGAAGCCCATCAAGGTATTCTTCGAGAACTGCCCCAACATCCTGCCAACGGTGAGGAGAGAGTTTATGCATGCGCAAACGACAACCGCCAGACCATCCCATCAGGTGTTGGGTGGGAAGCGGGTTCAGCATGTTGATCAACCGATTTAAACCAAGTGGGAGGACTGATATGAAGGCGGAAAAGTTTACGCTGAGGCGCATCTGAAAGAGTTGGCTTCAAAACACGGTCAGGCTGATTGATTTGTATTGTTTATTGTATCCAGTCGTCCTATTACCGACTTTCTTTTACGTCGCTCTCACTCGTCCGTCAGTACAACACGAAGTCTATCATCATATCAGATGGTATTTCCAGGTCCTGTGCGCTCGGATAATGTTCGGTGTTAGGATACAGTACTTCAACCATTCGAAAGTTTTGCCAAAGTAACTGGGCTTTAGTTGTTTATCCTGACAACACGTATAGTCAAATGAAGATTTTTTAGCAGAGCCATGACACACATACAGTACTCTCCTCTGTCCTGGACCTAGTGCGCCGCTTCGTGTGTACCGACCCGAAAGGATGAACAATTCGAAAGCAACTCCTTAGCGAGAAAACCGTTCTGAACATGGCCGACCATTTCGGTGCTGACCACCCATTGGTAGCCTGGACCCTCGACGACACGGGATATTTAGGAGTTGTGATGCTCTCCATTATGTCCTCAATCACCCCTTGCAAGCATCGCATTACATCCACCGCATTTATCTGCTACATACCTCAAACCAGGCCTTGGGATCACTGCAAAGCCGTACCGTCATTCTCCTCTATCCGCACTACTTTGCCTGCGGCCTGTTGGCTTGCCGCCTCGAACTGGCCTTCGCCATAGACACAAGGACCAGCATAAAGCTATACTGTGCCACCAACCTCATAAGGAGCGTCCGTCCTGTAATAGTCTGGTTCCACTCCTTCCTCCACATCCGACCCAGATGAATCGTCATCTTGCGCACCCACATTGCGAGCTCGTGGTACGGTTGTGTCGAATGAAGTAACGGGGATGAATCGAATGATCGGGATGGAGGTACTGAAGTGGGTGGCGTGCGTTCGAAGAGAATTTCGACACTCCCCCGGCAGGCCGGACAGGAGGGCGAGGAGGTTGTTAGTGTGGCGATTGTTGTGGGTAAAGAAGGACCAGCCGAATATGACGAGTACGAACTTATGGGAACAGAGGGTGATACAGAGCTTAGCATTGTGAGGACTGACGGTTGGGCGGGAGCGGAGGCATGCGAAGGAGGTGGTCGCCGTACTGGTTGGCTAGTTGGCAGTGGTGGAGATGTGAATGTCGAAGGATCACGATAGAGCAAGACTGGTGACAAATGTCCAAATCCTGCCGCTTGGATGACCTCCTGCGTTTGTTGCCGCTCTCGAGGTGGTAAGTTGCTGTTTCCTTGGGGGTTCGTTGACGTTGACCTAACGAATATCGCTTCGGGTGCATGTTGTTGTCGATATGCCTCTGCCCATCGTAGGAAGCATTCCCGATGTACTACGTGGAGGTGCGGCGCCACGGTACAGAACGCCTCCAAAGGACCTGAGTCCCCGACTTGGCTTTGACTATCACCCATTGAGGATCCCGAAGACGGAGGTACGGCGGCTTCGGTGGGTGCATAAGACGTGAAGGAGCTTATGGACATTGCCATGGGATCCTGATGATCTGTACCAACACCAGAGCAGATGATACACTCCGGTTCATCATCGTACGGGTTCAAAGGCTGATATGATATTTCCTTGCCCCTCGCGACTACTTTGCCGAGTGCCTGTTTTGCCCGCATGGCGCTCTGCCTTCGATGTAAACGTAAGACAGCCAGCAGGCCAACTCGATGCGTCTCGTGGAGTACGGTGAGAACAAGGATGTAGAGGGCAGCTTTCTTCCATGACACTGATTTGAGCGACGTTTCTCGAAGTTGCTTTGGCAACGGAATTGTGGCGAGAACGGGTGTTAGGAGGAAAGATAACAACGGTTTAGTATTAAGGAGTTTGAGGAAGGTTATTCCTGTCTATTATGCTATGTTAGAGTATCTCGTGGAATTTCCGGCGTGTCAACGCACCGCCAAATCCAACAAGGCAACAGAGGTCTTTTCTTCATCATCAAGGTCACGTCCGGGGCTTATAAGCCATTCATAAAGCATAGTTTTCACGTCATTGTGTCGTAGAAACCGCGGTCCGTCACGCCTATTGACAGGTTCTGAAGGAATATTTGCTGCGAGCAAAAGGAGCGCGGTACGCATTTGAGAGGAGCCTTCTACCCACACCGAAAGGGCAAAGGACAAGAGAGCGAAGCGCGCTGAGTGATTCGCAGCTTCCGACGAGCTCATGTTGTGAAATGCCCTTGTTCGGGTTGGCTTCCAACCGCCGATAGGCGTCTCTTGCTCTGTTTCCTTTCCCTATAAAATGGCGGGACACAAGTGTACCTGTGTTTCCAGATATTCAAGAGGCATGATGGAGTATCTTCAAGGCGGAATGGCGTTCCGCACATTAGCAGACGCTGCTGGCATTGTACCGAACTGGCAGATCCGAGGGTGGTCGGGTGGTCGTGGTCGGGTGTGTTATTAGACAAACAATTCCTCTCGACTTCCCGACTTGGCATCCCCGCGCTTTCGCCCCTTACCTCTTGGAGAGCGGCTGGAGCTTTCTCACGAGGAACCTACCTCCTGTAGTCGTTCATATAACAAGCACACCGAGTCTACAGTACTCCTCGATACCCCACCACCTCAGATCCTTTCCTTTTGGTCCGTCCAGTTCGATCTCTGTCCATACTCCCTCGCCTTTCTGTGTAATAGCGCTCTCTTCTTTCGATTCCGGGAAAAAGTCATCTTCTCTACGTGCGCTCTCCACCCACAGCCAAACCCTTAAATCTTTCGCGATGAGCAATTTGGCAAGTTTGAGCTTGAGGACTTTGGGCAGCATAGAAGGAAGGACTTGAATGTGAATTTGTGTACCAGGTGGAATGCTAGATGGGTGTGGTTCTGAACGGGACTGCGGCGGGTCGGAGAGAGGGACGACTACGACATCTACAGGCAAGAGAGTCAGAGGGTCGGTACATTGAGTAGTAGGAACTACATATGGCAATACTTACCGATTAGTCGCTTACGGAGGCTCTGCGCTCCGTGATCGATGGAGCGCTCTTCCTCTGCTGGTGCTCCGTGAACTGAAATAGTACAGAAAATACTCAGTCTCGCCTTGAGAGATAAAATGAAGCACGGTGAGAAGGAGGCGTTACGTACTCCTGACTAACTCCTCCCATCGAGGGTGCTCGGCTGCTCTTCGTTCAGGCGGAGCATTCCTAACGATCCACAAAAGGTAGAAGAGCTCCGCATCTCTCCGCTCCTCTGGAGTGACCTATTGTGATTGCGAGTAACGGTGAACGAATTGAGTCCATCGCAAGCTAAATGACGAGATCGGAAATGAGAGCCCAACGCACCTCACCCCCTTGGACCACCTTGAGCCCCGCCAGGCGTCCAATGAGGAACAATCGCGAGTATTTCCCGAGCACTGGATTATCTGCTATACCCAAGTTCTCGAGGTTAGGTAGCCAGTCGTGTAAATGGTCAACATCCGACCATCGAGAAATGTGGTTCGACTGAAGGGAGAGACTTGTGACAGAGACCAAAGGGTAGTTTGATGGTGAAGATGCGAGAGGCGAGATTGTCGAGATAGCGTTGGCAATTAGGATCAAGCGGGACAGTCTGGTATACAAGTGATGAATATATCTGTCTGATTGGAAGGCGAGACGCCACTGAGAGAAGACATGACGCACCGTGGAAATATCTTTACACCTTTACACACACCCGCCCAGTCGCTGAGATCGTTGGTATCAAAATTGAGGGATTTGAGCAGCGGAAGAAGCGGCTTTCCTTCCGCCCCAACCAAATTCGGAGACGTGACCTCCAGGGTGTTCAGTTCGCATAACCCCAGCTCAAGGCTTTGAAGTGAAGGGAATGCGGGTGCTACCATAAGAACCTGGATAGAGCGCCAATAGTTCGTAAGCGAATGCCATTTATAAACAATGCATGGCAATGAATTGTAAAGAAGAGATGGCGAGGTAATATGCTCCGGTGATAGCCAGCAAGAGACTAACTTGGTCCCATGTTAATTGGCAGCTGTTTAGCCTCAGTTCACGCAAGTGTGACCCTCCAATCTTGACAGTCAAATGGCGTTCCAGAGGTTTGAATCTATTGTGGCTGTTGATATCACAAAAAGGCTTTGAATAAATGGATAGGGTGACCCCGCAAGGAAAGACGGGATCATCCAACACCTGCGCGTGGATAACGACCGTAATCGAAGAAAGCACGCACTTGAGACTTAGGCTTTCCAGGGAATTAACGTGGTTTGTTAATATTACGATCTCCTGCCACGATGAGATAAGGTTGCTAGACAGATCGAGCCTTTGTAAATCTACCGGTCAAAAATCGCGTTAGGGTTGAAACGAAATTAAGCGTTTTGGTGGGAAAGTGTGAGCATAAAATTTTGGGCAGGTTGAGACATTGTCCGAATAGGCGAAAGGCCAGATGACGGTTCGTCAAGCAGTGTACCACGAACATGAAAGGGAAGGGCCCGCCCGGGGGAGAAACAGGCGGCACGGGGCACAAGAAGGAGCGTAGAAGATATGGGAGTCAGTCGCGTTCCGAAAATGTGGAAAATTGGTGTAGGTGGAGGGCAGGAGTGGAGTGGCGGCCTCGGCGCACCCGCTTTCTGGACTGCCTTGTGGACCGTTCCAACAGAGCAAATGGACAGATGGCGCACGGGGCAGGCAAGGAGAAGAAGAGGACGCACGAACTTGGGCATGTCCTTGCCAGAATAGCGGCTGCGTCCTCGTTGGCGTTCCCGGTCCGTTCCGCTGCGAAGTGGGGCGCACTGAGAGTGGAAATGTCTTCTGCCTCGAGTCCCACTTCTTTGAGACGGTCCAGCCGCGCGAACTTGCGCCTGACCTTTGCGAGATCGACAGCCTCCACCTGAATAGCACCATTGCTCGACCCAAGCGTGATCATTTCCGGTTGTCCCGGCTGTGCATTCGACACAACGTCCTTCTGGATCTGAGGTTGGCTGGTGTACTTTTCGAAGAGCGCCTCAAGTAAGGAACGGCCTAAGGAGAGACCATTGGCCGTTGGACGAATGAAGGAACCTGAAGTACTCGATCTGTCCAGCTTCAGTGATCATAAAATATACCTTTATGTTGTTTCTGATTACCTTGCGGTGAAATATTTTATTCCATCCTTAGATCCATCGTGTTTGCCCCTGGTTCCATCGTCCCAATCGACTCCGAGCCAGGTTCCTTTCGTACCTTGTACACCCCCAACATATAGGACAGTCCCATATTCCCCGTTTACGCTGATTCGATCACCTACGCTTGGAATTTGGGTCGACATCAATGACGAACGAGAAGAAAGCCAGAGTCTTTGTCTCCAGCCTCAAGTTGTTTGAAAGTTGAACTCGACCACGTTCAAGCAATGGCTCGCCGAATTTACGTGGGAAGTATGTAAATCACCAGGGACCTCAAGGAATGAGTACCTAACAATTTTTTCAGAGCTGCCCCCGGACGCACGCCCGGATGAAGTCAGGCGGTTCTTCGAGAGCGTTGGCCCCATTCGGGAATGTCGGGTTATGAAAGGTACTTTTCATTGTCTTCAGACTCACCATACAGGTCATTGAACGGCTCATTTCTTCTTCGCAAGGCTACGGTTTCATTGAGTATGAAGCCCAAAAGGTCTCTATTCACTGTTTTTTTTTAAGCATCCTGTCTAAGGCGCTTTCGATCCACAGGATGCAGATGAATGCGTCGAGACATTCCACGGCCGTGACTTTCAAGGACGCCCTCTCCTCGTCGAGTTTGCCAAGGAAAACAGGAGGCGCGAGCCCAATATAGATCGCTCGTACGTTGCAAACTTCAAAGGCCGCTGTCGGTGACACTCTACATCGAGACGCTGACGATTGTCATTCGTCTCGTCTGCAGTCGCCGTCCACCTGGAATCCAACTACTCGTAACTGGCCTGGGGAGGGATGTTAGCTGGCAAGTACGTACGGCTTCCTTCAGGCTTCTGGCAGATATCCCAAATGCGTGGCGTGATCCTATATGTGGGCGAGGATGTGCAGACGCGTTCTTGAGGATCAACTTGGACGGAACGCCGCACAAAGATCCTGAACGGCCGGACGGGGAGCAACTATCTGAGCGCCCACCGAGGACCTATAGGACCTGTCTATCTCCCTGTTGGGGCTCCTGAAGATTGCGGAAATATTGGATGGGCGCGCGGTTCAGGCACGGTCGAGGAAAAAAATAAAAAATAACGGCACACTCCCAATGGATCTTGTGGCTTTGCCCCTGTCGCCCTGACTCTATTGTTGAGTCACAGATGGGGTGGTTCCGGGGACGAGCTTTGCAAGGTGGCGACAGGGTTAATGCCGAGTGCGCGAACCTGGCCTATCGTGGACCGCAGCACACCGACGAAATAGACTACGGGTCAACGGCTGAATGCTCTCGCTTCGTCCGATCGTGGTATTCTCCCATCGCATGGGGATGTGGCGCGGAATGGGTAACGTTGTCCGGATAATGGTTACAGGGGGGATTTAGAGACGAGGTACTACTCGATATTTGTGAGGTCCCAGGGGTTTGATGTTGTCTCTGAGGCGACTGCTCCGATGGACACCGGCGGTCGGGAAGGATTCGGACGAAATGCCATCGGAACTGTGGACAATCTTCCCCGAGGACTCGAGCTTTAGGCTTGGATGACATCAATATCCCGATTCCCACCTCGTCCTCTGTCTCTTGGATAATGCAGCGTGCATTTGGCGGTGACCTTGGCTACCCAATGCAACGTCAACAAGTCAAATGGGAAGACCTGTTATAGCAAGTACATGTCCGGCTGGGTATTACACCCACCCGGATCGTCCAGGGCGCCTTTCGCCGGAGGGCGACCTCTATCACCAGCCCTGGCCGGATGCAGGTCTTAATTAGAGGTGTGGGGTCCGGAGTGTGGCACCATACTCATGCTGTACCCGGTCTCACCTTGGGGGTTCTGCCGAGCGACGAACGGATATACGCGGATATCTCCATTCGACATGGACGGAATTTGTGCATGTGGACATCACCGGATACTTGGACGGCGCTTACCTGTGGATTCGGATTTTGTAGGATCTCAAGGATTGGGGCCGGGATGTGCCCGGCGGCGTGCAAGTCAACTTTGCAGATATTGATAGGGACAACCCAGGTACCGGGTGAGCAACTTGTTCTGAGAGTCCATGCGCGTGTATTGCTGATGAATTGGATAGAATCTTAGAGTATGTTACCCGAGAGGAGGCGGAGACCGCCCTGAGGCATTTGGATGGGCGCGACATCCGTGGACGTCCTGTTAGGGTCCAGTACGCTCCCGAGAGAGTACGTTGGTTCCATCCGTTGGCTTTGTGGGTCCTGACCGTTGGCTTTGGTCTTCTAGCGCGCGCCAGAAATCCCCCCACGGTACGACGACCGTGGATACTATGGCGGCGGACGTGACACATACTATTTTAGCCGTGGAAGATCGAGGTCTCCGCCCCCTCGTGGAAGGGATGAATACTACTCTCGTGGCGGTGGTGGTGGTGGTGGTGGTGGTGGTAGTAGTGGGTACTACGACGAGAGGGACT
>WNFL01013214.1_pt5 | contig 11702 bp, 12 predicted proteins | sample 5400361 | NCBI WGS metagenome assembly WNFL01 (sample SAMN13153351, study PRJNA577476) | soil metagenome | isolation source: 40 cm soil on Douglas fir-dominated hillslope | place: USA:California | collected 2013-09-17
TCGCCGCAATGCGTTGCGCATGGGCGAGGTGCAAGGGCAGGGCTACATCGCCCAGGCGCTCGGCGTCGCCGACATCCTTGCCGTAGCGTACTTTCATGCGATGCGCTACCGCCCCGAGGACCCGGAGTGGGAAGAGCGCGACCGCTTCCTGCTGTCGAACGGTCACTTCGCCATCGCACTGTACGCGGTGCTGCTCGAAGCCGGCATCCTTCCCGAAGACGAGCTCGAGACCTACGGTGGCGACGACAGCCGCCTGCCGATGTCGGGGATGGCGCAGTACACACCCGGCATGGAAATCAGCGGCGGCTCGCTCGGTCACGGCCTCGGCATTGCGGTGGGTTACTGCCTCGGCCTGAAGCGCAAGCAGTCGAACTCGTTCGTCTATGTGATGTACTCGGACGGCGAGCTCGACGAAGGCCTGACGTGGGAGGCGGCGATGTCGGCCGGCCACTGGAAGCTCGACAACTTCATCGCGCTGATCGACGTGAACAACATGCAGGCCGACGGCCCGTCGAAGGAAGTGCTGAACTTCGAGCCGCTCGGGCCGAAGTTCGAGGCTTTCGGCTGGCACGTGCAGCGCGTCGACGGCAACGACATCGACGCTCTGGTGAAGGCGTTCGACGCAGCGCGTTCGGGCAGCGAGCAGAAGCCGCACGTCATCATTTGCGACACCAAGATGGCCAAGGGCGTGCCGTTCCTCGAGACCCGTGAGAAGGCGCACTTCATCCGCGTCGAAGCGGAAGAGTGGCAGAAGGCGCTCGACCTGCTCGACGCCGCGCGGCCACAATAACCGACGGGAGACAAAGCGATGCGACGCAACAAGTACGCACGGCCCAAGCGGCTTGCGGAGCAGGGCGAAGGCGGCGAAGACGGCAAGCCGCGGCTGAAGACCTCGGCGATGATCGCTTCGATCGCCGGCGAAGGCCAGCGCACCAAGCCGGCGCCGTTCGGACATGCACTCGCGGCGCTCGCCGAGCAACGCCCCGAGATCGTCGGCTTGACCGCCGATCTGGCGAAGTACACCGACCTGCACATCTTCGCCAAGGCGCACCCGGACCGCTTCTACCAGATGGGCATGGCCGAGCAGCTGCTGCTGGCCGCGGCCGCGGGCATGGCGCACGAGGGCTTCATCCCGTTTGCGACCACCTATGCGGTGTTCGCGACGCGCCGCGCCTACGACTTCATGCACCAGGCGATTTCCGAAGAGGGCCTGCCGGTGAAGATCGTCGTCGCGCTGCCCGGCCTGACCACCGGCTACGGCCCGAGCCACCAGGCGGCCGAGGACCTGGCGCTGATGCGCGCGATGCCGGGCATGACGGTGATCGATCCGTGCGACGCGCTCGAGATCGAGCAGGCGGTGCCGCAGATCGCCGCGCACCCGGGCCCCGTTTACATGCGCCTGCTGCGCGGCCAGGTACCGCTGCTGCTCGACGAATACAACTATCAGTTCGAGCTCGGCAAGGCGAAGCTGCTGCGCGACGGCGCCGACCTGCTGATCATTTCCACCGGTCTGTTGACGATGCGCGCGCTCGAGGCGGTCGATTGGCTCAAGTCCGACAACATCGACGCCGCGGTGCTGCACGTGCCGACGATCAAACCGCTCGATGAAGAGACGATTCTGAAAGAAGCGTCGCGCAGCGGCCGGATGGTGGTGGTGGCCGAGAACCACACGATCATGGGCGGGCTGGGCGAGGCGGTTGCCGCCTTGTTGCTGCGCTCGGGCGTGACCCCGGCGTTCCGCCAGGTCGCGCTTCCCGATGAGTTCCTCGACGCCGGCGCGTTGCCGACGCTGCACGAGCGCTACGGCATCTCGGCCGAGGCCATGGCGAGGAACATCAAGACCTGGCTGGGAAAGGACCACGGGCTGGTTCTGAAGCGCACAGGCACGACCGCCTGATCCGGCGGCGTGGAGTTCAGCCGCTTGCGGGTTGGACATCGAACAATCAAACAAGGAGGAGTCACGATGCAGACGCGCACCAACCGCCCTGTTAGTCGCAGCCCCGGTTGTGATCGTTTCTCCCCGTGAGGCCCGCGCAGCCGTTTCGCTGACGCTCGGGCACGGGGCGGCGCCGGGCAATCCGCGCACGGTCGCGGCGGAAGCGTTCGCGAAGATGGTCACGGAACGTAGCAGCGGCAATGTAGTAATCAAGATCGCCGGTTCCGAGCAGCTCGGAAGCGACGTCTCGATGCTGACCTCGTTGCGCACCGGTGCACTCGACCTGACGGCGAACAGCCAAGGCGCCGCGTCCGGCCTGGTGGCGGAACTCAATGCGCTCGGCCTGCCGTTCCTGTTCTCCAGCGTCGACGCCGCGATTCGCGTGCTGGGCGGACCGGTCGGAGACGATCTGGCGAAGAAGTTCGCCGGGATCGGAATGGTCGTGCTCGACTGGTGGGATAACGGCGTTCGCCACGTCACCAACTCCAAGCGCCTGATCGCCAAGCCGGAAGACATCAAGGGACTCAAGATACGCACCCCGGCCGACGCGATGACGGTCGATATCTTCCAGTCGCTCGGCGCGGCGACGCAGCAGATCGCTTTCGGCGAGCTCTACATCGCGTTGCAGCAGGGCGTCGTCGATGGCCAGGAGAATCCTCTCGCCAACATCTTCAGCGCCAAGCTGCACGAGGTCAACAAGTACATCAGTCTGACCGGCCACAAGTGGGAATCGACGCCGTTCCTGATGTCGCAGATCGCGACGCGCAAGGTGAAGCCTGCCGAACTCGACATCATCAAGGCTGCCGCCAAGGAAGCGGGCGTGCTGCAGCGCAAGCTGATGGCGGAAACGGATGCGAAGCTGCTCGCCGATTACAAGGCCAACGCCGCGGTTGCGGTCAACGAGCCGGATCGCGCCGCGTTCCGCGCCGCGACCGCGAGCGTCGTCGATAACTGGAAAAAGAAGCCGTTCGGCGAGTTCGTCGGAAAGGTGGAGGCGGCCGCGAAAGCCTGAGCGATGGACAAGGATAGCGTCGGGATCCCGGCCGAGACCGGGTCTGCGGCACGCCGCGTGGCGCTGGCGGCGGCGAATCGGCTCGACTGGCTGATCACCAAGCTGTGCCGCTTCGTCGTGCTCGCGACCGGGATCGCGCTGACCGTCGTCATGACGGCGAGCGTCGCCGCGCGCTACGTGTCGGCGAAGGGCGGCATCGACGCGGCGCAGGAGTTGCCTGAACGATTGTTCCCATGGTTCATCGTCGCCGGCGTCGCGCTCGCGGCGCAGGCCGGCGGGCACATGTCGGTCGAGTGGCTGTACGGCAAGCTGGAAACGGCGGGCCGGCGATGGCTGCTGCTGTTCGGCAATGCCATCGTCATCGCCGCCTACGTCGTGCTGTTCGGGAAGGCGCTCGAAGTGGCCGAGATCGCGAGCCTGGAAAAAAGCCCCGTGCTCGGACTGCCCGGCAGCCACGGTTACTGGGCCATCGCGCTCGGCTGCGGGCTGCTCGCGCTGGCGACGTTGTGCTCGTCGATGCGCGTCCTGCTCAGCGGCCCCGATGCGCGCTTCACGATAGAGTACAAGGAGTTATAGGTTCCAGTCATGAGCATCGTCCTCGTTATCGTGTTCGTCGTGCTGATGGTGCTGGCGATCCCGGTCGGGCACGGGCTGATCATCGCCGGCGCGGCGGCGGTGCTGTGGGACGGCGGTGTGCCGCTGCTCGCCATCGTGCAGCAGATGTTCGACCAGACGCAGTCGTTCCCGATGCTCGCGCTGCCGTTCTTCATGCTCGCCGGCGCCTTGATGATGGGCGGCAACCTCGGAAGGGAACTGCTCGAGTTCGCGTCCGAGGGCATGAAGCGCTGGACCGGCGGCGAACTCTCGACCACCGTAGTCGCCTCGGTGGCGTTTGGCGGTGTCTCCGGCAGCGCGGTCGCAAACGCCTCCGCGCTCGGCTCGGTGCTGATTCCGTGGCAGGTCAGCCGCGGCTATCCGGCGCCGCTGTGCGCCGCGAACAACGCGACCTCGGCGGTGATCGACATCCTGATCCCGCCGTCGATCCCGATGATCCTCTACGCGCTGGTGAGCGGCACCAGCGTCGCCAACCTGTTTATCGCCGGTATCTTTCCCGGCGTGCTGATGGGAGTCGGCTTCGTCGTCACCTGCTGGTGGATCTCGAAGCGCCGCGGCTACAAACCGTCCGCCGAGCCGGCCAATTATCGCGCATTGCTGCGGCTCGCGATCAAGTCGCTGCCGGCGATCGCATTGCCGATTCTGATCCTGCTGGGCTTGCGCTTCGGCTTTGCGACGCCGACCGAGATGGCAGTGCTGTCGGTGGTCTATTCGCTGCTGCTCAGCCTGCTCATGTACCGCGATCTGAGCTGGGCGCGCTTCCGGGACTCGATAGTCGAGGCCGGCATCGGCACCGGCGTGGTGATGCTGGTGATCATGGGCAGCGCGGTGGTGGGCTGGCTGCTGACCTTCGACCAGGTGCCGCAGCGCTTCGCCGAGTGGGTCGCCGCAACGATCCAGAACAAGTATCTGGTGATCATGGCGATGAACATCCTGATGCTGCTGGTCGGCATGCCGCTCGACCTGCCGCCGGCGATTCTGCTGCTCGGACCGATCTTCGTGCCGCTCGCGCAGACCATCGGCCTCGATCCGGTGCAACTCGGCATGATCATGATCATCAACCTCGGCATCGGCCTGTACACGCCGCCGATCGGCACGACGCTGTTCATCTCGTCGTCGATCGCCAAGAGCTCGCTCGCCGAGACCACCCGCGAACTGTGGCCGTTCCTTGGCGTCGCGCTATTGGTGCTGCTGCTGGTGAGCTACATCCCCGCGCTGACATTCTATTGAAGCCAGCCATGTTGACCGCCGCCGATGTGATGACAACCGACGTGGTCAGCGTCGATCCCGGCACGCCGGTGCGGGACGTCGCCGAACTGCTTTGCACGCGCCGCATCAGCGGCGTGCCGGTAATCGACGTCGACGGTCGCGTGATCGGCATCGTCAGCGAGGGCGATCTGATCCGGCATGCAACGATTGCCGGTGAACGCCGGCAATCATGGCTGCAGAGCCTGTTCGCCGATGACGGCGCCACCGCGCGCGACTATACCAAGGCGCATGGCCGCACCGCGCGCGACGTGATGACTGCCGATGTCGTCAACGTCGAGACCACGGCCACCCTGGCGGAAATCGCCGACATGATGCAGCGTCATCGCATCAAGCGGGTCCCCGTGCTGCGCGATGGCGGGCTCGTCGGCATCGTCACGCGCGGCGATCTGCTCAAGGGCATGATCGCGCACAAAGCGGAGCCGGCTGCCACCGTTGACGATCGAAGCATTCACGAGCAACTGCTGCGAGAACTCAGCGACCAGCCCTGGGCGCATCTTCTGGACGCCAAGGTCGAGAACGGCGTGGTCCATCTCTACGGGACGATACAATACGACGACGAGCGACGGGCGCTGCGGATAGCGGCAGAGAATGTCCCGGGCGTCAAACGTGTCGAAGAGCATTTGACGCCGTGGAGTTCGGCGCCGATTCGACACTCCGGCGAGGGGTGAGGCGAGGAGGCGTTCCTGCTTACGACGGGGTCGCTCGCAGCCAACACCGGTAGGTCGTCGCAAGTTGCAACGAGATTAGCGGTTGGTAGCGATACGGCCTCCCCAAAGTTAATCATGGCCTTGGAGAAGTTCGCCGAGTGCTGAACGACCAGAACGAGAGGTGGAACAAGTGACCCATGCTGGTACGAATCCTCGTGTGGTGTTCCTCGACCGGGATACGCTGTCGCCCGAGACGCGCTTGCGGGAGCTTTCATTTCCGCACCGGATGGAGGTGTTCCCAAAAACCGCAGCGGCCGAGGTCGCCGGGCGGATCAAGGGTGCCGCGATCGTCATCACCAACAAGGCGCCCGTCCGGCGTGAGGCGATCGAGGGCGCGCCCGATCTCCGGCTGGTGGCAGTCGCCGCGACCGGCACCGATATCGTCGATGTGCAAACCTGCAAAGAGCGGGGCGTCACGGTCTCGAACATCCGCAACTACGCGATCAATACCGTCCCGGAACACACCTTCGCGCTGATCTTTGCGCTGCGGCGCAGTGTCGCCGCCTACCGCGACGCAGTCATCAAGGGCCGTTGGCAGGAGGCAGGGCAATTCTGCTTCTTCGATTTCCCGATCCGCGATCTCGCCAGATCGACGCTCGGGATTATCGGCGATGGCGTTCTCGGCCAATCCGTGGCCGACCTTGGGCGCGCGTTCGGCATGCGCATCCTGTTCTCCGCCTACAAGGGCGCCAGCGGGATGGGGCCGCTGTACACGCCGTTCGACGAGGTCATGCGAACCAGCGACGTGATTACGCTGCATTGCCCGTTGATGGCGTCGACCCGAAACATGATCTCCGAGCGCGAGTTCGCTCTGATGGAGCGCCGGCCTCTGCTGATCAACACCGCGCGTGGTGGCTTGGTCGATGAGCAGGCGCTCGCGGCAGCGCTGGATCGGGGGCAGATCGGTGGCGCCGGTTTCGATGTGGTGACCCAGGAGCCGCCGCCTGCCGAACACCCGCTGATGAGGCTCGCCAAGCGCCCCAACGTCATTCTGACTCCGCACGTCGCCTGGGCCAGCCAGGAGGCGATTCAGAGCCTCGCCGATCAGCTCATCGACAACATCGAGGCGTTCTGGTCCGGCAGCCCACGGAATATCGTCGCACCGTGATGGACGCGCTTCGGCGCGTCGCCCGAAACCACTTTCACCACTGGAGCACAGCTTGACTATGGCCCCCGTCGATCCCCGCCTGATGGCCAATGCAATCCGTTTCCTGTCCATCGACGCGATCGAGCGCGTCGGGGAGGGTCACCCCGGCACGCCGCTGGGCGCCGCCGATACCTGCACGGCCCTTTTCACGCGCCATCTGAAGTTCAATCCGCAAGATCCGCTGTGGTTCGACCGCGACCGCTTCGTGGAGTCGAACGGGCATGGGTCGATGCTGCTCTACGCGCTTCTCTACCTGAGCGGTTACGAGAAGATCACCATCGACGAAATCAAAACCTTCCGGGAACTCGGCTCGCATTGCGAGGGTCATCCGGAGTTCGATCCGAACTGCGGCATCGAGACGACGACCGGCCCGCTCGGCCAGGGGATTGCCAATGCCGCCGGCATGGCCGTCGCCGAAGCCTTCCTCAACAAATGGCTCGGGCCGGAGATCGTCGATCATTACACCTACGCGCTGGTCGGCGACGGCTGCCTGCAGGAAGGCATTGGCCAGGAGGTGATCTCGCTCGCCGGACATCTGGGCCTGGGCAAGCTCGTCTTTCTCTGGGACGACAACCGGATGACCGATGATGGCGGCATAGAGATCGCTCAGAGCGACGACATGCTCGCCCGCTTCCGCCTGAGCAACTGGCATGTGCAGCAGGTTGACGGGCACGACATCGAGGCCGTGGCGGCCGCGATCCTGCTGGCGAAGAAGGACCACCGGCCGTCGATGATCTGCTGCACCACCATCATCGGCCGCGGCCTGCCGGGGGTCGAAGGCACGCGCGCGGCGCACAGCGGCCGCATTCGCCCGGAGCTGGCGGATGCCGCGCGACGTTCCATCGACTGGCCGCACCCGCGCTTCGAGGTTCCTGGCGACATCCTCTCCGCGTGGCGGGATGCCGGGCGGCGCAACGCGCCGGAATACGAGGCATGGACGAGCCGCGTCGCAGCGTTGCCAGCGGAGAAGCGCCGTCTGGTGGATCGCCTTCGCGAGGGACGCCTTCCCGACGGCTGGGACGCGCCGTTGCGCGCCTTCCGCGAGCGCGCGGCGCGGGAGCAGGTGGCGGAGCATGGGTTCAAACTGTCGGGCAATATCGTTGACGCCCTTTCCGACGTCATCCCCGAATTGCTCTCCGGCGCGCCGGACCTCGAAGGGGCGACGCAGCACAAGCGTCGCCTGGCGCCGTTCACGGCCGCGGACCACGGCGGCCGCTACGTCCATTACGGCATCCGCGAGCACGCGATGGGCTCGATGCTGAACGGCATGGCCGCCCACGGCGGCGTCGTTCCCGTCGGCGTCACCTATCTGGTGTTCTCCGATTACCTGCGGCCTACGCTGCGGCTTGCGGCGATGATGAAGCTCCCGGTGCCGTTCGTCTTCACCCAGGACTCCATCGGCATCGGCCGCAACGGCCCGACGCATTTCCGAACATGCTCGTGCTGCGCCCTGCCGATGCGGTCGAAGCGGCGGAGTGCTGGGAGATCGCGCTTGCAAACCGGGCCGGTCCCTCGTCGCTGATTTTTTGCCGCCAGCCGCTGGAGCCGGCGCGCAAGGATGGCGGCGGTGAAAATCTGTCGCGGCGCGGCGCCTATATCGTGGCTGAGGCCGAGGGTGGCCAACGGCGGGCGACGATTTTCGCGACCGGCTCCGAGGTGTCAGTCGCGCTCAAGGCCCGCGCGCGTCTGCAAGCGGAAGGCATCGCCACCGCGGTGGTATCGATGCCATCGTGGGAGTTGTTCGAAGCACAGGACGAGGGGTATCGCCGCAAGACCATAGGCGAAGGAACCGTTCGGGTCGCCGTCGAAGCCGCGGTTCGCCTCGGCTGGGATCGCTACATCGGTGCGGACGGGGGCTTCGTCGGTATGAGCACCTTTGGCGCGTCGGGCGCCGAAGATGACGTATGGGTGCATTTCGGCATCACGCCGGATCGGGTCGCGGAAGAAGTCAGAAAGCGCCTTTGACGCCGGTTCGGAGGTCAATGTTCGGGCTAGCGTACCGCGGCAGGCTTCTCGTCTTCGATGTGGGCGCGGATCACGCTGTCGAAATCGGCGTCACCTCCGAGGCCGAGTGACTTCGCGCGGGCCGTGTCCCAGGCGCCGGGCCAGCTGGCGACAATGCGCTCGACCGCCGGATCGCGCTCCCAGCGAATGCGCTTGACCACGTCCGCGCCGGCGACGCGCTGCAGCGCATCGACCATCTCGCGCACGCTGACCGAAATGCCCGGCAGATTGATGGTGCGGCTGAGTCCCAGTGCTTCTGCCTGTAACTCGTGCCCGGCGATCAGCGACTCGATTGCGCGGCGTGGCGACAGCAGCCACAGGCGCGTCTCGGCCGCCACCGGACAAACGGCCTCGATGCCGTTCAGCGGCTCACGAATGATGCCGCTGGCAAATGATGATGCCGCCTTGTTGGGCCTGCCGGGGCGGACGCTGATCGTCGGCAGGCGCAACACGCGGCCGTCGATAAAGCCCTTGCGGCTGTAGTCGTTGACCAGCAACTCGCCGATCGCCTTTTGCGCGCCGTAAGATGATTGCGGGTTGAGCGCCGTGGTGTCGAGCACGACCTCCGGCAGCTTGCCGCCGTACACCGCGACCGAACTGGTGAACACGACGCGCGGCCGGTGGCCGGGCGCGCGGCAGGCGTCGAGCAGCAGGCGCGATGCATCGAGGTTGATGCGCATCCCCAGCTCGAAATCCGCTTCGGCCTGGCCGCTGACAATGGCCGCAAGATGGAAAACCGAGCTTGTGTTTCGGTCGACCACCCTGCCCAGCAGCGTCGCGTCTGCGATGTCGCCGGTGACGACTTCGATGCGCGGGTCAGTGAAGCCTTCCGCGGGTACGACGTCGAGCAACACGATTCGCTCGATCCGCTGCTCGCCTCCGTCCGTGCCCTTGAGCGTGCCGCGCTCAAGCAGGCGGCTGGCGAGTTTATCAATACTTTCACTTGAGCCTCCTTTGGGTCTGCCGCGTCCGCATCGGTGCGGTGACATCGAAGGGTTACGGTTTGCGCACCTTGGCGACTTCCGCGTTGACCTGCTTGACCAGATCTTCGCCCAGTTCCCTGGTGAACTTGTCGACCACCGGTTTCAGGTCGCGGCGCATACGATCGAGCTCCGCGGGCGGGATTTCATTGAATGTCATGCCACGCGCCTTCAGATCGGCGAGCAGCGTCGCATTCAGATCGCGGCTGACCTTGCGCTCATAGTCACGCGCTTCGTAGCACGAGTCCTGCATGATCTTCTTCTCGTCGCCGGAGAGCTTGTCCCAGAATTTCCGGCTCACGATCACCACGTAGGGTGCGTAGGCATGGCGCGTCGCGCTGAGATATTTCTGCACTTCGTTGAACTTGTTCGCGTGGATGATCCCGTAGGGATTTTCCTGCGCGTCGATCGCGCGTGTTTCGAGCGCGGTATAGACCTCGGTGAACGCCATCGGAACGGCGTTGGCGCCGAGGGTATTGAACATGTCGATGTACACCGGGCTCTGCATCACGCGGATTTTCAATCCCTGTAAATCTTCCGCCTTGGCGATCGGGCGCTTGCTGTTGGTGACATTGCGAAAACCGTTTTCCCAATAGCACAGTCCCATCAGACCCTTGTCGTTGAGCTTGTCGAGTATCTTGCGGCCGACCGGCCCGTCGAGCACGGCGTCTGCTTCCTTTTCGTTGTTGAACAGAAACGGCAGATCGAACACCGCGAACTCTTTTGCCACCGTGCCGACCGGCGCCGATGACGGAATGGTCATCTCCTGCACACCTCCCTGCGCGGCCGACACCGTCTGAGCTTCGGAGCCGAGCTGGTTCGCCGGGTAAACCTTAACGTTCATCTTGCCGCCGCTTTTCTGCGCTACCAGTTCGGCGAATTTCTTCGCGCCCTGGCCGAGCGGATGCTCCTCCGGCGAGCCATGTCCGAGGCGAATCGTACGCTCGCTGATGTCTGCGGCGCGGGTTGTGAATCCGGTCAACAGGCCAATGGTCAGCACAGCGCCGCAAAGAAGTCGTCTTGTGAACTTGCTCATCGAAGTGGACCTCCTGCATTCGACCTGACGGCCGTTGGAATCGTTAAGGCCCGGCGCACGGCTCGGGCGGACTGTGCGACGACCGGATATTGATCCGTGGCACGCGGCTGATTATAGGCCGATTCGAAACGCAATCTTGTACAGCTCAACCGCGAGCACACCATTCACGTNNNATCGTGCCGCCTGCAACATCCTGCACTCGTCGGCGCGACCGAAAACCGGCTCACCAAGGAGGTTCAATGATGGCTGCGTCCGACCGATTTCAGGCCGCGGAGCTGCTGCGCTTTGCCACCACGCTGCTGGAAAAGTCCGGGCTCGGCGCCGACAAAGCGGAAGCTGTCGCGCAAGTCCTGGTCGAAGGCGATCTGCTCGGACACGACACCCACGGGCTGCAACTGCTGGGGCCGTACCTGGCTGAGATCGCGGCCGGCAAGATGACGCTGTCCGGTGAGCCGGAGGTCATCAACGAGCGCGGCGCGGTGCTGACCTGGGACGGCCGGCGGCTTCCCGGTCCGTGGCTGGTGCTGCGCGCGTTCGAAGCCGCGGCGGAGCGCGCTGTGCAGTACGGGTCGGGGATCGTCGTGATCCGTCGCAGCCATCACATCGCATGCCTGGCCGCCTATCTGCAGCGCGCCACCGACCGCGGGCTGATGATGCTGCTGATATCCAGCGATGCAAATTCAGCCAGTGTCGCGCCGTTCGGCGGCACGCGCGCAGTGTTTACGCCCAATCCGCTGGCGGCGGGAATTCCGACGGCCGCCCGGCCGGTGATGCTCGATGTTTCCACGTCGATCACCACCAATGGCCTTACCAATCGTTTACACAAGGAAGGCAAACGTTTGCCGCATCCGTGGTTGCTCGATGCCGCAGGCCAGGCGAGCGACGATCCGGCGGTGCTGTTCACCGATCCGCCGGGCACCATTCTCCCACTCGGCGGTCTCGACGTTGGCCACAAGGGTTATGCGCTGACGCTGCTGGTCGAGGCGCTCACTGGCG
>WNFL01128987.1_pt2 | contig 11702 bp, 9 predicted proteins | sample 5400361 | NCBI WGS metagenome assembly WNFL01 (sample SAMN13153351, study PRJNA577476) | soil metagenome | isolation source: 40 cm soil on Douglas fir-dominated hillslope | place: USA:California | collected 2013-09-17
TCCACCGGGCCGGAGATGATGAGCGGCGTGCGGGCCTCGTCGATCAGCACCGAGTCCACCTCGTCCACGATCCCGTAGACGAAGCCGCGCTGGACCTTGTCCTCGGGGCGCACCGCCATGTTGTCGCGCAGGTAGTCGAAGCCGAACTCGTTGTTGGTGCCGTAGGTGATGTCGCAGGCGTACTGGGCCCGGCGCTCGGGCGGCGACATCCCCTGCTGGATGCAGCCGATGGTCAGCCCCAGGAGCTTGTAGATCTCCCCCATCCACTCGCTGTCGCGGCGCGCCAGGTAGTCGTTCACCGTGACCAGGTGGGCACCCCGGCCGGTGAGGGCGTTCAAATAGAGGGGCATGGTGGCGACCAGGGTCTTGCCCTCGCCGGTGGCCATCTCGGCGATCCGCCCCTCGTGGAGCATGGCCCCGCCGACGAGCTGGACGTCGTAGGGCACCATGTCCCAGCCCAGATCGATCCCGACCACGTTCCAGCGCCGGCCGACCAGCCGCCGGCAGGCCTCCTTCACGGCGGCGAAGGCCTCCGGGAGCAGCTCGTCCAGGGCCTCCTGCTCGGCCTCCCGGCGGGCCTCGGGGTCCTCGACTCCCTCGAGCGCGTCGGCCACTCGGCGGCGGAATTCGGCGGTCTTCTCCCGGAGCTGGTCCTCGCCCAGGGCCTGGAATTCGGTCGCGATCCGGTTGATTTCGTCCACGATCGGCTCGACCCGCTTGAGATCGCGGTCGTGCTTCGAGCCGAACACGGACTTCAGGAGGTTCTCGAACATGGCGGTCAGAATAGAGGCCGTGTCAAGCCACGGCCAACCGGGGAGGTCGCCCGGGACAGGCGCACCCTTGGATGCGGGGTCGCTTCGGAGGGAGCAAAGCGACGCGGCCCGAGGGCATCGGGCCGCGCGGACTTCGAGCGTGAAACCTTCAGTTCATCCGCGTGACCTGCGTCGCCTCCGCGCCGCGATCACTCTTCTTGATCTCGAACTCCACCTGTTCACCTTCGTGGAGTGTTCGAAAGCCGTTGCCCTGAATCGCGGAGTGATGCACGAACAAGTCGGGCGTTCCCTCCGCGGTGATGAAGCCATAACCCTTCTGGTCGTTGAACCACTTGACCGTGCCACGCGCCATGGGTGCTCCTCCCTGCGAGGCCTGGCAACCAGAGAAGGCTCGAAGTCCGAGGACAGATTGCCCCCCGGCCGGGCCGCCCGCGGGTCAAGAGTGAAGGCGGCGAGGAAATCCGCGGGCGGTCAAACGTTCGTCAGGAGTCGGTCAGCCCTGGCGCTCGCGACGCGGGCACGCACGCATCCACGCGAGGGGAAGCCCCGAGCCGTGCCGGAACGGCCTCAACGCGCGCGCGCGGGCGCGCCGGAGCGCGTGCGCGGGACCCATCGGGCCAGCAGCTGCCGCGCGTCGGCGTTCTCCGGGTCGGCGTCGATCACCATCTGGATCTGCTCCACCGCCTGGACGTTCTGGCCCACCGCCTGGAGCGCGCACGCGAACTGGACCCGCGCGCCGTGGAAGTCCGGATGGATCTCGAGCGCCCGCGCCAGCGAGGCCAGGGCATCGTCCGGACGTCCCAGCCGCAGCTCGGCGATCCCGAGCAGGGCATGGAGGTCCGGATAGCGCGCGTAGGCCGGCAGCATCTCGCGGATCAGCTGGGCGGCCCGCACGATTTCGCCCTCCTCGAGCAGGCGACGGGCGTGCTCCAGCCGTTCCTCGAGGATCGGATCCGACAGCCGCAGCGCCTGGCTCAGCCACACCCCCGCCTCGGCCACGTCGGCCTCACGCAGGTGCTCGAGCCCGCGCTCGAACGCCGGCGGCTCCTCGACGCGCGCCTCCTTCGCCAGCTCGCGCAGCTCCTGGAGCGCCTCGCCGATCCGCCCTTCGCGCGCGTCGAGCAGCGCACGGTCCACGCGCGCGGCCACGAAGCCGGGGTGCAACGTGAGCGCCTGCTCCAGCGCGCGCCGCGCCTCCGGCCGGCGCCCGCGCATCAGCAGCAAGCGGGCCTGCTGATGATGGAGGTCGGAATACCGGGGCCGCAGCGCCAGCCCGGCCGCGATCGCCCGCTCGGCCTCCTCCCAGCGCTCGGCGGCCTCGGCGCTGCGGCCGATCCGCGCCAGCGCGTTGGCCGCCGCCCCCGCCACCGCGTCGTCCTCCTCGCGCCCGGCACACGCGTCGCGCACCGCGTTGATCGCGTCGTCGTAGCGCCCGTCGCGCGCGGTGCGCAGCGCGGCGGCGAACGCGTCTGCGCTCGGAATCTCGGAGGGTCGCGGGCTCACATCGGGCTCCACATCAGGCGCATGGCATATCCGGAGATCAGGGTCATGCCGAGGTTGTCGTCCAGAGGTATCGGCAGGAGCTCGACCAGACTTGCGACCAGCGCGCCGGCGATCGCCACGTTCCACGGCAGGTGGCCGGTGCCGGCGACCAGCGCCGCCCAGGCCACGCATCCGACGATGCAGGCCACCCCGCCCTCCAGCGACTTGCCGAAGAACCGGGTCCGCCCCCACCCCTTCCCCACCATCGCCGCCAGCGCGTCGCCCAGGATCGTGAAGCCCAGCGCCGCGGCGGCGATCGGTCGCGGGAAGATCTCGACGGAGAGCAGCGCGGCGATCAGCAGGTAGGTCGAGCCGAGCAGGTTCCACTGCTCGTGCTCGCGCAGCATCCCGCGCAGCACGGTGCCGAACAGGTGGCGCACGCGGCGATCGTTGACCCGCACCACGTCCACCGTCAGCGCCCCGAGCGTGAGCCCCAGCAGCAGCCATCGCCATTCGCGCTTGCCTCGCGGCCACAGCAGCGCCTCGAACAGCAGGTCGAGCGGGAGGATGATCGTCGCCAGATGGATCGTCTTGCGGCGCGCCTCGGTGAGCCAGCCTTGGGAGCGCAGGGGCGCCAGCGGATCGTCGTGCGGCGAGGGCGTCGTCACGCCCTCACGCTAGCAGATCGGCGCGCCTCACCGCCCGCGTGCCGACTCCACGCTAGGGTGACGGGAGCGACGTCGGCCGCAGCTCGCGGTAGGCCTGGCGCACCGCCAGCACCTTCTTCACGTAGTCCTCGGTCTCGGGCCGGGCGATCAGCTCGCAGTCGAGCGCGCGGTCACCCCAGGCCCGCTCGGCGACCCAGCGCTCGATGGTGCCGGGCCCGGCGTTGTAGGCGGCGATCGCCAGCAGCGTGTCGCCGTCGAAGCGCTCCACCAGGTGCTGCAGGTAGCGGGCGCCGAGACGGACGCTGCGGCTGGAGTCGAGCAGCGCCTCCTCCGACGGCTTGAGCTGGAACAACCCGAGCGCGTTGCTGCGCGAGCGGGCGCGCGGATTGAACTTGCTCTCCTGCCAGCAGATCGCCGAGAGCAGCGCGCGATCCGGCCGACCCGCCGCGTTCTGCAGCGCGAGCGAGGACTCGGCGTTGGCGAACTCGCGCTCGAACGCCGGCGGATAGCGCCAGGGAACGAAGCCCCAGCCGGTGGAGTCGGCGCAGCCGCGACACGACTCCATCGCCTGCTGGCCGAGCCGCCCGCCGAGCCCGAAGCGCCCGATCCCATCGGCCAGCTCGGCGGCCGCGAGCAGTGCCCCCGGAGTCACGCGCGGGCCGGGCCCGAGCGGAGGGTGAAGGCGTGCGTCCCCGAGCGACCACCGATCCAGCACCGACACGCCATCGTCGATCTCGCCCGTGGCGATCAGCCGCGCCGCGAGATCGAGCGCGCCGCTCAGCGTGTCGGGACGCGGAGTCCGGACGCCGGGCCAGCCTCCGAGCCCGAGCGACTCCCGCGCGGCGATGGCATAGAAGGAGTAGCCCGGCGTGTGGGCCAGGATCCGCAGCGTGGTGTCCGCGACCATGATCGCCTGCGGCCGCAGCAGCATCGCGGCCCAGAAGCGCGCGCCCTCGCCGCGCCCGCGCACGAACCAGGTCCGCGCCGAGTCGCGCGCCCCCGAGGCCAGGGCGACCACCCCGGCGCGGAACGCCGCGTCGTCGGCGCGGACCGAGTCCTCGAGCGCGGCGCGCGCGTAGGCCGCCAGCGCGGCGCTCCAGCGGCCGCACGACTCCAGCTCGCGTGCGCGCTCCCAGCGTGCCGTCGCCCGCACCCCCGGCTCGGCCGACTGCTCGGCGAGCGCGAAGTCCACCAGCGCCGAGTCGGAGGCGCCGGCGTCCCGTCGTACCCGCGCCCGCTCGAGCACCGCGCGCGCCCGCGCCTCGGGGGCTCGTGAGGCGTGCAGCAGCGTGGCGAGCGCGCCGCGCGCCGCGTCGAACTCGCGCGCCGCGTGCAGCATCTCCGCCTCACGCAGCGCGATCCTCCAGCGCTCGGGATCGCGCGAGCGCACGAACATCCGCGCCAGCCGACGGGCCGCGTCGCTCCGGTCGCCGCGCAGGAACTCGACCTCGGCCGCGATGCGCTCGTCGTCCGCGGGGAGGCCCGGGCGGCCGATCGCGCCCTCGAGCAGGGCGAGCGCGCGGCTCGCCCCCGCGAGCGAGGGATAGCGGCGGATCGTCTGCCGCGCGAAGTCGAGCGCCGAATCGCGATCCCCGAGCTGGAGCCGCAGCGTCGCGCGCCGGGCGAGCAGGTCGGCGCGATCCGGGTCGGGCCACCCCGCGCGATCTGCGGCCTCCAGGATCGAGTCGGCACGCGCCACGCGCCCCGCCGCGATCGCCAGGCTGGCGCGCTCGCGGGTCGCGGCCGGCGCCCAGAACGGGAACGCGCGTGCGAGCGCACCCCACAGCGAATCGGCGGCCGGGTCGCCCGAGCCGGTCGCCGCGCGCGCCTGGCGGCGTAGCGCCATCACGGAATCGGGAGGGCCGGCGGCATAGGCGATCGGAGTCCAATGGATCCGCCCGTTGGCCCCGAGGCGCGGCGCCGCGATCTGCGCGGAGGCGATGGACGCCGCACCGAGGCCGACGGCGAGCACGGCCCACGAGAGGGCCCGAGGTTTCCGGGTCACGGCTGTCGGGTGGTCGGACGGAGCTCCGCATAGGCGGCGCGTGCCGCCAGGACACTCCTCACCCATTGGCTCACGGAGGGATCCACCGCCAACTCGCACACCAGCGCTTCGCCCCCCGCTCTCCTCGGCTCCTCCGCCACGCGATCCTTCCACCGGCCGGCGACGTTCGGACCCACCTGATAGGCCGCGAGGGCCACCGGCAGCCCGCCCAGTTCCCGGGCCTCTCGAGCCCACTCGGAAGCGCGACGCAGGATTCCGGCAGAGGGCGCGATCGAGGGCATCGCCCGGACCTCGTGCCACGCCAGGGAGCGAAGCAGCGGGAGTTCGATCCCGGTGTCCTTCGCAGCTCGACGGAGCGCGTCTTCATCGATCGGCGGATACTCCCACGGAACGACTCCCCAGGGTGGCGAGTCCACCTGAACCTCGACCAGCCTCGCGGCCTCGATGACGTTGCCGCCCGCATAGGCCAGCGCCGCGGCGGCGACGAAGCGAGCGACGCCCGGCGGCCCATTCTCCGACCGGCGCACGCGCACGCCGCCGTACTCCCATCCCCAACGCCACGAGTCGGCGGCCGAGGAGCAACCCCGGATCTCCCGCGGGATCTCCCGGAGTGATGGCCACCGCCGGCCAGCCCCCCAGCCCGAGCGTCTCACGCGCGGCGACCTCGTAGAACGTGTAGCCCGGGGTGCATGCGATGCCCCGAAGCAATCCCTCGGAGCGCGGCGGATCGGATCGCCGGAGAGTGATCGCCAGCCAGAACTGGGCGCCTTCTCCGGAACCCCGTTCGAGATAGGCCACCGCGGTGTCCCGAGCTCCGAGCAGCATCGCCATCAGGCCCGCGCGGTAGTACCCCGCTTCACTATAGGCGGCGTGGGACCTGCAGAATCTCACGTACTGCTCGAACGCCTGGTGCCAGCGCCCATCCGTTTCGAAGACCATGCCCCGCTGCCACCAGATGTCTCCGGCGTCGTCCCAGGTGGCCCGACGGCGCGAGACGAACAGAGACTCGGCCCGGTCGAGCGCAATCTCGGCCTCGGCGATGCGTCCGAAGCGCCGAAGCAGTCGTGCCCGGCCCTGGAGGATCCGGCTGCGCGAGTCGGGATCCGGGTTCCGCTTTTCCTCCTCGTCCAGCAGGCGGAGCATTCGATCGAGCGCGGGCGGATCTTGTACAGGCGGCAACCGAACCGAATTCCATGCCCAGAACGTCTCGTACGAACGATCCGCCACCGGGCCGGGCGCGACCCGGGCCGCGGACGAAGCGCGCGACATCGCCTCGCGCAGCGGTATCGAGCGGGGATTTCGATCTCTCTCCCATCGCGACAGTCTTGCCATCAGGCGTCGAACCAGCGGTGCCGCAGTGTCCTGCGCCGACGCGCAGAGCTGGAGTGCCCCCAACGTGTCACCAAACGCGGCGTGGATCTCCGCACTGCGTACGTAGAGGACCGTGCGGTCCCTGGGGTCCCATCGCAGGAACGCGGCACGAATTGGCTCCTCGTCCTCCAGAACCGGCGCGCAGATCTGAATCTCGGGTCGCGAGGGGGGCAGCATCGGACCGGTGAGCGGCCATCCGATCCACGCGCTTCCCTCGATGGAGGCGATCATGGTCTCGGCGCGCCAGAGCTGACCGCGCGCGATCGCGAGATCCACGCGGGCGAGCTCGGCCCGCGAGCGCCAGAGGCTGGAGATCGCCGCGGCGCCCGCGAACACAGAGTCCGCGCCCGAAGTGTCTCCCGCGGCCGCGAGCGCCTGACCGTAGGGGAGCAACGCGTACGGCTCCAGGATCGGATCTGCCGCAAGGGCTGCCCACGCCGCGAGCCTCCCGGCGGCAGTGCCCTTCCGCGCCTGATCGGCAAGTCGATCCAGCGCAGTGTCCGCATCGCTCTGTCGCGCCGTCCATCGAACGATGCCCGACGAATCGGTCCAGGGCGCGGACAGACGTGGGCCGTGAGCGGCGGCTTGGCGGACTGCGGACGTCGCGGCGCTTTCGGCCGTCACGTCGCATGGAACGAAGGCGGCGGCGAACGCCAGCGCCACACCCACGAGGAGACCGCGAGCAGGCGGAGCCGCCCTCCAGGACTCGGGCCGATCGGGACCGAACATCATTGCCTCCACAGCCCGGTCACTTCCGACTCCCGGCCCGGCTTCACTCCCACTCAATGGTCGCCGGCGGCTTGCTGGTGCAGTCGTAGACCACGCGGTTCACTCCCCGGACCTCATTTGCGATCCGGCTCGCGACCCGCGCCAGCAGCGACGGCGGCAACCGCGTCCAGTCGGCGGTCATGCCGTCGGTCGAGTTCACCGCCCGCAGGGCCACCACCTTCTCATACGACCGCTCGTCCCCTTTGACTCCCACGGTCGAGACCGGGAGCAGCACCGCGAAGGCCTGCCAGGTACGGTGGTACCACTTCGCCCGGCGCAGCTCCTCGATGAAGATGGCGTCGGCCTTGCGCAGCATGTCGAGGTCGGCCTCGTTCACCGCGCCCAACGTGCGCACCGCGAGGCCCGGACCGGGGAACGGATGGCGATCCACCAGGTGTGGCGGCAGTCCCAGCTCGCGGCCGAGGACCCGGACCTCGTCCTTGAACAGCGTGCGCAACGGCTCGATCAGCTTCAGGTGCATGCGCTCCGGCAACCCTCCGACGTTGTGGTGGGTCTTGATCACCTGCGCGCCCCAGCCGACCGACGCGCTCTCGATCACGTCCGGATAAAGTGTGCCCTGGGCCAGGAACTCGACCGGGCCGACGCGCGCGGCCTCCTCCTCGAACACGCGGATGAACTCCTCGCCGATGATGCGGCGCTTGCGCTCCGGATCGGTCACCCCCGCGAGCTTCGACAGGAAGCGCTGCTGCGCGTTCACCACGATCAGGCTCAGCCCCCGCTTCTCCCCCAGCTCGCGCCGCACCTCGTCCGCCTCGTTCATCCGCATCAGGCCGTGATCCACCAGCACGCACAGCAGGCGCTTGCCGACCGCGCGATGACAGAGCGTCGCCGCCACCGTCGAGTCCACGCCGCCCGAGAGCCCGCACAGGATGTGGCCCTCGGGTCCCACCTGCGCGCGGATCTCGCGCACCTTCTGCTGGAGGAATCCCTTCATGCTCCAGCCACCCTTCAACTTCGCGATCCCGAACAGGAAGTTGGTGAGCACCTGCCTGCCGTAGGGCGAGTGCACCACCTCCGGGTGGAATTGAATGAGGTGGAACGGGAGCTTCCTGTGACTCGCCGCGGCGAACCGGCAGTTGGAGGTGTGGGCCAGGTGCACCCAGTCCGGGCCCAGGGCCTGGACCTCGTCCCCGTGGCTCATCCAGGCCCGAAACCGTTTCGGCACTTTGGCGAACAGCGGCGACCTCGCGTCGAGCACGAAGGTCGCGGTGCCGTACTCGGCATGGTCCGCCTTGGCGGTCTTGCCGCCGGTGAGTTGCGCGGTGGCCTGGAATCCGTAGCAGATCCCCAGCAGCGGCTTCTTCAGGGCATAGATCCCGGAATCCGGCATCGGCGCCTCGGCACGGTACCCGCTCGCCGGCGAGCCACCGAGGATCAATGCCGCCGGCTTGCGTGCCGCGATCTCGGCGATCGGCGCGTCGCCGCGGATCACCTCGGAGTACCCCCCCAGCTCGCGCACCCGCCGCGCGATCAGCTGCGTGTACTGCGAGCCGAAGTCGAGGATCAGCACCAGTTCGCGGGGCAATCGCTCCTCATCTAATGCCGGAAGGTCCGGCGGTCGGTGACGGCCATGGCCAGGCCGCGCGCGTCGCAGGCCGCGACCACCTCCTTGTCCCGGACCGAGCCGCCGGGCTGAACGAACGCGGTGACACCGGCTTGCGCGGCGTGCTCGATGTTGTCCTCGAAGGGGAAGAAGCCATCGCTGGCGAGGCCGGCGGCGAGCAGGTTGTGCCCGGCGCGGCGCGCCTTGAGCACCGCGACGTCCACCGCGTCCACCCGGCTGGTCTGGCCGGAGCCCAAGCCCACCAGCTGCGTGCCCTGGGCGATCGCGATCGCGTTGGAGCTGGCCGCCGCGGCCACCTCCCAGGCGAAGCGCAGCGACTGCCACTCCTTCTCGTTCGGAGCGCGCTGGGTGACCACGCGCCATTCGGGGGCCGGCTCTTCGGGCTCGCGCTGCAGCAACGCCCACGCTCCCACCAGCCGCACGTCCCACGGATCGGCGCGCTGGAGGTCCGCAGCACTCATCCGCACCACCCGCAGGTTCTTCTTCTGCTGGAACGCCACCTCGGCCTCGGGCGCGATCTCCGGCGCGGCGACGCACTCCACGAAATGCCTGGCGATCCGCGCCGCCGCGGCACCGTCGAGCGGACGGTTGAACGCGACCACCCCGCCGAACGACGACAGCTCGTCGGAACGGATCGCGGCGTCGCAGGCCTCCGCCGGGGTCGCGGCGCACGCGGCACCGCACGGCTGATGGTGCTTCACGATCACGCACGCGGGATCGCGGAACCGCGACGCCAGCGCGACCGCCGACTCGAGGTCGAGCAGGTTGTTGTACGAGAGCTCCTTGCCCTCGCGCAGCGCCTCGAGGCCGTGCGCGGAACCGACGCGGGTGTAGAGCGCGGCGGGCTGGTGCGGATTCTCGCCGTAGCGCAGCGTGCGCTCGCGCTCCAGCGCCAGCAGGTGGTACGCGGGCGGCACCTCCAGATCCTCGTCCTCCGAGGCGCCGCCGCGGCGTCCGATCTCGGTCGCGATCGCGGCGTCGTAGCGCGCGGTGCGCAGGAAGGCGGCGCGCGCCCAGCCCCGGCGGCGGTCGCGATCGTCGCGCCCGGACTTGAGCGCCGCGATCACCTCGTCGTACTGGAGCGGGTCGTGCACCGCGATCACGTCGGTCCAGTTCTTGGCGGCGGCCCGCAGCAGCGCCACGCCGCCGATGTCGATCAGCTCCCAGGCCTCGGCGTCGGGCTGGCCCGAGGCCTTCTCCTCGAACGGGTAGAGCGAGACCGCGACCAGATCGATCGGCAGCAGCTTCTTGGAGGCCAGCTCGCTCATGTCGGCGGGGACCGTGCGGCGCGCCAGGATGGGCGCGTGCACGTACGGGTGGAGCGTCTTCCCCCGCCCGCCGAGCAGCTCCGAGAATCCGCCGGCCTGATCGAGCGCCTTCGCGGTCCCGCCGCTGGCGAGGATGGTGGTGCCGCCCTCCGCCAGCGCCTGCGCGAACTCGGCGGCGCCCGACCTGTCGGAGAGCGAGAACAGCGCGGCTCGCGGCCAGCTCACCGTGCGCTCCTTCCCGGCGCGCCCGAGCGCCGTTTCCTCATGCCGGGTCCCCGGCGATGCGGCGAACGGCTTCGAGATAGCGCTCCTGCGTCTTCGTCACCACCTCGGCGGGCAGGGCCGGCGCCGGCGGCTCGTGATTCCACCCCGACTGGTCCAGCCAGTCGCGCACGTACTGCTTGTCGAAGGACAGCAGCCGCCCGGCCTGGTACTCGGCGCGATCCCAGTAGCGCGAGGAATCCGGCGTGAGCGCCTCGTCGATCAGGGTCAGCGCACCGTCCACCACGCCGAACTCGAACTTGGTGTCGGCCAGCACCAGGGCGCGCGCCCAGGCGTGCTCGCGCGCCTCCTCGTAGATCGCCAGGCTGCGCGCGCGCAGCGCCTCGGCGGTCTCGCGCCCGACGATCTCGATCATGCGCTCGAAGGAAATGTTCTCGTCGTGCCCCTCCTCGGCCTTGGTGGCCGGCGTGAAGATCGCGGGGCTGAGCTTCGATCCGTCGCGTAGCCCGGCCGGCAGCCTCAGCCCGCACACCGTGCCGCTCGCCTGGTACTCCTTCCACCCGGAGCCGGTGAGGTAGCCGCGCACCACGCACTCGATGTCCACGCGCTCGGCGCGACGGACCAGGTGCGAGCGGCCGCGCAGGACCTCGGCATGGGCGGCGAAGGGGGGCGGGAAGTCCTTCGGGTCGTCGCTCAATAGATGATGCGGCGGAGCGCTCGCCAGCCCCCGCATCCAGAACGCCGAGAGCAGCGACAGCAACGCGCCTTTGCCCGGGATCGGCGTGGGCAGCACCGAGTCGTAGGCCGAGAGCCGGTCGCTGGCGACGATCAGCAGCCGGTCGGATCCGACCGCGTAGATCGAGCGCACCTTGCCGCGGCGCCACGGGGCGACGCCCGGGATCTCCGGCTCGCGCACCGCGCGGGACGGATCGAGCAGCTCGACGGGAACGACGATGCGGGCGGTGGCGGTCATGCGGAACCCTCCCCGGCCGTCTCGCGGGACGGCCCGATGGCGTGAGTCTTCGCCGCGGCGTCGCCCGGCCGGGCGAACCGCGACTGGATCCAGGACGGAAGCTCGGCGATCCGCGCGATCTACGGATCGATCAGGACGAAGTGCATGCCGGCGGCGGCGGATCCGGCGCGGTCCACGCTGACGATGTCACCGACGTAGAGCGCGCGATCCGCCGGGACGCCGAGACGGTCGAGGGCGATGCGGAAGATCCGCGGGTCGGGCTTCTCCACCTGCTCGAGGTGCGAGTCCACCACGAACGCGAGTCCCTCGCGGACGCCGCACTCCTCCAGGTGGGACTCCGCACGGCCATCGGAGTTGGACACGCAGGCCATCGGCAGGCCCGCCTCGCGCAGCGCGTCGATCGCTTCGCGCGCGCCCTCGGCCGCCCGGGTCCAGAGCCCGGGCCCCCGCTGCCGCGCGTGGAACAGCGGCAATGCCAGCTCGATCACCGGCGCCGGAACTCCGCACGCCTCGAGCATGCCGCCGAAGTAGGCGCGCGTGTCGTCCCCGACGCTGCCGTCGCCCGAGGTCCAGGCCGAGAGCGGCGT
>WNFL01236066.1_pt4 | contig 11701 bp, 10 predicted proteins | sample 5400361 | NCBI WGS metagenome assembly WNFL01 (sample SAMN13153351, study PRJNA577476) | soil metagenome | isolation source: 40 cm soil on Douglas fir-dominated hillslope | place: USA:California | collected 2013-09-17
TCCTTTCGCAAATACCGGATCGGGCATACCGTTGTGCGCGAGCGCGTTCTGAAAGCCGTGCTTGTGAACCACCGGCCATAGTTCGAACGGAACCAATTCGACGGCTGGGCAGCCCAGGGCAACCGCCGTTTCGCAGATGCGCTCGACGTCCCAATTCCATTCCGTCGCATTGAGACACCAATACGCCAGCGATTGTTTGATTCGGCCGTTCTTGACCACCGGATGACATTGTAGACTGAGTCTTTCGATGATGTCGCGGTTCTCGGTTTGTGTCGGTGCAGTGATGCTGGTGCTTTCGGGCTCCTGCAATTCGACGAATAAGCCCGCGCGGCCCATCGGAGCAGCGGTCGAGATCAAGTCTCCGCTGGGTCTCCCGCCCGTCACGTTTCCCGCCGACAACCCACCCACCGCGGAAACCATCGCGCTCGGCCGGCTGTTGTTCTTCGATCCGATCCTGTCTCTGGACCGCACGGTGTCATGCGCGATGGGCCACGATCGCCAGACGGGCATGGGGAACAAGGCCGGCCGGAGAAATGCGCCGACGATCCTGAATGCGGCTTTCAATCAACTTCAATTTTGGGACGGGCGAGCGGCGAGCCTGGAAGCTCAAACGCTGGAGCCGGTGACCAATCCAGTGGAGATGGCGCATTCCCTGGAAGGCCTTGAACGCAGACTATCGGACGACATGGCTTACAACGCGTTCTTCGAAAGAGCCTTCGGTCCAGGCAAGGTTACCCGCGAAAAGATCAGCAAAGCGATCGCAGCGTATGAGCGCACCTTGATCAGCGGAAATTCGCCATTTGATCGCTACCTGTATGGCGGTGACAAGACCGCATTGAGCGCCTCGGCCGCGCGAGGACTTGCGATTTTCCGCGATCCCACGCAAGGCAACTGCGCGGTTTGCCACAGCATCGGCGAGAATTACGCTCTCTTCACCGACAATAAGTTTCACAATCTGGGTGTCGGCGTCGACAGTGCTGGCGAGCTCACCGATTTGGGGCGTTTTGAAGTGACCAGGCAGGACGCCGACAGGGGCGCGTTCAAGACTCCAACGTTGCGGGGTGTGGCGCTGACCGCGCCGTATATGCACGACGGAAGTCTGAGAACGCTCAAAGAGGTGGTTGATTTTTATGTGGGAGGAGGAACCTTCAACGCCTTTCGGGATAAGGAAATCAAGTCACTTGATTATTTGAGCGTGCGAGATCGCACAGATCTCGTGGCGTTTCTGGAATCGCTCACCGGCGAGTTGCCGCAGGAAGGTCGTGTAACCTCGCCGCTTCGGTAACGTTTACAATCCCATGCTCTCCGATTTCCGCCTGGCTTGCCGTACGCTCGCGAAGAGTCCCGCGTTCGCGGTCACCGCTGTGGCCGCGCTCGCCCTGGGCATTGGGGCAGCCTATGGCTACCTTCGGTTGCCACGACGAACCGTGAAAGGCGGCGCCATTCTCGCGACGGAGCCAAACAGGTGAAGCGGTTCTGCGCCTAGGGCATCAGGGGCGCGTAATACCCGTGCCGCGCCCGCACCACCAGGTCTTTGCGGCCCTTCACCTTAATATCCACGCTGTGATACAACCCGTCGGTCTTGAGCGGTTCCGGGCGATACAGCACGTTGTACTGATGTCGCAGCTCGTTGGCGATATTCTCGAAGGACTGAGTCAGGGCCTGCGCCTTGAAGGGGAAAAATGCCAGCCCGCCGGTCTCCTGCGCGAAGCGCTTCAGCACTTTGTCGCCGTCCGTCTCGATCCGCGTGATGTTGGTGGAGATGGTGTAGATCACCACATCCGCCTTGTGCGCCATTTCGAGTGCCTGCTCACGGGTCCAGCGGCTTTGATTGTCGTCACCATCGCTGATGATGACCATCGCGCGCCGGAACTTGTAGCGCGGCTGATCCAGCATCAACTTGTCGCGGCAGGAGAAGAACACCGCGTCGTAGAGCGCCGTGCCGCCTCCTGGGCGTAACCCGCGAATCGCAGCCGCCAGCTTGTCTTTGTCATCGGTCAGATCCGCGACCAACTCCGCGGTCATATCAAAGCTGACCACGATAGCCTTATCCTGGGCCGGACGCACCACCGTGTTTATGAAATCGGTGGCCGCTTCCTGCTGGAACTTGAACCTCTCGCGAATGCTGTTGCTGGTGTCGATCAGAATCGCCAGGCGTAGCGGCAGATTCGTTTCCGCGGTGAACTCGACGATCGACTGCGGCTTCTTGCTTTCGTAGATCTCGAAATCGTCTTTAGTGAGATCGGTCACGAAACGGCCGCGTTTATCGGAGACGGTGTACAGCAGATTTACGCGGGTTACCTCCAGGGTGATGCGCGCCGGATCGTCGGACACCTGCGCGGCGGGTTTGGGGGATTGCGCGAACAGCGCGGCACAAACGAGGGCGACAGCAAAGAGCTTCATGCGAGTTATCTATATTGTATGTCCGTTGGAATTGTATGTCCGTTGGAGCGCAAGTCGGCCAGCCAGGCGTTAAGCTCGGCCGGCAGGGGCGCCTCCACCGTTACGACCCCGCCGGTCGCAGGACTGGTGAATCGGATTCGCCAGGAATGCAGGAATATTCGCGTCCCCGGCGGCCCGCCATACAGGCGATCGCCCGCAACGGGGTGTTTCAGACTCGCCAGGTGGACGCGGATCTGATGGGTCCGTCCGGTTCCGATACGCACTTCCAGATACGTAAACTTCTCAAAGCGCTCCCGCACCCGATACTCCGTGATCGCCGCGCGGCCCGCCGCCAGCCGAGCCGTCATGCGGGTGCGATGGACGGGATCGCGGGAAATCGGTTTTTCGATGCGGCCCTGCTCTCCTTTGACCTGCCCCTGCACCAGCGCTACGTAGGTTTTTTCGACCGTGCGCGAAGCGAATTGGGCGGCCAGATCGCGGTGTGCCGCGTCGGTACGAGCCACCAGCAAGACACCGCTGGTTCCCCGATCCAGGCGATGCACAATGCCGGGTCGTAGATCGCCGCCCACCTGTGAAAGCGACTTGAAATGATGCATCAGGCGATTGACCAGGGTGCCAGAATGCGCACCCGCTCCGGCATGGACCACTAGGCCCGCGGGTTTGTTAATCGCGATGACGGCGTCGTCCTGGTAGAGAATCTCGACCGGCAGGTCTTCGGCCTCGGCCTGCATCGGCGGAAAATCGCCGGGCTCGAACTCGATGGATTCACCGCGGCGGAGGATCGCCGAAGCCTTCGCGACGCTTCCGTTGACTAGGGCGCGCCCCTGCTTGATCCACGACTGCAATCGCGCGCGGCTGTACTGGCCCAAACGTATCTGAAGGAAGTGATCCAGCCGCTGCCCAGTGTCGCCGGGCTCGACAATGAACGTCAAGGCCAAGATCGAAACTAACAGATCGTAAGTAAAATGTTAAGCTCGAACCCATGTTTGCTGCACGTCGCTTCGCCGCTTCCCTGTTAACCGCGTGCGCCGCCCTCGCCGCGGACCGTTTTCCGGTGGATTGGACCAAGGTCAACGCGGAACTGATGGAGCACTACACCGCCCTCCTGCGTATCGATACCAGCAATCCGCCCGGCGGCGAAACCAAGGCCGTGAACTACATCAAAGGCGTGCTGGACCGCGCCGGGATTTCGAACCAGGTCTTCGCCCTTGAACCCGAGCGCGCCAATCTTGTCGCGAGAATCAAGGGCAACGGCTCCAAGCGGCCCATCATCGTCATGGGCCACACCGACGTGGTCGGCGTGCAACGGGAAAAGTGGTCGGTGGATCCATTCGCCGCGATTCGCAAGGACGGCTACATGTACGCGCGCGGCGCGATGGACGATAAGGATAATCTCTCCACCGGCCTGGTGCTCATGCTGCTGCTGAAGCGTTTCAACGTCCCGCTGGATCGCGACGTGATTTACATCGCCGAAGCAGGCGAAGAGGGCACCTCGCGCATTGGCATCGAGTTTCTGGTCTCGCAGCACTGGGACGCGATCGACGCGGAGTTTGCGCTGGCCGAAGGCGGCGGCGGACTATCGCGCGATGGCAAGCCACGCTACGTTTCGATCAGCACCACTGAAAAAGTTCCGCGCTCGACGACACTGGTCGCGCACGGCACCGCCGGCCACGGATCCATCCCACGCCAGGACAACGCGGTGATTCGTCTCGCGAGCGCCGTGGCGAAGATCGGCGCCTGGCAGCCCCCCATGCGTCTCAACGACACGACGCGCGCCTTTTTCGAACGCCTCGCAACCATCAGCGCCCCCGAAGAACGCGACCGGTATAATCACCTCACCGATCCTGCGCGCTCGGCCGAAGTTCAGAAGTATTTTTCCGAACATGAGCTGCGAAATTATTCAATGTTGCGCACCTCGGTCGTACCCACCATCATCAAGGCGGGCTTTCGATCGAACGCGCGCACTGCCGGATGAGGACCTGGAGAAGCTGTACGCGGAGATGCGACGCGTGATTAACGACCCGAATGTGGAAGTGAAATCGACTCGCACCGGCGGCCGTCCTCCCAGCCCGCCCTCGCGTCTCGATTCCGAGATGTTTCGCGTGCTCGAGGCCGCTACCAAATCGACCTATCCTGGCGCGATCACTTTGCCCGAAATGCTGACCGGTGCAACTGACATGGCCCAGCTTCGAGGCAGGGGCGTGCAGAGTTATGGCATTGGACCGATGATTCAGGAGAAAGATCGCGACATCGGCGGCGCGCATACCGACGACGAGCGCCTGCAGGAAACATCGCTTTACAAATTCATGGAGTTTCTGTGGAACGCGGTGACCGGTATCGCGGCATCGAAATAGCAGATGGACGAAAAGCAACGTCTCATCTCCCTCGACGTTTTCCGTGGCCTGACCATCGCTTCGATGAACCTGGTCAACAACCCGGGTTCCGAACCGACGTATCCTCAGCTCGAGCACGCGGAGTGGAACGGCTGGACTTTCACAGATACCGTGTTTCCTTTCTTTGTGTGGATGTCGGGACTCGCGATGACGCTGAGTTTCGCGCGCCGTATGGAGGAGCGAGCCGACCGCGGCAAGCTCTTCCTGCACACGCTACGCCGTGCCGCGCTGATTTTCGCCCTGGGACTGTTTCTCAACGGCTTCCCCTATTTCCCGCTAGAGCGCTGGCGCATCCCGGGGGTGCTCCAACGCATCGCGGTCTGCTACCTGATCGCCGGTGCGATCTTCCTCACCACGAAAATCCGCGGCCAGATTGCCTGGAATGTTTTCTTCCTGATCCTCTATGCAGTGCTGATGCACGGCAATTACGACCAGGAGACTAACTTCGCGCGCTACGTCGACAGCCTGTTCCTCAAGGGCCACATGTGGTCGCACACCAAGGTGTGGGACCCGGAAGGATTGATCAGTACGCTGCCCGCGATCTCCAGCGCGTTGTTCGGCGTGCTCACCGGACACCTGGTTCGCAGCAAGCTAGACACCGCGACGAAAACCGCGTGGCTGCTGATCGGCGGAAATGCGCTGGTCTTCCTGGGCTTGTGTCTGAATCCCTGGATTCCGATCAACAAGAATCTGTGGACGTCATCGTACGCGATCCTGATGGCCGGCCTCGCATCCATCGTCTTCGGAATCTGTTACTGGATCGTCGATGTTCACGGCTGGAAGCGCTGGTCGAAACCGCTCGCGATTTATGGGATGAACGCGATCACGATATTCGCGCTCGCTGGCTTGACGGGGCGGCTGCTCGGACTCATCAAGGTCGGCGGCGTGCCGCTCGAACAAGTGATCTATCGAAGTGCATTCGCACCCTTGGCCCGGCCCATCAACGCATCGCTGCTCTACGCCATCGCCTTCGTGCTGCTGATGTATGCAGCCGCGTACCTGATGTACCGGCGCAAATGGTTCGTGCGGTTCTAGCTTCTGGTAACCAGAAACACCGCGACCTCCGCCATCAGGTTCGGCAGCATCTTCACTTCGCGGCGCCCCGAAAGAAAAATGCGTCGCTCCACGCGCCACTTCTCGGCAGACGCGAGTCCCTCGAAATCGTAGACCGTTAGAAAATGAATGTTGGGCGAATCGTACCACTCGTGCGGAAACAGCTTGGTCTTGGGGGCGCGGCCGCTCCACAAATGCGACAAGCGCACCGGCCAGTGTCCGAAATTCGGAAACGCGACGATCCCGTAGCGGGCCACGCGCAACATCCCGCGCAGCACCCGTAGCGGGTCGCGCGTCTCCTGCAAGGTTTGGGTCAGAATCGCATAGTCGAACACCTGCTCGGGATAATCGTCAACCGCCGATTCCAAGTCACCCTGATACACCGACACGCCGCGCGCGATTGCCTTCTGCACGCGGGCGCCGGTTAGCTCGACACCGCGCCCGTCCACCTGCTTGTTTTCCTTCAGCCACGCCAGCAACTCGCCTTCGCCGCAGCCTAAATCCAGGACCCGCGTACGCGGCTCCACCAGTTCGCCGATGATGGCATAGTCGCTGCGCCCGTAAACTTCACGCACGCCGGCGTTGCTCCGAACTTAAGTTGTCCTTGAACGTGCTCGCCAGGAAACCGCGTACCAGCTCGGTCTGCTCGGCGGCCTCCACCAGAAATGCATCGTGCCCATAGCGCGATTCCAGATTGCAGTACGCCACGTCGCAATTGCGACTGCGCAGCGCACTGACGATTTCCTGCGACTGATAGCTGGGATACAGCCAGTCCGACGTGAAGCTCATCACCAAAAACCGGGTGCTCACCGTCTCGAACAGCGATGCCAGCGACCCGCGCTGTGTCAAATCGAACGAGTCCATCGCACGCGTGATATAGATGTACGAATTCGCGTCGAAGCGGTCGACGAATTTGGATCCGCGATATTGCAGGTAGCTCTCGACTTCGAATTGATCCGGCGTGCGCAGCCGCCGGCCGAATTTTTCGCGCATGCTCTGGTCGCTCATATAAGTGATGTGGCCGACCATGCGCGCCACCGACAGCCCGCGGCCCGGGGCTTTCCCCGAATAATAATTACCGTTGTTCCAATCCGGATCCGCCATGATCGCCTGCCGTCCCACCTCGTTGAACGCGATCTGTTGAGCGCTGTGGCGCGCTGTGGTGGCGATCGGCAGCGCCGCCGCGACAGTCTCCGGATATGCGACCGCCCATTCGAGCGCCTGCATGCCGCCCATCGAACCGCCCGCTACCGCCAGCAATCGCTCAATTCCCAGGTGATCCACCAGCTTCTTTTGCAAACGCACCATGTCGGCGATCGATACCGAAGGAAACGTCATCGCCCACGGGCAACCCGTCTCTGGATTGATCGACCCCGGGCCGGTGGTCCCCCGACATCCGCCCAGCACGTTCGAGCACAACACGAAATAGCGATCCGTATCGAATGCTTTACCCGGGCCGATCATCTCGGTCCACCATCCACCTTCGCCCGCCGCATGCGCGTCCCCGGAGAACGCGTGCAGCGCCAGAATCGCATTGCTCTTCTCGCGATTCAACTCGCCATAGGATTCGTAAGCCACTTCGACCGGCCCAAGCGTCGTGCCGCAGTCGAGCTCGAGTTTTTCGAAGGTCGCGGTGTTTACGTCCGTAATCATGTCCGCAAATTCTTAGTTTACAGGGCGTCCGCCACGCGGCCATCCGGATGCCCCATTTGCCCGATAGTAACTGCGTTGGCATCTGCGTTACTTGGAGCGCTGCTGGTGATGAAACAGAATTCCAGCCGCTTCATCACTAGAGAAGAGGGACCTCTAAAACCTTCCCTCGCGCACTTAGCGCAAGCATTCTTACTCAAGGAGGTACGTTTTTTATGAAGTCGAGTTTTCTTAGGACCGGTGTAATTGGATTGATCCTCGCGGCCGCCGTGGCTGCTGAAGACGGAGGGAAAGGCAACGATTTCGTCTACAAGCGTCGCAGCCTGGTCTCCGATCTGAAAGGCCAGGGCGCGACGTTGGATCCCAATCTCAAAAACCCGTGGGGTATCGCGTTCGGCGGCACGGGGCCATTCTGGATCGCCGACAACAAGACCGGTGTTTCAACCCTCTACGACGGCGACGGGGTGGACAGCCGCCCGCCGCGCCCACGGGAATCGTATTTAACGGCACCACCAGCTTCGACCTGGGCGGCGGTCACTCGGCGCTCTTCATTTTCTCCACTGAGGACGGTACCATCTCCGGCTGGAATCCGCAGTCCGATGCTACCCATGCGATTCGGAAGGCCGACTTGTCGGCGACGGGCGCCGTGTATAAAGGTCTTGCACTCGGCAACAATGGCTCCGCGGATTTTCTTTACGCGACTAACTTTCATGCGGGAACCGTCGACGTCTTCAATTCCAGCTTCGCGCTGGTCACGCTGTCCGGAACCTTCGCCGACCCGACGCTGCCTGCCGGGTTCGCACCGTTCGGCATCCGCAATCTCGGCGGTAAATTGTACGTTACTTATGCGAAACAGGACGCGGACAAGCATGACGACGTGGCCGGCGCGGGCAGCGGATACGTCAACGTGTTCGATACCAACGGCAACCTGCTGCAGCGACTGATCTCGGGCGGCGCCTTGAATTCGCCGTGGGGGATCGCGCTGGCGCCGTCCAACTTCGGCGAGCTGAGCAACACGCTGCTGATCGGCAACTTTGGAGACGGAACCATTCACGGTTTTAATCCCGCCACCGGGGCCTTGGTCGGCGGAATGGACGGCCATCCTCACCAGCCGCTGGTGATCACGGGGCTGTGGGGGCTCACCTTCGGCAACGGCGGCCAAGGCGGCGATCCCGACAAGCGGTACTTTACCGCGGGCATCCCCGGTCCCGACGAAGTCGAGGATCACGGACTGTTCGGGTCAATTGAGGCGAAACACTAACCAGGTCCGCCTAAGTGCGATGCCGACGGCCGGTGTGGTGAAATAGAGGTTACCCCACCGTTTGGAGGCATCGCCCACTTGAATCCTGCCCTCCTCGCCCTGGAAGACGGGACCGTCTTCGAGGGACAGAGTTTTGGTGCGCCCATCGAGCGCGCAGGCGAAGTTGTTTTCAACACCGCCATCACCGGCTACCAGGAAATCTTCACCGATCCATCCTACGCCGGCCAGATCGTCGTCCTGACGAATCCGCAAATCGGCAACTATGGCGCGAACGAAGCGGACAACGAGTCCGCCAAGCCATACATCGAAGGTTTGGTGGTGCGCGAGTTTTCCGGGCTCTCAAGCAACTGGCGCGCCGACGAAACCGCACAGCAGTTTCTAACCTCCAATCGGGTTCCGGTCATCGCTGGGATCGACACACGCGGTCTGGTGCGCCACCTCCGCTCGCGCGGTGTGATGCGCGGGGTTCTCTCTGCAACTTGTTTTGACTCACGTGAGCTGGTCGAGCGCGCCAAGCAATCGCCGTCCATGACCGGACTCGACCTGGCCACTCGCGTTTCCACGCTCGAGCGCTACCACTGGGATCGCGCAGTCGATTTGTGCTCGCCCTCTGACCTCGCCGGCAAGGCCGCCGAACCGCGTTTTCACGTGGTCGCATACGATTTCGGGATCAAGAGAAATATTCTGCGCCGCCTGGTTCACGTCGGCTGCCGACTCACGGTTGTACCGGCCGGCACCACCGCTGAAGATGTTCTCGCTCTGAAACCGCAGGGCGTGTTTCTCTCCAACGGACCCGGCGATCCCGAGCCGCTCGAATTTCAGGTCGCGCAAGTCCGCAAACTGGTCGGCCGCGTGCCGATCTTCGGCATTTGCCTTGGCCAGCAGATCACCGGCCTGGCACTCGGCGGGAAAACCTTCAAGTTGAAATTCGGACACCGCGGCGCCAATCATCCGGTGCTCAACAAGGTCAGCGGTCGCGTCGAGATTACATCTCACAATCACGGCTTCGCCGTCGATCCCGAATCGCTGAACCTGAACGAGGTCGAGATCACGCACACCAATCTGAACGACGATACTCTGGAAGGTTTTCGCCATCGCACTCATCCGGTATTTTGCGTGCAGTATCATCCCGAGGCCGCACCCGGACCGCACGATTCGCACTATCTGTTTGACGATTTCGTAAAGCTCATGGAGCGCGGAGCCTGACATGCCACGCCGTAACGACCTGCACCGCATCCTGATCGTCGGCTCCGGGCCGATCATCATCGGCCAGGCCTGCGAGTTCGATTACTCCGGCACCCAGGCCTGCAAAGCGCTGCGCGCCGACGGTTACGAAGTGGTCCTGATCAACTCCAATCCGGCGACCATCATGACCGACCCCGACCTGGCCGACAAGACTTATGTCGAGCCTCTCAGTGTCGAGTTCGCCGAAGAAGTGATCCGCCGCGAGCGTCCGGACGCATTGCTCTCTACCGTCGGAGGCCAAACCGGGCTGAATCTTTCCGTCGCGCTGGCGGAGGCGGGAGTGCTGGAGCGCTACGGAGTAGAGCTGATCGGTGCCAAGATCGACTCCATCAAGAAGGCTGAAGATCGCCTGCTCTTCAAAGACGCGATGCGCAAGATCGGCCTCGATACGCCGCAATCGCAGCTCTGCAACAGCATAGAAAAAGGTCTGGAGTTCGCCGCGCGTATCGGTTATCCGATCATCCTGCGGCCGAGTTTCACCCTGGGCGGAACCGGCGGCGGGATCGCCTACAATCGCGAGGAGTTGGAAGAGATTCTGGAGCGCGGCCTGGATCTTTCTCCCGTCCACGAAGTGCTGATCGAGCAAAGCGTGCTTGGCTGGAAGGAATTCGAGCTCGAAGTGATGCGCGATCAAGCCGACAATTGCATCATCGTCTGCTCCATCGAGAATTTCGATCCGATGGGCGTGCATACCGGCGACTCGATTACGATCGCGCCCGCCCAAACCCTCACCGATCGCGAATACCAGATGATGCGCGACGCCTCGCTCGCCTGTCTGCGCGAGATTGGCGTCGATACCGGTGGCTCTAACGTGCAGTTCGCGATTGACCCCGCCACCGGCCACATGGTGATCGTGGAGATGAATCCGCGCGTGTCGCGCAGCTCCGCGCTGGCGTCCAAAGCCACCGGATTTCCTATCGCCAAGATCGCTGCGAAGCTGGCCGTGGGCTATCGCCTGGACGAAATCAAGAACGACATCACGCGCAAGACGCCGGCCTGCTTCGAGCCCACCATCGATTACGTGGTGGTAAAAATCCCGCGCTGGCAGTTCGAAAAGTTTCCCGGCGCTGAGCCGGTCTTGGGTACGCAGATGAAGAGTGTAGGCGAAGTGATGGCCATCGGACGCACCTTCAAACAGGCGCTGGGGAAGGCCATCCGCAGCCTCGAAACCGGAAAGTCGGACGGCTCGACGAAGTACGCGGATGAATGGATCGAGCCGCGCCTGATCACGCCGAATCCGGACCGCCTCGGTTATATCCGCTACGCCTTCGAACGCGGCTATTCGGAAGCGCAAGTGAACGCGCTAACCTCCATTGACCCGTGGTTCCTGCGCCACGTCCGGGAGATGGTTGACGAGGAGCGCGCGATGGCCGCCACGCCGTTCGCCGCAGTCACGCGCGATCAGTTTTCTTCCGCCAAGCGCGATGGTCTTTCCGACTCCGCCATGGCGCTCGCCTGGAACGTCAAGCCTCTTGAAGTTCGATCGCGGCGCCTGGAACTCGGCATCCGCGCTGTTTTCAATCGCGTCGATACCTGCGCCGCCGAATTCGAAAGCTTTACCCCGTATCTTTATTCGAGCTACGAATCGGAGTGCGAGGCCGATCCCTCCAGCCGCAAGAAGGTCATGATCCTGGGCAGCGGACCGAACCGTATCGGGCAAGGTATCGAGTTCGATTACTGCTGCTGTCATGCCTCT
>WNFL01451453.1_pt1 | contig 11700 bp, 9 predicted proteins | sample 5400361 | NCBI WGS metagenome assembly WNFL01 (sample SAMN13153351, study PRJNA577476) | soil metagenome | isolation source: 40 cm soil on Douglas fir-dominated hillslope | place: USA:California | collected 2013-09-17
GGCCCGCCGGTCGATGACGAAGAGGACTATGCGTTGCCGATCTGGGCGGGCACCCTCGATCTCGCGGCTCCGGTTGCCACGCCCAACCCCGACAAACGATTGCAGCCCGGTTTAGTTGTCCCCGCGCACGTGACGCGCTACCGGCGCATCAAATCCTGACATCGAACTCAGACGCCGAGCTGGTCCGCCAGGTGGAGGAAATCGTCGCTGTTGAAGTCGAAAGCGCGATCGGATGCGAGATCCGGTTTCACATGCGGCCCTTTTTCCGTCGGCCTGCGCACGAACGCCGTGCGCAGGCCGCAGCGCCTGGCAGCGCGCAGATCATCCTTGTGAGCCGCGACCATCATCACCTCGCCTGGTTTGAAGCCGAGCATCTTCGCGGCGCCGAGATAACTTTCCGGATCGGGCTTGTAGTGATGAAACAGTTCCGCCGACAGCACGCAGTCCCACGGCAAACCGGCGTTCTTGGCCATGTTGGTCAGCAGCGACATGTTGCCGTTGGAAAGCGTGGAGATCACGAACTTCTTCTTCAGGCGCTTGAGTCCGCGCACCGAATCGGGCCAGGGCGCGAGCCGGTGCCAGGCGCGATTGAGCTGGTCTTTCTCGGCTTCCTTGAGGCCGCGTATGTCGAACTGCTGCAACAGATCGTCGAGGATCAGCCGATGCAACTGATCGATGTTCATCCACGGCAACTGACCGGTGCGCACCTTCTGCATGGCTGGCTGATAGCCTCCACGCCAGGCGTCGGCGAACGCGGCCCAATCGACGTCCAGACGCTTTTTCTTGCCGAGCGCTTTGCCTTCGCGAATGAGGCTGCCGCGCCAATCGACCGCGGTCCCGAACACGTCGAAAACCAGCGCGCGTACCTGAGGAGTTTTCATTGTGATCAGGTTCAGCGTTTCTGATCGATCGCGTATTTGACGCCGACCCAGAACGCGCGCGGCGCGCCGGTCGAGCGGAATTGCTCGTTCGTCACATTGCCAGCGTCGAAAGTCCGCCCCGGACCGTTGAAAAAGTTTTCCCCAAGCACGCCCAGCGTTTGGTAGTCCTTGTCGAAAACATTGTCGATGCGGCCGAAAAACGAGAGTCGCTTGGTGCGCTGATAGCGCGCATCCAGATTGACGAGGGTATAGCCCGGCACCTTGCCGTTGGCATCCTGGTTGTTCTCGTCGCCGCGGGCGTACTGGGAGGAGAAAACCATTACGTTGCTGCCCAGCGATACGGTTTCGGTCAAGTCGTAGTCCGCGCGCACCTTCACGGAATGCGCCGGAATGCCGGGAATCTTGTCGCCGGGCGAAACCCGGATATCGCCGTTGGCATCGGCGGAAGAATTGCTGGGGCTGTTCAGCGTCAGCGCGGAAGCGAATGTCGCGTCGATATACCCGTAGTTCATAGCCAGATTCAGCTTGTCCAGCCGACCGTGCACGCCCAGTTCCAAGCCTTGCCGGCGGGTCTTGCCTGCATTCTGGAAGAAGCCGGCATTCACGGCGCCTCCGCTGGAGATGAAAATGATGTCGTTGTCCAGGTCGGTGCGATAGGCCGCCGCGCTCCATCCAGAACTGTCGGTCCAGCGTCCACGCGCGCCAATTTCCGTGGTTTTGGCCACCACTTTTTGCAGCGGCGGATCGGCGAGGAAGTTGTTCGGCAAACGGCAGGGGGCGGCCGGGTCTGCGCAGGTCAACTCGATCGGGGTCGGGGCGCGCATGCCCTGGCTATAGGAAACGTAGGTGGTCAGCGCCGCGCTCGGGTTGAAGTTCAGGCCGACTGCGGGATTGAAGCGCGTGAAGGTATGGTCGCCGTTGAGTGCGGGCTCCAGTCCGGTCTTGTCCTCGATCGTGATATGGGCCCAGTTGTAACGGCCTGACAGGGTCAGGTGCCAGCGCTCGCTGAATGAGTACACGTCCGTGAAATAAAGCCCGTAGTAGTCGTTGCTGGTCTTCACATCGGTCTGCAGGGTAGAGACTCCGCTGCCGATTGTTCCACGATCGGGTGTGAAGTTGGCGTCTTCCTGGGTCTGGGAGAAATCGGTCCGGCCCAGATCGGCGCTGGCACCGACGGTGAGATTGTTCTTCTTGCCGCCGAGGTCGCCCAGCAAACTCAACTGCAAAGAGCCGCCGTACCCATTCGTTACGATCCTGCTGCTATCGTTAAAGGCCTGCGGATCGGCCCCGCCCGCGAAGGCGTCGTTGACGTTGCTGCTGAAGTTGTCGTTCGTATAACGCCGGTAATAGACATTGCCGGCAAGCAACTGGTCGGCGGTCAGAAAGTGACTTGCGCGCGCATTGAGAAAGGCGACCTTGTTTTCGTTGCGGTCCGGCCAGGTATAAGCCTGTTTGGGCGTATCCAGCCAGCCGATCGGCAGCGCCTGCGTGCCTTGCAGCGTGTTGTCGGCCAGCATCAGCGAGACATCGACATCGGTATCCTCCCGCTCCCATCCCACCTTGCCGAATACGGTCTTGATGCGGCTCGGCGAATGCTCCCGCCAGCCGTCTTCGTCGAGATAATTGCCGGCAAGAAAAAGATCCGCCTTGTCGCTGTGAGTGCCGTACTCGACCTCGGCAGCCTTCCTGCCCCAGGAGCCGCCCGACAATGAAACCGATGCGCCCGGGTACTGAAAGCCCGACTTGGTGTTTACCGACAGTGCTGCGCCCAGCGTGTTGAGGCCGAATACCGGGTTGGATCCGGGAATCAGGGTGATGGTGGAAATGGCGTTCTGGGGTATCAGGTCCCAGTTCACCACGTCGCCGAACGGCTCGTTCACCCGCACGCCATCGACGAACACCGACAGGCCTTGTGGCGTGCCGAGCAGCGGCGAAGCGGTGACGCCGCGGAAGTTGACGTCCGGCTGGAACGGGTTGTTCTGCCCGTGATTGAGCGTGACGCTGCCGAGGTTGTTCTCCAGATATTCGGAGAGGTTCAGCGTCTTCTGCTTCTGAATGTCGGCGCCGGTGGTGGTCTGTACGTTCGCCGGCACCTGGCTGACCGGTACCCCGATTCCCTGGATCGGCGTCGTGCCGATGACTTCGACCGTGGGCGCTTCCAGTTCGGTCGCCGGATTTTCGGCGGCGCCGGCTACCCCGAAGGCAAAGGCAAGGGCAACGGAAAATGCGAAATATACCCGTGATTTCGCGCCAGCGTGAACGACCATCTTGGCTCCTCATCTTTTTATGTTTTGTTGCCTGGCGGTAGCTTACCGCTCCCTTCCGCGTAAGAGCGGACTCGTTGGCCTGGCCCGCCTGGCAGGGCGGCGCAACGGGCAGGTGAGGGAATCTAAGGGCCGGGGCATGACCATCGTCAGGGACGGCTTCCCAAGCACATCGGGAAAAATTCCCGATGTGAGGCTCGGCAGTGTGCTGCAGCGCCATTGGCCTGCTCGTGCTGCAGCTTGCGAGACTGCCGCGCGCGCGATTTCCCGGCAGGCGACGGAGCTCCGGAATATTTCCCTTGTTGGTCCGGGGAGCTTCGGCTATATAGCTTCTACGTCCGCTTCATGCTTCCGGCTTCCTTCCATGAGTGCCTTCCGGAACGGCCCGCCAGGTTCCCCGGCCAGCGTAGTGCAGCCTTCCCTGCGTCGGGACCTGTTTGTCGTCGGCGCAGTGACGCTATTGACATTCGCGCTGTCCGGCGCATTCCAGTTGAACGAATGGATCGAATCGTTGACCGGACCGCACGAGGCTTATCAGGTCGACGAGCTTCCGCTGACGGTCCTGGCGATGACGATGGGGCTGGCCTGGTTCTCCTGGCGCCGGTCGAGGCAGGTGATGGAACAAGTGGCATTGCGCCTGGGCAGCGAAGAGCAGTATCGGATGTTGTTCATGGAGAACCTCGCCGGCAATCTGCTGGCGTCGATCGACGGCAAGGTCAAGCTTGCCAATCCTGCCGCGGCCAGGATGCTCGGCTTCAATGATGCGCAAGAGTTGAACGGCCGCTCGCTCGAAGAGTTCTACCTCGATCGCGAGCAATGGAGGATGCATTGCGATACGCTGCTCAGTGGCGGAAAGGTCGAGTTGCCGCTGCTGCAACTGAGGCGGTGTGATGGACTGGTCGTACAGGCTGTCGCGAAGTTGTCGGCGCGGCTCTCGCCGACGCGCGAACCGGAACTGCACATGTACGTCGCGGATATCACCGACGTGACGCTGATGCAGACGGAACTCGCGAGGGCGCTGGAAGAGAACCGGCGGTTGTCGCAGCGCTCGATGCAGGTGCAGGAAGAAGAGCGCCGAAACCTGGCCCGCGAGCTGCACGACGAGCTGGGCCAGAGCCTGAATGCGATCAAGGTCGATGCGGTGACGATTCGCGATCGTAGCGAGAACGCGGTCGAAGTCCAGCGCAGCGCCAAGGCGATCATCGAGGTGTCGGGGCAGGTCTACGATGTGGTTCGCAGCCTGATGCAACGCTTGCGCCCAGTCGCCCTGGACGAACTGGGTTTGCGTTCGGCCGTGGAGTACGGCATGGAACAGTGGCGGCGCCGCCATCCAGCAGTAAATTGCAGCTTTGCGGCGGAGGGTGAACTGGACGATCTGAGCGAACAGATGAACATTACTTTGTATCGGTTGGCGCAGGAATGCCTGACTAACGTCGCCAAGCATGCGCAGGCGACGCGGGTCGCCATTTCGCTGGCGCGCGTGGCCAGCGATGAACACGGCGGCGGGGAAGTCCGTTTCAGATTCGAAGACAATGGACGCGGCTTCGATCCGGGCCTGCGCAGGCAGGGGCTGGGTCTGGTCGGCTTACGCGAACGGGTGGAAGCGCTGGATGGAAATTTCGATCTGCAAAGTGCGCCGGGGCAGGGTGCTCAAGTGCGCGCTTCGATACCTGTGAAGGGCAAGCAATGAACAACTCAAGGGTTGTGCCGGTTCGCGTGGTGCTGGTCGACGATCATGCGGTGGTGCGTGAAGGCTACCGACGCTTGCTCGAGCGCACCGAGGATATCCTGGTAATCGCCGAGGTGGCCAGTGGCGAGGAGGCTTACCGCGTCGTCTGCGACATGCAGCCGGACGTTACGGTGATGGACATCAATCTGCCCGGGGTGGGCGGCATCGAAGCGGTACGCCGTATCGTTGCGCGGCTGCCTGAAGCGAAGATTCTCATGTTCAGCATGCACGAGGACACCGTGTTCTCTTCGCGCGCGTTGCAGGCCGGAGCACGCGGGTACGTCACCAAGTCGGCTGCACCCGAGGTGCTGGTCGAAGCCGTGCGCCTGGTAGCACAGGGCAAGCTCTACATCAGCCACGAGATGGCGCAGGAGCTGGCGTTGCAGATGCTGCCCGGCCGCGAAAATCCGATCGACGCGCTGTCGGCGCGCGAATTCGAAGTGTTCCGCCTGCTGGTGGCGGGACATTCGCTGCAGGAAATCTCGAAGATCTTGTGCCTGTCTTACAAAACGGTGGCCAACTACCAGTCCAACATCAAGCACAAGCTCGACGTCAGCAATACCGCGCAGGTCGTGCGCATAGCCCTGAGCCACGGCCTCATCGAGAGCGGTGCCGAAGACGAGACGTTGCGCAGCGAGACGGGTTGAGGCGCGGGAAGGTTCCCGCCGATGTCCGTCTGGAGTCCCTGCAATCCGCGGCTGGCGGCGTATGGGCTTGTCCCCGCGCCCCTTTATAATCACCCTGTTCAAGTTGCGTGAATTCCTGCCTCTGTTGACTCCCAGGCGCCGAATTCCGGCAATTTTTACGCTGTCCGCTAGTCTTGAGCAGCTCCCAGCGGTCGTTCCCGCCTTGCTGGCGGGCATGATGCGCCGCAACGCGCGAGCCGGATCCCCCCCAAACGCAATCCCTCGCGCTAAACTCCAATCATGAATCGTACGCTGGTACTCAACGTGGTCGGCATGACGCCCGCCCTGCTGGCCCATGCACCGAATCTTGCCGCGCTGGCGAAGCAGGGCGCTGTTCGGTCGTTGCGCACGGTGACCCCGGCCGTGACCACGACGGTGCAATCCACCTTCGTGACCGGCACGCTGCCGCGCGAGCATGGGATCGTCGGCAACGGCTGGTATTTTCGCGATCTCTCCGAGATCTGGCTTTGGCGCCAGTCCAACCGCCTGGTCGGAGGCGAAAAAATCTGGGATGCCGCGCGCCGGCGCGATCCGTCCTTCACCTGCGCCAAGCTGTTCTGGTGGTACAACATGTATTCGACCGCGGACATCGCGGTCACGCCACGGCCGATGTATCCAGCCGATGGACGCAAGCTTCCCGATATCTATACGCATCCACCCGCGTTGCGCGATGAATTGCAGCGCTCGCTCGGCCAGTTTCCGCTGTTCCGCTTCTGGGGGCCCGCCGCCGACATCGTTTCCACGCGCTGGATCGGCCAGTCGGCATTGCAGGTGCTGGAGAAAAATCATCCGACACTGACGCTGGTGTACCTCCCGCATCTCGATTACAACCTGCAGCGCCTCGGCCCGAACCACCCTGCAATCGCGCGCGACGTTGCGCAAGTCGACGAAGTCTGCGGCGAGTTGATCGAAGCGGCGCAGCGCGCCGGCATGCACGTCGTCGCGCTCTCCGAGTACGGCATCACCGCAGTGTCGAAGCCAGTGCACATCAATCGTGCACTGCGCCAGGCCGGCTGGCTGCGCGTGCGCGACGAACTCGGGCGCGATCAACTGGATGCCGGCGCATCCGACGCGTTCGCGCTCGCCGATCACCAGGTCGCGCATGTCTACATCGCGCGGCCGGAGTTGATCGACAGGGTTGCCGATCTGCTGGGCTCGCTGCCCGGGGTGGACCGCGTTCTCGACGAGGAGGGCAAGCGCGAATTCGGCCTGGACCATCCGCGTTCCGGCGAACTGGTGGCGATCTCGCGTGCCGACAACTGGTTCACGTATTACCATTTCCTGGATGAGGCTCGCGCGCCCGACTATGCGCGCACCGTGGATATTCATCGCAAACCCGGTTACGACCCGGTCGAGTTATTTCTCGATCCTGCGCAAACGCTGGTCAAGGCGCGCATCGCGTGGAAGCTGGTACAGAAAAAACTCGGGCTTCGCTATCTCATGGACGTGATCTCGCTCGATGCGACACTGGTCAAGGGCTCGCACGGCCGCCCGACCGACAATCCTGACGAGGGGCCGCTGTTCATCACGTCCGCGCCGGAATTGCTGGAAGAGGGGCCCGTGGCCGCAACGGACGTGAAGCAATTACTGCTCGAACATGTCTTCAATGCGCGGGGCACTCTGCGTAGAGTGGCATAGTGGCATGATGACGCCCACCCAACTGTTGAAGAAATGGTTCGAGGCCAGTTTGCCGGCCGATGCACTCATCTGGTTGTCCGATGCGGCAGAGAAGCTGCGCAAAGGCGGCGACACCGAGCTATACCGGTCCATCAGCCTGGTCACCCGCAAGATCGGCAAGGCCGACCTCGCGCTCACCGCCGCGGGACTGAACCACGCCGATGCGGCCCGCGAAGGCTGGAACCCTTCGGACTGGAGCCTGGACCAGGCGGCGCGCATTTATCTGCTGCTGGTGTCCGGTACGGACGGCGCAACCTTCCTTCGCCGCCTGGACCAGCTCTGCAACACCGCCGACGTCGGCGAACTCGTGGCCTTTTATCGCGGCCTGCCACTGTATCCGGATCAATCCCGTTACGTGTTACGTGCCGCCGAAGGCATACGCACCAACATGAAGGCGGTCTTCGAGGCCGTGGCGCACCGCAATCCGTATGCTGCAGAGCAACTTTCCGAGCCTGCCTGGAACCAAATGGTGCTTAAGACGTTATTCATCGGCAGCACATTGAATCCGATCGTCGGACTGGACCGGCGCGCCAATCCTGTCCTGGCACGAATGCTGTGCGACTATGCGCACGAGCGCTGGGCGGCGGGGCGGCCCATCAGCCATGAGTTGTGGCGTTGCGTCGGGCCCCATGCCAGCGGGGAAATGCTGCGCGACCTCGGGCGCGTACTCGAAAAGGGCACGGATCCCGAACGCAAAGCCGCGGCGCTGGCATTGGCGAGTTCGCCCGATCCGGCTGCGACTGGGTTATTGTGGGCGTATCCTGAACTGTCGATAGCAGTAAGCGAAAACAAAGTGAGCTGGCAGACGCTGGCCGGCTCCGCCTGACCTGGTTCGATTATCTGGAGATCAAATATGCGATTCATCGACCCGCACATCCACATGAGCGCGCGTACTACCGACGACTACGAGCGCATGGCCGCCGCCGGCATCGTTGCCCTGATCGAGCCGGCATTCTGGCTCGGGCAGCCGCGCACCCAGGTCGGCAGCTACATCGACTATATGTCGAGCCTGGTCGGCTGGGAACGCTTCCGCGCGGCGCAGTTCGGCATTCACCATTACTGCACCATCGGATTGAACAGCAAGGAAGCCAACAACGAGGCGCTGGCGGAACAGGTGCTGGAAGTGCTGCCGCGTTATCTGGTAAAGGAGGGCGTGGTGGCGGTCGGAGAGATCGGCTACGACGACCAGACCCCGGTCGAAGACAAGTACTACCGCGCCCAGCTCGCGCTTGCCAAGGAATTCGACATGCTGGTGCAGGTGCATACCCCGCATCGCGACAAGAAGAGCGGAACCATCCGCAGCATGAAAGTCGCCGTGGAGATGGGCGTCAAACCGGAGCATGTCGTGATCGACCACAACAATGAGGAGACGGTGCAGGACGTTCTCGATCGGGGTTTCTGGGCGGCGTTCACCATCTATCCGAACACCAAGATGGGCAACGAGCGCATGGTGGAGGTGGCGCGCAAGTATGGCTCCAACCGCATATTCATCGACTCCAGTGCGGACTGGGGCGTATCGGATCCGCTCGCAGTGCCAAAGACCGCACGGCTGATGCTCGATCGGGGCATCGCAGCCAGGGACGTCGAGGCGATCTGCTACGGCAATGCGCTCAAGGCGTTCGGCCAGAGCGGACAGATGAAAGAAGAGCACTGGCTCAATCCGGCGCCGATCGACCAGCGCATGCTGTTCGAAGGCAACTCCGTGCTGCGCGGACAAACGCCGCGGGTGGGAGATACGGCGATCGCCGATCGCATCGATTCGGTCGCATTCAAATAGGCTGCGCCGCCAGTCGGAACAAGAGGAAACAAATGAGCATCGAATTGGTCAAGCCGACCGCCGAGCCCGGTATGGAGGCGGTTTACACTCAAGAATTCTCGGTTCATTACGAGTATCCCGTGCATTTCACGGAGCATTTGTTCGCGCGCGGCAATCCGGTATTCGTGCAGTCGATCGTGCGCCGTGAGCCAGCCAAGCGCCACCGCGTCGTGGTCTTTGTGGATGCCAATGTTGCGGCGAGCTGGCCGACGCTGGTGCACGATATCGCAGCCTATGCGGGAGTGCATGGAGAGTCGCTGGAACTGGTCGGTCGCCCGGAAGTGGTGGCGGGCGGCGAGCAGGTGAAAAACGACCCCGCGCTCGTGACCAGCCTGCAGCGCCGTCTGGTCGAACTCAACATCGATCGCCACGCGTTCGTGGTTGGAATCGGCGGCGGGGCCTTCCTGGACATGATCGGCTTCGTTGCCTCCACTACGCATCGCGGCATCCGCCACATCCGGGTACCGACCACGGTGCTCGGCCAGAACGATTCCGGCGTCGGCGTGAAAAACGGCATCAACGCATTCGGCATGAAGAATCTGCTCGGTTGTTTTGCCCCGCCGTTCGCGGTGCTGAACGATGCCGACTTCCTGCGCACGTTGCACCCGCGCGACAAGATTGCCGGCATCGCCGAAGCGGTGAAGGTTGCGCTGATTCGCGACGGACTGTTCTTCGAATGGCTGGAAGGCAATGTGGAAGCGTTGCGCGAATGCGTGCCTGCGTCGATGGCGCGCATGATCCGGCGCTGCGCGGAGTTGCACATGCGCCAGATTGCGCATGGCGGCGATCCGTTCGAAACCGGCAGCGCTCGGCCGCTCGACTATGGTCACTGGTCCGCGCACAAGCTGGAAGGGCTGACCGCCCACGAATTGCGCCACGGCGAAGCGGTGGCGATCGGCCTGGCGCTCGATGCGCGATACTCGGTGCAGATCGGCATGCTGGCGCCGGACGGCGAGGAGCGCGTTTACAAGTTGCTCAAGCGCCTCGGCTTCTATCTGTGGCATCCGGCGATGGAAACGCGTGACGAACAGGGCCGTCTGATCATCCTGCGTGGCATCGAAGAGTTCCGCGAGCATCTCGGCGGCGAGCTGACCATCACGCTGTTGCGCGACATCGGCCGCGGCGAAGAAGTGCATGCCATGGACAACGACGAAATCCTGCATGCGATGGCGTGGCTGCGCCGGAAAGAAACCGGACAGTGAAGATCGGCGCGGACGGCGTTCACCTGACGTACTGCAGCAACATCCATCCCGGAGAATCGTGGGCAGAGGTCCGCGCCAACATCGAACGCTATTTTCCCGCGGTGCGCGACCGCGTGGCGCCGGGAGCGATGTTCGGCATCGGCTTGCGGCTGTCGGCGCGCGCAGCGCGCGAACTGGGAAGCGGGAATGCCCTAGCCGAGTTCCGCGAATTCCTGGCCCGCAAAAAACTCTACGTCTTCACCATCAACGGCTTTCCCTACGGGACTTTCCACGGTACGCGGGTCAAGGAGGAGGTTTATCTTCCAGACTGGCGCGATGAGGAGCGGCTGCGCTACACCGATGAACTGGCGGAACTGCTCGTTCAACTGTTGCCCGACGGTGTCGAAGGCAGCATCAGTACCGTGCCGGGTGCGTTCAAGCCGGCGATGCATGGCGAAGGGGATATCGGCCGTATCGCCGGCAACATGGTGCGGCATGTCGCAAAGCTGGTGGAGATCAAACGCCGCAGCGGCCGGCACATCGCTCTGGCGCTGGAGCCCGAACCGCATTGTTTTCTGGAGACGATCGAAGAAAGCGTGCGGTTTTTCCAGCGGCATCTGTTCAGTGCGGAGGCGATACGCCGCCTGGGCGAACTCACCGGCGTGGACCGTAAGGCCGCCGCGACGGCGCTGCACGACCATATCGGCGTGTGTCTGGACCTGTGTCATGCAGCGGTCGAGTTCGAAGATCCCGCAGGCTGCGTTCGCGATCTGCAGGACGCCGGTATTCGCGTGACCAAACTGCAGATCAGCGCCGGACTGCGCCTGCCGGAGCTGACGCCGGACGCGGTGACCGCGCTGAAGCAGTTCGACGATCCGGTCTATCTGCACCAGGTCGTGGAGGAAGGCCCTGCCGGCATCAGGCGCTACGCCGACCTGCCGGAAGCGCTGGCGACGGCAACGGGCCAGGCGGACGGACGCGAATGGCGCGTGCACTGCCATGTGCCGATTTTCATGGATAACCTTGGCGCATTCTCATCGACGCGCTCCTTCATCAGCGACGTGCTCGGTATTCATCGCCTGCATCCGGTCTCTGCGCATCTGGAAGTCGAGACCTATACCTGGAACGTCCTCCCCGAACATCTGCGCGCCGGCGGCATGGAGCTGGCCATCGCGCGCGAACTGAACTGGGTCAAAGAGACTTTAGCGGCATGAGCAGGAAGCAGGGCCCCATTGATGGGGATGCGACCGCCGGCGATTGCCGCCCGCCGCCGACATGAATATCTTCGCGTTACCCATGTTTCCAAAAGAGGTCGCGGCATGAGCAGGAAGCAGGGGCCCCATTTTTATGGGGATGCGACCGCCCGCGATTGCCGCCAGCCGCCGACATGAATATCTTGGCGTTACCCATGTTTCCAAAAGAGGCCGCGGCATGAGCAGGAAGCAGGGGCCCCATTTTTATGGGGA
>WNFL01373106.1_pt1 | contig 11698 bp, 8 predicted proteins | sample 5400361 | NCBI WGS metagenome assembly WNFL01 (sample SAMN13153351, study PRJNA577476) | soil metagenome | isolation source: 40 cm soil on Douglas fir-dominated hillslope | place: USA:California | collected 2013-09-17
CGGCGGCATGGGCGCGAAGCAGCACAACTTCCACAAGGAGCTCATGGCGCGCATGGGCTTCGAGGCGGAGGCGAACCGCATCCAGGAGCTGTTCTTCGCCGGGAAGCGCGGAGAGGCGATCGCCGCGGTGCCGGACGCGTTCGCGGACGAGATCTCGCTGGTCGGGCCGATCGAGCGCATCCGCGATCGGCTCTCGGCGTGGAAGGGAACGCCAGTCACGACGCTCCTGGTTTCCGCGCAGGACCCGCAGGTTCTGCGCAGGATCGCGGAGCTCGTGCTCTAGCCGCCCCCGCGCGCGACTAGACGGCGACGCGACCGAGCGGTTAGGGTGCGCAGTCTCCGCGCTGCCCACGGACGGACACGGAGGGAGGGGAAGCTTGGCCACCGGTACCGGTGCACTCGCGAAACGCTGGGAGAAATTCTCGGCGGCACTCCCCGCGAACCTGCGCGCGCAGGTGATCGCGGAGGCGCGGGTGCTCGAGCTGCCGGGCGACGTGCCGCCATGGACCGACACCGGATTGCGTATCGCCAAGGACGACGAGATCTCGGTGCTCGCCGAGGGGCGCATCGTGATCTCGGAAGCGGCCGGTCTCTCGTACCGCCCGCGCTTCGCGCTCTGGGCGCGGGTCGCGGGCCGCGGTCCGATCTGGACCGGCCCGCGCGACACGCAGAGCTTCCGCGCGGAGCGCAGCGGCGCGCTCGAGCTCGCGATCTACAACGGCGAATGGCGGACCCCGGACGGCCTGCTCGGGACGCCCGTCGAGGCGTACGCGGGAGTCACCGGCGCGCTCGAGGCGCTCGTGATTCGCTGGCGCGGCGAGGCGCGCGCGGGGCTGGAGGAGCTGCAGCGCTCGGCGCCCGGCGAGCCGCTCGTCGCCGCGGAGCTCGAGCGGCTCGCGAGCCCCAGCGTGCGGCCCACGGGCTGGAGCTACCTGTGGTTCCTGGGCCAGAGTGACACGTACCGCGCGCTGCGAGCGGACGGGCGCGACTCGATCTCGTGCCGCTGCGAGGACGACGTGGCAATCCTGCGCCGGCCGGTCGAGTTTCCGCTCGCGCCGGACACCGAGCTGCGCTGGCGCTGGAAGATCGACCAGCTGCCCTCGAGCGCCCCCGAAGACACTCTTCTGTGTCACGACTATCTGTCGGTGGCGGTCGAATTCGAGAACGGGCGCGACCTGTCCTGGTTCTGGAGCGCGAGCCTCGCGCCCGAGACGAGCTTCGCATGTCCGATCCCGCAGTGGACGCCGCGCGAGACCCACCTCGTGGTGCGCTCGGGGACGGAGGGCCTCCATGAGTGGCGGAGCGAGCGGCGCCGCGTGCAGACCGACTACCGCGCGGCGATCGGCGACCCGCCGCAGCGCATCGTCGCGGTCTGGCTGATCGCGAACAGCGTGTTCCAGCACGGGAAGGGGATCGCGGAGTTCGCCGACATCTCCGTCGAAGGCGGCGGAAAGACTCTCGAGGTCGTCGGCCGGTGAGCGAGCGCGCTACCACTCGATTCGGTCACTTCGTCGTGCGTCAGCGGGGGCCGATCGCGCTCCTTCTGATCTTGTCGACGGCGTTCTTCCTCTACCCGACGGCGAACGCGATCTCGACGGCGCTCGGGCATCCGCTGCCGGGGCCGCGAGTGCGCGTCGGCAGCGACGCGCGCGCGCAGCTCCCGGATCACCCGTTCATTCACGCGCAGAGCAAGTTCGCCGGTGACTTCGGCAACGCGACGCCGGTCGCGATCCTGCTCGTGGTCGACGACTCGATCTACACGCCCGAGAACCTCGCGAAGATCGATGCGATCACGAAGTCGCTCGACGGCTGGGACTACGACGCCCGCGGCGACGAGCGCAAGGTCGAGAAGGAGCGCCTGGAAAAGGAAGCGAAGAAGACGCGCGCGGAGATCACCGCGGAGCTCGAGCGCCGCTTCCCGCCCTATCCGGTCAATCACGACCAGGTGCGCTCACTCACCCACCTCTCGACGCGCATCGTGATCCTAGAGAAGGACGGCACGCTGAACGCGGACCTCCTGATGGAGAACCCACCGGAGACCCAGGCCGAAGCAGACGAGATCCGGAAGAAGGCGAACGAGCTGATGCCCGACGAGGCGCGGCGGCTGCTGGTCTCGCCGGACGAGAAAGCGGCGCTGATCACGGCGGGATTCGTCACGGACCGGCTCTCGAGTCTCGAGGTCTACCGCGCCGTGTTCGATCACCTGATGGCGCTGCAGAAGCGCGAGGCGGATGAACACCATCATGTGTACATCACCGGCGCGCCGCTCGCGGTCGGCTATCTGATCGCGCACGCCTGGGAGATGGTCGTGTCGGTGGTCGGCGCGATCGTCGCGATCTTCGCGCTGCTTTGGGCCTACTTCCGCCGCTGGCACGGCGTGCTGATCCCGATGGTGGCCGCGTTCGTCACCGTGATTTGGGGCACCGGGTTCACCGGCTGGGCCGGCATCGCCTTCGATCCGCTCGTGCTCGTGATCCCGATGCTGATCACGGCGCGCGCCGTCTCGCACACCGTGCAGATGGCCGAGCGTTTCTTCGAGGACTACGAGCGCCTCTACCCGATCTACGGCGACGCGCAGCGCGCGAAGCTCGAGGCGGCCGCGATCGCGATGGGCGAGCTGATCGTGCCCGGCACCCTCGGCATCCTCACCGACGTGGCCGGACTGCTCGTGATCCTCGTGACCACGATCCCGCAGATGCGCGACCTCGGCGTGTTCGGCGCCTTCTGGGTCGCGGCCATCGTGGTCACCGTCGAGATACTGCACCCGATCCTGATCTGCTGGCTGCCCGCGCCCAAGGAATACCGCCACTACACGCCGACGATCATGCGCCGCTTCGTCGGCCTGCTCGGCGACATCGTGACCCACCCCCGCGGACGCTGGGTCGTGGTCGGCATGTTCGCGGCGATCTTCGTGGCCTCGGGCGCCGCGGTGGCCGCATGGTCGACGATCGGCGAGGCGAAGCCGGGAATTCCGCTCTTCTGGCCGAATCACCCGTTCAACGAGGCGATCGGAAAGATCGGCGAGAAGTTCGGCGGCGCCGACAATCTGACGATCTACGCCGAGGCCGATCGCGACGAAGGAGTCAGTGACCAGGACGTGCTCGCGAAGATGCAGCTCCTGGAGCGCACCTTGAAGCGAGAGACGGGAGCGATCGCCGTCGTGTCACCAGTGGCCGTGGTGCGCGTCGCGAACCGGACGTTCCGCAACGGCGAGCCGAAGCAGGAGATGATCCCCGAGGCCTCGACGGCGCGCGCCCTGCTGATCTTCCTGCGGCTCAACAGCGCCCCCGGCGCCCTGTCTTCGATCATCAACGCCAACGGCCGCATCGCGCAGATCACGGCGTTCTACCGCGACCACAAGGGCGAGACCATACGCAGGGCGGTGTCGGTGGCAGAGGAGTTCATCGCGAAGAACCCGATGGGCGCGATCTCGATCCGGCTCGACGAACACCGCGCGGCTCCCGGCGCGCGGTTCTGGAACCGCGAGCGTGTCCTCGACTTCGTGTACTACATGATCGGTCCGCTCCTGCCCGCGCGCGGACACACGCTCGAAGTGCTGCGTCGCGAGGACGCGGTGTACGTGCCGTTCGAGGTGAAGACGACGGCCAAGGACGGCCTGCCGCCGTGGATCGAGGACTTCCGCAAGCGCGCGCTCGACAAGTACGAGAAGGAAAAGGCGCACGTGAAGCCGGGTCACACGTTCACCTGGCCCGCGCGGCTCGCCGAATGGGACGCGAAGAGCGTCGACCAATGGTTCGAGAACGAGGACCTGCGCATCCGCGCGGTGGCCGTGAACACGCAGGATCTGCTCGTCGACGACCAGAAGGCCATGGGCTCCGCGCCGACCTACCAGCCGACTCAGTCGTGGACCCGCGGTGTGCAGTTCATCATGGCGGGTGGCGCGATGGGGACGCTGGCAGCGGTGAACGACGAGGTCGAGCGCGGACATCTCGCGAACATCTCGCTGATCCTGTTCGTCATCTTCGTGCTGCACTCCGTCACGTACCGCTCGGCGGTGAGCGGTGGGATCATCTTCCTGCAACTCGCGACGGCGACCTTGCTCTCGCTCGCGTACATGGCGGTGCGCGGCGTCGGGCTGAACATCAACACGCTTCCGGTTCAGGCGGTCGGCGTCGGCGTCGGCGTCGACTACGCGATCTACATCGTCGACCGAATCCGCCAGGAGATGGCGGTGCATCGCAATCTCGACGAGGCGATCCGCACGGCGGTGCGCACGACCGGCATGGCCGTCACGTTCACCGGCACGACCGTGGTCGGCGGGATCGGCTTCTGGGTGTTCTCGAATCTGCGCTTCCAGGCCGAGATGGCGCAGCTGTTGATCGTGCTGATGGCGATCAACATGCTCGCCGCGGTCACGCTCGTGCCCGCGCTGTACTCGATCCTGCGGCCCGGAGTCGCCTCGTCACTCATGCGCCGCGACGAAGCCGAGGAGCAGGTGGGCGCCGAGGCCGACGCGGCGGGTTAGAGCAGGGACAGCTGCCCGTCGCTGGGCCTGCGAAAAGCGGCGCTGGACAGCTCCGGCCCGTGCGCGGGAACCCTATGCCGGCGGCGCGAGAGCGCGACGAGATCGGCGATCTGCTCGGCGAAGACGCCGACGCCGCGGTGCCGTACACCGAACTGCGTCGCGTTCAGTTTGCCGTCGCGGATCGACTCGATGCGGTGCAGGATCTTCTCGCGCCGGTCGGGGAAGTGGTCCGTGAGCCAGGCCGAGAACAGGTCCTTCACCGAGTAGGGCAGGCGGACCATCTGCCAGCCGGCCCAGCGCGCGCCGGCCGCGGCTGCGGCCGCGACGAGCGCCGGAATCTCGTGGTCCGTGAGGCCCGGCACGATCGGCGCGAGATTCACGCCGACGGGCACGCCGGCCCGCGCCAGTGCCTCGACCGCCGCGAGCCGCGCGCGCGGCTGCGCCGCCCGCGGCTCCAGCTTGCGCGCCAGGTCGGGGTCGAGGCTGGTGAGCGAGAGCGTGACCGACACCGCGTGGTGTCGCGCGAGCTCCTGCAGCACATCCGTGTCCCGCGCCACCAGCCGGCTCTTGGTGATCAGCGAGCAGGGGTTGCGGAAGTCGGCCAGGACCTCGAGGCAGCGGCGCGTGAGTCGGAGCTTCCGTTCGATCGGCTGATACGCGTCAGTCACCCCCGAGATCCCGATCACCTGTGGCTTCCAGCTCGGCCGCGCGAGCTGCCCGCGCAGCAATTCCGGCAGCTCGTGCTTTACCAGGATCTTCGTCTCGAAGTCGAGGCCGCTCGAGAAGCCGAGATACTCGTGAGTGGGCCGCGCGTAGCAATAGATGCAGCCATGCTCGCAGCCGCGGTAGGGATTGATGCTGACGTCGAAGCCGACGTCGGGGCTCTGGTTGCGCGCGATGGCCGAGCGCGAGGCGTCGCGCAGGTACTGGGTGCGGGGGTCGGGCGCGAGCGCATCGTCGAACCCGGTCTCTGGCTCCGGCTCGAGGGCCGCGCTCTCGAAGCGATTCGGGGGTGCGGCCTGCGTGCCGCGGCCGCGAATCGGCTCTCGGTAGCGGGCCATGGCCCGAGCCTATGCGAACGAAAGGCGAAAATCAAATGAGGCCGACAACGAGCGAGGCGGCTTGGTAGAGTCGGAAGTCCACCCAGGAGAACGCCATGAGTGAGCTGCTGTACGAGAAGGACGGTCCGATCGCGACCCTCACGCTCAACCGCCCCGAGCGACTCAACGCAATCTCGGGGCCGATGCTCGCGGCCCTCTCCGAGCGACTCATCGAGGCCAACGGAGACCGCGACGTTCGCGTGCTGATCATCACCGGCGCGGGCCGCGGGTTCTGCGCGGGCCTCGACCTTCAGGACGCGACCAGCGGCGCCGGAATCGGTGGCGGCAGCGGCATGCCCGCCACGCTCGATCTGCGCACCGCGCCGCCAACCGTGCTCCACTCGATCGACAAGCCGGTGATCGCCGCGCTGAACGGCGGCGCCGCGGGCTACGGCATGGATCTCGCGCTCGGCTGCGACATCCGCATCGCGGGGCAGCGCGCGAAGCTAGCCGCCGCGTTCACGAAGCGCGGCGTGCTGCCGGAGTCGGGCGGCACCTGGCTTCTGCCGCGGCTCGTCGGTTGGGCGAAGGCGGCGGAGATCATCTTCACCGGGCGCACGCTCGACGCTGTCCAGTGTCTCGAGCTCGGGCTCGTGAACAAGGTCGTTGCCGACGACGCGCTGCTCGGCGAAGCGCGCGCGCTCGCGAATGAAATCGCCGCGAACGCACCGCTCGCGGTGCAGGGCGCCAAGCGCATGATGCGCATGGCGCTCGCCGAGCAATTCGACGATCACGTCCACCACGTGTATCTGCAGCTCCTGCCGCTGTTCCAGAGCTCCGACTTCCGCGAGGGAATGAAGAGCTTCCTGGAAAAGCGAGAGCCCAAGTTCCAGGGCCGCTAGCGGGCACACCCGGACCGGCGACCGCCGTAGGGACGGCCTGGGACGACACAGGACGGACGTTCCGCGCGGGTGAAACACCCGCGCGGAGGTCTAGCTAGTAACGGTCGCGATCGCGATCGCGGAAGCCGCCACCGCCGCCACGCGGGCCACCGCCGCGCGGACCACCGGGACCACCTCCGCCACCACCTGGACCACGGCGCTCGTTCGCTTCGCTTACGCGGAGCTTGCGGCCACCGAAGTCCTGACCATCGAGCGCATTGCGCGCAGTGTCAGCGGCGTCGTTTTCCATTTCGACGAAGCCGAAGCCTCGCGAGCGACCCGTCTCGCGGTCCGAGATCACGTTCGCCGATTCGACTCGGCCGTGCTTCTCGAACAGCGAGCGGAGGTCCGCGTCGTTGGTCGTGTACGGAAGGTTCCCGACATAGAGCTTCTTACCCAAAACAATGTTCCTCGGTGCCCGGTTCTCCTACAACTGGAGCGGCACCCTACTCGCCTTGAGCTCCGGGCCGGCATTTCCGGCGTGGGGGCCCATGCAAAGACCTCCGGAATGGAGGCCACCGAGGCGGAGCTTATCACAGGACTGCGATCTGGCCCGGTTAATCTTGGAAAAAGATCGGGAATGCGCAGGAATATGCAGGCATTTTTCGGCCCGGGCCCTGGCCCCGGGCCGGGCGGCCCGGAATGAACCCCGGCTGGACGCCGTGCGCCTCAGCCAAACGCCTTCGAGTAGTCCACGGTGAGCCATCGCTCGGGGCGCAGGCGGACCGTGATGTTCTCTTCGCCCGCGGCGCCCGAGGCGGCCAGGTAGCCGTCGCCGAGTTGCTTGCCGAGGTAGCGGTGCGCCAACACGCGCCGGTGTCGCTCGAGGTCGGCGCGCTCGATGGCCTCGATCGGGCCCTCGACCGACACGTACTTGTAAGGCGGGCTCTCGGTTTGAACGCACAGACTGATGCGATCGACCAGCAGCAAGAGCTTCCCCTTGCGCGAGTCGCGCTCGGTCACGAACCAGACCTCGCCGCCGGGCTCGTAGCCGTACCAGACCGGTACGGCGAGCGGGCCGCGCAGTCCGTCGGAGATGCCGACCACGCCGACGTGCACGTCGGCGAGAAAGGCCTCGCGCTCGGCGCGCGTCATGCGCGTGTCTGCCATCCCGGTCAGAACCTCAGGCGTCGAATACGATCACGCTGCGCGCCGCCGCGCCCTTGCGCATCTCGTCGAAGGCGTGATTCACCTGGTCGAGCTTGAGGCGCGCCGAGATCATCTCGTCGAGCTTCAGCTGACCCGAGAGATAGAAGTCGACGTAGCGCGGCATGTCCACGCGGAAGCGGTTGTCGCCCATCATCGAGCCGACGATCTTCTTGGCGCTGATCACGACGTCGAGGCCCGGCAGCTCGACCGTCTGGCCGATCGGCAGGATCCCGACCCACACGGCCGTGCCGCCCTTGCGGATCATGGCGACGCTCTGCGCCGCGGTCTGCTTGGTGCCGATACACTCGAAAGTGTAGTCGACGCCGCCCGGCACGAGGCCGTGCACCTGCATGACCGGGTCCGACTCCACCGCGTTCACGCCGTCGGTCGCGCCCAGCGTCTTCGCGAGCTCGAGCTTCCACGGCATGGTGTCGACGGCGATGATCCGGCTCGCGCCCGCGATGCGGCAGCCTTGAATCGCCGCCAGGCCGACGCCCCCGCAGCCGATCACCACGCACGTGCTGCCCGCCGGGACTTGCGCGGTGTTCAGCACCGCGCCGACGCCGGTCGTGACTCCGCAGCCGATCAGCGCCGCGCGGTCGAGGGGCATGTCCTTGCGGATCTTCACCACTGCGTTCTCGTGCACGAGCATCTTCTCCGCGAACGACGAGAGATGCGCGAACTGGTTGATCGGCGCGCCGCCCTTCGACAGGCGCGGCGGCTCGCCGGGGCGGCGCATCGTCGCCGCGCCTCCGCACATGTTCGGCCGGCCGGTGAGACAGTACTCGCAGCTGCCGCAGAACGCGGACAAGCAGCCGATCACGTGGTCGCCCGGCTGCACGTGAGTCACGAGCTCGCCCACCGCCTCGACGATGCCCGCGGGCTCGTGGCCGAGCACCAGCGGGGGCGGAACCGGGAGACCGGCTTCGATCACGTGCAAGTCGCTGTGACACACTCCGGTGGCGGCGGTGCGCATCAACACCTCGCGCGGTCCGGGCCGGCTGATGTCGATGTCCTCGAGCTCGAGCGGCTGTTTGAAGGCGCGCATCACGGCAGCTTTCATGGCGGACTCCCCTTTGCATCGAATTGTGTCACGCCGCGGGCCCGAGCAGCTTCTCGGCGAGCCAGCGGCGCTGCTGCATCGCGTCGCCGAACGCCGGCCGCGTGGTCTGCGCGCGCTTCAGGTACAGGTGCGCGTCGCAGTCGAGCGTGAAGCCGAAGCCGCCGTGCAGCTGGACGGCGCGCGACGCCGCGAACACGTACACGTCGCAGGCCTTGGCCTTCGCCATGCGCGCCAGCGCCTCGGCGTCCGCGTCGCCGGCGTCGAGAGCGGTCGCTGCCGCGTACACCAGCGAGCGCAGGCCCTCGACGCCGATCAGCACGTTCACGAGCGGGTGCTTCACGGCTTGGAACGAGCCGATCGGCTTGCCGAACTGCTCGCGCGTCGCGGTGTAGGCGGAGGTGAGTGTGAGCAGCGCGTCCGCGCCGCCGGCCATCTCGGCCGCGAGCGCCAGGCACGCCCAGGGCGTGAGCTTCGCGAGCAGCTCGTCGGCGGGGATGGGCAGGAACGCGTCGCCAGCGAGCCGCACTGCGTCGAGGTTCACGCGCGCGCTGCGCCGCGTCCGGTCGAGCACGACCTCGGGCTCGATGCGCGCGCCCGCACCGCGCGCCGGAACCAGCGCGAACCGGTCGGCGCGGCGTGCCAGGAGCAGGTCGGCGTGCTCCGCGCCCCAGACGGCGTCGGGTCCGGCTGCGAGCACCACGCGTGACTCGCCGGCGGCCAGCGGCTGCAGCCAGCGCTCGCGCTGCGCCTCGGAGCCGCTCTGCGCCAGCGCGAGCGCCGCGAGCGTCGACGCCAGCAGCGGGGAGGGCAGCAAACACCGGCCCGTCTCCTCCAGCAACACCGAAAGGTGTACGGCGCCCAGACCCGCGCCGCCGTACTTCTCGGGCACGCACAGCCCGAGCCAGCCGAGCGCGCCGAGCTCCTTCCAGTCGGCCGGGTCCTCGCCCGCCTCTGCGTCCGCGAGCGCGCGCACGCGGGCGATCGGAAAACGCTCCTCGAGCCAACGGCGCGCCTCGGCGCGCAGCAGCGCGTGCTCCTCGTCGTAGCGGATCGGCGTGTTCATCGCGTCTTCGGCTGGCCGAGTACGCGCTCGCCGAGAATGTTGCGCAGGATCTCGCTCGTCCCGCCCGCGATGGTCATCATGAACGAGTTCAGATACGAGCGCTGCCACTCGGCGTTCGCCGGCGCGCGCGGGTCGCCGATCCAGAGCGCCGCGCCCGAGCCCTCGAGCTCACAGGCGAAGTCGGCGAGCGCCTGGCCGTGCTCCGAGCTCGCGAGCTTCGCTTGCAGCGGCAGCGCTTCGGGCCGATCCGCGACGAGACCCGGAACGCGGGCGCGCGCCGCATTCGCGCGCAGCGCCGTCTCCTCGATCCAGAACTGCGTGAGTCGGTCGCGCACCACCGGATCGGCGAGCGCGGGCCGCCCGTCGCGCTCGAGTGACTGGGCGAGTCGCGCCAGACCCGCGACCTGCTCCGCGGGACCCGAGACGAATTGCCCGCCGGCCGAGCCCTCCGCGGCGCCGCGCTCGAACTGGAGCGTCGCCATCGCGATCTCCCAGCCCTGGCCCTCGCGCCCGAGCAAGGCGTCGCCGGGAATGCGCGCGTCGCTCCAGATCACCTGGTTGAAGCCGCCCTCGCCGGTCAGCTTGACCAGCGGCTGCACCTCGACCCCGCGGACCTTCATCGGCGCCAGGAAGTACGAGATCCCCGCGTGCTTCACGGCGGACTCGTCGGTGCGCGCCAGCAAGATACACCAATCGGCGTAGCGCCCCAGAGTGGTCCAGACCTTGTGCCCGTCGATCAGCCAGTCCACGCCCTCGCGCCGTGCGCGCGTGCGCAGCGACGCCAAGTCACTGCCCGCGCCCGGCTCGCTGAAGCCCTGGCACCAGATCTCGTCGCAGCGCAGCAGCCCGCGGATGAACTTCCGCTTCTGCGCCTCCGTGCCGTAGCGCAGGATCACGGGCCCGGCCCAGGACAGGCCGACCAGGTTCACCAGGAACGGCGCGCCCCCGCGCGCGAGCTCCTGGTCGATGACTCGCTGCGTACCGCGCGGCCGGCCGCCGCCGCCGAACTCGCTCGGCCACTCGGCGCCGACGTACCCGGCGTCGTAGAGCTTGCGCTGCCAGTCGCGCAGCCACCCGAGCTGCCGGTCGTTCGCCACCTCGAGCGCGCTCTGCGGCAGCTTCCATCCGGGATCACCCGGATGATTCGCCTGGATCCACTCGCGTACCTCGCTGCGCAGGCCCTCGTGTTCGTCCACGCGCGCGATCATACTTGAAGCCACGATGCGCATCTTCGATCACTTCGACTGGCACGCGCGCGAGCAGCCGGACGCCGCGTTCGCTTGGTTCGCCGGCCGCGAGATCAGCTACCGCGAAGCGCTCGCGCGCGCGAATCAGATCGCGAACGCGCTCGTCGCGGAGGGCTTGCCGCAGGGCGCTCGGGTGGCCTTCCTCTCCAAGAACTGCGCCGAGTACGCGCTCTTCTACTACGGCGCCGCCAAGGCCGGCGTCGTGCCGGTGCCGCTGAACTTCCGCCTGGCGCCGCCGGAGTGGAGCTACATCGTGAACGACGCGCGCGCGGAGCTGCTGTTCGCGCGCGGCGCGTTGGTCGGGGCGATCGATCCGCTGCGCGCGGAGCTCGGGTCGCTGAAGCGCTGTCTGGCGCTGGACGCGGCGCCGCCCGCGGGCTGGGAGAGCTACGAGCGCTGGCTCGCGCGCAGCCCGTCGACCAAGCCCACGCGCGTGATCGACGACTCGGCGGACGTCTACCAGATGTACACGAGTGGGACGACCGGCCGTCCGAAGGGCGCCGTGCTGCAACACCGGGCGGTGACGTCCAACGCGCAGCAGGTCTCGGCGGTGACCCAAATCTCGCCGGGCGAGCGCTATCTGGTCGTCGCGCCGATGTATCACGCGGCGGCGGCGGTCTCGTCGTTCTGGGTCATCGGGCAGGGCGGGACCTTGTACATCCACGAGGATTTCGCGCCGGCCGACGTCGTGCGCGCGCTCTCGGAGCAG